>Ga0187818_10000407_pt1 | contig 15308 bp, 10 predicted proteins | sample NC_wetland_sal_i_14_FD_130581 | JGI IMG/M metagenome (GOLD analysis project Ga0187818, IMG submission 130581) | Wetland sediment microbial communities from Neuse River Estuary, North Carolina, USA - SO4_3 | ecosystem: Environmental > Aquatic > Freshwater > Wetlands > Sediment | place: USA... | reverse complement strand
TTCCTGCGGACGGGCGTCTGAGCGGTCAATCTTGTTGATCACCAGAATTGGGGGGAGGTGCGCTTCGAGCGCCTTGGTGAGCACGTACCGTGTTTGCGGCAGCGGGCCCTCACTGGCGTCCACCAGCAGCATCACGCCATCGACCATCTTCAACGCTCGTTCCACCTCACCGCCAAAATCGCTGTGGCCGGGCGTGTCCACGATGTTGATCTTCACATCGTGGTAGAAAATGGCGGTGTTCTTGGCAAGGATGGTAATTCCACGCTCGCGCTCCAGATCGTTCGAGTCCATTACCCGCTCGATAATGTGCTCGTTGGAACGAAATGTGCCGCTTTGCTTAAGCATGGCGTCGACCAGCGTGGTTTTGCCGTGGTCGACGTGGGCGATAATGGCGATGTTGCGAATGCTCGAACTCAAGATAAGCTTCCTTCCCCGACGACCGGCAAAAACCACCTAGTATCACTTTACTATGCGCGGGAGAAAGCGGCGAATCGACCCCCCTCCCTTGCTTCAGCGATGAGCAATTCCGAAGATTCTACGACCAAACGATCGTGAAGATTACAGTGCCCGAATAGATAGGCAGGCTATCCGATTGGATAGTTAGATGACGTGCCGGCCGGGCATGAACCAACCAGTCAACCTGTCCCGAGGATTCCGAAAGGAATCGTCTATGCACCAACATACAACGTTAGCGGCGTTTGGATTACCTGCACAACCTCGATGGCACCGGAATTGCACGCTGGGACGTTATCGTCCGTCTATCTAACTGCGGACGGCGTGATTTTCAGCGTGAGCCAAAGGAGGGAGAATCATGTGCAACATAGCGCCGGTTCAAAACTGGCTAATCGCCAGTTTAGCCGCGACGGTTGCTTCATTCGGCGCTGTCGCCTCAGCGATAGTTGCCACTAACTCCTTCTGGGGAGCAGGCGGTTCTCCCATTTTGATGATTATAGCGGGAGCCATGGCCGGACTGGCTATTCTGTTCCTTAGTTTAGCTATCAACGCGCTGAATACTTTCTGCCAGTGCCTGCAAGGACGATGCGCCAATCCATGCTCCAACTTGTTGCAGACCTTACAAGCGATCAAGGCCGTCCTGGGCGCCCAGGCCCTCGCATGCTTTGCGGCGGCGGGCATAGCTTGGATCCCGTGGGTCGGGGCCGCACCGATGTACGTGATCATTACGGCGCTGGTTGTGCTGATTGTGCTGCTCACCATCGCCTTTGTGCTCTTGAACACGCTGTCCAACTGCGCGCAGGCTGCACCGGCGGGTAGTGGTCCTGGTCCTGGCCCTGGTGGCATACCTACATAAGCGCCACACTAGGCCCGTTGGCCCAGCCTTTCCCGCTTTGTGCGAAGGCTGGGGCAGTTCCTGAGGTTTATCCTGCCATCGCCTCCTGCTTCGGCAATGGCTTCCCGGCTAGCCGGCTCTCGGCTTCTTTTACTGCGCGTCTCGCCGCGAGGATTCCTTTATTGGCGGTCGATTCCGGGCCCTCGCAGTCCGTGTTCGCGAAAAACACGCGATCCATCGGCTCCCGTACCAGCGGCTGTACATTTGTGTAAAGACCCGGTGTAGACATATAAAGAGGATGGCCGCGCCGGTAAATGTGTACCTCGATGGGATCCACATTCGATCCGGGGAACAACTTCTGAAAATCGTGCAGCACGTTCACTGCGATTTTCCGCGTGCTCGATTCCGTCAGCAGATACCTGCGGTCGTCTTCTTTCATGGGAGTGTAGAAAGTCAGAATGTTGTATTTCTGCTGGTAGCCGGGCCGGTTGCGGACCACCCAATCCGCCACGATGAAATCGGTGAACGTGTTTCCCGGACACCAGGTATCGTACGACTTGTTGAACACAGGCTTATCGAGGATGAGATTTACCACCGGATAGGGAATGTAGCGAATCTGGTGCATCGCATCGCTCTGTTTTTCAGGAAGGCCCTGCACAATGCGCCGGGTAATGAACTTGGGCGTAGCCATGATTACGGCCTTCGCGGCCACTGTCTTCAGTTCCGCGCCCTGCATGTAAGTGACCTGCACTTCCGTCTTGCCCGGGACGACGGCGATCGTGGTGGCGCCTGTCTTCATGCGGTCTGCGAATTTCGGCTGCAGGATCTCAGCCAGCTTCTTCGTGATCGCGCCCAGTCCGCCGGGCCAGGTATAGAATTCTGGAACAGTGTCTGCTCCGATCTCTTGCAACTCGCCGATGCCGAGCGCGGCGGCAGTATCCTCGGTCGTTGCTCCCCAGTTGGACGGACCGTAGTTGTCCCACCATTGCTTTACTTCGACGGGGTAGTCCTTCATGAAATTGGAAAAGGGAACGTTGAACAGTTCTCGTCCGCGCTTTTGCAGGTCAATCTTCAGCATGTCTTTCTTGAATTTCTTGAAGCCCTCACGGACAGACGCCGGGTAGGGCAATTTGTCCAGGCCTTCCGCCCACGTGTTGCCAATCCATTCACCTTTGATGATGGTGGCGTCTCGGTCATGCACCGGCAAAGGCTCGAGACCGATCTCGTGAACGAAGCTGAATGCAGCAGGTTCGTCCTTGGTGATGAAGGCCGACCCGGTGGCAAAAGCGTTTCCGTTGTACTCCATTAAATAAGCATTGCCGCCCCAGTTCGGTTCTTTTTCCAGCAGCAGGAAATCGTGGCCGCGCAGCAAGTAGGCCGCAGTGAGTCCGCTGACTCCCCCGCCGACGATCACCATGTCGTGATGCGCGGTAGCCGGCGGAAGGGAGAAGACCTTCCCGTCGCGAACCTCATGGCAAATGCGGTTATCTTCGCCCTCGACTGCCGGTTGGCTGGTAGTTTCCGCCGACAAGAAAGAAAGATCGACAGGACAGCCAGCCGCAATCGATCCCGCCACAACGTACTTGATGAACTCTCTGCGATTTGCGCTCATACGTTCTCCGTTGCTGCTTCCACCAATTCGGCGGCGGCAATCTCCGTCTTCCCTTTGGCGCCGACGCGCAGGCGATACCACGCGACGATCGCGACCAGTGAAAAGGCAAAAATAATGCTGGAGATGGCGTTGATTTCCGGCGTGATGCCCCGCCTCAGCCGGCCCCAGATTTCCAGCGGAAGCGTGTTGTCACGCCCAATCAGAAAGAAGCTAACCGCAATCTCGTCCATCGAGAGAGTGAAGATCAGTAGCGCTGCGCCGATGATGGATAAGCGCAGGTTGGGGATCGTCACCCGCCAAAATGTCTGCCAGTAATTCGCGCCCAGATCGAGTGAGGCTTCCTCCTGTGCGCGATCCAGCTTCTGCAAGCCCGCGAATACCTCGGTCGTAGCGACGGAAATCAAGGCCGTGCCGTGGCCCAGAACAATCGTGACAAGACTGAGTTTCACGTCAGCTTCTCGGAACAGCATTAATAAGGAGAGGCCCGTGATGATGCCCGGAAGAATCAGCGGGAGCAGCACAAGCCGACGGAAAAGAGCTTTCCCGGGAAAGTTGGCGCGATCGAGGGCCAACGCTGCCGGGATGCCGAACGCCAGCGAGATTGCCATCGCCACAAATGCGACTAGCAAGCTGTTCAGGACCGAAGTCCAGATGGCGTCGTCGGCAAACAGCATGCGATACCAGTCGAAGGTCAGGTTGCGCGGGGGAAATCCGCCTACGCCGGACCCATTGAACGAATAAACGATCAGAGTGACGACGGGCAGGTAAAGAAAACCGAAAACAGCCGCAGCATGCCACGGCAACCAGCGGGAAGTGTCGCGGCGGCTCATCGGAAGCTCCATTTCTTTTCCAGATTCTCGGAGAGAAACAGAAGCGCGAGAACCAGCAGCAGCATACACAGCGAGATGGCGGCTCCCAATGGCCAGTTGTAAGCCGTGCCGAACTGGCTGACCACGATGTTCGAAATCATAATGCCGCTGGGGCCGCCCAGCAGCAGCGGAGCCAGAAAGTCACCCAGGCTGAGCACGAACGCAAAAGTCGCACCAGCCAAAACACCCGGGATGGAAAGAGGGAAGATGACTCTCCAGAAGGTTTGCAAGGGTGACGCACCTAGATCATGCGACGCCTCGACCAAATTCCGCGGAATGTGCTCAAGAGATGCGTAGATGGGCAAAAACGCAAAGGGTGTGTAGATGTGCGTGAGCGTCAGCACCACTGCAAATGGGCTGTAGAGCAGAAACTCCAACGGGTGCTTGGTCAAGTGAACATACTGCAACAAGGTGTTGAGCACGCCGTCGCTGCCAAGAATTGTTTTCCATGCGTAGGCGCGAACCAGGTAGCTGACCCACAAAGGAATGATGACCAACTGATAGAAAAGGTCTTTCCTCGCCCCAGCGTGGAACGAGAGGTAGTAGGCCAGCGGATATCCCAGCACCAGGGAGAAGGTCGTCACCCGCGCCGCAATCCACATCGAGCGAAAAAGCGTTTGCAGGTAAACATTGACTCGGAGGAACTCACGGTAGTTGTCTAGAGTCCACGAATGCACGATGGTTTGTGCCGGTGAGACCGACCAGAAGCTGTAGCAAAAAAGCAGCGCATAAGGGACCAGCAGAAAGACTGTCACCCACAGCAGCGGTGGCACGGTGATCGCGACTCGATAGGCGCGGGAGAACATCAGCTTCCGCCCCTTTCGGCGGTCGATTCCTGCACGGGGACAGCATCGCTGGCTGAGAACTCCAACTCCAATTCGCCCTGCCAGTTTTCCCGGGTAGCAGCCCGTAGCGCCAATGAAAGACCATCGGCGCAGGCGACCTGCAGCAGTTCCGTGGCGCCGTGAAAGGCCTGTTGCTGAATCTTTCCGCGGAAACGTACGACGTTGACCTCGGAGTTGCTGGGGGCGGACGCCGCGGGCCGAATATTTTCGGGCCGTAAAGAGAACAAAGCCGGACCATCGGGTAACGCCACGCGCCAGCTCAGCGAGTTGCACCGGGCTGCACCAGCCTTTACTTCGCAACGAAGCAAATTGGTGTGGCCGATAAACTGGGCGGTATAGGCGGTAGCCGGGTGGCTATAGATTTCCCGTGGCGAAGCAATTTGCTCCAAGCCCCCCATGCGCAGCAGCGCAATGCGGTCCGACATGACCATGGCCTCTTCCTGATCATGGGTGACGAATACGAAGGAGATGCCAACCTCACGTTGCAGAGACTTCAATTCGACCTGCATCTGGCGGCGGAGATTCGCGTCCAGCGCTGAGAGTGGTTCATCGAGCAGCAACAGTCGCGGCCGGTTCACCAGGGCGCGCGCCAGCGCAACCCGCTGCTGCTGCCCGCCGCTGATTTTCGTGGGTTTGGAGTTGGCGAAGGCGGACATCTTGACCTTGGCAAGCGCTTGCTCCGCTCGCGACGCGATCTCTTCTTTTGGAAGTTTCGCCACGCTCAGCCCATAACCCACGTTGTCGGCCACGGTCAGATGCGGGAACAGGGCATAGTGCTGAAACACCGTGTTAACGCGACGCCGGTAAGGCGGCAGTAGGTCGAGTCTTTCGCCGCCCATCAGAATCTCGCCGGAGTCAGCGCTTTCGAAGCCCGCGATGATGCGCAACAGCGTCGTCTTGCCCGAACCGCTTTCGCCGAGAATGGTCAGGAACTCCCCCTCTGCGACCTGCAGAGAGATATCGCGGAGCACGGGATTCTTGCCGAAAGACTTGGTGATGCCGCGGATGGAAAGCAATGGTTCCGGGCTGCCCGGCTTGGCGGAACGAGCGACCGCGGGTTCGGTGGTAGTGGCCATTTGTTTTAGTGGCGCTACTCGACGAAAGCTATTGCGCAGCCTTCACTTCATTCCAGATCTCGATGTACTTGGCCCGGCGGGGCACATCCTGCCAGAAATAAATGTGCCTCTGATAATCATCTACGTCGTCGAGGTGCACGCTCTTCACCTGCTCCGGGGTCATGTACTGTGCTGCCTGCGGATTCGCCGGCGTATAGCCGGTCACATCTGTCACCTTCTTTTGGGTTCGGGCCTCGATCATGTATTCCAGAAACTTGTAAGCCAGATCTTTGTTTTCGCTGCCGGCTGTAATCATCAGGTGATCGATCCAGCCCGTGGTGTTTTCCTTGGGAATCGTCTCGCCGGCGGGAAAGTTGAGTTTGCGAAGCTGATTGGTCATCAGCGGCCAGCCCATGGCCAGAGTGACTTCATGATTTTGGAAAAGATTGGTCAGTTCACCGCCGGTTGACCACATCTTGCGGATGTTCGGTTTCAACTCGAGCAGTTTTTTCTTAACCGCCTCCAGTTGCTCATCCGTGAGGTTGTAAAGCTGGCTGGGGTCTGGTTTGTCGTAGCCCAGTACTTGTGCCGCCATGTACACGGTGGGCAGATCGTCCCAGACCGAAATCTTACCGCGGTATTTGGGATCCCAAAATATGCCCCAACTATCGGGCGGCTGCGGGAATGCCGTCGTGTCATAAATCATAGGGTCCGGTCCCCACACGAAAGGCACACCGAAAACTTGTCCTTTGACGTGAACCAGCGGGAGGGAAGTAAGTTGGGGAGAAAGCTGGCTGTAGGTCGGCAGCTTTGAAAGATCAAGCGGGGCCGCCAAACCGGCGGCAGCGATGGAAGTGGCAACGTCGCTCGAAGGCGAAATAACGTCGTAGTTGCCGGAACTCCCACCGCGTAATTTAGCGACTAACTCGTCGCTCGTTCCCATGTAGGAAGCGGTAACCTTGCAGTGGTACTGTTCCTCAAAGCCGCGCACAAACGATGGATCGGCGTAACCTTCCCAGACCATCAGATTGAGCGTGGCCGTCTTCTTCCCGCAAGATCCCAGCAGGAAAGCGCCTGCCAGCAGTAGCAGAGCGGCCACACGGCGCCGGTTCATCAGTTGTGCCTCCATTGTTCCGCTCCTTGCCGTCGACTCTAGAAGGTTGGCGGTGTGTTTACCCACAGCACGCGCGTTTCGGTACGGCCGGGATTGAACCAGCGATGCGGGGTTGCACTCTCGAAATAAAAGCTGTCACCAGGCTTCAGCCGGTATTCCACTTCCTGCACCGAAAGCCGCAGTTCACCTTGCAAGACGTAGAGGAACTCTTCGCCCTCGTGAGTGTAGGATTCGCCGCTGCCGGCATGGGCGGCAATGCGGAACAGGTGCGGCTCCATCACGGTGTTTCCCCAAGCCAGCAATTCCATGCGAACGCCGGGTCCCGCTTCCAGCACTTTGCGCTGCTCCGGCGGCACAACCCGGCTATTGGATTCCCCGGCTTCGAAAAAATCAAGGATGTTGGTCTTATAAAAGCGGGCGAGCTTGCGCAGCGTTCCCACCGACGCAGTCATGTGGGAACGCTCCAAAGCGCTAACGAAGCCCAGCGATATGCCGACCGCTTTAGCCACGTGTGCCAGAGAGAGGCCCCGCCGCAAGCGCAATTGGCGGAGATGCGCGCCGACGGCGCTGGCACCGTGGTTCGGCTTCGGACTCAGGCCCTCCCGCTTGAGCAATTGCATAATGGCCGCCGCATTCAAGCCCCGCACCTTGCGAAGAAAACGCGCCCGCTTCAGCAGCTTCACGTCCTCGGTTGTGTAAAGGCGATATCGGCTGGCGGTTCGTTGAGGCCGGATGAGTCCGAGGCTTTCCCAGGAGCGGATGACCGACGCAGAAACCCCGGCCAGACGAGCCGCATCCCCGATTTTCAAGTAAGGTTTTGGCTCGGCGGGCTTCATTCCTGAAACTCTGCTCTCCTCATTCCTGCGGGCCCTCAGGTTGAGACTATTTTTTACTTGACAGCCTGCGGCGGGTTCTCTAACCTTGCGCGATTATAGCAAGGTTTGGATTTCGCGCAAGCCATCTTTACTTGTGATGACCGGTAATCTGGAGGCTCTTCAAATGCATCCGTCTCGGACGCGTCGCTCGCGCTCTTTCTGGCTGGGTCTGTTTGGCCTGCTGGCAGTTCTGGTTTCTTCGGCAATGGGACAAAGCACGGCCGGTAGAATCGTTGGCCGGGTTGCAGATCCCACGGGCGCCGTCTTGGCGACCGTGAAGATCACCTTGACGAACACAGCCACCAGTGTCAGTCGCAGCACGCAAACCAACGAGAGTGGCGATTACTCGTTCGTGGAAGTTGTGCCTGGCGTCTATCAGATCGAGTTCGAACTAACCGGCTTCAAGAAGAACGTTCAAAAGAACGTGACCGTCGATGTCAACCAGGTGGTCACCCTGAATTCGGTTTTGCAGATCGGCGCCCAGCAGGAAGTCGTAGAAGTCACTTCAGAAGCACCCCAGGTAGATACCACGAGTACCCAACTCGGAGCCGTGATCAACGACCGTTCGGTGAATGAACTGCCCCTGAACGCGCGCGACACATATCAGTTCTTGCAGCTTCAACCTGGTGTGCAGTCGCAACTGGGCAGCAGCGGCAGCCTGTTCTTTGGATCAGACCAATCCGGCTCGGTTTCCGTGAACGGCGGGCGCGCCCGCGCCAACAATTTCAGTGTGAACGGCGGCGACGCCAACGATCAGTTTGTGAACCTGCCCACGGTGCAGCCTACGCCCGACAGCGTAGAGGAATTTCGTGTCATCACCAATACATTCGACGCCGAGTATGGCCGGAACTCCGGTTCCGTAGTCAACGTCGTGACCAAATCGGGGACCAACGCCTTTCATGGCGACGTGTATGAATACTTCCGCAACACGGTGTTGAACTCACAGGGTTACTTCAACACGGTCAAGCCACAACTCAATCAAAACCAATTCGGTGGCACATTCGGAGGGCCGATAAAGAAGGATCGCACATTCTTTTTCGCGTCTTACGAAGGACGCCGCATCCGGCAAGGTGACCCGGGCGATCTGATCAATGTCCCGACTACGGCCGAACGAGGCGGCAATTTCTCCAGTCAAGGCCCGTTTACGGGAGCTATCACCCAGGATTTCGTCGCCCAGGTGCTGAATGGGAGACCCGGTTGCGCCACCGCTCTGGGAGGGAATATCCCACTGCCATCCGGCACCGCCAGTGGCCAGGTACCCTGGGCGCAGGTCTTCCCCAGCGGTGTGATTCCCGTTGCCTGTCAGGACCCGGTAGCCGCGAACCTGCTCCAGAGATTCGTTCCCGCGGCAAATGTTGGAGCTAACCAGAACCAATCAGTTCCAGTCGGAACCGACAACGAAAACCAGTTCACGATGCGGGTGGATCACAAAGTCAACAACGCTCAGAACCTTAGCATCTACTACTACTTCAACCAACTCTCTCAATTGCAGCCTTACGACAGCTTTGAACAGGCTGGCGCCAATGTCCCCGGTTTCGGGAACCTCAACGATTTTCGTTACCAGCAATGGAACTTGAGCCACACCTGGACGATCAGTAATGCGCTGGTCAACGAGGCGCGCTTTACCTACATGCGGGAAGGGCAGCTCGGATTCTTGAAGCCGCAAACCACCAACGCGGTGACTGCTTCCTGCAGCGGGTCTGCCGCCGCTTTTTGCTTCACCGGAACATCTGACTCCGCGGCGATAAGTAGCGCGTTCGGCACCAGTTCGAAGCTGGGGATCACGCCCGGGTTGCCCGCTGCTAACACCGGGGTTCCTTTCGTGAACATCTCCGGCGGTGCCTCATTCGGCAACAATTTCGAGGGCGTACTGCCACAGATTGGGAACAGCTTCCAGTGGTCAGATGACCTGACCTGGGTGAAGGGCAATCACACATTCAAATTCGGCATCGACATCCGGCGCGCGCGCTTTGATCAAACCTACTACTTCGACGTGAACGGAGAATACACGTTCGATAACAGTGGCCCCAATGGGATCGTACCAGCAGACGGCGACCAATACGCGGAGTTTCTGCTCGGGCTCAACGATTCCTACGTTCAGGGTTCTGCCCAGATCGAGCGCATTCGCAGCACCTCGGTCTATCCCTTTGCCCAGGATAGCTGGAAGATCAGGCCCAATCTGACTTTGAACTACGGCCTGCGCTGGGAGTTCGATCCTCCGCTCACCGATATCACCGGGCACGTGGAAACGTTCCGGCCGGGGCAAAACTCCACCGTGTACCCCTGCACGATTTCATCCGCCAGCATGTCGTACTGGCAGAGTTACGGCATCTCTAACCCGACCTGCGCGAATACGGGTAGCACTCCGACCGGGCTGCTTGTTCCAGGCGACCCCGGTGTTCCCGCAGGCATGACCTCGACTTACTACAAGGCCTTCGCCCCGCGCGTGGGTTTGGCTTACAGCCCGAACTTCGATAGCGGTTTCCTGGGGAAAGTCTTCGGCAACAACGGCAAGACCAGTATTCGCACCGGCTGGGGCTTGTTCTACAACCCAATCGAAGAACTGGTGATGGCGCAATTCGGCGCCGAGCCGCCCTTCGGCGGAAGCTCGGCGCTGTACGATACGTTTTTCAATACGCCGTTCGTTTACCAGGCTGGAAACACGGCTCCGAATCCCTTTGGCGGTTTCATCACCCCGACCAAGGGACAGCCGGTGGACTTGTCTCTGTTTCGCCCCATTCTGCTTTACGGCGAGTTCGAGCCGCATTTGAGGACGCAATACACGGCTCAATACAACTTGACTGTGCAGCGGGAGCTTTCCAACAACATGATGTTCCAGCTCGGTTATGTGGGATCTCAGGGCCATCGGTTGCTGGCTACACATGACATCAATCCTTCCATTCCGCAAACCTGCCTGGACATTGCGAGTATTGCGGCAACCAATGCCGCCGACGTAACTTCGTACGGCAGTGAAGCCACCTGCGGCCCCACACTCGAAGATTCCCAATGGAGCGTGACGGTCCCGTCGGGTTTCAAGTTTCATATGCCCAGCGGCCAGGTAGTCAATGGCACGGGCCAGACCCTCCAACTGGTGGGCCTGCGGCCGTATTCCTCGCCCAGCTGCAATGCGGTTACTGGCGTCGGCTGTCCGGCGGATGGCATTCCAGTGTTTGCCGACATCTTCGCCGAGGACACGATCGCCAGCTCGAACTATAACGCGCTGGAAGCTATGCTCGAAAAGCGGTTCTCCAAGGGATTGCAGTTGCAGGCAGCGTACACTTTCAGCAAGTCGATTGACGATGGCTCTACTTTCGAAGAGACACTCGACCCGTTCAACTACAGTCGCAGCCGCGCGCTTTCTTTGTTCAACTCGGCGCAGCGTTTTGTGATCAGTTACTACTGGGAACTGCCGATTCCGAAGTATCAGGGCTTCAAAGGGAAACTGCTCGACGATTGGGCCATCTCCGGCATCACTCAATTCCAAAGCGGCTTTCCCATCCGTTTGGATACCGAGAACGATTACGAACTGATTGCCAGCACATTCTTTCTGGGGACCGAGGGCCCGAGTCTAGTTGCCCCATTCCAGAAATTGAGTCCCCAGAAGAACGGCAACTTCTGGTTCAGTCCCAATGATTTTGCCGACCCGCCGCTGGGCCAGTTCAACAATGGCACACAACGCACCATCTGCTGCGGCCCCGGCCTTGATGATTGGGATTTCGGCGTACACAAGCAAATTCCCTTTACCGAGAGCCGTTACATACAGTTCCGTGCGGAGATATTCAATGTGTTCAACCACACGAACTTCTCCAATCCAGACGGGCACTTCTCGGATGGACCGACGGAATTCGGGAAGATTACATCGTCTCAAAACCCGCGCCAGGTGCAGTTTGCGCTAAAATTCTATTTCTAGCCTGAAACCCGGGCGGCTGCGGTCGCCCGGCATTCTAATGGCCCGCCATTGCCGGCCTGAGCATTCTTGGAGACCCGGATGTATCCCGAATTGCAGAAAGAACTGGCGACTTTCGAGCGCCGGACGCCGAAGTCCGCCGAATCCCACAAGAAAAATCTGAAGCGCATCCCGCTGGGCGTTGCCAGCAACTACCGCGCCTACGATCCGTACCCGATCTTCGTGAAGGAAGGCCATGGTTCACACTTCCGCGATCTCGATGGCAATGACTATATCGACCACAACCTCTGTTTCGGGGCGCTCATGGCGGGCCATTGCCATCCTGCGGTGATGAAGGCCGTTGAAAAGCGTTTGAGTACCGGAACCATGTTTGGCATGCCGCACGACATGGAGTGGGAGCTGGCAGAGGAGATTTGTAACCGCTTCCCGATCGAGATGGTGAGGTTCGGCAACAGCGGAACGGAAGCTACCATGCATGCTGTCCGCTTGGCTCGCGCAGCCACCGGGCGCGACAAGATCATCAAGTTTGAAGGCGGGTATCACGGCTTGCACGACGCTGCGCTGGTCAGCGTGAAACCTCATGCTCCGGAATTCGGCGATATAAATGCGCCCACGCCAGTCCCCGGCGGCCTCGGTGTGCCGAAAGCTAGCATCGGCAACGTCGCGGTTGCCACGTTCAACGATCTCACCAGCGTCGAGCTTCGCTTCAAACAGAATCCTAGCGAGATCGCGGCGATCATCCTCGAGCCCATCATGATGAACGTGGGGCTCTGCATGCCGCAGCCCGGATTCCTTGAGGGCCTGCGTGAAATTTGTACGAAGAATGGCGCGTTGCTCATCTTCGACGAGGTCAAGACTGGCGCCAAACTCAGCTGGGGTGGAGCTTCGGAGTATTTCGGCGTGAAGCCGGACATGGTTTGTCTGGCGAAGTCGATTGGCGGCGGCTTGCCGCTGGCGGCTTTCGGCACTCACAAGTCGGTAATGGATCTGATTTCGCAGCACAAGGTCTTCCACGGCGGAACTTACAATACCAACCCGGTTTCAATGGCTGCGGGTTTGGCGACATTCCGCGAGGTGCTGACGCGCGAAAACTATGCCCATGTGGAAAAGCTCAGCAATAAGCTAGTCGAGGGTTACCGCAAGACCGTCGCGAGAGTAGGTTTGCGCGCCTACATCGCCAGCGCCGGAGCTAATGGCGCGCTCATGCTGTTTCCGGAAGAGATCCGCAATTACCGTGACTGGACGACGATCGACACTGACCTGTGGCGCCACTACTGGTTCGGCATGGTGAATCGGGGCGTGATGGCGCAACCCTACTGGTGGGACGAGCAGTGGACCATCTCGGTGCAGCACACCGAAGCCGACATCGACAAGCATCTTGCGGCCTTCGAAGATGTGGCTCCCGCGCTGGCTAATGCGCAGCAAGAACGCACCGCCGAAGTGGTGGCCCACTAAGCAAACTCACGTAGGGACAGCCGTCCTCGGCTGTCCGGCGGAGCGAAGCTTCGCAGATCACCAAGGAGTGCGATTTGTCAGCTAAAGAAAATGAGGCCAACCAGCCTCATCTGAAGCGCGTGCTCGGCCGCTGGGACCTGGTGCTGCTGTTCGTGGTTGCGGTGGTGAACCTGAATGTGGTTCCCACCATCTCCGCCAATGGCGCATTCACCGTCTGGCTGTGGATCCTCGCTCTCCTATTGTTCTTCTGGCCGCAAGGGATCGCCGTGATCGAATTGGCGGACCGCTATCCTGGCGAGGGTGGCGTCTACCTCTGGGCCAAGCGCATCTTTGGCGACTTTCACGGCTTCCTCTCCGGCTGGTGTTATTGGACGAATAACATCTTTTATGTGCCGACGGTGCTGCTCTATTTCGTCGGCATTTCGGTGTTTGTGGCCGGGCCGGGAGCGCAGGGGTTGGCCGACAAGCCGAGTTTTGCTTTCACGGCGTCGATCGGGCTATTAGTTTTGCTGGTCGTGCTGAATGTGCTGGGCCTCGGGGTAGGGAAGTGGGTCAACAATCTGGGTGGTATCGGAACCGGCATCACCGCCGCCACGCTCATCTTGCTGGGCGCGGTCGTAGCGCATCGCTTTGGGATCACGGTTACGGCCGCAGATTTTCGCATTCCCGGTGACATCCGCCTGGTCGGTGCGTTTGGGGTGATCTGCTTCGGCCTGGTAGGACTCGAACTCGCGTCGGTGATGGGCGATGAGATTCAAGACCCGAGGCGCACGCTGCCAGGGGCCGTGGCGGTGGGTGGCCTGATCTGTGGGGTGCTTTACATTGGCGCAACGCTCACGCTGCTTTTGGCACTACCGAAGAATCAAATCGGTGTTCTGGCGGGAATCATGCAAGCCGTGAGCCACATGGCGGGCCAGGTCGGGGTGGGCTGGATCACGTCGCCGTTTGCGCTCGTCTTGAGCGTCTCCATTGCCGGAATAGCGTCCGCGTGGCTGTCCGGCTCCGCACGAATCCCGTTCGTTGCCGGGCTCGATTCGTACTTGCCGGAAGGATTAGGCAAGCTGCATCCGCGCTATGCAACACCGTACGTCGCCCTGATCGTCCACGCCAGTTTGTCTGCGGTGTTTTTGGCGATGAGCTTTGTTGGAGCGCAGGTGAAGGAAGCCTTCGTCACCATGCTCGATCTTGCCGTGGTATTGCAACTCGTGCCCTTCCTTTATATGTACGCAGGCCTGATCAAGCTCGCGCGCAACACTGAAGCCGAGGGGCACTACAGCAAGAGCACTATGCTGCTCGCCGGTGGGTCGGGTTTGCTCACCACTGTGGTGGGCATGGCGGTTGCTTTCGTGCCTTCGCACCAGATCGAATCGATTTGGCTGTTCGAGATCAAAATGGTAGTTGGAACCTTGTTCTTTCTGGGGTTAGCTGCATTCTTTTTCTTTGTGTACAGCCGCCGGAAGGTGGTGCCAGTCCGTGTGGAGACGGGCGACTCGCCCGTCCACGCCGGCGAGGTCCGCCATTAATCGCAGGAGGAAACTATGCCAGGTGGAGTGAAGACTGATATCCGCACTTATCAGATGTACGTGAACGGCGAGTGGGTGGACAGCAAGTCGAACAAGACTTTTCCTGTATACGATCCTGCGACCGAAGACGTGATCGCGCAGGTTCCGGACGCGAACGCTCAAGATGTGGACCGCGCCGTGGCCGCCGCGAAAGCCGCTTTCGAGAATGGTCCCTGGGCTTCGACCACCGCCCAGGAACGCGGACGCGTTCTTTTCCGCCTGGCTGAGAAGATTCGCCAGAACGCCTCAACGCTGGCTGAACTGGAATCCCGCAATACCGGCAAGCCCATCGTCGAAGCGGAATTTGACATAGCCGACGTGTCGACCTGCTTTGAGTATTACGGCGGCTTAGCTACGAAGATTCTCGGCTTTGTGAATCCTGTGCCCGACAATGCCGTGAGTCTGACGCTGAAGGAACCGATTGGCGTTGCCGGCCAGATCATTCCCTGGAACTATCCGTTGCTGATGGCAGCATGGAAACTAGCGCCGGCACTGGCGGCGGGCTGCACCTGCATTTTGAAACCAGCAGAGCAGACGCCCATCACCGCGCTGGAAGTGGCGAATTGGCTGGCCGATGTAGGCCTACCGCCGGGCGTGGTCAACGTGATCACCGGATTCGGTGAGACTTGTGGTGCGCCACTGGTACAGCATCCCGATGTGAACAAGATTGCTTTCACCGGGAGTGCCGCGGTTGGCAAAATCATCGTGAAACAGGCCGCGGACACG
>Ga0187818_10000406_pt1 | contig 15319 bp, 11 predicted proteins | sample NC_wetland_sal_i_14_FD_130581 | JGI IMG/M metagenome (GOLD analysis project Ga0187818, IMG submission 130581) | Wetland sediment microbial communities from Neuse River Estuary, North Carolina, USA - SO4_3 | ecosystem: Environmental > Aquatic > Freshwater > Wetlands > Sediment | place: USA... | reverse complement strand
TTCAATCTCCGGAAAAAACTCAGCGTACTAACTTTCAAAGCGCTGGTAGACATCTGGCCGGTGAAGCTCCATGTAGTTCTGAGGCTTCTTCAGAGGCTCGAATCCGAAACGCGCGTACAGCCCGTGGCCGTCTCGGGTGACCAGACTGCAGCGACGCAATCCCTGCAAGTGAGGATGCTGCATGATACATTCCATCAGCCATTTTCCCAGTCCGCGACCGCGGAACGATTCCAGCACGAATACGTCTCCAATATACGCGTAGGTTGCGTAATCGGAGATCACGCGCGCAAATCCGATTTGCTTGCCCTCCGTATAAACTCCGAAACACAGCGAATTCTCGATGGAGCGGGCGACGATGTCGCGTGGAATCCCCTTGGCCCAATAACATTCGGTCAAAAAGCCGTGGACGACGTCCAAGTCAATCCGTTCGCGATCGGTGCTGATTGTGAACGGGCCCTTGTGATATTCTGTCGCCTTCTCGAAATGAATGGTTTCCGGGGTAGCCATACGTCGCCGCGATAAAGGGAATCATCTGTCATTCTAACCAAGCACTTGACAATTAGCACTTGGCAATCGGTCTACAGGGCGCAGGGAAAGCCGCTCGCCCGATAAAGGCCAATCCAAACACTGCAAACTTCTGCGGCACTGCAAACTCTTTCATCTTGACACCGGCCTTGTGGAGGAACAGTCTGTTGTCGTCGCCCGCGCCCATCAAGGCATTTGGCCGGGTCTGCCGGAGGTCGTTATGCGTTACTTCGGTCTTCTGCTGTTTGTAACTCTGCTCAGCCTCGGTTGCGGAAACCCCGGGAAGCCCGGAAATAATGATCCGTTCAAAGTAGCCACGTTGATTGTTCCCTCGATAACGACCTTGACGCCGAACAGTGTGCCCGTCAATAGCGTGCCCTTCACTATGACGATCAACGGCAGCAATTTCAGCAATGACGCAGTTGTGTTCTGGCAGGGCACCCCACAGTTGACGTTCTTCGTAACTTCAAATCAACTGATGGTCACGGTTACGAGCACGGACCTGCAGTTCATGGGCTTGGTTCCCATCTACGTCCACACCCTGGGGCAGAATTCAAACACCGTGGACTTTAACGTGACGCCGCAATAGCTTTCGTCTTTCGGCAAACGCACATTGCCAGGCTAGTTTTCAAACGCAGTGCGCATGAACGACGCCAGATGCCAACCGTCGATGTATTTGTACGGCGTTTCTCCGGTTGTATAGTGTCCGCAAGGTAGCACTACTACTTTGTGATCCAAAGCGTATCGCGCAAACTCATGCACGGCACTGCGAGAAAACTCCGGAAGGAAAGTCAAATCGTACTTGGCATAAATAATCAGCGACTTCTTCCGCCAGCGGGCGAACTGCTCGAAGTATGACATGGGACTCACCGCGCTCCAGAGAACCCGCAACCGTTCAAGATCGATCTGCGACTCCAGCCCTTCGCGGATGTGGCGTGTCGATTGTCCATGCCACACAACGTCGGCAACGTAGGTTGCGGCGTGATTGAAAGCTGCCGCCTGAATACGCGAGTCATGCGCGGCAGCTAGAAACGCATAGCAGGAGCCAAGGCTGGTGCCTATGATGCCAAGCCGGCGATACCCTTGCGACTCCAGCCAATCCAGACAGCAACGCACATCGATTACCGCTTGGCGGCAGGCATCGAGCGTGCGTCCAATATTGGCGGAGACGGCATAATCCGCGCGCAAGATTTCCGGAGGCGTTCGGATGTCGTGGTAAGGCATGCTCAATCGCAAAACCGAAATTCCGAGAAGATTTAATACCTGGCACAAGCTGTTATAAGCGAGCGCGTCGGAGTTCCAATGCGGCAAGAGCACAATCGCGCGCTTGCCTCGCGCTGGAAACCAGCGGGCGTTGACCAGATTGTTTTCTGGGAACGGCGTGCGCACGGGCGAGGTGAAGCGCAGGAAATCAGCGTGAGTGCCCCGGACTTTTTCCTCCAACGCTGCGTCGGGCACGGCGCGTGTGCTAAACACCTGGACCTCCCGCCTCTCCAAACGGAAATCCCCGGGTTTGATGTAGGAAAAAAATTCATCGCTGGACGCGATGATCCGCCGGTTGTATTCGCGCAGGTAGCGTTCCCCATCTTCCGGAACATGCCCCGGCGCATAGCCATTCCGGCAAGGCCAGTCTCGTGCCCACTCCACGCCCCACTCCAGCGGACGCACCACGCGATTGTTGTCCACGGACGTGAGTCGGGTCTCCCAGTCGTACATCCACTGTGTGTAGCGTAAGGGCATAGACAGTTCAAGCATAGCAAATGGCGGAAAGAAGGTCAGGATCGCAACAGTGAACTGCGGCAACCAGCATTCAGTACTGGGTATTCCGTCTGCAAGCGGATACGAGAATTTGCACGGGACCAGCTGAGCAGAATATTAGAAGGCTAATCGATGTGTCGACGGGGCACTCGCTTGGAGATTCCGCAGAGAATCTCGTAGGGCACTGTCTCCGAAAGCGAAGCGTGTTCCCGGGCGTCGACACTCAGACCATCGGTGGCACCGAGCAGCACCACTTCGTCTCCCACTGAAACTCCTGGCAGCCCAGTCACGTCCGCCAGGGTTAAGTCCATGGAAATCCTCCCCACGATAGGTGCATAGTGTTCCCCCACAATGACCCTGCCTTGAGAAGAAATCTTGCGGTTCAAGCCATCCGCGTATCCCACCGGAAGTACGGCGATGCGGGCGGGAGCTTTAGTGACATAGATCGCGCCGTACCCCAGCGCCTGGTTGGCGCGCATATCTCTTAAAGAAAGAATGCGGGTCTTCCAGGTCAATACAGGTTTCACCGCGAGCCGCAATCCACTTCCACTGACCTCTCGGCCCGCACGCTCGAAAGGCAGGTAATAGCCATACAGCGCGATCCCCGGTCGCACCATCGTGTTCCACGATACCGGACGCGAGATCACTGCTCCGGTATTAGCCGCATGAATCAGCGGGGGATTAAATCCTTCATTGCGGAGAAAATTACGAACGTCCCCAAATGACTTCAGTTGCGCTCCGACGGAAGGCTCGTCCAGCACTTCAGATGAAGCCAAGTGGGTGGATAATCCCTCGAGCGCCAGATGTGGCGAAGACTTCAGCGCGGAACAAATCTGCGGTAAATCCTCGGGCGCTACGCCAAGCCTTCCCATGCCAGTATCGACTTTTAAATGGATGGGATGTTTGGGAACACCGAGGGCGGTAGCGGCCCGTTCGAACAATTCGATTTGTCCCGTTTCCCAAACTGTTGGAGTCAATCCCAGGCGAATGATTTCTTCTTCTTCACCGCGCCAGAAACCAGTCATCAGCAGGATGCGTCCACGGATACCAGCTTCGCGGAGGGGAATTGCCTCATCCAGCGAAGTCACGCCGAACCAGTTCGCTCCCTCCTCCTCGAGTGCCCGTGCGCATTCGACCGCACCGTGCCCGTAGGCATCGGCTTTCACGATGGCGCAAATCGTGATCCGAGAACTTATGTGTCGCTGTACAGCGCGAAAATTCTGCCGCAAGGTTCCGAGCGACACCTCAGCCCAGGTCGGCCGAGTCGCGGTTCGCTTGGCAATTTCGATGGTGGCCACGTTCTTTAGATTATAGCGGCCGCGGCAGTAGTCCCCAGGTTACTGCCGTACTACATCCTGCGCCTGACGCTCCGACATTTTCAAAACTGCTTCAGCTATCCGCCCGTGAGCGTGAAGTTCACCGTCACCTGGGTTTCCACTTCCACCGGCTCGTTGTTCAAGTAATACGGACGATAGCGCCACTGCCGAACGGCATCCATGGCGGACTTTACCAGCAAGGGATGGCCGCCGATGACCTGCAGGTTTTCAATCTTGCCATCACGGGAGATCACCGCCCGCAGCACTACGATTCCCTGAACCCGCGCCTGACGTGCCAACGGCGGATACTGCGGCTGTACGCGATAGATGAGATTTCCTTCCATCATGTGAGAAATGCGAGGAGGATGAGCGGACGGAGCCGGTGGAGGCGGTGGCAGAACAACACCAGGCCCCCCGATTGAGCCAAACACACCGCTCCGGACAATCGGATCGCCTGTTCCCCCGGACACTCCAAATCCACCCAGATCAACCGGTGGCGGTGGGCTGGTTTCGTCAACGCGCAATATTTCTCTCGGCACGGAGCGTGGCGCGATTATCTGACCGTCTCGTGACATGTTGCTGGTTGCTTCGTGAGTGCTGCGCGCAGAGCTCGGAGCGGGTGGGGCAGGTGGTGGACTTGGTGCCACCAGCGCGGCCATCAATTGCAATCGCGGCAGACCTTGTGTGTAAAGAAGCGGGAGCAGAAGCAGGCCACCAACACCGGCAGCCTGCAGCGCAAATGAAACCAAGGTTGTCCAACCGCGGCGAGAACGGTCAGCCCAAGGAGAGTCGAGCAGGGAATCAGCAAACATGGTGTCCTCCAGAGTCTTGGTGCTTGTTCTTGTTCTAAGGACACCGGCAACCAGCCTTGAAGGCGCGCAGCCGACGATTATTCTGAAAAATAAAAAGGCCGCGCTTGGGCGGCCTGATGGGAACTTTGGTCGTGCCTAAGGTGTCCCGAGTTACTTGGGAGCTGGAGTGGTCGTCGCCGGTTTGGTCCCGCCGGCTGGCGCTGCGGGCTTGCTGGTGGTGCCTGCCGGTTTGGTGGTTACGGGCCTGGTGGGCGCGGGGACACCGGACTGCGCATTGTAGGCGTCGACGATCGCCTTGGTGATATCTACGGATGGACCGGCCCAGAGCACGGGGCCTTGCGGCCAAGGATTGGACGTGTCCATGATCAAGCCGAATCCCTTGTCGCCCGCATATTTCACAATGATTGGAGCCATCTTTTGCAGGGTGCGCTGGGCAATCTCGTTCTGCTGGCTCTGCGCGTCATCCCGAGCATCCTGAACGGAACGCTCAAGCTTCTTCTGCTTCTCCTCGACCTGCTTGACCAGTGCGCCGCGGGAATCGTCATTGAGCTTGTCGCCTTGCGTGTTGAGCTGCTTCTTCAGGCTCTCCACTTCGTCGTTCATGTTTTTCAACTCGGTCTGTTTCGGCTCGAGTTTCTTGCTGAGCGCTTCGAAGTCGCGCTGGCCTTCATTGCTAGCAAAGATTGCCTGCTCGATATTAATCGTACCAATCTTGTTTGCCGTGCCAGCCGCAGCCGTGGTGTCAGGCGTAGTGGCAGCGGCACTGGGAGCCGCCGGCAATCCGGGGTCGGCGCTGGCGGTTTGCGCCAGGGCAGCGACCGAGAAGACGAACACAGTAGCCAGAAGAAATCGCGCAAGCTTTCTTGTCATAGGGTTGCTTGAACTCCTTGGAAATTGTTTCGGGAATCTCGCCTCAGGTTTCTCTACAAACCGTGCTGGGTCCCACCCCGAAGCCAACCAGGCTGTGCGATCAAGCGGGGAAGGCGGACTCTAACGCCCAGCGTCGCACGCTAAATCTGCGTGACGACCACCCCGTACCATTCAATTTTCAGGGTGTTGTAGGTTTCATTATAGGAACACTGCGGCCCAGCGTCAAACTGTCGGCGGGGTAGTAACCCTGAGGGAAAATGTCGGCCCCGCTCTCCCAAATTGGGATGGAGTTTACTGCTTAATACCGGCTACCCCCCCTCCCCCTGTTGTCCGCAAAATCTTGAGGCGAAAAGACTTAAATTTTGACTATGTGCTAGATCTTTGAGTTTACAGGAGTTACGGGCAAAATCTAGAGAACATTGGAGTTAGGGCTCGAGTAGGTGACGACTCGCGGCCCATTTTGGGACTGGGCGAGTTCGGCATTGCAGCGGGATCTATAGGCTACACCATCGCCTGGGTCAGATTGTCAAAGACCGAAGTTATCTTGTAGATAATGTATCTTGTAGCAGATTATCGGCTTTGAAGCGTGCGGTCAACCATAAAGCGCGCGGCGGACTTGGAGGGCCGGGCAACGACTCCTGCGAAGGTCGGGCTTGGTTCGTCGAATCGTGATCTCGCGCATTTTATTGGCATAGCTAACAGAGGAAGAGATGGAAATTCCGGGAAGGCAAAATAACTGGTAACCAAGTCAGTGAGTGAAGTGGGGATTTTTCGCCAATGGAGGCGTTCACTTCTCGAAATGTCCGGTCCCGAAACTTCCGGCACGGCGTGCAAGGTGCCAGCGTCGGCGTCGGAGCGGGAAATTGTGCATGGTTGATATTTTGGGGCGCGCAGACTCCGACTGCCCGATCAGAACACTAACACCTTCGTTGCTTTCTCTGTCCAATTGCGAAGGTCGTCCAAGGTGCGGCGGTTGATGCCAGCGACGAGCGAGGCATCATCAATCCCACGCGCCTCCAAACAAGTGCGGCAGGCACCGATCGAGACACCTTGCGCAGCCAAAAGCCGCAGCATTTCCTGAACGTTATAGGACGCATCTGCCGGGGATTGCATCCGCAATCCGCCGACGACACCGTCGCCCAACAAGAAAATGGAGACTTCTGTGGTTGCGCCCTTCGCCAGCGCGGCGGCCAAGCGAAGTGCATTGTAGGTACGCTGACTTCCGTATGGTGAATCGTTCAGGACAAGTAGATACTCCATCATTCCTCCGATGCAGCGGTGGCAGGGTCTTGCCGTGAAGTATACGAGAAGGAATTGATTGTGAGTGAAATCGAGATTTTTCACCAACTGAGCAGAGACCACCCACATCGGCATCCGCAATGCTTGAGATTACGGGGATCACATGAAAGGCATTGCTCGCAGCTCAACCTGTAGAATGATGCCGATTCGAGGAGACATAAATGGATTGGAAATGCTCGTCTTCGGCAGCCGTTACTTTTCTTTGCACTCTCAGCTTGTGCAGTTCGCCCTCGGCGTATGCTGCACCGGCGAGTGATCCTTGCTCCCTTCTTACGCAAGAGCAGGTCGGTGCCGCTCTCGGCACCAATGTTGAAGCAGCGCAGCGCGTAGCGCCCAAGTTGTGCGAGTGGTCCGCGCCCAACCAACCGAACTCAATCAATGCGAAAAAAGTTGCGCTCACTATTTCCGACGAGCGAGCATTTGGCTATGCGAAGAAGCCGGTCGTCAGCAGCGTCAAGACCATGCCAGCAAGCGGCATTTGTGATGACGCCGTCTACGCGGTAACTTCCGGCGTCACTGCCGGCCTGGGCACATCTTTGTATGTGAAGAAAGGGAATTCGTATTTCGTTGTTCACGTCTACGGCTTCCCGGAACAGACCAAAGCCATGGGAATGGAAAAGACGCTCGCCATCCAGGCCTGCTCAAAGCTGTGAACTTGGCGCACCGAATTCACTCATCGCCCCGTCAGTGAGTGCTATAGAGATTTTGCGCCAGCAATACGTAGCGCGTGTGCAGATTCATGCACATTGACAACTGTTCTCGTTGGGTACATCCTTCGCCCAAGTGCGGGCAGCTTTTTCCTGAGAGGAGACAATATGAGGACCGAGACCGAGAAACTTGCTTGTGTTCCCGCAAGAACTGGAATGTTGCCTTTCGCACCGGAGCGCACCCTAAAATGCGGTAGGACACGCAAACTTGACTCGTGGAGAAGAACCTGCGTTGCCTTAATGCTTTGTGCGGCGACTACGATTGCCTCACCTGCACAGACGTTCAAGACCCTGGTCAGTTTCGACGGCTCCAATGGGGCCACTCCCGCGTTCATAGTGCAGGGCAGGGACGGAAAATTGTGGGGAACAACGCGTGGCGGCGGGCACCCGAACTGCGGTACGGTGTTTAAGATGACTTCGGCTGGAACCCTCACCACAACCTTCACCTTCAATTGTGCCAATGGCAACGACCCTGAAAGCTTAACCCTGGGTACCGATGGCAATTTTTACGGCAACACTTTCAACGGAGGGTCAAATAACGGGGGCACAATATTCAAGCTAAACCCTCGCGGTGCTTTAACAGTGCTTTTACGATTCGACGGCAGCGACGGAGCAGAGCCGCAGGCAAGCCTGGCAGAGGGCGTAGATGGCAACTTTTATGGAGTAACTTTCGCTGGCAGGTCCGAATGGGGCACGGTCTTCAGGATTACTCCCAGCGGCACCCTGACCACTCTACATAGCTTCGATTTTACGGACGGGGCTCAGCCCTTCGCCGGGCCGATACAAGGGACTGACGGCAACTTTTACGGGACGACTAGCACTGGCGACGGCAGTGGCACCGTCTACAAGATCACTCCTAAGGGAGCGCTCACGGTGCTTTACGATTTCAATCCGCCCGGTGGCTCTACTCCAATCGGCAGCCTAGTCCAGGGTAGGGACGGCAACTTCTACGGCACTACATCCTATGGCGGCCCTGATAACGATGGCACGGTGTTCAAGATCACACCGAGCGGGATACTTACCACTATCCATGCCTTTAATGGGGTCGATGGACGACTCCCAACGGGCGCTCTCGTCCAGGCGACTGACGGAAATTTCTACGGTGCCACCCCCTACGGTGGGACGAAGCAGGAGGGCACGATCTTCAAAATGACCCCCACAGGCACCGTGACTGTGTTGCACAGTTTCGATGGTACTGACGGGGCACTCTCTTTTCAGTTGATCCAGGACACGGACGGCAAATTTTACGGCTTAACCAACAGCGGCGGAATGTCGAATGAAGGCACTGCCTTCAGGCTGGCGCTTGGGCTCAGCCCGTTCGTGGAAACATTGCCCACTCTTGGTAAGGTAGGAACGAAGGTGAGCATCCTGGGGACGAATCTGACGGGCGCGACCAGCGTCAGTTTTAACGGGACGGCAGCTAGGTTCGAGGTGGTGTCGAGTTCCGAAATTACGACCACGGTCCCAACCGGCGCAACCACCGGCAAGGTCAAGGTGACAACACCCAGGCGCAAGCTCTCAAGTAACGTTGCCTTCCACGTAAGGAAGTAATACTCCGACCCATTGGGAATTTGGAAATGCACGTCGGCCTTGCACAGACGGGGCTTTTCCTTGCATCAAACGCAAGGTGGACACGATAACTGGCGAAACTAGGCGATTACACTCTTTGAGAATTACTGGGTTCCCCACGTCCCCACGGCCGCGCCGTATCAGAACGGGATCCGAACCGGAGGGGTGTAGCGGAATTTTTCCTGAAGGATACCACCCCCGTTGGGCATTGAGACCACAATTCGTCGCCCCTAGAATGGCGCACAGGAGAGCGGGCGACAGTCTTTCCCTCACGGTATAACCCCGTCAAACTGTTGGCCCAGTTCCAGGTGGTCTTTCGTGTGGCCCCCAAATCCTAAAGCCCGGCCGAATCCTGCCTAGAACGTTGTCGCCACGGTGAAGCGGAATGTCTTGCGCGGCTCCCTCAACTGGTACGGGGGAGAAAACGAATTTCGGGCAAGCTGAAAGGTGTAGTCTCCCGCCGCGCCCAGCGGGAACATGCTGCGGGTGATCGGAATCGGCGCATTCACTGTCGTGTCCAAGCGTAACGGGTTGTACGCCCAGTAGACACGGAACGGTGCGTTGATTACCGGCAAGAATACCTGCAGTTCCAGTCCGGTCGACATTCTGGGCGTCCAATTGGTGCCGGGTACTGGGCTAAGATACTGCGAGAACTTCTGTGTGGTGCCTCCGACGCAGTTCAAACCAACGTCCAGCGCAGGGCAGCCAAAAATTGTGCTGTTGATCAAATCGAATTGTCCATTGTTGATTTTCAGCTGTGAATCCCGGAGGATCGGTTCAATACCCAAATCGACGAATGGCGCCAAAGCCACCGGACCGGCGATCGTGATCCGGTATTCCAAGTTGGCGACCACGCTCAAGTCGCCGCCGGGAAAGACAATCTGGTCCAAGGGAACCGGGATGGTGTAAGCGCCTTGCAAGGGGTTGGCTGGATTCTTCGGCACGATCGAGCCGTCCGGATTGCGGAGTTGGATGCTGGTGGTGTTGGGGAGAAAAGCGACGGGTGAGATGGAGCGTATATCAAAGCCACGCAAATCATTTTCGCCGCCATCGTAAAAGCGCTGAAACGGAGGAGGCACCAGCCCGGCGTAGCCCGTCAGGAAAGAACCCTGCACGCGGAAACCAACCGTGTTGCGCCTCTTCTGCACCGGTGTCCAGTGGGTATACTGCGCCACCGGACGTATGGTTCTGACCGTCCCGCCCAACCCGGCAATTTCAGCACCCAGGTAGATGCTGCTTCCGGAGTGGGGAAACAGCGGCCGGTCCACGGAGCTTTCAGAAAAGCTGGGAGTAATCTTGCTGGTAATGATTCCGTTTAACGCGTTCGGGCCGCTGATCCCGCTGAAGGACAGGAAATTGAACAGCGTCTGCGATGCCGTGGTGAGCGCTACGATAGATGAGTCGTCGAGCGAGTAACTGATGCCCACCCGCTTGCGCGAGCGATGCAGCGGATAAGTCAGGTTAATAGCAAATCCCCTGCTGGACTGGGTATAGTTCTGAAGATTCTCCTGCAAAGCCGCTGGCAAGTTGATCGACTGGCCGCTGAGCAGCGCCGCTTGTCGTGCCTGATCGTAAGTGAACTTGGTGAAGTAAATGGTGAAGCCCGTCTGCAATGGGCGATCGAATAGATAAGGCTCGGTAAAGCTGAAGGAAACGTTGCGCTGGAGATTGCCGATGTTGGCCTGCACGCTCAAAGTCTCGCCCAGCCCGAGAAAGTTATTGGTGCTGTAGCTGAGCCCGACGAACGTACCTGACAGACCACTCACGCCACCGCTCAACCCGATGCTGTTCTTTCCTTTCTCCTTGACTTTGAGGGTGAGGTCGACCGTGCCTTCCTTTTCGTTCAGGTGACGTTCGGTGACATTCGGATCATCGGGCTTCAAATTATCGAAAAAGCCCAACTGATTCAGCCGCTGGATGCTAAGTTCCCAAAGCTGCTGGTTGTAAATCTGGCCTTCTTCCAGAACAACCTCACGGCGAATTACCTTGTCGCGAGTCGTGGTATTGCCCTGAAACTCGATTCGCCGCACATAAAACTGCTTGCCCTCGTCGACGTCAATATCGAGGAAGACGAGTTTCTTTTCCTCATCGAAGGTGGTGTTGGGAATGGAGGTGAAGTTGATGTATCCCAGTTGGCCGTAGGCTTTTCCCAGATTTTCCAGGCCTTTCGCGATTTTACTTCGGTCAAAGGTCTCGCCATCCTTTAACGGAAACAGGGAGCGCAATAATTTGGTGTTGGTCACTGCCTTGTTGTTCTTGAAGGTGATTTCGCCCAAGCTATATTTGTCGCCTTCTTCGATGGGCATGGTGATGTCCACGGACTTCCCTGGGCCCGCCTGGAGCAGCGGGATGTGAAATCCCTGATGTCCGCTATCGTGGATGTTGGTCTTAGGCTCCTGAACCAGCACTTTGAAATAGCCGCGATTCTGGAACTCGGCGCGAACCCGCTCAGTGTCCTCCTCGAGTTTGGTGGCATCGTAAGTTTTCGAGAAGATATTCTCCAGGAAAATAGAACGCGGGATCCCGATCGGTTTCAGGTTCTTCATCGCGCTACGAAGGATGCGGCTTTTGACGTGCTTATTCCCTTCGAAGATTATCTTGCCCACCTTGACCTTCGGCCCCTCCTTGATCACGAAAGTCAGGCTCACGGCATTGGGCGGAATGGGATGAATCTCGGTGCGAATGGTGGAGAATTGTCTGCCGTGCTCGGACAGCAGTTCCTTGATCGTGACTTCGGCCTTTTTCACTTTGGTGGGATCGTATTGACTCTCCACCGACAGTCCGACTTTGGCCTCCTTGAAACGGTCGAGCACATCGCTTTTCGAAACCGAACTCAAACCTACGTAGTTGATTTCCCGGATGGTTGGGCGCTCTTTGACAATGATGTGGAGGATCCATCCTTTGGGGGATTCTTCTCGTTCGAAGCGGATATCTTCGAAGTACCCGGTATTCCACAGGGAGTGGAAGTCACGCTCGAGGGCAGCCTCGTCGTAGACATCTCCGGCGTGAGTGAAAATTCGCGCTCTTATGGTTTCGGCCGGGATACGACGATTACCGCTAACCACTACATCGGAAATCACGTCCCGCTGCCCCATCGCCCCAGAGCAAAGCAAGAAAAAAGTCAGGAGGAAACCGAGGAGAGGACGCATGCGGCTTGCGCAACGCTCTGTAAATGAAGGAGATGGCTCCGGTGCGACAACCGGGGCCCGCCATGCGCGACCGTGCCTGCCCTGGATTACCGCAGGGCTATCCTGATGAGTGCGAAGAATCGCCACTACCTCAGCTTATGGGAGTGTGGAAAACCGCAATTATACGGTAGAGCAGTGGACACCGTCCAAGCACTTGCGCCTCAATCGCCCTCAGGATGCCGTTTGGAAAAGCTCTACTTCAACCAAGACGGAATAAAAGGTGGCGGAGTTGCCCAGGTCTGTAAGTTTTTCCGAAGTAAGCACATTAATGTTCCGCCCTTCAGGACCGAGCTTCGCCCAATGAAGCCGTGCGCAAACCACGCCAGGCTGCACCGCGCCGTCGACTCGGGCTCGCAGAAGTATATCGCCGCGACGGTTGTAAGCGCGCACTCGATCGCCGTCCGCGATTCCGCGCGTCCGGGCATCGATGCGATTCATTTCGAGCAGGCCGACTTCCTCCATCTCCTGGATCGTCGGCAAATTCGAGAACGTTGAATTGAGAAAGTTGTCAGATTTACGTGCCAACAATTCCAAAGGAAAGACTTTGGCTTGTTCGCTGTGCCGCGATTCGCCCGGCGGTTCGAAGTGCACGACCGGATCTAAGCCTTGAGCCTTGAGAGATTCGCTATACAGCTCGGCCTTGCCGCTAGCCGTGAAAAAGTTGCCGCGAGCGAAGGGCAGAAACGGTGTATAGGATAATTGCGTGGGGAGAGCCGTCCCCGGCTGTCCGGCGGAGCGCACCTCTGCTTCTCCGAACTTCAGCCGAATATGGCCTTCCCGCTCCAACCGCTCCCGGTCGATTCCCCGCAGCCAGGGATGGCCTGAGTCCAACGCGGTATCGATCATCTGGTCGACCGACTCACGAAAACACTCGTCCTCGAATCCCATCCTCTCGGCGAGCGCGCGGAAGACTTCGACATTGGAACGACATTCGCCCAGCGGCTCGATGGCCTGATCCGATACCTGCAGAAAATAGTGCCCGTAAGCGGTCTGCAGTTCCTTATGCTCGAAAAAAGTGGTCGCGGGCAGAACGATGTCGGCGTAGTCAGTCGTGTCGGTCAGGAACTGCTCGTGCACGACAGTAAACAAATCGGCACGCTGCAACCCGCGAATGACTTCATTGTGATTGGGACAGGTGGCCGCGGGATTGGAGCCGTACACAAACATCGCCTGGATGGGCGGATCATCGAGCGAGTTCAGAGCCTTGCCCAGTTCCACCATGTTCACGGTGCGCGCGGGTCGCCCCAACGATTTGAGCATTAAATCTTTGCGTTTTAACCCGCTGCCAATCGACGCAAAAGCTCCGCTGGTGGAGAGCTGCAGCCCGCCGCCGATCTCCTTCCACGATCCGGTAATACAAGGAAGCATGGCGACGGCGCGGGTCGCCATGCCGCCACCTTCTGATCGCTGCACTCCATAATTCAATCGAATGACAGCGGGATGGGTCGTTGCATACTCCCGGGCCAGCTTCACGATGTCAGATGCCGCGATTCCCGTCCACTTCGCCACGCATTCCGGCGTGTACTGCCGCACTTTGCCGCAAAGCTGTTCGAAACCTACCGTGTAGCGCTCGACGTAATCCGCGTCATATATCTTCTCGCCAATGATCACATGCATCATGCCCAGCGCCAACGCTGCGTCGGTACCGGGATTGATCGGCAGATACCAATCTGCGCAGGCCGCCGTGCGAGTGCGATAAGGATCGATCACCACCAGCTTCGCACCCTGACGACGTGCTTCCTCAATGAACGGCCACAGATGCACGTTATTGCCGTGGATGTTCGCCGCCCAGCCAATGATGTAGCGCGAATGCCGAAACTGTTCCGGCTCCGTACCCAGTTTCAAACCGAGCACCGATTCCAATCCAGCCTCGCCAGCGGCCGAACAGATGTTGCGCGCCAACTGCGACGCGCCCAGCCGATGGAAAAATCGGCGGTCCATGGAAGCACTATTCAACATTCCCAGGGTGCCTCCGAAAGAGTAAGGCAGGATAGCCTCACTGCCGAAGTCGGCGACAATCCCTTTGAAACGAGAGGTGATTTCCTCGAGAGCCTCATCCCAAGTGATACGCTGCCACTCTTGCCTGTGTGGATCTAGCTTGTGTGGGGACGGGTCTTCGACCCGTCCAGGCGGAGCAAAGCTCCGCAACTGAGCCGGCCCTTTCGGCCCCACCCGGCGCATGGGATACAAAAGCCGGTCCGGCGAATACACCCGATCCAGATACTTGGCGACTTTCGCACACAGGAAACCACGAGTAACGGGATGGGCGGGATCACCTTTGATTTTCGTCGCTCGGCCGTCCTCGACGGTAATCAAAACGCCGCAGGCATCTGGGCAATCGTGCGGGCACGCGGCGTGGACGACTTGCTTCATGACGTCCAATTATAGAGTGGCTCGACGAGCAGGACAAAGGACAGAAAGCAGGCTGGTAGGGAGCGCCAACAATCACGTAGCCCCGGACGTCCCGTCCGGGCGAGCAAAGCTCGCCAGAGATCGTCGCGGAGCTGCGGGCTTCGTAATGCCAGGCAGACGAGGGCATCCGCCCCTCCGTGTTTTATACTGGAACGGAATCCTATGGCAGACAGCATTCATATCAAACTCCCCGATGGGAGCGTCAAGGACGTTCCCAAGGGCAGCACTGCGCTCGATATCGCCAAGTCCGTCGGCCAGCGGCTTGCCGATGCTGCTCTCGCAGCGAAGACCAACGGCGATCTCATCGACCTTACCCGGCCGCTGGAGAAGGACACCGACCTTCGCATCCTCACCGATCGCGATCCCGAAGCGCTCGAAGTCTACCGGCATTCTTCCGCGCATCTGTTGGCGGCGGCGGTTCTCGAGCTTTTCCCCGAGACCAAGCTTGGTCACGGCCCTCCGACCGAGACTGGATTTTTCTACGACTTCTATCGACCGACTCCTTTTACTCCAGAGGATTTGGAAAAGATCGAGAAGAAGATGCAGGAACTTGTGCAGCAGAACATTCCCTATGCGCGTGAGTTTCTGCCCCGCGATCAGGGACTGCAGGAATTCAAAAGAGAAGGCGATTTCATGAAGTGTCATTTCATCGAGCAATTCACCAAGCCCGATGAAAAGATTTCCATTTATCGCACCGGCAAGTTCACCGACTTCTGCCGCGGACCGCACCTGCCTTCGACTGGGAAAATCAAAGCCTTTAAGCTGCTAAGCATCGCCGGCGCATACTGGCTTGGCGACGAGAAGAACCCGCAGCTGCAACGTATCTACGGGACGTCGTTTTTCTCGAAGAAAGACCTCGACGA
>Ga0187818_10000404_pt1 | contig 15353 bp, 12 predicted proteins | sample NC_wetland_sal_i_14_FD_130581 | JGI IMG/M metagenome (GOLD analysis project Ga0187818, IMG submission 130581) | Wetland sediment microbial communities from Neuse River Estuary, North Carolina, USA - SO4_3 | ecosystem: Environmental > Aquatic > Freshwater > Wetlands > Sediment | place: USA... | reverse complement strand
CTACCAGCGCAATCGAAAACGCTTTGAAGTTTACATGAAGAAAAACAAGAACGAGCCGCCCTCTCGTCCCGATCACTGGGTCAACTGACCGGCGGTTTGCAGTCACTCCGAATTCCGTCTCTCTCAAACTGCAAACGCGCTCATCCTGAACCCACGCCTTCTGTTTACCCCGACCGGGTCGAGCCGGGTGAAGGATCGCAACGTCCGCATCGGGCACTCGCACCAATCGCGGAGATTCACGCGATAACCATACAATTATCTTGACAACTAAGGAATATTCTTTATAGTGGTTGCAAGTAGTGTTGTGGCCGAGTCTGCACATCCCCAGATTCGGCCGTTTGTTTGTTCGGCCGGCATTTCTTCCCGCCCTTTTCTTTTCTGTTTTTGGTGTTCCGGACGAAAGATTCGTGGCTAACTTGTCTCCATTCCGCACTTACGCAAAGACGCATTTTTCTTTTTTTGAAACTGTGTTTGTTGAAGCGGCACGAGCCTCACGCTGAAGCAGCGTCACATGGTCAGGCTGGTGGCACCGGCAGGTACTTCAGCAGGTCAAGAAAAGGGGGCTCGATGCCCTGCGTGCGCAGGAGCACGCTAATCTGCGCCACGTGCCGAGACTCGTGAATAATCAGGTTCCACAACAAGCCATCCACCGTGTACCGCTTCCCTGGCCTGTCGTGCACACTCACAATCCGTTTCAACTCGTCGTCTGTCAGCGTGGGAAGGTACGTGAGGGTGCTCTGCTCGACAACCCGCCAGTAGTCCAGCAGCGCTTCGAGCGCGAAACCCGCATAAACAGGGCCGCCCATGGTGTCCTTGAAGGCGGGAACGGTCTGCCACAGCGGCTGTTCGCGCAGGATCTCCTCGTGAAGCCAGAAGTCCTCGACGTAGGCTATGTGAAAGAGGAGATCCTTGATGCAGTGAAGCCGCTCACCGTTCAGCAACGGGCGGGATAAAACCTCGTCCGGCACGCCCTCCAGCGCGGCCCATAAGTCTCGGCGCGCACGAACGAGGTAATCGTAGGTTTCAGGAATGTTCATTCGTCCCTCCCTCCAGGCTCGCTCTGCTATCCTACATTCATCACTATCGGTAAATTGGCGGAGCTTCCATGGCACTCCAATCCCACGCGGCGCTTGCCGAGATTCGCGACACCCTGCTCGAAACCTACGCGAGCAACGACGCAATGAACCAGCTCATCCTCTCACATCTGGACCCTCGTGCGTGGCGCGCCCAGCCGCCGGGTCAAAAAGGCAATGGCCGGACCATCGCGGCCATCTTCGCGCATCTGCACAACAGCCGTCTTAAGTGGCTGAAGAATTCCGCGCCGCATTTGAAGTGTCCGCCGCCGCTCAACCCCGACCGCTGCACCATGAAGCAGGCTGCCGCCGCGCACAGGAGAAGCGCCGCACAGTGCCTGCGCATGTTGACAGATGCCTTGTCGGCGGCTCCGGATCGCCGCGTTTCCAAGTTCTCTCGCGACAGTTGGATGCCAACGTGGCCCGCCGGAGGGACCATGTTCGCTTACATGTTCTCGCACGAGGCGCATCATCGCGGTCAGATGTTGATGCTGGCTCACCAGCTCGGCTACCGCATCCTCGACAAAACTCCCGGCATCTGGCAATGGGAGAAGCTCTGGAAACAAGCCGGCCTTACCACGCGCCCGCGCTGAGTGGAACCCGCCCTCTTGGCTCTTCCTTTTAGCTTGTGCTTCCGATTACGTGGAACTTCATGAAGTTCGTCGTGCCCCGGATGCCCATCGGCGTGCCCGCCACAATTCCAATTACGTCGCCCTTCTTCACCAGTCGGTCTTCCAACAATCTTTTCTCGGCGAGCACAGCCAGTCCGTCGATCTTCTTGATGTCCACAATGTCTCGCGACGTCACTCCCCAGAACAGCGCCATCCGCCGTCGCGTGTCTGCCTCTGGCGAAAACGCGATGATGGGCACCAGCGGCCGATAGCGTGACACCAGCCGCGCCGTAAATCCGCTAAGCGTGAACACCGCAATCAGCTTCATATGGAGCTCGCGCGACGCGTGGCACACCAGCTCCGCCACCGTCTCCGCTACCTTTAATTTTTCCTGCGCCGCGGGCCGGGGGTATTCGTGGATGCTCGCTTCCGCCTCCTCGATAATCCGCGCCATCATTCCCACGGCCTCCACCGGATATTTGCCCGTAGCTGTCTCCGCGCTCAGCATCACGGCGTCCGAGCCGTCAAAAATCGCGTTCGCCACGTCCGAAGCCTCGGCGCGCGTGGGCCGCGGATTCTCCGTCATGGATTCCAGCATTTGCGTCGCGGTGATGACCGGCCGGCGGAATTCCCTCGCGCGCGCAATGATGTTCTTTTGCACCACCGGCACGCGCTCCGGGCTCATTTCCACGCCCAGGTCCCCGCGCGCCACCATGACGCCATCGGACACACGCAGAATCTCGTCTAGGTTCTCAATGGCCTCCGGCTTTTCCAGCTTTGCGATTACCGGCGTATTTGCCCTCGCCCGCCGCACCAGCGATTTTGCCAGCGCCACATCTTCCGGCCGCCGCACAAAGCTCACCGCGATGTAATCCGCTCCTCGCGCCAGGGCAAAGCGCAAGTCCGCACGGTCCTTGTCCGTCAGCGCCGGCACATGCAGTTGCACTCCCGGCAGGTTGATCCCCTTGTGCTCGCCCAGGATTCCCCCGTTCACCACTTGGCAGATTACTTCCGCGTGGCTGGTTGCCTCCACCCGCAATTCAATCAGCCCGTCGCTCAGAAGGATCCGGTCGCCTTTCTTTACCTCCCGCGGCATGGGATGAAAGGTCGTATTGACCCGCGTCGAATCCCCCAGCACCTTGGCCGTCGTGATCACGAATTTCTGCCCCGCCCGCAACAGCACGGTTCCTCCGCCCGCCAATGCTCCCGTGCGGATCTTTGGACCTTGCAGGTCCGCCAGAACGGCAACCGGCTTTTTCAGGCCCGCGGAGATTTCCCGCAATATCGCGATGCCCTGCGCGTGTTCTTCGTGCGTTCCATGAGAGAAATTCAGCCGCGCTACATCCATGCCCGCCAGAATCAGCTTGCGGATCATGCGCGGCGACCGTGTGGCGGGACCGATAGTGCAGACGATTTTGGAGTGCCGCGAAATCATCTGTGTCTCTTCTTTGTGTATATCAGATGTTGTGGCTATCTGGTGACGGAAAACTCCGCCACGATGCGGGTTAGCAGGTCCACGCCTTTTGCGAACGATGCCAGCGGCAGTCGCTCATCGTCTCCATGTATCCGCGCGTCATCCTCTTCCGTCATCGGAATGGGTCTCAAGCCATAGGCCTGCACGTTATGGAGCCGCAGTTGCGCCGAATCCGTTGCTCCGGTGGACATGAAGGGCAGCACCGGTGCGCCGCCGAATTCCTTCGCGCACAACTTGGTGATCAGCGCGTAGAATTCCGTGTCCATCGAAGAATTGGGCGCCGCCAGCCCTCCATCCGGCAACACTTCCAACTTCACCGTTGGATCGTTCACCAGCTTGTTCAGTTCATTCACCAGCACATCAATGGTGTCCCCCGGCAGAAGGCGCACGTTCAACACCGCCCGCGCCTCTGACGGAATCACATTCGCCCGCACTCCCGCCTGCAACATCGTGGGCGCAATTGTGTCCCGCATCATCGAATTCCACATCGGACTCATGTCCGAAAGCACGCGCTGCGCATGTTCGCCGCGGTCCGGCGTATCCAGCACTCTCATCCACTTCCCCGTTTCATCGTCCTCGATCGCCGATAGGCCCTCAAAGTAACGCCGTACAATCGACGTCAGATGTACCGGCGCCGTATAGTCGCCGATCTTTTCCACCGCCGCCGCCAGATGCACCACCGGATTTTGCTTCGTCGGCACCGAAGCGTGCCCGCCTTTCCCCGTCGCCGTCACAGAGATGTTCACGGAGACTTTTTCGCCAACCTGAACCGCGGTGTACTGCACCTTGCCGTGCTTCAGCACCACCTTGCCGCCTTCATTAATGGCAAAGCCTGCGGCCAGCTTGTCCCAATACTTGGCGATCAGAATTTTCAAGCTGGCATCGCCAAATTGCTCTTCATCCGCCGTGGCCAGGAAAATCACGTCGCGGTTTAAGTGCACATTCCCGCGCTTCAACGCAACGAACGCCGCCAGGTTCGCCGCCACCATGCTCTTATCGTCAATCGAGCCCCGCCCGTAGAGGTAGCCGTCTTTAATCACTCCGCCAAATGGATCTACCGTCCACTTGCTTCGGTCCACCCCAACAACGTCCATGTGCGCCACCAGCAACAGCGCCCTCGACGGGTCCGCCACCACGCTGCTGCGCAGCCGTGCCACCACCGCGCTCCTCCCCGGCGTCACGTCCAGGATCTCCGGCGTAATCCCTTCCTTTGTCAGGATCCCCGCAATGTACTTCGCCGACGCCTGTTCGTTCCCCGGCGGATTCGTCGTATTGATTTTGACCAGGTCCACTAGCCAATCCTGCGCTTCTCGGGCCAGCGCCGTGGTATCGCCCACCAGCGACTGGCTTTCGGGTATTCCCATCGCCGGCGGCCCCTGGCTTATCTGTGCTCGCAACGGCACATTACTCCATCCCCCAACAGCTATCACACATAGGATCAAGAAGCTCCAGCGCTTCCAGTTCACCAAGGCACCCTCCTGTCCGATTCCATTTTGCATCGACTAAATTCCATACTAACATGCAGTTTCGCGCGTCTCCTTGGGGGGCCTCGCGTGCCCGTGCCCAATCTGCACCCGCGCGCAGCGGAGAAGCGAACGACGGCGGGGCGGAAACCCGCATCATAGTTAGAGCACATCTATGTTAAAGAAGGATAGGGGGATAGGAATGGATTCTCGTGCAGTTTCTGTCGCTTTTAAGCTTGCTTCTCTCGCCGCGCTCGGATTGTTTCTCTCGGCCTCCATGCCAGCACAAGCCCCGCCGGGCCCTCAGGGCACCCCTCCGGCGGAGTCCAACCCGGCACCCTCGCCTGCCCCACAACAAGCTCCCCCTCAGCCGAAGCCGCAGGAAGCAGGTCAAACCATCGCTGTCGAAGTGCCCGTCGTAACCCTTGATGTTATCGCTACCACCCAACACGGCGATCTCATTCCCGGCCTCAAGAAAGAAAACTTCCGCGTTCTCGAAGACGGCCAGCCGCAGACCATCACCAATTTTGGTCCAACCGATGCTCCTATCACCATGGTGATCTTGATGGAATTCAGCGCCCGCTATTATGGGTGGTTCGCTTATCAAGCGAAATACTGGGCCGACGCGCTCTTCCCTAACCTCAAACAGAAAGACTGGATCGCCCTGGTCACTTTCGACATGAGGTGCCGCACAGATGTGGATTTCACACAAAACAAGGACGAGGTCCGCCAGGCCCTCTACAGCATGTATTTCCCTGGCTTCAGTGAATCCAACGTCTTTGACGCCTTGTTGGACACCGTCGATCGCTTAAAAGATGTGAAGGGCAAGAAATCAATTCTTCTCATGGCTTCCGGTGTTGATACCTTCTCCAAACACACACTCGATCAAACCCTCAAGCAACTCCGCGGCACGGACGTCACCATTTTCGTCGTTGGCGTTGACAAACCTCTCACGAATTGGCTCGAGCTGCAGGGAAGGATGGGCGGCATGCGCGACTTGAATTTCCTTCAAGGAGAAAATCAGCTTAAGACCTTTGCCCAGATGACTGGCGGCTTTGCTTGGTTCCCTCAATTTGACGGCGAGCTTCCCGGCATTATGCGCGACGTGACTGACTTCCTCCGCCACCAGTACAGCATCACCTACACACCAACGAACCGCAATCCCGACGGGAAATACCGCAAAATTAAAGTGGAACTCACTGCTCCGGATGGCAGCCCGCTGACCATCACTGACCAGAAGGGCAAGAAGCAGAAGTGGGTCGTCTACGCCCGCGAAGGCTACACTGCCCCCAAGGGCGGTGTCGGCGACTGATTCCCCGCGACGAAGAAGCTCTTCTCTACTAAGCCATCACCCCCGCCACTTGTCATCCTGAGGCCCAGCGCCTCTTGCTGGGCCGAAGGATCTCAACTGATCCCATCCCACAAACTAGAATTGAGCAGGAACTCCGATCCAGGGACTACACTTTCGCCAGTATGCGCAAGTCCCTCCCGGTCATGTCCGTCGGCGCGGGCTCGCCCAGAATCCCAAGCATGGTCGGCGCAATGTCTCGGAGCGCGCCACCCATCGCCAGTTTCAGGTGATCGTTCTCGGAAACAAGAATGAATGGCACGGGATTCGTTGTGTGGTATGTGTGCGGCCCTCCGGTGACCGGATCGATCATGGTCTCCGCATTGCCATGGTCGGCGGTGATGATCCACGCGCCGCCGCGCGGTTTCAGCGCCTGGTAAATGCGCGCAAGACCCGCGTCCACCGCTTCCACCGCCTTGATCGCAGCCTCCAATTTGCCCGAGTGCCCCACCATGTCGGCATTCGCGAAGTTCATGATGATGGCGTCAAATTCACCCTTCTCGATGGCATTCACTACCGTGTCGGTAATTCCTGCTGCCGACATTTCCGGTTTCAAGTCGTAAGTCGCGACTTTGGGCGAGGGCACCAGGATACGTTCTTCGCCACCGAACGGCTTTTCGACTCCACCATTGAAGAAATATGTGACGTGCGCGTATTTCTCCGTCTCCGCACAGCGCAGGTTCTTGTACTGCAGCTCCTGAAACACCTGCGCCAGAATATGCTCCAGCTTTTCCGGCAGAATAATGCACTTCAGCCACGGCCAATTCTTGTCGTACTTCGTCATGCCCACAAAGAAAAGATTCTTTGGACGCTTCGGATCGGAGAACTTGTCGAAATTCGGGGCTTCCAGCGCAAACGTCATCTGTCGCGCGCGGTCGGCGCGAAAATTGAAGAAAATCACCGCGTCATCGTCGCGGATCAGGCCGACGGGTGGCGCGGCTGGCCCGGCGCCACGCGTAATCACCACGGGCTTTACGAATTCGTCGGTGACGCCCTGTTCGTAGCTGGCTTGCAACGCCGCCACGGGGTCATCGCTCTTTGTTTCCGCTTCGCCGTGGACCAATGCGCGGTAAGCAAGCTCCACGCGCTCCCACCGGTTGTCGCGGTCCATGGCGTAATAGCGGCCCACGACCGTGGCGACCTCGCCAACGCCGAGTTCGCGCATCTTCTGCTGCAATTGCCGCACGTAGTCGCGCCCGCTGTTCGGCGGCGTGTCGCGGCCGTCCATGAAGCAGTGCACAAAAACCTTCTCCACCTTCTCGCGCTTGGCCATCTCCAGCAACGCAAACAGGTGATTCATGTGCGAGTGCACGCCGCCGTCGCTCAACAAGCCCAGAAAGTGCAGTTGCCGCTGCCGCCCGCGCTCCATGGCCTGCTTGAACAACGGCACTTGGTCCAGTTGCTTGTTGGCGATGAGCAGATCGATGCGCGTGATATCCATGTGCACGATGCGCCCCGCGCCCATATTCATATGGCCCACTTCACTGTTCCCCATCTGCCCTTCCGGCAAGCCCACTGCCAGTCCGGAAGTCTGGATCAGCGTATTCGGGAATTTCCGCAGCAATTCGTCGTAAGTAGGCTTTCGCGCCAGAGCAATCGCGTTTCCCTTGGTCTCGGCTCGGTAGCCCCATCCATCCAGCACGGTAAGTACAATCGGTTTTGGTCGTTTTCCCATGGCTCTTTTTGTCGTTAGCTCCCTTTCAAGAAATGATTGCAGCGGAAGGCGGCGGAGCGTTCGCCAAATGATTCGGTAGATTTATTTCGCGGCGAACTCGCGCAGCGCGGACAGCAGGCGCTCCACTTCTTCCATCGTGTTGTAGTGCACCAGGCCTATGCGCAGCATCCCGCCCTGCGATTCCACGCCCAGCCGCTCGCTCAGGTTCAGCGCATAATAATTGCCGTCCCAGGTGAAAATGCCGCGCTCGCCCAAAAACGCGGCAATGGTAGTGGGATTGTGCGTGCCAAGGCACAGGGAAAGCGTCGAGCATCTCTCCCCAAAACGGCTCGGTTCGGTAATGCCATAGATACGCACGCCGGGAATCGCCTGCAATCCCTCGATCAGCCGTGAAATCAGCCGCCTCTCGTAAGTCACCGTCGCGCGATACGCCGCCGCCAGCGCCTCACGCCGCGTCGCGACAGATGGGTCGCTGTGCCGCCCGAGTCCCGCGATGTACTCCACGGCCGCGCCGATGCCCGCAATCAGTTCGTGCACTTGCGTCCCAGTTTCCCACCGCTCCGGTATCTGGTCGGTACACGGCCGCACCTTATATGGCCGGAAACTCCGCAGGTGTTGGCCTTTGCCGTAGAGCGTGCCCATATGCGGCCCGAAAAACTTATACGGTGAGCACACCAGAAAATCGCAGTCAATTTCCTTCACATCGATCAGTCCATGCGGCGCATAGTGCACCGCGTCGATATACACCAACGCTCCAGCAGCGTGCGCCAATCGCGTAATCTCCGCGACCGGATTAATGGTGCCCACCGCGTTCGACGCATAACCCACCGCGACCAGCTTGGTCTTCTCACTCAGCTTGTTCTTCAAATCTTCCAGGTTCAGCGTGCAATCCTCTTCGCGGATGTCCACCTGGCGGATGATCACGCCCTTTTCTTCTAGCGCTTTCCAGGGCGAGAAGTTGGCGTCGTGGTCCAGCGTTGTTAGTAGGATTTCGCCACCCGCGTTCAATTCGCGGCCAATCGCGCGCGAAATCGAAAACGTAATCGTGGTCATGTTCTGGCCGAAGACCACTTCTTCCGGGGCGCAGTGAAAAAAGTCTGCCATGGCTGCGCGTGCTCCCGCGAGCATCTCGTCTGTGCGCCGGCTGGTAAGAAAGGCCCCGCAAGTATTGGCATTGGCACTCATCAAATAGTTCTGGATGGCGTGCATCACCTTCGTCGGCACTTGCGTACCGGCGGGCCCGTCCAGAAATGCCGCGGGGTGCCCGTTCACCTGGGTCTGCAACGACGGAAACTGTAACCGCACCCATCCAATATCCAGTGTGTTCGCTGCGCTTCGATCCAGTCCGGGTGTGCTCATGGCTCCTGTTCTCTCACAAAATCAATTTTCGTTCGTCAGTTCAGTTTCTCACAGAGAAGCCGCGGCGTGTTAGCATGACAGTGTCGTTCCCCACTCATGCCGCGACGGCGCCGGCTATCAACTCTGCGCCATGTTTCATCATTGAGGTTTTCCATGCCGGACACGTTTCCCGTAAGCAATCGGACGCGCGTGGTGCGCGAAGCGAATCGCGCAGTATACGACCGCGAGGCAATTTACAAAATCCTGGACGAGGGCTTCGTCTGCCATGTGGGTTTCGCGGCCGAGGGGCAGCCGTTCGTGATTCCCACCATGTACGCGCGCGTCGGGGACGCAATCTATTTTCACGGTTCGGCGGCCAGCCGCATGCTTCGCGGCCTAAGCGCTGGCTTGCCCGTGTGCATTACAATTACGCTGGCCGATGGCCTCGTGCTTGCCCGCTCGGTTTTCAATCATTCCATGAATTACCGCTCCGTGGTCGCTCTCGGCCAAGCCACGTTGATCGATGATCCTGACGAAAAACTCCACGCGCTGCAGGCCCTGACGGAAAAATTAATTCCCGGCCGGTGGAACGATGCGCGCCAACCCAATGAAAGAGAGCTGAAGGCCACAAGCATTTTGAAGCTCCCCCTGACTGAAGTATCCGCAAAGGTTCGCACTGGCGTCGTGGAAGATGATGCCGAAGACTATGCGCTCCCCGTTTGGGCAGGCGTTATCCCCCTGCGGCTTGTGGCCGACCCACCCCTTCGCGACGATCGCTGCGACCCGGCAATTCCCACGCCCGCGTATGCCTCAAACTATAAGAGGTGAGCGATGAATGAGTTCACTCCGTCTCCCGTAAAACCTATTGTGCCGCTCACCGCGCTTGGTGTCCTCGACATTCGTGTGGGAACCATTGAACGAGTCGAAGAAGTGCCGCGTTCGGAAAAGCTGATGCGCCTGATCGTGAATTTCGGCGACCATTCCCGCACCATCCTCGCGGGTATCCGCAAGGAACGTGAAAATCCGCGGGAACTCGAAGGGAAGCAGGCTTTGTTCATCGTGAACCTGGAGCCGCGCCGAATGGCCGGCGAACTGTCCGAGGGCATGCTTTTCGACTTGGGCTATGCCGATGGAATTCCGCCCGCGCTCGCGATGCCCGAGCGCCCTGTACCTAACGGCACTCGCGCCGGTTGATTCTCTTCCGATCTTCAGGCCTGCACAGCGCGCAGAAAGTCCGCAAGCAGCCCGTACGCCGTTGCTTCCAGGCCTGGATTGTGTTCAACCAGGGACAGCCCGAAGACATCCAGATCAAACCGGATCGCCGAACTCGTGCCTTCCAATCCGGCCATCGGATCCGACAGCAGCAGCAATTCCGGCGCAACGCGGCAATCCACGCCGTCACCGCGCCGCTCCGCGCGGCAGACGAGTTTGTACCGCATGCCCGCAGCGCGCACAGAGCGAATTTTCTCTTCGGTCAGGTCGCGAATACCGGTGCGCTGCACATGGTCAATATGCGTCGGCAACCCCATCAACACCGTCACAATTGCCGCCACTTTCACGGCGGAGTCCCATCCGTCCAGATCCTGCGTCGGATCGGTTTCCGCAATGCCCAGAGCCTGAGCGCGCTTGACCGCTTCATCAAACGATCGGCCCTTCTCCACTTCCGTCAGCACCACGTTGCTCGTGGAATTCAGCACGCCGGAAAAGCCGCGCAGTTCCGTAGCGGGAAGTCCGCGAGGAAAAAGAGAGAAAATAGGCACGCCGTCCATCACCGTGGATTCAAATAGAAATTGACGTTTTTTCTCCTTCGCCAGGGCGGTCAGTTCCCGGTAGGCATGCACGACCGGCCCTTTATTTGCCGTGATGGCATGGGCGCCTGATTCCAGTGCAGCGACCAGATGCTCAATTGCCGGCTGCCCCGTGGGTGCGTTGAGGGAAGTCGCCTCGAACAGCACATCCACTTTTCCGTGCTCCAGCCATTCCCGGACATTCCGCGCGACCGGCGGCTCATTCGGAAAGCGCCCCGCAAGTGCGGCCAGAGGGTTCAAGCCATCCGGATGCGAAATCCAGCCGATGCGCCGCGAAGCCACTCCGGTCAACCGCCAGCGCACATCGTATTTCCGGCGGAGTTCCGTCTCTTTCGAGATGAGCTGCCGCAAAAGAGCGCGCCCGACCTCGCCATATCCCACCAGTGCCAAGTTATAAGAAGGAATTGCCGTCTCTCCTTCGCTCGGAATGATAGCTCATCGCGGATCGCGCGCGAATGAAGATAGCCGGGACGTCGCTCCATCTCACGCGAACATACCGAAGGATCTACTTCGCGATTGCCGACAATTTTGCCGCTGCAGAAGTGATCAACGCCGCTTCATTCTCCAGTACCTGTGCAACGCGGGCCGCGGCTCGCTCCGCTTCACTCCATTTTTTCTGTTCCAGATTTTCGCGCACCGCCGGGATGGCTTTGGCGGCATAGCCCGTATAGGCTCCTGGTGCGTAGAGTTCGTGTTTGTACCAGAAGCGCCCGGGCAGGCCTTCCGGCGTGGTCAGTTTCCGTTCGCTCTGAATGAGCAGTTCGTTCACCTCTTTCAGCGAAGCGCTGGCCAGCGCGGCGCCACCGTTTGCACTCACGTGCTCGAACACCTTTTGATATTCGGCGGAACTGCGCGTAAGGGCTTCCACAGCATTGTCAAGCGGAGCAAAATTTAGGTGCGGTGGCATTTCTTCCTTTTTCGGGGTCACCCAGGTTTCCCGCGGATCAGAGGTGGCTTCGTAGAGCCCTTCCTGAATTTTCTGATTTCGTTCCTGGATTTCATCCCGCTGGTGAGTGGCGAATTTCTCCATTTCGCGGACGTACATTTTCACGTCATCCGCAAAGTCCGTAAATTGAAACGGCAACAAGTCGGCATCGGCCATGCGCATGATGGCGGTTCCGCCGGTCTGGCAGAGCGCGCGCCCATAAACGAAGTCATAGTCGCTGAAATGCGTGTACCAGTAAAAGTCGTCATAAATCGAGTGGTAGATCCCGCCGTGATCCTCGCCGCCGTACCCGATGCCCAGCGAAGCGATACCCGCAAAATTGATGAATGGAGCGTGGTCTGACCCGCCGCCCAACATGTCCAGCCGCATGTCGTGGCGCTCGCGCAGTTCGCGGCGCTCGTCCGCCGACTCCGCATCCGCGAGCTGTTTCAACTGCGCGCGCTTCCAGACCGAAAGCTTGGTTTCGGGATCTTGCACGTCGCGAGCCACGTCGTTGATGAAGTGCTCCAGCGTGTGAGAACCCTCAAGCTCCAGGTAGCCGCGGCTGTTGCTGTCCGAATTCACGTACATCACCGCGTGCTTGCGAAGTTCGTCAACGTGCGTTTCGACCCATTCGGTCGAGCCGAGCAGCCCCGGCTCTTCGCCATCCCACGCGCAATAGATGATCGTGCGCTTCGGCTTCCAGCCCTGCTTCAGCAACTCGCCCATTGACCGCGCTTCCTCCAGCACCGTCACCATCCCTGAAATCGGATCCTCCGCGCCATTCACCCACGCGTCGTGGTGATTGCCGCGAATCACCCACTCGTCGGGATACGTGGAACCAGGAATCTTCGCGATCACGTCATACAGCGGCTTCATGTCCCAGTTCGAGAAAACTTTCAGGTGCACTTTTGCCGGCCCCGGCCCGATCCGATAGGTAATTGGAAGTCCTCCGCGCCAATCGCGCGGCGCCACCGGCCCACCGATGGCTTCAAGGAGCGGCTGGGCGTCGGCGTAGGAAATTGGCAGCACCGGAATTTTGGTCAGCGACTGCGCGTCTTTAAGCGGCACGCGCTTGGCATCGGCGGTAGCCCCAATCCCCGGCGTCAGCGGATCGCCCATGAACACGGCGCTGTCTTGCACGCTGCCGCGCTGCACGCCATCTTTCGGCCGCCAAGGTCCTTTCGGGAATGTGGCACCGCCAGAGTAGCCATCGTCGCGAGGATCGGAATAGATGATGCAGCCCACCGCACCGTGTTCGGCGCCCACAAGCGGCTTGATCCCGCGCCACGAGTGGCCATAGCGCGCGATTACGATCGCCCCTTTCACGGAAACCCCCCGTCGCTCCAATACTTCGTAGTCTTCCGGCACACCATAATTCACATAGACGAGCGGTGCGGTCACATCCCCATCGATGGAATAGGCGTTGTACGTCGGCACCTGTTCCGCGGTTTGATTCGAGGTGGGATCTTCCGGTACAGGCGGCTCTTGAAGCTTTGCTGTGAAATGTGGGCCGCCGTCCACAAGCTCGACCAGGCGCTCCTTTGGCGTGGGATAGAGCACGTTAAACGTTTCAATCTGCGCGTCCAGGCCGAACTCCTTGAATTTGGACAGCAGCCACTCCGCGTTATCCTTATCGTACGGAGAGCCGACGTTGTGCGGGCGCGCCGAGAGCCGTTGCATGTACGCCCGCAAGTTTTGCGGATCAGGAATCGCGCGCATCTTCTCTTCCCACTGGCGTTCCGCGCGCGAAGATTCAGCGGAATATCCGTACAGTGGCGCTTCGTCGGCAGTCACGCGTGATTTCAGCGGCGCCAGCGATGCTCCAGCCAGCACAAGTCCAGCAAATAGAATCGTTCGGAACGGTGTTTTCACGAATTTTCCCCTAAACGGTCAGGCAAAGATTATTTCCTGAACTGCACAGTCGTGCAAGCCGCCATTTTGGCAGGCGATTGCAATCGGCAGATGCAGTCGCGCTTCAGGCTGTCTTCCGAAGAATTTCCTCGACGATTTTCTCCGGCGCGTCCGTGACATCCACCACAAAGGCATTCTGCGGCTCCTCCAGCACCGCGAATTGGTCCTCCAAAATCGCCTCGCCCGCAAAATGGCCGCTCCTCTTGCGGAGCCGGTCCGCAATCAGTTCTTTTGAACCCCGTAGGTAAACCGTCTTCACGTTCAGGCCCGACGTCAAAAGCCGCCTGTATTCCTCTTTCAGCGCGGAACACGCCAGCACCACATTCTTCCCGGCCGCGTCCCGCGCCTGAAGTTCCGCGTGCATCGCCTCCAGCCAAGGGATCCGGTCAGCATCCGTCAGGTGGATGCCCCTGCGCATCTTTTCTTTGTTTGCGGCGGAATGAAAATTGTCGGCTTCGAGGAACACCCAGCCGAGCCGCTCAGCCAGCAAATGTCCGACCGTGCTTTTCCCCGAACCGGCCACTCCCATGACAAGAAGAATCATTCCGTGTCCATTCTGAAGCTGCGCGCCGAGTTTGGCTCAAACTCGGGCGGGAAGTCCAGCGCGCCGCCGAGAATTAGGATAACATCCGCACTTTTGGTGGCCAGGGGCACAGCGTGCCGGGAAAACCGTGAGTCAAACGAAAGCGGCGGTGAAAAAAGCGGGCCTGCTCTACTTCGTGTTCGTCATGTTCGCCTACACGACCGGCGGACCGTTCGGCCTGGAGGAGATGGTCACGACCAGCGGACCGGGAATGACGCTGCTGTACCTGCTGGTGATTCCATTTTTTTGGTGCATTCCCGTATCGCTGGTCGCGGCGGAATTAACCACGGCCATTCCCGTGGAAGGCGGATTTTATCGTTGGGTGCGCGCCAGCTACGGTAACTTCTGGGGTTTCCTCGCTGGCTGGTGGAACTGGAGCGCCTCGTGGCTGCTGGGAGCCAGCTATGCCGTGCTTTTTACCGATTATCTGGCCAACTATTTCCCTTCGCTGATTGGATGGAAGCATTACCTCGCCTCCCTGGCGCTGATTTCCCTGCTCGCGTACATCAACATCCGCGGGATTCAGATGGTTGGCGTGGTCGCGACAATTCTTGAAGTTTCCGTGCTCATTCCCGTGTTCTTGCTCTGTGGAATCGCCGCGGTGAAGTGGCATCACAATCCGTTCCATCCGATGATTCCGCCGCACGTGCCGCCCTTCCAGGTCTTCGGCGTGGGGCTTGCCCTCGGCTTGTGGCTCTATTCCGGTTACGAGCAATGCTCCAGCGTGGCAGAGGAAATCGAAAACCCTCAGCGCAGTTATCCACGCGCCCTGGCGATCGTGGTGCCGTTATCCGTCGCGACCTATTTTCTTCCACCGCTGTTTTCGCTGGCGGCACTGGGGAATTGGGAAAAATGGAATACCGCGTACCTCTCGACCGCAGCAACGCTGATCGGCGGAGGCTGGCTGGGATTTCTAATGACTGTCGCTGCGATGTTGTGCAATGTTTCTCTGCTGAATGCGACCGTGCTGACCAGCACGCGCATGCCGTCCTCGATGTCTGAGGATGGCTACCTTCCGCCCATCTTTGCCGCCAAGCACCCGAAATTCGGAACGCCGTGGATCGCTATCCTGATTTCCTCGGTCATCTACGCCCTGCTGGCGTTCCACACCATGGCGCAGTTGCTGACCGTCTACGTCTGG
>Ga0187818_10000403_pt1 | contig 15398 bp, 11 predicted proteins | sample NC_wetland_sal_i_14_FD_130581 | JGI IMG/M metagenome (GOLD analysis project Ga0187818, IMG submission 130581) | Wetland sediment microbial communities from Neuse River Estuary, North Carolina, USA - SO4_3 | ecosystem: Environmental > Aquatic > Freshwater > Wetlands > Sediment | place: USA... | reverse complement strand
TCTTGCAAGTCGTCAGCGGGGCAAGCCTGTTGAACGCAAAGAAACAAATAGGCTAACAGCCAAACAAGCACACTTTGGTTACACGAATGTGAATCGTCTGTTAAAAGCTGCAAACATCCTCGACAGTGTCTTGACACCAGACCGGCGAGAAAGGAGAATCACTCAGTCATCGGTGGGCTTTCCAGCTCCACCGGTCGTATGCAAGTCACGCCAAGGTGCGTGGGCAGGATTTTCGCGGTCGGCGCGGTGAGTTCCGGCAGGAGTTCCTGCGGAGTACTCTGGTGCTTGCAAGTTCGTTGTGGGCGACAAACAAGCGCCCCACGCGTGCGTGTGTCATCTTTCAGCCGGATCTTTAAGCCAGGATAACTGGGATAGAAACAGGTGAAGTTGATCGAAGCGCTAGAGGTGTCGTTTCAGGGGGCGAGGAGAGAGGAGGAAGCATATCCGCTCTTCCTAGCATGCAGCTTTTCTCCGCTGCATCTTGAAACATTTACGGCCGCACGCTTGGCGCAGGCTCTTCCGGAGCGGAGGATTGTTGTGAGCCATGGAATTTTCGGCGATCTTGCCCACAACATCCATCTGGCCGTCGATCAGCGCGCCCAAAGTGTCCTGGTGGTTCTTGAATGGTTCGACTTTGACCCTCGACTTTCGATTCGGTCCCTGGGTGGGTGGGCTGACTCGGACGCCATCTTAGACAGTGCAGAGCTTGCGTCACTTCGTCTCAAGAATTGTCTTTCGCGCTTCGACACTGCTCAGATCGTGATTTCCTTTCCGACTCTGCCCCTCGCCCCTGTTTTTCAGGCTCACTCCTGTTTACAAGGCGCTGCAGAAAGCCGCCTTAGGCAGCTCGTATCGGACATGGCTCACTGGGCCGCCACCCAGGCTAGAGTGCGCGTTATACACCCTGATGCGCTGGCGGAATTGTCGCCCCTTGCTCATCGTTGGGATATCAAGACGGATCTTGCGGCCGGATTTCCGTACAGCCTCGGACATGCCGACGCCCTCGCGGCCATGGCTGTGAACGCATTGCTTCCGGCCACGCGACGGAAGGGTATCATCACGGATCTCGACGATACCCTCTGGAACGGCATTGTCGGAGAGGTGGGACCGGAGAACGTCACATGGTCGCTGGAGCACGGGACGCAAGTCCATGGCCTTTACCAACAAGCGCTGGCCTCGCTGGCCGAAACAGGTACGCTGGTCGCAATAGCTTCAAAGAACGATCTGGCTGTCGTGACAAAAGCTCTGGAACGGACAGATCTGGTGCTTCCCAAGGAGAAACTTTTCCCGGTGGAAGTCCATTGGGGAGCGAAGTCTGAGTCGGTGGCTCGAATTCTTCGCGCATGGAATATCGGCGCCTCCAGCGTGGTCTTCATCGACGACAGTCCGCTGGAAATTGCCGAGGTGCAGCTCGCGTTTCCAGAAATCGAATGCCGGCTATTTCCGAAAGATGATCCCGCCGCTGTGCTGGGGCTGCTGAGATGGCTGCGCGACGAATTTGGCTGCGAATCCGCGAGCGAGGAAGACAAGCTGAGACGACAGAGCCTGGAACAAGCGCAAGTATTCGAGGCGGAAGGGAGCAAGGCGGATGCCGAGGCATTTCTGCAATCGCTGAAGGCAACAATCACGATTCAGGAGGCCAACCGTGCGAATCCGCGCGCTTTCGAACTGGTCAATAAAACGAACCAATTCAATGTGAACGGCTCGCGCTATTCGCAGGATCAGTGGCAGGCTCTCGGCGAGCGCCTGGACGACTTCGTTCTGACGGTGGCATACGAGGATCGCTTCGGACCGCTGGGAACCATCGCAGTGATGGCGGGCCATGTTCGCGAACGGGAGATTTATCTGGAAGACTGGGTGATCTCCTGTCGTGCGTTCTCCCGCCGGATCGAATATTGCTGCTTGTGGTCACTGTTCGACCGGTTCAATAAGGATGCTGTGAGCATCTCTTATCGGCCCACTTCACGCAACGGTCCAGCCCGGCATCTGCTGCAGGTCTTTCTTAAGGACTTGCCAGCAGAAGCCGGCGCTAAGCTTGTTTTGACTCGTGACGAATTTGAAAGGGGTTGCCCCCCGCTTTATGCTGAAATCCATGAACCTGGCCGACCCAACCGAGCAGCGGCTCAGGGACTGCTTTCAGGCAGTGTTCCCGCTGCTAAATGAAGCGGAGATCTGCGCTGCGACTCCTGAATCCGTCGAACAGTGGGATTCCCTCGCGAACGCCAGACTTGCAGCGGTCATCGAGGAAGAATTTGCTGTTGCGCTGGAACTGGAGGGCAATCCTTCCTTTGGTCAGATTCTCTCTCATCTGAGGCAGCGTCTTGCTTTGGCCTGAAGGAAAAATCTTCGCCTTCTCGATTTTCGACGACCCCGATGGCCAGACGATGCAGGGGAGCCAAGCGCTTTACTCGTTTCTCTCCGATCTTGGAATACGCAGCACGGTCGGCGTTTGGCCGATTGCGGCCAATCCGGATCTCCGTTCGGATGCAGGCATGACCTGCGCAAATCCAGAATATCTGGAGTGGATTCTAGAATTGCAGTCGCGAGGTTTCGAGATCGGCTTTCACAATGCGACCTCGCACACGTCAATGCGGGAACAGACGGAAAGCGCGCTGGAGCGGTTTGAGGAATTATTCGGTGGGCCTCCGAAGACGATGTCGAATCACTACCACTCCAGAGAAGCGTTATATTGGGGCGATGACCGGCTCTCCGGACCTCAGCGGAGGCTGTACAATCTCACCACGCGGGGGAAAAACCGGAATGCCTCTTTCGGGCACTCGCCCGGTCATCCTATGTTTTGGGGTGATCTCGCCCACAAGAAGATCCGTTACTGCCGCAACTTCGTGTTCGGCGACATCAATACGCTGAAAGAATGTCCACATATGCCGTACCACGATCCCGATCGGGCGTTCGTGAACTACTGGTATGCATCGAGCGAGGGAGCCAACATCCGATCTTGTTTGAGCCGCCTGGGTGAGCGCGGTCAGGATCGCCTGGAAGAGCAAGGCGGGGCCTGTATTCTTTACGTCCATTTCGGGCACGGCTTCCAGGAAAACGGACAGGTTCACTCGCAATTCCAGCACCTCATGCGGCGTCTGGCGGCAAAGCAGGGATGGTTCGTTCCGGTTGCCGATTTGCTCGATTACTTGCTTGCACAACGAAAAGATCCTGTGATTCAGCCCAAACAGCGATCCGCGATGGAGCGACGGTGGTTGTTGCACAAATTCTGGCACGGCTCGCAATAACATGCCCTTGCGCCTAGATTTGTTCCTTGCGGAACACGTCGAGCAGGTGCGCCGCCTCAATGCCCGGTTGCGCGCGGGCGGGGTTGATCCGGGATTTTTGCTTCCTGAGGATGCAGGTCCTCAATACCCGGGAGATCCGCTGGGAAAAAAGCCTGACGCTCCCTTTACCAAGCGGCAGTTTCTAGCCATTGAGGATGAAAATGTTCGCGGCGGGTTCCTGCTCCAGGAACAGCCCTGCGAAATCGCGGGCGAGACCCACTGGTGCGCCAACATCCAGATGCCCATTTCCGAGGGCTTGGTGGACCGCAAATTTTCTTACGTTGCGACGCGAATGCTTCAGCTTCTCTTGCGTGATCGACCTTTCGTCTTCGCGGTCGGGATGGGTAGTCTCGAAGCTCCGTTCGCCAAACTCCTGTCCGCGATGAAATGGCGCGTCGCGCTTGTCCCTTTTCGCTTTTATGTGCTCCGGCCCGCGCGTTTCTTGCGTGAGATTCAGCCTCTTCACTCCAGTCGGTCGCGTGCTCTCGCAGCGAATATCGGAGCGTGGAGCGGCCTGGGAATACTCACCATCCTGGCTCTGCAACGGGTTCGGACGCGATCCGTAGTGAGCTTGATTCCCGATCGGATTTGCCAATGGGACGATCAGAGCTCATTGCTCTGGTCCCAATATCGGGCAGTTTGTTCCTTCGGCGCGGTTCGCGATGGGAGGACCCTGCCGTTTTTTCTGGACCTCTCGGATTCCCGTCTTTCTGCATACCGGCTGGCTGATCGCGAAGGCGTCGTCCGCGGCTGGATAGTCCTGCAAGTCAGCGCCATGCGCAAGAATAAATATTTTGGATCGTTGTGCGTGGCAACGCTTATCGATGCGGTCTGCGAACCGGGGCTGGAGCGCGCTACGGTCCGCGCAGCCCTGGCATGCGCCCGCGATCAGGAAGCGGACGTCATGGTTACGAACCAGCTCCATCGCCACTGGCTAGACGCTTCCGACGATAATGGGTTCTGGCGAGGACCATCGAACTACGTGCTCGCCACGTCACCGCAATTGACTCAACGGATCAGCAGCGTCGACCCCGGATTCACCAGCGTGCATCTGGCACGATCGGATGGTGATGGGCGGCTGAATTTGTGATCGATCAACCGCGCCTGAAGGCAACATTCAACGTCAGGTTTATCGCGGATTGTCTAAACTGCAATGACAAGAAGATCGAATTCGTGCCTCCTCCCGGCCGCAGCGCTCAATCGTCGGCAAGAAAAAGGGCACCGGTTTGAAGCCGGCACCCCGAAAAATAGACTCCGTTCAGCTTACGGCAGATAGAAGCGGAAGGACGTGAAGAACATGTTCTCGTTGGCGTTCGGATTGCCTCCAACTCCTCCCCAGGTATTGCGGTCGATGTAAGAATACTGCGGTCCCCACTGGAGACGGCCCTTGGGGCCGCTATATAGGCGATACCAAAAGCCAATTGTCCCTTCGATAATGGAACGAGTATCGCCGGTGCAATTTGCAGGATTCGATCCGTTGAATCCAGGGGTCAGCGGAGCTCCTCCTGGACCTGTCACCGGAATCGTGCCGCTGCCCGTAGTGCCGGGAGTGGAACCCGGGGTGTTGACATTAGTAGTAGTGGAACTCGGCGGCGCTTCACTGTAGCACCCGGAATTATTGAAAAGCGTCGAGCCGTAGCCCGCGCCCTTACCGCCGAATGTATATGCCGTCCGCGCTTCGTATTCGAGTCCTACGTTGGCGTAGACATCCAGACGCTTCGAGTGATATTCCATGGTACTCAGTGCTTGGTAATTGCGGACCGGTACCAGCACTCCATCCGGACGCGCTATGACGTCGGGCAGACCCGCCGAGCCGTATCGCCCTACACCATCACCCGCGAGAACGTGGAAGCCCAGATCGAACTTCCCAGCCAGTGTCCCGCGCATATTCAAACCAACGCCGCCGCCCACTTTGCTGCTGTTGTAAGCGCCGCTCGCATTCGGAATATTGCCCGTGCCGCACGGAACGGGAGGGGGCAACACTCCGTTGGTCGCCAATATCGTTCCTCCGCAGGGAAAGACCCGGTCGCGGAAGTCACTTACGAGTCCGAACACTTCGTAATGACCCCGGCCCGTCGGCTGGTAGACGACCTTCGTGATAAAGTCCGGTGCGGGATTGAAGGAATAGTTGGAGGTGGCATTGTAAAGGCCGCCGCTGGCTCCCTGCGAGCCGATGACAAAGTTGTTCTGGCCAAGGACGGCGTGCCCGCCCAGCGTGGCCTGAGGATTCTCAACAGAGAAGGCCCAAAACGCCTGGCTGCCAAAATTCTTCGCGACACGGAACCCGTACTGCCTGGCCCAGCTGAACCCAACGTTATAATTTGCGTCGATCGTCATCGGCAGCGCTTCGCTGCGATTGTCTACGCCCTGTTTAGTCTCGGTAACCAGGCTCCACATCTGGCCGCCGGTAAAAGTCCACCCGCTGTTCAAAGCAGCCTGCGCCCATGCTTGTCGTTGGCGCATGGTGTAGCTGTTGCTCTGGTTGCTGTTCGAGGTGATGCCGGAGGACAAGAAGTCACTTTCCACATAGCCGGTGAACTTGGCGCTGCCGAGCTTGCCTTCCGCAAGCATAGAAACGCGGGACTGGCGTCCGGATCCGTAGAATTCCGTCAGATGGCTTGCGTTTGCGCCCGCGAACGGAACCGAGCTGAACGGGGTATTAATGTCTGATCCGAGCGCATGGCCACGCCACACGGTTTCCGCGGCCAGAAACCCTCCCGGTGTGACCGTGATGCCCTTGTAGTGGATCGCCATCGGATTCTCCACGCTGCCCAGCAGGTTCTTCTGCGTGTCCTGCAGAGTCAACGCCGTGTTAGTAGCATTTTGTTTCAGATCGGTAACATCAGTGCGCAGATCAGCCACGGTTTGCTGCTGCTGGCTGGCCTGGGACGCAGCTTGGTCCGCCTTACCACGAGCCTCCAAAGCCTCGGCCTGCGCCTGTTTCAAGGCGTCATCTCGCTTTCGCATTTCGTCCTTCAGCAATGAGACTTCTTGCTGCAGAGCCTCAATCTGTTTCCGTTCCAGCGCCCTGTCATCCTTGAGTTCCTGCAATTCAGCCGCAACCGCCTGTGACGTAGGGGCTTTCATTCTCGGAACTGCCGAAGTTGTCGTCTGCGCCATCGAGCTTGCGGTTAAGAGCAGAACTAGCCACCATTTGGAAACGTGCTTCATCTTCATCTCCTTTGCCCCGGCGATCCGAGGCGATTGTGGACATCGAGTGAAATCCGACACGATTAGTAATCCTGATGGATGGTTCCCGCGCTCTCGGGCAGATCGGGATCGTCCGTGGCCTGGTTCAAATCGAGGAGATCAACTGGAATCTTGCCGATCAGCGGAACTTGCCCGTGTGAGCAGCCCAGCGGAACTCGAAACGGAGTGTCGCCGACAGCAACCACTACGGTCCGAGCCCGGACAACTCGGCGAACATATTTTCCGCCGAGCCGAACGCTGCCACAGACCGTGCGGCCCCCCAAAGTCAAACCTGTGCGGAGTCGCGAGAGGAGTGCGAGAAGCCTTGAGCCGCACCATGTCGATCAACTCCCAGCGGCGAGGCAGGAAACCGCGGCACCATGAACAGTGCGGAAAAGAAGGGTTTTCAATGTGCGCCGGGCGAAAGCAGGTACTGCTCGCGGCAGAAACCACACCTATCCGCCAGGATTCCTCCAGGCTATTGGGTAGACAGCTGGAACTTGTGCCTTTCTTGGGGCACGACTCTTTTACCTTGCAAATGTTACGGAATGGTTATAGCGAAGTGAATTTCTGATGAATCGCCAGCGAGCTCTCCGGACTACGCAACCGGAGTGAGATCTGCTCGGGTGTCCTTTCGAATCGCGTATGAAGATGCGTGAAACGGCTATTGCCCAATCAGCAGTCCAGCGTTGACCTGGGTGTCGTAATCGAAGACGAGAAGAGAATTGGGCATTTTAGTGAAAGCGCCGGCACGATCAAAATATCCAAACAGGTTTAAGTTGTTTCCGTTCACCAAACCGGAAACGAACATCACGTTTCCGACTGTCGATCCTGTGAGGGTAAACGTCCCATTGTCCACGGGTCCGGTCAGCACCACGCTGACAGTCAGGGTTTGGCCGGGGTTTTGCGTAAGCGTCAGGGCCGCGTCGTCGATGCCGTCAGGCAGATTCAACGTCCCGGAGAACGTTCCAGCAAGCGGCGGCACATGATTACCGATAAACCCGCCCGAATCGACGCCAGGAGGAAAACCTGTCAGCCCTTGCAAGTCCGGACATGTGCTGCCGGTGATGGAATAGTTGCCTTCAATTGTAGTGCCCGTAACGGTTCCCTGAGTTGGCAATGCGTTTCCACCTTCACTGAACGTAAGCGAAATGTTATTGCCGGAAAGGCTGGCAGCGATGCTGTTTTGTCCTGGTGTCGCGCCGGGACAGACGCCGTTCACGTACCAAATCTTCTTCTCCAGAGTGAGAATCTGTACCTGACCCGGCCCACTCGCGCTGATCTGGCTTCCACTGGTTGCCAAGTTAGCCTCTACCAGAGTTACGCCGCCAGTGACATTGGAGGTCACCACGAATTCATAGGCGCCGGAAACGCTCGGGGTCAATGTATTTTTCCCGCTACACGCCAGAGTCAGGACCAGCATCATCGCAACTAAGATGGAACGCACCTTCATTTTTTCCTCCCTACCCGGGGCGGCGATGCCGCGTTCACCAAAGGCCTTGACGGAACGGCTATGCTGCGATCACGCGGGGCAGAACGCGCAACGCGGGGGCGGCGAAGCTATGGTCCAGGTTCCGAATGCCGGCTTTGAAGCGCCAATTTAAACACCGCTTCGTTAACAGAATGTGAATTCGGAAGACCCCACGGAGCCGGGGTGGTGTCGGAGGCGTAGCATAACGTGACAGATCACCATGCCGATTGAAAAATGGAAGCGGCTGAACGAACGCTTGCGGCAAGTGAAGCGGGAGGAGATCGTCGACCGTAGCCGCCAGGCGCTGGCCAAACGGTCGGATGCCGTATTCGCCTGGCTGGGCTACGACTTTGGCAGAAATGCGCGAAGCCTGAGGCAGAACCCGCCTGGCAACTTTTTTTTCGCGCCCGAGTCTGTGGATTCGATTCTGGCGCTGCTCAGAGAGCGGCTTCCTGGCCGGGCGGAGCAGATTATTCAAGAGGCGAAGCAGATCTTCCAGCATCGGTTCGACTTGCTCGGATATACAGGCCTCAACTATGGCGGTGCGGGGGGCTGGGACATTGATTGGCACTGCGACGCGGTTCATGGAAAGCGAGTTCCGAAGAAAGCGTTTTACCGGATTCGTTATCTTGACTATGCCGAGTGCGGCGATTGCAAGGTTATCTGGGAGCTGAATCGCCATCAGCATCTGGTCACGCTGGCTAAGGCGTACCGCCTCACGCATGACCAGCGCTATGTCGACGAGATCCTGCGGCAGACGCGGCATTGGCAGGCCGAGAACCCATATCCACTGGGAATTAACTGGGTGAGCAGCCTGGAGGTTGCCTTCCGCTGCCTGTCGTGGCTTTGGGCTTACCATCTGTTGCAGGAATCGCCGGGCGTTCCCGGTCTCCGCGATGAATGGCAGCAATGCCTGGCGCTCCACGGGCGGCATATCGAGCGGTATCTCTCAACTTATTTCTCTCCCAACACGCATCTGCTGGGCGAGGCGGTAGGACTTTTTTTTCTGGGAGTCCTGTGCCCAGAGCTGGCTGCGGCCGATCGCTGGAAGTCACTCGGCTGGGAAATCGTTCTACACGAGTCGGAGCGGCAAGTTCGCGGCGACGGATTTCATTTTGAACAATCATCCTATTACCACGTTTATGCCCTGGATTTTTTTCTGCACGCCGCGGTGTTGGCTGCCGTCAACAACATTCCCGCGCCAAAGAGTTTCGCAGACCGGCTGGAGAAGATGCTGACCGCACTGTGTCTGCTCGGCCGCAATGGTCCACCTCCGCAATTCGGCGACGATGATGGCGGAAGATTGTTTGATCCCCGCCGCAATCGCAGCGGACATCTTCTGGATCCGCTGGCAACCGGCGCAGTCTTGTTTCATCGCGCCGACTTCAAAGCAGTTGCTGGCGGACTGCAGGAGGAGACTTTGTGGCTGCTCGGAGCAGAGGGTGCGCGGCAATGGGATCAACTGGAGAAGACTGCGGTTGGCCATGAGTCGGCTGCCCTGCCGGACGCCGGGTACTATCTGCTGACGACCAAGAATACCCAGTTTTTTGTGGATGCGGGTCCCATGGGCGTTCAGAGTGGAGGCCACGGACACGCGGATGCGCTCAGTATTTGCCTGCAGAGTCGCGGACATTCTCTACTGATTGATTCCGGGACGGCCGAATATGTAGGTCCCGGTGGCGACCGCGATCTGTTTCGCGGAACCGGAATGCACAACACGCTGCGAGTGGATGGCGTGAGCCAGGCCGAGGGCGCGACCGCTTTTTCCTGGCGTCGACTCACCCAATCGACAGTCGAGCAATGGGTCCAAGCGCAGACTTTTGATTTGCTGGTTGTCAGTCACGATGGTTACCAGCGATTGGAGCAGCCAGTTAAGCACCGGCGGTGGGCGGTTTCGCTGAAGAATGGAGTGTATCTCGTGCGAGATGTGGTTGAGGGATCTGGGAAACACCGCCTCGATATTGCATGGCATTTGGGCCCAGACCTACAACAGGTGGGGGAAGACATATTCTGCGTGAAAGATGCTGCGCACGGGTTGGGGCTTCTTCCGGCACAGGGGCAGGACTGGGCCAAAGACATTCGCCTGGAATCGTGGTCGCCCGCTTACGGACTGAAGGCGCCGATGACAGTGCTGACTTTTGGCGCTGACGCGGTGCTGCCGGCGGAGTTTGCCCTCCTGCTGATAACGCCGGAAGACGCCCATCGCGGCAGTGAATCGTTCTCGCGGATTGAGCGCGCGCCGGATTCGGATGTTTCCAGGTATAGATATGTGGCGGGCGCCAGCGAATATTCCTTCGTCTTCAATGAGCGCGGCAATGCCTGGCGAAGCGGCTCGCTGTCGAGCGATGCGAAGTATGTCTGCCACAAGCGGGGGGCGGGGGCTTTCGAAGAGCAATTGATTTTCTGCGATGGAAGCTATGCGACAGTCGATCGAGGCGCCGAACTGCTCTTCAGTCGCCGAGTCGCATGGGCAGAGTTGGTCAGGAATGAAACCGGCCGAAGAGTTTTTTCTTCCGACAGGCCGGCGCTTTTGGACCAGTCGGCCGCGGAACCAGCGTCGGACACGGCTTCGGTGATCTCCGGGGAAGTCTAGACATGTGCGGAATCTGCGGCATCTTCTTCTCCGATCGCGACTGGCATGTCCAAGCTGACGTGCTGGCAGGCATGAACCGCCGCATCGTGCACCGGGGGCCTGACGACGAAGGCTTTTTCACCGAAGAAAATGTCGGCTTGGCCATGCGGCGTCTTAGCATCATTGACATCCAGACCGGCCGGCAGCCCATCGCCAATGAAAATCACGATATCTGGATCGTCTTCAATGGCGAAATCTACAACCACGCCGACTTGAGGCGAGAACTTGAGGCGAAGGGGCATCGCTACCGCACGCGCAGCGACACCGAGACCATCGTCCACGCCTACGAGGAATACGGGCGTGATTGCGTGACACGCCTGCGCGGCATGTTTGCGTTCGCCATCTGGGACCGGCGCAAGCGTGTGCTTGTTGCCGCGCGGGACCGCTTGGGGATCAAACCCTTCTACTACCGCTGGGATGGCAAGGCCTTTCTCTTCGGGTCAGAGATTAAGGCAATTCTCGCGTATCCCGAAGTGAAAGCGGAATTCAACCGCGGCACGCTGGCCGAGTATCTCGCGTTCGGTTACATCACGGGCGCGGACACAATGTTTGCCGGTATTCGGAAGCTGATGCCGGGCCACACTCTGGAACTCTCCGAGCGCAGGGAACTTTCGATTGAGCGCTACTGGGATCTTTCGATGGAATCGGATCCTGAGCCGCGTCCGCGCGAGTACTACGTGAAGACTTACCGCGAGTTGCTCGAAGCCGCGGTCGGATCGCATTTAATGAGCGATGTTCCTCTCGGGATGTTTCTGAGCGGCGGGCTGGATTCGAGTGCTGTGGCCGCGCTGGCTACGAAAGTGCGCGGTGATACGATCAAGACATTCGCGGTGGGGTATGGCTCCGCCGGTACTGGCGAAGAGACTTTCAGCGAGCTTGCCCATGCCCGTGAGGTGGCTGCGCACATTCGGTCGGATCACCGCGAGGTCCGCCTGAGCCGGGAAGAATTCTTCCAAAATCTGCCGCAACTGATCTGGCACGAGGACGAGCCCATCGTCTGGCCTTCAAGCGTGTCGTTGTTTTCCGTGGCGCGCCTGGCACGAGAACACGTGACGGTCGTGCTGACCGGCGAGGGAAGCGACGAGACTCTTGCCGGTTACTCACGCTACGCGTGGACCCTGCTGAACGCCCGGATGGATGCCGCCTATCGTGCGGTTACGACGAGCGGAATGCGACGCAGGGTGAGAGGAGTGCTCGAAGCCAGTCCGCTGAGCGCGTCGCTGCATCGCAAGCTGCAGCATACATTTTTGGTCCGGGACGGGAATTCGTGGCCTTCGCTCTACTACGACAATTTCTTTTGCGCTTTCTCGTCGGCCGAGCAGGCAGAATTGCTCACGCCCGGCGCATGGGCCGGGGCGGGAAATGCGTATGCGAGCTCGATGAAGGCATGGGAGAAGTCGCGAGGCGATCTGTTGCACTCCCTGCTGTATGCCGACATTAACAGCTACCTGATCGAGTTGCTGATGAAGCAGGACCAGATGAGCATGGCCGCGTCGATTGAAAGCCGCGTTCCTTTCCTCGATCACGAACTGGTGGAGTTCGCGGCCAAGATTCCCGCGCGATACTCCATCGCAGGCATGGCAGGGAAGTTTATTCTGAAGCAGGCGGTGGAGGATCTGTTGCCAAGGTCGGTTGTCTACCGTAAGAAGATGGGGTTTCCCACGCCTTGGGAGTATTGGTTAGCTGGGCCACAACTGGAATGTCTGGAGCGGATGCTGCTCGCGCCACGCAGCATGGACCGTGGATTGTTCCGGCCGGAGGTAGTCCAGCGATTCTTCGCCGAGCACCGGAACAAGGAGCGAGATCACAACCACCGCATCTGGCGACTGCTAAGCCTCGAAGTCTGGCAGCGCGTGTTTCTGGATGGTGAAGCGCCCGAGCGGGTCCGCTGCGACGCTTGAGGGCTTGTTTTCGCTTGCCGCAGGCTGGCTCTGCGCACCCCGCTGTGGTGAAGTGCAAGCACTGGAAGATGGAACCAATCGACGAGGGAGCTCGGATGAAACCGGCGAAGTACAAGCGGATCGTCGTCAGCAAACGAGGCCCGCCCGAGAATCTCCAGATCGCCGAGTGCGATTTGCGGGATCCGTCGGCAAAAGAAGTCCGGGTGAGGGTCCTCGCTACGTGTGTCTGCCTGCCTGACGTGCAGGCGCGCTACGGACTCGGCCCGTTTCAACCCAAGCTGCCATTCGTGCCGGGCTACGCCATCGTCGGCGTGGTCGATGCGGCCGGCCCTGGCGTTACGCAGGCCGTTACGGGTGATAAAGTGGCGGCGTATCTGATCGTCGGAGGCTATGCGGAGTATGTCTACCTTCGCGAAAATCAAATCATTCCAGTTCCCCCGTCTCTGAATCCAGCGGAAGCGGTCACGTTGTTACTGAACTACCTCACGGCGTACCAGGCATTGCACCGATCCGCGAAAGTCAAAGCGGGCGACAAAGTGCTCATCATCGGCGCCAGTGGCGGGGTCGGCACGGCATTCTTAGATCTTGGAAGGCTCGCCCACCTCGCGATGTACGGGATCGCTTCCAGGAGTAAACACGCAATCCTTGCAGAATACGGGGCAACTCCGATCGACTATCACACTGAGGATTTCGTGCAGGTCATTCACCGGGCTGAACCCGGTGGACTCGACGCGATCTTCGACGGCATGGGCGGCGATTACGTCGAAAGAGCCTTCCCGCTGTTGCGCCGGCGTGGCGTGCTCGTCGCGTACGGCAATCCCTTGAGCATGCGCGGCCTGCTGCGCACTCTTGCCAAAATACTCGTGCTCAACCTGCTACCGAACGGTAGGAGGGGCAAGCTCTACGGGGCGTCTGGCTTCTTGCTCTTCAACCGAAAGCCGTTTCTGGAAGACTGGGCTGTCCTCTTCCGCCTGCTCCAGGAGCGCAAGATTCGGCCGGTCATCAGCGGCGTGTTCCCACTACTCGAGGCGGCGCGGGCAAATGCGCTGCTCGAAAGCGGTCAGGTCGTTGGCAATCTCGTACTGATTGCGCCGGAAGTGGTGGCGCCGGAACTGGTTGCGGAACTGGTTGCGCCGGAACCACCGGAGGCGAGCAGGACAATGTAGGCCGGTTTTCCGCGCTCAGATGGAGCAGTTCGCTGGCGGCTTCAGGTTTTGATGTGAATCTCCTTCAAACTGCACCACTACCGGGCCTTGTCCTGCCCTTGGTGCAGGCGTAGAATACAGTGTTAATAGTAGCCTCTATTCCTACGCCAGCCACTCCATTTAAGCAGCACCGGATTCGTGTCGAATTTATAGGGAACCGATTATGGCAATCCAAGGTAGTAGATCCGCTGAAGTCACCGAAAGACTCAAAGCACTCGGTTATGCACACCCCAACCGGATACGGATGTACGGAGAGGAGTTCGATCTGACCTCTAATCCAATTCCGGACGAGAACGGTTTTGCAATTGAAGCAATTTCGCGAAAGTCAGGAGTCGCGAGAAAACTGCGGATTCCATTGTCAGTCTTGCAGATGATAACGAAAGATCTTGCGGCGAGTTCTTTTCGCAGTGCTGCCTAGCCGAGACCGACCATCCGCCTGGCGCTGATTCCGCTAGCTGTCGAAACTACGAGCGCGCCCGTGCTCGAGAGTTGTTGCTTTCTGAAAGATGGAATGGAAGGCAACTGCCTGCTCGTGTTCGACTCTCGATGGATCAAAGACGAGTCACGCGAATTCGTCTGCTCATCCTCGTCTAGGAGCCGCAGCAATTCCAACATGAACTGGTGATTGGGGTGTGGGCGACGCCAAGGCATCACCGCTAAGAGGACGATGAACAAGGCGAGCAGCGCAATTGGCAGCGCCTCTGACATTCTTGCCCTCTTTAACGCTAAGCCACGAATGTCACAGCGCGATTAAATCTAGAGGCGTGTGAGTTTGTCCGGCCGCTAACGCGAGCACAATTGGTCGATGAACTCGGGAACGAGGATCGTGCAGGTCTGGTGACGGGGATCACGGCGCTGAACGGCGCTGCAGCTTAACCTGCCATCGTGCAGTCGGATGGGTGCGCCGCAAGAAAAATGATGGCGTGGCTCACGATAAGCGCTGGAGGTGAAACATGCGAGTTCTGGTTGTTTACGCAAGTCGATACGGAGCCACGCAGGGAATCGCGGAGCACATCGCCGCCATGCTGCGCCAACGCGGCCTGGAAGCTGTTGTGCAGCCCGCAAAGCATGCTGATGATCCGGCGAGCTACGACGCGGCTGTGATCGGAAGCGCCGCCTACTACTTCCACTGGATGAAGCCTGCTACGGAGTTTGTGCGGCGAAACCGCGATGCTTTGGTCAACCGGCCGGTTTGGCTGTTCAGCAGCGGTCCGCTGGGCACCGAGGCTAAAGACGCTCAGGGCCGTGACCTGCGCGCCGTTACCGAACCCAAAGAGATCGTGGAGTTCAAGGAGTCCATCAGACCCAGGGAACACCGGGTCTTCTTCGGCGCACTGGACCCCGACAAGCTGGGGTTCACTCACCGGCTTATCTTTAAGCTGCCGGTTAACCGGGACAACGCACTTTTTCCAGCCGGCGACTTCCGCGACTGGAATGAGGTTGAAGCTTGGGCCAGCAGCATCGCCCAGGCGCTGAAGGCATCTGCAGACGACTTACTCTGCCACGCGGACTTGCCCGGGCTCTCGACTACACGGTGAGGATTCCCGCTTCATGATGATTTCTCCGAATTAGAATGAGTGCGGGGCATAAGGCTCCCAGGCACACGTCCTGTCCTTACGGGGTCTCGCTTTCGTGAGTTGGGAGGCTTGAGTGTCGGAGCCGGAAACAAAACAGGTTATTCACGCCGAACCGGAAGGCTCTGGCTGGAAAAGTCTC
>Ga0187818_10000400_pt1 | contig 15440 bp, 11 predicted proteins | sample NC_wetland_sal_i_14_FD_130581 | JGI IMG/M metagenome (GOLD analysis project Ga0187818, IMG submission 130581) | Wetland sediment microbial communities from Neuse River Estuary, North Carolina, USA - SO4_3 | ecosystem: Environmental > Aquatic > Freshwater > Wetlands > Sediment | place: USA... | reverse complement strand
GAGGCGCAGGCGGAGAGGTAGAAACGGCGTCGCGCCCGAAGAACCAGCAGGCTTATGACTTCTATTTGCGCAGCGTGGCGGTGCCCCACGATCCGGCGCCCAACAAGGAAGCGATCCGGATGCTGGAGTGGGCGGTTGGGATCGACCCGACCTATGCGCCCGCCTGGGAACAACTAGGACTGCGCTATAACTACGACTCGACGTACGGCGGTGGCGGCGAGGAAATGTTCCAGCGCTCCAATGCTGCATACGAAAAGGCAATTGCGCTCGATCCCAACCGCATAATGGCGGCGAGCAACCTGATCACGAACCGTGTAGAGCGCGGAGAGTTGGGCCGCGCTTACGATGCGGCAACGGACCTGGTGCGGCGGCGTCCCCAAAGTGCCGACGCTCATTTCGCGCTCAGCTACGTTTTGCGGTATGCGGGCATGCTGGAGCAGTCCACGCAGGAGTGCAACACGGCGCGGGCGCTGGATCCGGGCAATTTCAGTTTCCGTTCCTGCGCGTGGTCGTTCCTCGAGATGGGCAAAACCGATCGGGCGATGGATTTCTTGCATCTGGATGCAGGGACGGAGTGGGCGGCCTGGGTGACCCCGTACATCTATCTGGCGGAGGGAAATGTTGCGGAAGCGCGAGATGCCGCCAAGAAGATGGGGAAGGCTTCGTCGTATCACCGCGAGTTGATGGAGGCGTGCACGGCGGCTCAGCGGCCCGCCGACCTGGCCAGGATCGTGCGGGAAACGGAAGCATCGGTGGCGGTGGAGGCGGACGCGGAGGCCTGGTATCACGTGGGGACTCTGATGGCGGCCTGCGGCCAGAATGAACCCGCCCTGCGCCTTCTGAAAGCGGCTGTGCAACAGAACTACTGCGCATATACCGCGCTCCTGGATGATCCGCTGCTGAAAGATCTGCGTAAAGAGACGGCCTTCAACGAGGTGCTCACCGCGGCGAGCAACTGCCAGGCGACGCTAAAGGAAGGAAGGCAGTAAAGCAGTTGTCAGTTGTCAGTCGTTAGTTCTCCACAAACTCTCTTCTCACTCTATGAGCAACCTTACCCGGCGGGCGCTGCTGAAATCCTCGATACTTGGTACGGCGGCGATGGGGGTTCCATCCCTGGCGGCAAGCTCTGACGCGACGGCGACAGTGCGCAAGGGCCGCATTCATCAGTCCGTCTGCCAGTGGTGCTACCCTCACATTCCTCTCGATCAACTGGCGGAGTACGCGGCGAAGATTGGGCTGCGCGGGATTGATCTGCTGCAGCCGGATGAGTATGAGATCCCGCGCCGCTACGGCCTGCTGTGCACCATGGGATATGCCGGTGGCGGCGAGATCGGCAAGGCTCTGAACCGGATCGAGAACCACGCTGCGATCGAGCTGGCGTTTCGCACGAACATTCCAAGAGCGGCGAGGGCGGGAGTTCCGAATGTTATTACGTTTTCCGGAAACCGGAGCGGCATGTCGGACGAGGAAGGGCTTCGAAACACGGTCGTGGGACTGAATCGGGTCAAAAAAATTGGCGAAGATCATGGCGTAACCATCTGCATGGAACTGCTCAACAGCAAGCGCGATCATCCCGACTACATGGGCGACCACACGGCGTGGGGAGCGCGCGCGGTCGAGGAAGTGAACTCACCCAATGTGAAGCTGCTGTACGACATCTACCACATGCAGATCATGGAAGGCGATCTGATCGAGACCGTCCGGCACAATATTCAGTGGATTGGGCACTTTCATACCGGCGGAGTGCCGGGGCGGCACGAACTCGACAGCAAGCAGGAGATTCAGTGGGACGGTGTGATGAAGGCTGTAGCCGACTCTGGCTTTCGCGGGTATGTAGCGCATGAATTTGTGCCTGCGGGCGATCCGATGGAGGCTCTGCGAAAGGCGGTCGAGTTGTGCGATGTGTAAGCCCGAAAGGCCCACTTCTCGCAAAGGTCGCGAGAAATGGGGCACCCGGCGCGTCCTTGCACGATGGGAGAGTGGGCGAGACGCCCACGCAACAGCCGGCAAAGTCTGCCCTGAGCGGAGCCGAAGGGATGCCGGCGCTCGGCGAAAGAATTTGCGTCAAACCGGGGTTAGGCCCCATCCTTGTAGCGTGAGACATTCCGGAACTGCCAGCTTGCAGCCGACGGAGCGCGGCATCTTTCACTTATTTCAGGGATTACATTCTCCTGCACTGCGTTGTGCGGGCCGGCTGGCCGTTTGCTTGCTGGCAACCCAGCTTCACACCCCTTCGACAAGCTCAGGGCAGGCTCTGGCGCAGGAAACGCGCAAGGATGGGGCACCTACATCGAAGACGTTCCCGATGAGTTCGTCAAGAAACACCACCGTTGATCACGTCACTGCCGATCCTCCCGGGCTGCTGTATCAGGGAATTCCGCAGGAGATTCCGCAGGACGATGGCACGACCGGATTGCGGCTGGAATTGTTGCGGCTGGGGACGACGGCGCGGTTGATGCAGGTGGTGGCGCATCCGGACGACGAAGATGGCGGCATGCTCACGTTACAGGCACGCGGCCGGGGCGTGAGCACGCTGCTGATGACGCTCAATCGCGGCGAGGGCGGGCAGAATAAGATCGGCAGCAATTTGTCCGATGTCCTTGGCGTTCTGCGGACACTGGAATTGCTGGCGTCTGATCAGTTCTACGGCATCCAGGACCGGTTCTCGCGCGTGGCCGACTTTGGATTCTCGAAGAATCCCGAAGAAACATTTGAAAAGTGGGGCGGGCACGATGTGGCGCTCGGCGACATGGTGCGGGTGATTCGAACATTTCGCCCCGATGTGCTGGTGGCGCGGTTTTCCGGCACCTCGCGGGACGGTCACGGCAACCATCAGGCATCGAGCATACTGGCGAAAGAGGCGTTCCGCGTGGCCGCCGATCCCAAGCGTTTTCCGGAGCAGATTGCCGAAGGCTTGCTGCCGTGGCAGGCAAAGAAGTTTTACATCGGAAATGTGTGCCCATGGGGCGCGATGACGTGTCCCGACGCCGATTGGACCGTGAAATTCAACACGGGCGAGCGTAACCCGGAACTGGGCATGTCGTATATCCAGTTCGCCATGGAGGGCCTGCGCCATCAGAAATCACAGGGAGCGGCGAACTGGACCGTGGACCCGGGGGATCGCTTTACGTTTTACAAACTGGTGGATTCGGTTGTGCCTTCGGCTGCGGGTAAAGATGGACACGAGAAGAGTTTCTTCGATGGAATCGACACGACTTTGCCGGGCCTGGCGCCTCGGGAAATGTCTGACCTGCGACCGCAACTGGCGGAGATTGCGAAGCAGGTTGCGGCGGCTACGGAAGCCACAAAAGGAAATGATTCATCGGCTGCGGCTGTGCCTCTCATGAAGATTGTGGCTAGTTTGGAGCACATAAGCAGCAAGGTCCGCGCGAGCGCGCTTAGTCCGGCGATGAAGCTGGATTTCTTGACGCGGACCGCGGACAAGCAGCAACAGGCGGAGACGGCGTTGAATCTGGCTTTGGGCGTCAAGCTGACGGCAAACGTGTCTTCGGATGGACGATCTGCGGATGGACGATCTGCGGGGGAACGATCTGCTGCCCTGCCGAAAGAAGCGGACGCTCTGACTACAGTTTCGCCCGGCCAGGAATTCCTGGTGGCCGTCACTCTCTACAATGGCTCCAAGCAGCCCTTGTTGATTGATCACATCAAGCTGGAGGTTCCGGCGGGATGGAATACGATCAGCGGCAAGACGAGGCCTGAGACCGTGAAGCCGGGTGATGACCTGCACGCCAATTTCCGGCTGCGGGTGCCGAAGGACACGGCCTATACGCGGCCGTACTGGCATCGGGATGATCCGGATCGCGACAGCTTGAATCACGTCGACAAGGAAGAGTATGCGACCCTTCCCTTCCCGCCGCCAGCGCTGCGGGCGCGGGTTGAGTACGCGATCGGCGGGACGAGCGGAGTGCGGAACGGGATCAACGCCGTCGTGGTCACGCCTTTCGTGGACGACGCCGGCAAGCAGCGCGCACGGCCGCTGGCCATCGTGCCCACGTTTTCGGTTGAACTCGAGCCGGGCATGCAGGTCATTTCAACGCACAATGGCTCGACTTCGACAGTCACGGTTGGCGTGAAGAGTAATCGGGCGCGCGGGGCCAACGGCGTGTTGCGCTTGGAGTTGCCGGAGGGTTGGCGCTCCGAGCCCGCGCAGTCTGCCGTGGATTTCAAAAAGCACGGAGAGAAGCAGGACTTTCAGTTCAAGGTCTTCCCTGCCGGACTGCAGGAAGGGCGAACGACGGTGAGCGCGGTGCTCGAATGCGAGGGCGAGACACACAGTGAAGGATACACGCTGGTCACACGCGAGGACCTGGGCAGTTTCTATTACTATCAGCCGGCGCGCCAGCGCGTGAGCATTGTGGATGTGCACGCTCCGCATGATTCGAAAGTCGGCTACATCATGGGCGCGGGGGATGATATTCCGACGGTGCTGAAGCAGGTGGGAATGGATGTCACGCTGATTCCGGCGGAGAAGTTGGCGGCGGAGGATCTGAGCAAATATGGAACGATTGTGCTGGGCATCCGCGCTTACGACACTCAGAAAGACGTTGTCGCGTATAACCAAAAGCTACTTGACTTCGTTTCGGCGGGCGGAACGCTGGTCGTGCAATACAACGCCAGCTATGACGACTTCAACAAGGGCAAATTCACCCCTTATCCCACGGAACTGCGCCGGGCACGAGTCTCGGTGGAGGAAGCTCCGGTAGAAATATTGTCGCCGGATGACCCGGTCTTTCATTATCCCAATGCGATTACGCAGCACGATTTCGATGGATGGGTGCAGGAGCGCGGGTTGTATTTTATGAACGAGTGGGATGAGCATTTCACTCCGCTGCTGGCCTGTCACGATCCTGGCGAAGAACCACAGAAGGGCGGGTTGCTGCGCGCGCGGTACGGCAAGGGAACGTACATCTACACTGGATATGCGTTCTTTCGCCAGTTGCCCGCGGGAGTGCCGGGAGCGGTGCGGTTGTATGTGAACTTGTTGAGTCAAAAACAGTAGCCAGTTGTCAGTTGTCAGTCGGGCTGCGATTCAATCATGGACCGTCGAGAGCAGTGGCGGCCGGTGCTAGATGCTGAGATTAAAAGGTGGAGTGCGAAATCCTGCGCGGAGCTTGTCGCGGAATTGCCAGACGTACAAGCGTACGAACTCGAGTTCGAGGGCAAGAAATATACGGTTGAAGTTCAAATGCTCGAAAATACTGACAAGTACGTTCATGTGTGCGTGGACATAGATGACGGCAGCATTCCAGCCTCATTCCACCCTTTGAGTTCGAGTTTCATCCGTGAGAAATAGGAATTGAGCCGAATGGATGTGTTTCAGAGGAAGAAATGTCTCGCGCCCTCAGGGGCTGAAGCCCGCATTTTTTCGGCGGTCTTGAGCGGCACGGCTGAAGCCGAGCCCTTCCCAAAACCAGTTCTGGGAAGGCAGTTCTTGCCACAAGCTACTACTGGCACTAACCTCTAATCCGTCGATGCCATCCCCAACTGAACCCACGTCGAGTTCTCCGGGCCTCATCCGCGGCATGGGTCTGGGAAGCGCCACGGCGCTGAACATGATTGACATGATCGGCGTGGGGCCGTTCATCACCATGCCGCTGGTCTTGAGCGCGATGGGCGGCCCTCAGGCCCTGCTGGGATGGGTGGCGGGTGCGCTGCTCGCCGTGTGTGACGGCCTGGTGACCGCGGAATTGGGCGCGGCGCTACCGGCGTCTGGCGGTTCGTATCGCTACTTGCGCGAGATCTATGGCCCGCAGAAATGGGGACGGCTGATTTCCTTCTTGTTTATCTGGCAGGTATCGTTTAGCGCGCCGCTTTCGATTGCGACCGGATGCATCGGTATGGCGGGTTACGCGGCCTATTACTGGCGGGACCTGGAAACAGTGTACGCGCATCATGAGGCTGCGCTGCACATTCCGTGGGCCGGAACGCTGCAGGTCAGTTGGATTGTCACGCCGGGAACGGCGCTCGCGGTGTTGGTTTGCTTGGTTACGGTGCTGCTGCTATACCGGCGCATCACGGTGATTGGCCGGCTTTCGAAAGTGTTGTGGTTCGGCGTCATGGGAACGATCGGGTGGATCATCTTCGCGGGGTTGACGCATTTCAACGCCGCACGGGCATTTGATTTTCCGCCGGGCGCATTCACGCTCTCGCACCGATTCCTGACTGGACTGGGCGGAGCCATGCTGGTCGCCACTTACGATTACTGGGGCTACTACAACGTCTGCTTTCTGGGCGATGAAATCAAAGATCCCGGAAAGAACATTCCGCGGGCGCTGCTGCTTTCTATTCTGCTGGTGGCCTGTCTATATTTGATGATGAACCTGTGCATTATGGCCGTGGTGCCATGGCGGGAGATGCTACAGGCGGGGCAAAACAACAGTGGCCTGTATGTTGTGTCGTTGTTCATGCAGAGGGTCTATGGCGCCTGGGCGGCGCGGCTGGTGACCGGACTGGTAATCATGACGGCGTTTGCCTCAGTCTTTTCGCTGATGCTGGGATATTCCCGGGTTCCTTACGCGGCGGCCAGGGATGGCAACTATTTCAAGGCTTTTGCCAAAGTGCATCCGGTGCACCGATTTCCGCATGTTTCCCTGCTGGCTCTGGGGGTGGTGGCGGCAGCCTTCTGCTTTCTGCGGCTCAAGGACGCGATCGCCGCGCTGGTGGTGATTCGCCTTGTTCTGCAGTTTCTGTTGCAGGCGGTAGGGGCGATTCTGCTCAGGATCTGGCGGCCCGATCTGCCCCGGCCGTTCCGCATGTGGCTGTATCCGCTGCCGGCGCTCGCGGCGAGCGCCGGATTCTTGTTCATCTTGTTCAACCGTGACAACTGGCAGAAGGAAGTGCGGTATGCCAGTGCGATTCTGCTGACCGGTGTGGCAATCTATATGGTAAGGGCGTGGAAAGGCGGGGAGTGGCCGTTTGGCGCTCCGCCGGCAACGGGCAGTGAGATACCAGGAAACAAGGGAGGGCACTCATGAAGAAAAGACTGAGTTTCATGGCATGCGCGTTGTTGACATTAACAATTGCCGCGGCGGCACAGGCAGCCAAGCCGAAGGCTGAACATCGTACGATCACTCAGCTACTGGATCGGAGCGTGAGTAATTTTGAGCGCGAGTTCATTCCTGCGGCCGAAGCCATGCCGGAGGACAAGTTCGGGTTTGCCCCGACGGACGGCGAGTTCAAGGGCGTGCGGACGTATGCCCAGCAGATCAAGCATGTGGCCGCGGTGAACTATGAACTTGGGGCCGCTCTTCTGCAAGAGAAACCGCCCACGGATATCGGTGACGAATCGGGTCCGGCGTCAATCACCACCAAGGCCGACGTTCTGAAATACATGAAAGACTCTTTCGAATACGTACACAAGGCAATCGCGACGATTAATGAGAAGAACGTCACCGAAACGGTGAAGAGCCCGTTCGGAGAAGGCTCGGTCTCGCGGCTGGGATTGGCCACCTCGGTGACCGCACACGGGTTCGACCATTACGGGCAGATGGTGGTGTATCTGCGGATGAACGGGATCGTACCGCCCGCCAGCCGGTAAGCTTCGCACGTTTCCATATCGTCTCACAAATTCTGTTGAGAGCGGGCAGTGGGTCAATTTGAGTCTTACCGTCCACTTTGGCGTCATCCCGAAGCCCCGCGCTTTCGCCAGCGGGGGTGAGGGATCTCGCGTGCACTATACGGACTCGTCGCGTCCACGCAAGATCCTTCGCTCCGCCTGAAGAACGGCTCCGCTCAGGATGACAACCGTCGGAGAACAATCGTCAGGGTTGAAACTGAGCCACTACCTGAGAACGGCCCGGTCAACGAGGCGGTCTCGACGAGCCCGCTCCCCGCAAGCTGATCAAGGTCGGGAGCAGTTCAGCGGTCAGGTGATTTCGCGCCAGGTGGGCGGCGACAGTGGTGCGGACCTTCCGCGCAGGGGCGCGAGGATCGAGGAAGATCAGTACTGACGGGCCAGCCCCGCTGAGAGCTACGCCCAGAATGCCATCCTTCCGTTTCAACTCCCGCAGGCACGGAAACAAGGGACAGAGCGCAGCACGATAGGGCTGGTGGATGCGGTCTTCCAGCGCAGAGGAAAGAAGGTCGGGACGTCCCTCAGTGAACGCCGCTAACAGCAGCATGGAATTCTGCACGTTGGTGACGGCGTCGGCGCGGGAGTACTGAGCGGGGAGGACGCGCCGCGCCTCCTCGGTCGGAAGGCTCTCGTTGGGCACAGCGAGCAGCAGCGGCCACTTTCCTTTGGGACGCACACAGACGACCTCAGCTTCCGCTTCCGCAGACATACGCGCGACAGCTAAACCGCCCAGCCAGCAGGCGGCAGCGTTGTCGGGATGATGCTCGCGGCGCGACGCTTCACTGAGGATCTGCGCTTCGGTCCAGCGCAGCCGTCCGAAATGCGCCGCCAGCGCGATGCCAGCCAGACGCGCCGCCGCCGAGGAACCGCAGCCCTTGCCGATGGGAATTTCGTTGGCGATGCGCAGGGATAGCGGCACAAGCGGCCGGTCCTCGGCCGCGAGCACCTCGCGGTAGGTAGTCAGAATGAGATGGTTTTCAAGCCGACCACAGATTTCGCGGTCGCGTCCGGTGGCCGTGATCGAGAATGCCTGGGCTGCGCGGGCGTCAATCTTGATGTAGAAATCCATGGCCAACGCGGCCGCGTCAAAGGCTGGGCCGAGGTTGGCAGAGGTCGCCGGGAGCGCAATGCGGAAAGGCTTCGGCGACCTGTTGCTCCGGGATGGCATGTTTCTAGTTAAGACTTCTCGGCTTGTTCAAGCACCCGCATTACGGCGTCCAGCGCGGCATCCAGAACGATGGGCGCACGGCGCAGCGGGTCCAACCGTGCGCTGGCGCTTTCTTCGGCTGATCCTTTGAACATCTCGCCGCGATGGAACTCGATGGTGAAGTCAGGGTCCTTCAGCAGATTTCCGGTCAGGACCAGGACCACACTTTCATCCGGTTTCACAAACTTCTGCTTCAGCAGTTTTTTCAAACCGGCGAGGGTAACCGCCGAGGCCGGCTCGCATCCGATGCCTTCGGCGCCGATCTCAGCCTTGGCCTGCGCAATCTCTACTTCACTGACCTGCTCGCAAGCGCCGCCGGTGGCTTCAAGAACATGCGCGGCTTTCTTCCATGAGGCGGGGTTACCAATGCGAATTGCGGTGGCGCGGGTTTCGGCTTGAATACTGACCAGCCGCTTGCCTCCAGTTTCGCGCAGCGTACGCACCAGCGCGTTGGCGCCTTCTGCCTGAATGACAGACAACTTCGGGAGCCGTGCAGTCAGGCCAAGGTCGCGCATTTCGAGCAATGCTTTGCCAATGGCCGAACTGTTCCCCAGGTTGCCGCCGGGAACAATGATGTGATCGGGAGGCTGCCAGTCGAGTTGCTCGAGCAGTTCGATCGCGAGCGTCTTCTGCCCCTCCAACCGGAAGGGGTTGATGGAGTTCAACTGGTAGATGGGAGCGCGCCTCACGAGTTCCTGCAGCAGGCGGAGACAGCCATCGAAGTCGGTACGCAGCTGGCAGGTGACGGCACCGTAGTCGAGGGCCTGGGAGAGTTTGCTCCAGGATACTTTCCCTTCGGGGACGAGCACCAGACTGCGCATGCCGCCCCGAGCTGCGTAGGCGGCCATGGAAGCGGAAGTATTGCCGGTGGAGGCACAGCCGACCCAGCGAAATCCGGCGTGGCGAGCAAACGTGGCGGCGACCGTCATCCCACAGTCTTTGAAAGAACCGGTAGGATTCATGCCTTGATGCTTCGCGAACAGGCGTGGGACGCCCGTGATGCGGGCACACTGCGGAAGTTCGTAGAGAGGGGTATTGCCTTCGCGGAGGGTAATGACCTGCTGGCCGTCGTCGTGCGTGGAACCGGGTGCGGTGTCGAGCGCGGGGAGCAGGTCCTGGAAACGCCAGACGCCGCTGAGATCGACCGGGCTCAGCGACAGCCGGCGCTGGGACCATGCAGACTTCAAATTCTCGGCGCTGGGTTTCGCCTCCTGCCACTGTGGGTAGATGATTTCGAGCAGGTCGCCGCAGTGGGAACAACGGAAGTCCTGACTGGCGGCGTCGCCGAGGTCACCGCAACCAATACAGCGGAAGTTGGCTTGACGCAAGCGCGGCGCGGAACTGGAAAAAGGATGCATGCCTGGATCTACTTCTGCACCCGCAGATATTGGTCGGTCCGGTTGATCCAATCGGCGCGCGGCGGAGAGAACACATCGAGATCAACGGTGTCGGCAAGGGCCTCGGCCTTGTGCGGCATGTTCGATGGTATGCAGAGAGTTTCGCCGGCGTTCACGACGATCTCGCGGCCGTCAATCCAGAACTTGAGCGCGCCTTCAAGAACGTAGGTAAGCTGCTCATTGCGATGGCTGTGCTCGGGAACGATGCACCCTCTCTTCAGCAACACGCGCGCCAGCATGATCTCCTGTCCGACCACGAATTGCCGCTGCAGCAACGGGTTGAGGTCCTCGAGCGGGACCGTGCTCCAGGGAATGTATTGCAGCGCAGCGCGAGCAGCTTGCCGAGCGGGAGCCTTCCTCGCGCGGGAGCGGACCTTCGCGCTTCGTCCCCTGGTTTTCGATTTCGGCCTCGGTTTCTTTTTCGCCATGTTTTTCCCTATCTGTCTTCAGCGCACCCTGCCTTCGTACAACTTCACGGCGGTGTCGTGCAGGTAGGCGTGAGCCAGTTCAAGCGCCCGGGCTTCGGTGATTTCGCCTTCTGAGATCATTTCGGCCAAAGCCGCGGCCAGCGCTGTGCGCGACGATTGCGCGCCCAGCCAGTAGCTCTCTTCCGCGCCCAACACCTGATTGTAAGGGAAACAGTCGGTTCCGAAAGTGATCTTGTCAGGAAAAGTTTCCAGCCACATCTTGAGCGTTTCTTTGAACGCGGCAGGATATTGAGCGAGTTCGCCAAAAGAAGAGTCGAGGTAGACGTTCTTCATCGCGGCCAGCCAGATGGCCTCGCGCTCCAGCGGATATCCGCCGTGGATCATGACGAAAATGGTCGAGGCGTACCGTGGATCGCGCAGCACGCTCTCCAGGCTCATGATGTTGCTCTGGGACAGATTAAAGTAGTCGCCGATGCCGATCGCGGTATGGATGTGCACGGGCAGATGCAGACGGCCACCTTCCTGAATGAGGTAGCGGAAGATGAAATCCTGGAAGGTGCGGTAGTCCCTCGCGCTGGGAATGCCGCCGGTCACGTAGCGCTGGTAGATGTCCTCGGCCTGCGGGCGAGCCGGGTCGCTGAATGTCATGGGGCGGAAATAGGCGACTTCGAACTTCATGGCGATGCCGCCGCGCTTTGAATTGTCTTCGAGGACCTGGCTAATGAATTTCAAATAGTCGGCGAAGCTCGTGGGAAGCCGGCTGACGCTCTCCTGCTGCATCCAGCGATGCAGCATTTTCTCCTGCAAGGGAATGAAGACGCCTTCGTCGGGATTGCGCGCGGTCTCGCGCTCATTATTGAACGGCCACATGAATGAGTCGGCGAAGAAGACCCAGGGAAAACGCTTAGGATCGAGGTAGTCGGGCATCATGGCTCGGTTCGCGACCGAGCTCTCAGTGTTGATCTTGTCGAGAATGGAGTTGAAATAGGCCGTGCCGGGCAATTGTTTCCTCAGCTCGGCTTTCTTTTCGACCAGCCATTTCGCGTGTTCCGGCGAGAAATCGGCGTAGGGATAGCCAAACAAAGCCTTGGCCGCGGCCACGAGTTCGGGGTTGTCGTCGCGCGTGCGCAGAGCCTCGCTGGCGTTGGGCGGAGCGGCCATGGCGTCAACGTCGGGATCATCGGCGTAGCCCGGGTGGGCGTGGTGGTCGAAGGCGGCAATCTTTTCAATCTGCGGCAACAGGTGCTGGTAGATCTGCTGGACGTCCGGGCCGGGAAACGGACGAGCCTGGGCGACGGCGAAGATCGGAAGGATGACGATGAAGCAGAGCAACAAGCGACGCATGACGAACGGCAATTTCGAGATTGAAGTGGTGGACCGCATGGATCTCCTTGAGCTGTAAGCTTCGAGCTATGAGCCACGAGCAAACCGTGATTTTGTTGCCCACAACTCGTAGCTCAAAGCTCGCAGCTCTTACAATCCTTTGTACATACCACCATCCACGAGAACGGTCTGACCGGTGACATACGACGCCCGCTCCGACGCCAGCCAGATGATCGTCTCGGCCAGTTCCCGGGGATCGCCTAAACGCTTGAGCGGCGCGTCGGCGGCCCACGCATCGAGAATCTCTTGCTCCGTTTTTCCTGAGGCAGCCGAGCGGACCCTCGCCAGTTCTTTCAGCCGATCGGTCGCGGTAAAACCGGGGCCAACATTGTTCACCAGAATGCCGTCTTTGCCGAACTCGTTGGCCAGGCTCTTGACCAGGCCGACGACCGCGGCGCGGACGGCATTCGAAGGCACGAGATCGGCGACCGGCTGCTTGGTAGTAATGGAAGTGATGGCGATGATTCGGCCCCAGCGTTTGCGCTGCATGTGCGGGATCACTTCACGGGCGAAGTAGACCGTGCTGAGGAAGTTGGCCGCGATGGCGCGCTGCCAGTCGTCGAGGCTGGCGGCGAGAAATCCTTTGGCGGGCGGGCCTCCGGCGTTGGTGACACAGATGTCCACTTTGCCGAACTTGCCCACCACCGCGGCGACGAACCGACTGACGGCGCCAGAATCGGTTACATCAAGAGCTTCGGCGAAGACTTCGGTGCGGTGCTGCTTTCTGATTTGTTCCGCGGCGGCCTCGATCGTCTTCGCATTGCGGGAGCACATGGCGATGCGGCAGCCTTCGGCGGCAAAAGCTTCGGCGGTGGCCAGTCCCAGTCCCTGGCTGGAGGCGGCCACCAGAGCGACACGGTTTTTCAATCCCAAATCCATGGCAAGCGAGTGAAGTGGGCATTATAAATGGTGCGTGCTGCGCGTTTCGCTTGCCGGAGCCGAAGCGGCACAATTACTCTTGGAAGTAGCGAGGCAGCTATGAAACGGCACAAGAGACGTCCCGAAACTGCTGCGGTGCACGGCGCGGCAGACCGCGACAAGAAGAACGGCCCCGTATCCACGCCGATCTACCAGACGTCCACGTTCCAAGTCACGGACAACGACGAGCAGCAGCGCGTCACCACGACCGACCGTTATTACACGCGCTGGGGGAATCCGACGAACACGGTAGCCGAAGAAACTGTCGCTGCGCTCGAAGGCACGGAGGCGGCGCGGACTTTCGCTTCCGGGATGGGCGCGATTACCACCACCGTCATGGCTCTGCTGAAGGCAGGGGATCACATTGTCGCGCAGCGCGACATTTACGGCGGCGTGACTAAGTTCCTGTCCTCGTGGCTGCCGCGGTTGGGCATTGAAACGACGTTTGTAGACACCAATGATTTTGAACAGCACGCGCGGGCGGTCCGTCCGAATACGCGACTTTTGTATTTGGAGTCGCCGACCAATCCCACGTTGCGCCTGGTCGATCTGAAGAAAGCGGCGGCGCTGGCCAAGAAGCACGGGCTGATCAGCATGGTTGACAGCACTTTCGGAACGCCGATCAACCAGCGTCCAGCGGACTACGGCATTGATCTGGTGATGCATTCCGGCACCAAGTACTTGGGCGGACACGCCGACCTGACCTGCGGCGTAATTGCCGGGCGTCGCGAACTGATCGAGCCGATCAACGACACCCGCACCACGCTGGGCAACTGCATGGACCCGCATGCCGCGTGGCTGCTGATCCGCGGGCTGAAGACGCTGGCGGTGCGGGTGGCGCGGCAGAACGAGAACGCGCTCCGCGTCGCAGAGTTTTTGGGCCAACATGAAAAAGTCCGGCGCGCGCACTATCCATTTCTGAAGAGCCACCCGCAGTACGCGATTGCCCGCCAGCAGATGAGCGGTGGCGGCGGCATGGTCACATTTGAGGTCGAGGGTACGGGCGAGGACGCGCGGCGCGTGAGCGAGGCCCTGCGCCTGTTCACGCTGGCGACGAGCCTGGGCGGGGTGGAGTCGCTGGTGTCGATCCCGGTGCTGACGTCACATGCCATGATCTCAGCCGAGCAACGGAAACAAATGGGCGTGACCGAACAGATGGTGCGGCTGTCGGTGGGAATTGAGAGTGGGGATGATCTGATTGCAGATCTGGAACAGGCGCTGAAGAGCGTTGGAGCGCTGCAGACGGTGGGCAGCAGTTTCTAGTTTCTGGCCTATAGCTTTCGGCTTTAGTGGCGCGTTGCCCGCGCTTTTCGCGCCGGCGGAACGCCCGGGGCGGCCTTCACCCTCGCGGCTCGCTCCACTTCGAAAACGTAGGTACATTTCTTCCCTTGGATTGTGAACCGAGATGGGCTATTAAATCGTATGAATAGTGCGTTTATGGGTACCTTCTGTCAAGAAGAAATTGAGCTCATGGTCCTGCCGGATCAGGCTCAGCAGCTAGGGTTTGCTTGTTTTGAAATCACAGAATCTGGTTACGACAATCCGCGTGTAGATTCGCGCACCACCAATTCGGGTGCTACCTTGCGGTGGATGGCGCTGACATCGCGCTTTTCCAGCATGGCGTTGATGCCGTCGACAACGATGCCTACGGCGGAGGTTCCCATCGCCTCCATGGGCTGGCGGACGGTGGTCAGCGACGGCGTGTAGAGCGCGGACGGGGCAACGTCGTCGAAACCGATTACCGAGCACTGCTCGGGAACGCGGATGCCTGCCTTGGTCAGGGCCCGGATCGCACCGAAAGCGCTCAGGTCATCGAAGGCCAGCAGTGCGGTGAAGGGACGCTTCTGGCGGATCAACGCTTCGGTGAGTTTCTGACCGGCTTCGAAACTGGATAGGGGATCTCGGGATTCGGGCAGATCCATGATGAGCCGCGAGTCGAGTTTGAGTCCGAAGGAGCGGGCGCATTTCCGGATGCCGTTCCAGCGCGGCACACTGTCGGTCAGGGCTTTGGGGCCACGAATTAAAGCAATCTTGCGGTGGCCAAGGGAATGCAGATGTTCGAGCGCGATACGGCCCCCGATCTCGTTATCCACGATGACGGAACTGATGGAGTCGGTATCGAGTTCGCAGCCGATCATAGCGGTAGGTATGCTGCTCTTCTCCAGGTCGCCGAGCAGGTTGATATCGAGAAAGAGCCAGTTGGCCAGGACGATCAGGCCTTCAATTCGGCGGTCCAAAAGCATTTCCAGATAGCGCTCGAAGCGGCTGCGTTCGTTGTGCACGTCGGTGAGGATGGGAAGATAGGAAGCCTGATAGAGGGTGTTTTCGATGCCGCGCAGAATCATGGTGCAGTAGGGGTCGGTCATGTCAAAGACCATGACGCCGACCGTGTGGCTGCGCTTGCTGCGCAACGAGCGAGCAAACTGGTTGGGACGGTAGCCCAGCCTCTGGGCGGCGCGTTCGATCTTTTTCTTGGTGGCCGCGGGGATGTAACGCGCCAGCGGAGCGTTGTT
>Ga0187818_10000395_pt1 | contig 15484 bp, 12 predicted proteins | sample NC_wetland_sal_i_14_FD_130581 | JGI IMG/M metagenome (GOLD analysis project Ga0187818, IMG submission 130581) | Wetland sediment microbial communities from Neuse River Estuary, North Carolina, USA - SO4_3 | ecosystem: Environmental > Aquatic > Freshwater > Wetlands > Sediment | place: USA... | reverse complement strand
CTGCTCGGACGGCGCCTGTCCCCGCCGCAGGCGGCAGACGCGCGCTTGATTTACGAAGAGGCCGAGCGGGCGACGCGCATCGTAAAGAATCTGCTGCACTTCGCCAGGGCTGCGCGGCCGGAGCGGGGCCCGGCTCAACTGAACGAAATTGCGGAAAAAACTCTGGCGCTCCGGAATTACGAGCTGAGAGTGGAGAACATCCGGCTTTCGCTTGATCTCGATCCGGATCTGCCTGTGGTGGTTGGAAACCCGGCGCAACTCCAGCAAGTATTCTTGAACCTTGTAATCAATGCGGAGCAGGCCATTCACCAGGGGACAGGCGAGAGAAGCATCTTCGTCCGGACTTGGCAGCCGTCTCCCGGGCGCGTGGCGCTTGAAATTGCCGACACCGGTCCAGGCATTCCCCCGGAGGTTATGCCGCACATTTTCGACCCCTTCTTTACGACGAAGCCGCCGGGCGTGGGAACCGGTCTTGGACTTTCCATCGCATTCGGAATTGTGCAGAACCATGGAGGGGAGATCTCGGTCGGCAGCACGCCCGGGCACGGCGCAGGGTTCCGCATCGAATTGCCGGCCGCGCCACCGGCCCTGAGATCGGCGGAACCGGGAGACAAACAAACCGGAAAGGGCGCCCACCCGCGGGCAGGGCGGGCTTCCGAGCGGATTCTCGTCGTGGAGGACGAGCCGACCGTCGCGCACCTGATCGCCGACGTGCTTGGTGAGGATGGCTATCCGGTGGAGATAGTTTTGGAAGGAGAAGAAGGCCTGCAGCGCGCGCTTGCAGGGAATTACGATCTACTGATTTGCGACATGAAAATGCCGCGTCTGGACGGCCGCGCGTTTTACCGGGAGCTTGTGGCGAGGGGCAGCCCTCTGCAGCACCGCCTGGTGTTTATGACGGGAGACACACTATCGCCGCGGACGACGGAATTCCTGGAGACGAGCGGCGTGCCCTATCTGGCGAAGCCGTTTCTCGTGGAGGAACTCAAGGCCATCGTCACCAGCGCGCTAGATTCCGCTGCGAAAGCGGAGGAAGCGGAACAGTCGTTGGGATTACCGAGGGCAATCAACGGATCGAGGTAAGAGGGTTTGTTCAAACAGAGCATGTCACAAAGGTCAGCGGAGCCGGCGGCATTTCGCAGCGCGCCAGCCGCGAGAGACATGGGAAAAATACGGGGCGCGGCAAACATTGTGTTCGACTCGCGCGACGCGGACTGTGCGGGAGCGCTCGTGGTGTGCCGCGATTCGGTGGTGGCGCGTAGCTTTATCGCTGAGCTTGCGGCGGCGGGCGGACCGCATCAAACACGGCTTGCAGACACGCTCACCCAGGCAATCAGCATGCTGGAACGCTGGAATCCGGACGTAATTTTTCTGGATGAATCCGCGTGGGAAACGGTGGAAGCGGCCGTAAAGACTGAAGAAGCGGTCGCGTCGCTGGCAGAGCACGCCCCGGTGGTCGTCGCGGCGCCGGCGCGACATCAGGAGTTGCTTGCGTTCTTAATTTGCTCGGGCGCGGTGGATCTGGTGGTTCGAGTTGGAAACTTCCCGCCGGTGGCCGCGGGGCTTGCGGCGCTCCGTGCCCGGCTGGCCGCGCGAGTTCCCAGAAGGCACTTTGCGGGGCCGATTGTCGAGGAAGACTTCGGTGAAATCTTGCGCCACGAGGTAAATAACCCTCTGACTGGCATCCTAGGGAACGCAGAGCTTTTGCTCAAGCGGCGCTCCCAATTGCCTTCTTTCGCCGTCGAGCGGCTCGAGACAATTACGGAGCTTGCCGTGCGCTTGCGCGAGACGATCCGGCGGCTGAGCGACGACCTGGAATCGCGCCAAAATGCGGCGCGCGCCGTCTAACTTTCTCGGGCCTGACAAGGATCAGCGGGCGCTAGGAGCCGGTAGAGGAGTAATGGCGGACTCCGCGGCTCCAGAGAAGACACGTGAGAACCGCGCACGTCGCAGCGACGAAGGGAACGTAGAGCGCAAACCGGCGCCATTCGCCGTGCGCGAGCAGCCGCGCGCCGGGATAAAACGTGGCGAAGCCGAACGGCACGATCCAGCTCAGAATGAACTGAATGTAGCCAGAGTAGATGGACATCGGATAACGGCCGAAGGCCAGCAAATTCCAGAACGGCGGGTGGACGCCGACGCGGTCCTCAAACCAGAATGAAAAAGTGCTAAGGCCGAGAAACACGGAGACGTAAATAACAGCTCCGCAGACGCCGAACACTATCAGCAACGCGATGTCCGTCACGCCCCAATGCAGGCGCATCACGACGGCCATCCAAATGACAATCCCCAGCCCGGTGAATGCCTCAAAAAAGGACTCAATGCGGAAATTCTCAAAGAGGACCTGGAAAAGCGAATTGACCGGGCGAAGCAGGACGCGGTCGAATTTTCCTTCCATGATGTAGGTGTTGCCGAATTCATAGAGGTTCAGGCTCAGGACGTTGAACAGGCCGAAGGGAATGAGCGAGAAGCCATAGAGAAAAACAATTTCACCGAAGCTCCAGCCGCTCAAACTCACTTTCCGAAACAAAACATAGACGAACATGAATGCAAAGACAGTCGCCGCCGTGCTCGTTGCAAGGCTGACAAGGAAGTCGCCTCGATAGCTGACGCGGACCTTCAGGAATTGGACAAAGTACTCGCCGAAGAGGCCGGCGTGAAGGCGAAGCGACTTGAGGGGGCGATTCATTTTGTTGAGAAAGGCCTCCTAGCCGCCGTGAATCGTAATTTTGCGCGTCGCGCGATTCCACCAGGCGCTGCCGGCCCATAGCAGAATCGCAATCCAAATCCACTGCGTGGCGAGCGCCTTTGCGGCTTGCGCGCCGCTCAACTTTCCGAGATAGATTTGCAGCGGCGTGGAGGCGATGTGCTCAAAGGGCAGCCAGGCAGCTATCTTCTGCAGCGGTCTGGGGAAATAGGTCATAGGGACGAGTAGGCCGCTCAACAATTCAATCAGCCAGTATTTCGCGCGGATGAGCGCCAGAATCGATTTCAGCGGGATGGCGCAAGTGCCAATCATGAAGTTAATGGCGCTCATTAGGAGAATGCTTCCGGCCACGGCTAGAAGGAAAAGGGCAAAATTCGCAACCGAGGCCGGAAGCTGTACCGGGAAAATGAACGCAATGGCGATGGAGGTCGGCGCTGTGAGAAGAAGCAGCCGGAACCCGGTTTCGCCGAGCGCGCGGCAAATCCACATCCACTGGATCGAGACGGGTTTGATGAAATCCATCGCGATCTTGCCCTCGATGACCTCGTAGGCCATTTCCTGGTCAATTGTGTTCCAGTAAAGGGAGCGGATAATCCAGCCGACCGCGACATAGGTAAGCATCTGCGCCAGCGTGTAGCTGTTGAGTGTCGCGGTCGCGAGATTTCCGGATGTCACGCCAGCCGATGAGCGAAACACCGCCGTCCAGATGAAGTAATAGACCGTGACGTTGATGAGGTAGGTGAGGATGCCCGTGTAATAGCGCAGGCGAAAGGCCAGGATGTTGACGAAGCCGATTCGAGTGAACTCGGTGTAGGACGCGAGGGCCTGTGCGCGGCTGCTCATGATGTTCGGTGCGCCCCCGCAGGCGCCTCCACGACAGCTTCGCCGGCGTAGATGCGTTTGATGATCTCTTCGATGGGCTCGTCTTCGATAAGGAGATCGCGGACCTCTCCTGCGGCGAGGATCTTGCGAATGAGCTCCGCGGTGGAGACGCGCGTTTTGTCAAAGCGGATGCGGTAGGTCAATTCGTCCAACGGCTCGGCTTCTAGCCCCTCGGCGGCGAGCGCGCGGCTGAGGGCCGCGGCGGATTCGCTGCCGCGCAGCGCAAACTTGATTTGCTTGGTGCGCAGGAGCTTTTGCTTCAGGAGCGAGAGAGGGCCGTCGTAGAGCAATTGGCCGCGGTCAATGATCATGATGCGGCGGCAAAGCTCTTCGATGTCGTCGAGATCGTGCGTAGTCAGGAGGACCGTGGTTTTGTAGCGCCGGTTGATGGCGCGCAGGAATTGACGGATGTGATCCTTCGCGACGACGTCGAGGCCGATCGTGGGCTCGTCAAGAAAAAGAATGGGCGGATTGTGGAGCAGCGCCGCGGCCAGGTCGCAGCGCATACGCTCACCGAGGGAAAGTTTGCGCACGGGAGTATTCAGGTAATCGCCGATCGCGAGCACCTTGTGAAAAAGCTCCATGCGCTCGCCGAAATCGCGCTGGGAGACACCGTAAATCCGGCGCAGCATCTTGAAGGATTCAATGACGGCAATGTCCCACCAGAGCTGCGTGCGCTGGCCAAAAACGACGCCAATGCTTTTCACGTACGCCGTCCGCTGTTTCCAGGGCACAAATCCGTTTGCGCGAATGTCGCCGGAGGTGGGAACCAGAATTCCAGTGAGCATCTTGATGGTGGTGGACTTGCCGGCGCCGTTCGGGCCGATGTAGCCGACCATTTCACCCGGCTGAATCGCAAAGTTGAGCTTGTCCACGGCGCGAACGGTTTGATATTCACGGACAAAAAGATTTTGGATGCCGCCCCAGAGTCCTTCGCGGCGGCGAAATGTGCGGAAATGTTTGCAGAGATCGCGGACCGAAATCAGGGGCTGGTCAGACATGAAATGCAAATTCTAGCACGGCGAAAGCGCCGGGGCAGGGGAGCAAGGATACATTGACCGCAAGATTCACCCAAGGTGCCGGCCGATCACCTTGTTCTTGAAGCGCTTACCTAGGTCCGGAACAGCACGTCTTCGCGATTAAACTGCTTCACAGCGATGAAGAGCGCCGCCGCGGCGTACACGCAAGTCGAGAGAAAAATGATCCCGATCTGGTGCCAGTGATAGGTGCCGGAGACGATTTCCTTGCACACAAGCGTCGTGTTGAGCACGGGAATCAATGATAGCCGGCCGCTGAGTTCCGTTCCGGGCAACATCCCCGCGATTGCCGGCAAGATCACGACGATCATCAGTGGAGAGATATAACTCTGCGCCTCCTTGTAACTCTTTGCCAGAAGAGCGATAGCCAACAGCGCCGCAGAAAAGAAGACTGTAATCGGCAGAGCCATCAGAAAAACAGCCAGAATCGCTTTGATTCCGATGGAAAACTGCAGTGGATTGTCCGCGCCCCCCGCCATTCCCGCCAGGATCCTTTTCGCGACCTTGAACGATCCGCCCATGGAAATCATCGCAAGAATGGCCGTGGTCAGTGAAGCGGTCAACACCATGAAAAACTTCCCCAGGACCAGGTGCGTCCTGGAGACCCGGCTACACAGGATGGTTTCGATTGTGCCGCGTTCTTTCTCTCCAGCAGTGAGGTCAATCGCTGGATACATCGCCCCTGTCAAGCTCAGGATGATGACGAAATAAGGAATAAACCCGCCAAGAACCGCTCCACTCACCTTTTCGGGTGGTGCGACGTTCTGAGTTTTCAGCTCGAAGGGTTTGATCAAGGTTGCCGGAAGGTTCTTCGCTGCCAATCTCTCCTGAACAGTGCGGGTGCTAAGGTCATTAAAGAACTTTTCCAGCTTCTCCGCGGCGACACCGGACTTGAGGTCGCCTTCATAGTCGTAGATTTTTACGGTGAGTTGTTCGCCGCGCGCCATTGCGGCATCGAAGTCAGGAGGGATTTCCACCGCGGCGCGCACCTTCTTGTCGGAAATCAACTGAACGTAGTCCGCGGAACCTCGCTCAGCCGTGATTTCCTTATACGATTCCAGCGCTTCCTGCGTTTTCGGAGAGTCTTCCCCGCCCAGAATCATCACGCGAGGGATCTCTTTTTTGGCCTCTCCCATGATCTTGGCCATCAGAGTGCCGACGCCGATAGAAATCAACGGCATGATTAGAATTGGAACGACCACCATGGCGATCAAGGTTCGGCGGTCGCGCAACGAGTCGCGCAGTTCCTTGCGATAGACGATCCAGATGTTCCGCAGTTTCATGATCCGACCGCCTCCATCAACATGTGAGGCTCGACGATACGAACGAAGATGTCTTCCAGGTCATGCAACGAGTAGCGCTGGCGGAGATCAGCAAGAGTGCCCTCCGCCAGCAAAATACCCCCATGAATAATCCCGATTTGGTCGCAGAGTTTTTCGACTTCGCTCATTACGTGAGTTGAGAAAATCACGGTTTTGCCGTGGTCGCGGCATTCACGGATGAATTGGACAATCGTGCGCGCGGCCATGACGTCGAGTCCGATCGTCGGCTCATCGAAAATCATCACCGGTGGGTCATGGACGAGCGTGCGCGCGATGGAGACCTTTTGCTTCATCCCGGTCGAGAGCTTGTCGCAGCGGCGATTGCGAAAGTCGTTCATTTCAAGGCGAGTGAAGATTTCATTGATGCGGCGCTCGATCGTGGGGTCGTCCAGCCCGTACAAACGTCCGAAGTATTCGACCATCTCTTGCGCGGTCAGCCGCCCGTAGAGGGCGGTTGCCGTGGAAAGAAATCCGACATTCGCGCGAACGTTTTCGGGATCTTTCAAGAGGTCGAACCCCGCCACACGCGCCGTGCCGCTGGTGGGCTCGAGAATCGTGGCAAGCATGCGAAGCGTGGTCGTCTTACCCGCGCCATTGGCGCCAAGCAGGCCGTAAATTTGTCCGGGTTTGCAAATGAAGCTGACATCATTCACGGCGCGGACCTCACCGCGTTTCTTGTCGTGGAAAACTTTGCTCAGACGTTCGGCTTCGATCATGCGTTACCATCCTTCGACCGGCGAATTGTGGGTGCTACAGGGAGATGACCGTCCATTGGCTCCTACGCACCTGGGGGCGTGGAAATATCAACCTGACCTCAGCCTTTGTGGCAATTGGGACACTGCTTGGCGTCGTATTGGTCCGGCGTAACACGGAACATGTTATTGCACTGAATGCAGACGCGGTGAAGCACCGGTTTAGGATGTTCGCTGGACTTGGGATCCGCGGGCGTATGAGGCTGATTTTGCGATGTCATACACGAATCCTATCATGCCGGGCCGAGAAGATGCAGCTTGGCATCGTCGAATCGCGGCATCCCCGGCCATGTCTCGCGCATCTTTCCAAATGTAGGTTCTTAGGGGCATGATTCCCTGCGGTAATGGGGAACAGCGATGCGGCATAGCCTGGACATCGTCGGTTTGTTAAAATGAATGGTAACCTCGCAGTCCAGGGTAATCGCAGATAGCTTGAGGGATGGATGAAAACACAGCGCTCGAGGCGTGTCTGGCTTTACGTTTCAATAGCGATTGCGGCGGTGGTCGTCGTCGTCATTCTCGCCGAGCGATCCCCAATTCCGTCTGTCCCCGTCCAGACAGTCACACGCGCGACCATCAGCGCGGCCATTTCGACAAACGGGAAGATTGAACCGATTTCGCCTCACGAAATGCACTCGCTGGTTTCGAGCCACGTAACGAAGGTCTTCGCGGAAGAAGGTCAGCCCGTGAAGACTGGGCAACCGATCGTGTACCTCGATGATACGCAGATTCAGGCGGACATCGCGCAGGCACGGGAAGCGCTCCTCGTGGATCAGGAGAATCTGCGCATCGCGCGCTCGGGTGGGCACGCGGCGGAACTTGCTCAACTCGAAAGCGACCTTCGCAAGGCGGATCTGGAGCACGACCGCCTGCAGTCAAACATCGCCACGCTCGAAAAGCTTGTAGCGCAGCACGCCGCGACGCAACAGGAATTGACGGATGCGCGGGTCAGTCTCGCCCGAACGGAAGCTGACCAGCGCCGCGTGCAGGCCGCGCGGGCCGATTTCGCGCTCCAGACAAAGATGGACGAGGACCGGCTTTCCTTGTTGGTCCAACAGTCGCAGGACAATCTCAGTCATTTACAGGAGAAACTTGCATCCACGCGCGTGACCGCGCCTGTCAACGGGACACTTTATTCTTTGCCGGTTCATCTCAACGATCCGGTCAAAGAGGGGGATTTGCTTGCCGCAATTGCGGATTTAAGAGAGAGCCGGGTGCGCGCCTTCGTGGATGAGCCGGAGCTCGGCGCACTCGAACCTGGACAAACGCTCGTGGTCACCTGGGACGCGCTGCCCAATCGCACGTGGACGGGCAAGACGGACCAGATTCCGCGACAAGTCGTGGCGCACGGGACTCGAACCGTTGGCGAATTGCTCTGCACGATCAACAACGAGGACCAAAGACTTATACCGAATACGAATGTGAATGTGCGGATTCACCTGCAGACGCGGGAGAATGTTGTGACGGTGCCGCGCGGGGCCGTGGTGCCCGATGGAGCCCGGCGCTACGTCTTTGTTGTGGAAGAAGGTGTCTCCACCAGCCGGCTGCACAAGCGCGAAATTAAGACTGGCCTGGCGGATTCCACAACCTACGAGGTCGTCAGCGGCCTGAATGTAGGGGAAGAAATCGCCATGACTAGCAATTTGGAGTTGAAAGATCGAATGAAGGTGCGGGTCATAAAGCCTGAATGACGATATCGAAAAGCCTTGCCGCCATCCTGCTGGGATGCTCCGCCAGTCTTGCAGCGCTCACCGCAGAGCAAACGCCGTTGGATGCCGCCAGAGCCCTCTTCAACGATGGCCGGTATGCCGAAGCCGAGAAAATCCTCAGCACGGAGATCGAAAAGACGCCGCAGCAGGCGATCCTTTACTACTGGCTGGGACGATGCGCGTTCGAGCTGCGCGATAGCGATCAGTCGGTGAACAGTGCCGAACGCGCGGTCGAGCTGGACCCCGAGGTTGCCGAATATCATCACTTCCTCGCGCAAGCGTGCGGGCACAAGGCGGAACATTCCAATTGGTTCACAGGACTTTCTCTGGCGAGAAAGACGGGCCACGAATTGCTTGAGGCCGTCCAGATTGACCCCAATAATGTTCGATTCGAGCGGGACTTAATTGCATTTTACGTTAGGGCCCCCGGGATCGCGGGGGGCGGTGATGACAAGGCAGAAGCCCAAATAGAAAAGCTCACTTCAATCGATCCCGTGCAAGGTTACCTGGCACGAATGGACCTCTACTTCGAGAAAAAAAAATGGACCGAGGCTGAACAGGAATGCAAAGCAGTCCTCACGGCGAAACCCAAGGAGGCAGGGCCTTACTTGGAGGTCGCGCAGTTTTACGAGGGGCGGGAAGACGTGTCTGGGATTCGGAATGCGCTGGCAGCAATTCCGCATTCTGCGCCCGCGGATTCGCGCGTGAACTTCTACCGGGGAGTCGCGGATACCTTGGCGGGAGACCGTCTGGAGGAAGCGGAGGCGTCGCTGAAAGCTTACCTGGCAAATCTCCCGCAACGCCGGGAGGAACACGCCTCGCGTGCGGCAACTCGAATGTGGCTGGGGCGATTGTACGAAAAACAGGGCCGGAGCAAGGAGGCGGCCATTGAATATCGTGCAGCGCTCGAGCTTGACCCTACTGAGAAGGGCGCCCGCGACGGCTTGAAACGAACAGGCTCCTGACACAGTGCCATTCCGGCTTCACGGCCGGATGGGGCAAAAGCCACTGAATGAGTGAGCCGGGCCAACACAGACGCCCAATCGCATCATCCAAGTGCAAGTGGGATGGCGAACAAGCCGCTGGCGCGTTCTTGATGGATTGCAAGCCTCCTGCCGGGAACTGTTGTGTTAGTCTGAAGGGGACCAACGCATGGTAGGAAAAGAGACATTCACGGTTGCCATTGACGCATTGCGCGCGAACAAGTTGCGCGCGTTCCTGACCATGCTCGGTGTGTTGATCGGGAGCGCTTGCATCGTGCTTGTCGTGACGATTTCCATGACCGGGCGGCAATACATCCTGGGGCTCATCGAAGGCGTTGGCTCGAATATAATCTTTGCTTCTGCTTTGCGTTCCCCGGGACGTGCCACCGCACTCAGCTATGAAATCACGATGGATGATCTGACCGCCATTCAAAACAACATCCCCGCCGTGGTCGTTGTCGCGGGAACACGCGAACTGGATGCCTCCATCGTGGTGAATGGCATCGAGCATCCAGCCTCTCTTCTCGGCGTTACGAAGGGTTATCAGGAGATCCGCCACCTGGTGATTTTGAGCGGCAGATACTTCGATGATGATGACATGATGCTGCGGAATAAGGTGTGCTTGATCACGGAAGACCTCTCAAAGAAGGTTTTTGGGAATCAGAACCCGTTCGGTCAACCAATCAAATTGAATGAGCTGACATTCACCGTCGTAGGTGTTTTCCGCGAGCGAGTGGACACTTTCGGACAAACGGAAGTGCAGCGCAACACCGTAGTGATCCCCTTCACTTTGATGGAGTATTACACGGAGGAGCACTATTTCACGGGAACGTACTTTCAGACTGCGACGGCGGATCAGGTGGCCCCCGCAACGGAACGGGTGGAGCAAATCCTAGTCGGACGCCATCCGCAGGGCGCGGCGTTTACCGTCAAGAATCTGAGCGGGATTCTAAGTGTCGCCCGGGAGATCTCGAATGCTCTATCCATCATTCTCCTTTTAATCGCGCTGATTGCGCTGATTGTAAGCGGCATCGGCATCATGAACATTATGCTCGTGACGGTCACGGAGAGGACGCGCGAGATCGGTATTCGCCGCGCGATTGGCGCCCGGCGAAAAGAGATTCTGTACCAATTCCTTCTGGAGTCCTCATTAATCAGCGGTGTGGGCGCAGTCCTTGGCGTATTTGCGGGCATCAGTATTCCGGTGCTCGTGCAACCGTTGATCCCCGGGAATCTGCGTGTGCCTGTCCCGTGGATCGCCGTCGCTGTCGCACTGGCAGTTTCTTCCTTGACAGGAACATTTTTCGGATATCTACCTGCCAGCAAAGCGTCAAGCCTTCAGCCGACAGAATCACTGCGTTACGAATAAGCCCTCATTTCCATTTGGTTGTTGTTCGCCGAGGGACATCTGCATCGGCGGCTGTTTGGCCGGATGCTGCGGCGGATATGGGCGCTGCCGATGCCTTCGGGTTAGCACTCTCATTGCGGTTACAAAATCTGGAGCCGAACAAGGAAGGTCGGCATAGTGTCGGAGAAGTCGATTACGCGAAAACAAGCCGGGCGATTCAGAGGGGCAAAAAACGAGCCGTCGGCCCCCAACAGTCTCGATGGGGACTGCTCTGGTCACAACTTTCTTGCGACGAGGGTTGAAGGAGCATTGAGATGCGTGAGCTAGGAGCCCAAATCGGAAATTCTGGATTAGGACTCCCGCCATCTTCTCGACGGCTTTGCCACCTGTCTAACTTTTCGTGGAACCCAATCACCTCTGGAGACACAGAGGGCGAAATGAGGGCTTTTGATCCCCAAGATTGGTGATTTGGCGCGTAAAGGATGCGCCGTCAACGGGCGTTAGCGTTAGACGCTAATACGCACCGGCGCGAGACTCGCGAGCGCTTCCTCCGGGTGAAGCCGCTACATTCCCTCGTGCTTGACCTGAAACGGCGCTTGTTGTAGCGTGTGGAGGGAGGAGAGATCTGAAAACAGAGATTCCGGCTTAGCGCGCGCCTTCAAGATCGATGCCGTCTGCGCCGCAAAGTGATGCAGATTGCAAACCAGGACTGAAGCGGCAGCATAAAGAGGACGACGTGGCCAAGAAGCTTCTGATCATCCAACCTTCGCACTACGCCTCCAAGAACGACCGCAAGGTGTTCAAGTCCCGCTCGCGAGCTTTGGTCCCGCTGGCCCTTCCCTATCTAGCGGGTCTCACTCCTTCCGACTGGGACGTCACTCTGATTGACGAGCAAGTCCAGGATTTTAGCTTCGATTCCAAACCGGACTTGGTGGCCATCACAACCTGGACGGTGCACTCGCTTCGCGCGTATGACATTGCGAGCGAATTCCAAAATCGGGGTATCCCAGTGATTATGGGAGGCCCGCACGTCTGGTTTCATCCAGACGAAGCCGCCAAGCATTGCGACGCGATCGGCATCGGTGAAGGCGAGCCAATCTGGGCGCGGATGCTCCAGGACGCCGCCGACGGGCGTTTGGAAAAAGTCTACCGCGCCCCTCAGATGCCAAGTCTTGCGGGCTTGCCGTTGCCGCGGTGGGACAAGCTTGACCTCAAGAGATACGGCCTCTTTAAGACATTCACTCTGATGTCTTCCCGCGGTTGCCCGATGCAGTGCGAGTTTTGTTCCGAACGCCTCTACCTGGGCGGGGGCTTTCGGGTCCGGCCCGTCAACGATGTGATCGAGGAAATCAAACACTGCGGTTCCAAGTACATCTTTTTTGGAGATAGCGATTTCGGCGGCAAGCGTGCGCGTGCTATGGAACTCATGGAAGCGATGATTCCATTGAAGGTGCGCTGGTCAGCCTTGTGGACTTCCTTTTTGTGCAGCGACGACGAGTTCATGGACCTGGCCGAGCGCAGCGGGCTGCTCCATATCAACATGGGCATTGAGAGCATCAACCCCGAGACGCTCAAAGGCATGAATAAGAAATTCAACAAAGTCGATCGCTACAGCGAAATGTCGGCGAACCTGCGCAAGCGCGGGATCAGCTATTCGCTGAACTTTATTTTCGGATGGGACACCGAAACACGCGGAGTCTTCGAATCCACGTTGGCTTTCCTCCACGAAGAAAAGGTGCCCGTGGCTTACTTCAACATCCTATGCCCCGAAAGAGGAACGATGTTTTACGAGAAAATGAAGGCCGAGGACCGCATCCTGAGGCTCGAGGACATCGGCCGTTTTCCGGGACAGTTCTGTCATATCAAGCCCAAGAACTTCACCGCGGAGGAAATCGAGAAGAACGTTCAGGATATGTACGTCAAGTTTTACAATTGGAAATCTATGCTGAAGCGGCTGCCATTGCCGGTTACGCAGGCGAACATCGCTTCCTGGGTGGTCAACATCTCCCAAAGAAAATTGGCGCAACGCTCCCCTGGGGAAAACAACAATAATTTTGACTCATTCTGAACGCAGTAGCCTATTGGAACCGGTCGATTTCTCGATATCTCTTGCTCAGCCAGTACAACGGTCACGCCGATGCATACGACCGCAACTCCTATCCACCGCTGCTTGGCGACGCGTTCGCCGAGAAATAAAGATCAAGTCTGAAATACAGCGCGCGGATACTGATCAAGAATCCCGGTTAAGGTCTGTTAAAGATCCAATGAGGGGGTAGCCAACATCATGCGCATCTTCCCGCGGGGCCTATCTCTGGTTTCAATTCTGTTGGTTGTGTCCGCGGCCTCCGTAGGACAGCAGTCGATCCCGGTCGCCCAGTTGACGCTTAGACGGGCCGTCGAGCTGGCTCTTCGGAATAGCCGCGACCTCCAACTGGCGAAGCTTCGCGCCACATACGCGGACCAAACGGCAAGCGTGGACCGCGCGCAATTCCGGCCGAACCTTTTTACTGGGTCGGGAGCCGAATACTCGAGCGGGTTTCCTCTTGCACCGGGCGGCGGAGTCCCCGCTCTCTTTCAACTCGACTTTAGGCAATCAATTTATAATCCTCTGGCAAGAGGCCAGCTTCGCGCCGATGAGATCCGCGCAAGGGAAGTGAACGCCAGCCTGGACTCGGTGCGCGACGCTGTGATGGTACGCACGGCAAGCGCGTTTTTTGAGCTCGCAAACGTCCGCCACTCGCTGGAACTGCTTCGCAAGGAGCGGGAAGACGCCCAAAAGATTTCAGACCTGATCCGCGAACGGGTTGGCGCGGGCTATGAACTGCCAATTGAACAGACAAAGGCGGATCTCAGCGCAGCGCGAATCGAACAGCGCATCGCACATCAGGAAGGGCGTCAGGACGCCTTGGAATCCCAGCTTCGGGACGACCTTGGATTGCAGCCGGACCAGCCGATCGAGGTCATTGCCGAAGATCTTCCACAGGCTGCGGAGCGCCCCGTGAATGAAATCGTTGCGCAGGCGTTACAGGCAAGCGCCGAGGTGAGGCAAGCCGAGGCGGAGCAGCTCGCCAAGGAAGAAATCCTGAAAGGCACGCGCGCGAGCCGCTGGCCGAGCGTAGACCTTGTGGGGAATTACAGCGTCCTGAGCAATACGAACAATTTCTCGACTTTCTTCTTGAAATTCCAGCGCAACAACGTGAACGCCGGCGTCCAGGTGACCATTCCAATTTTTGCCGGGCGTACGAATGCCGCGATTTCACTCGCTCAGTCGGACGCGAACATGGCGGCCGTTGAAGCGAGGAACAAGAGGAGCCAGGTCGAATTGCAGGTCCGCAGCCAGGCGCATATGGTGCGGGAGCTGGAGCTGGGCCGTGACGTTGCGCGTCTCGACCTGAAGTTGGCGCAGGAGAACCTGCAGGTCCTCCAGGCGCAGTACAACCAGGGGCGGGCGACCCTGCAAGAGCTTGAGCGAGCCCATTTGGACGAGAATGAAAAGTGGCTGGTTTTCTTGGACGCCGACCTACAGCGCCAAGAATCGGAGTTGGCTCTCCTGCAGGCAACTGGGCAGGTTTCCCGCATCCTTCAGTAGGTCAAAGGGTTCCGGCGTTCACCGGAGGCAGGATGGACTTTCCCGGAGCCTCTATTGCATATAGAATTGAGCAAGGGTCGGAGAGCACTCTGCCTCAACTTAATCTGGCGCCATAATCTCCAGGGGGGGAATCATGGGCGATGTAATGAGGACGTTGCTGTTAAACCCGCCAAGCTTCAAGAACTTTGACGGTGGCGCGAGTTCGCGGTGGCCAGTCACTCGTGAAGTAGAATCCTATTGGTATCCCGTTTGGCTGACATATCCCACCGGATTGATTCCCGGCGCGCGCCTCCTGGACGCCTGTCCGCATGGCGTGGGCAGAGAGGAAACCGTCGAGATCGCGCGCGAATATGAGTTTCTTGTGCTGTTTACATCGACAGTCGGTTTTCAGAGCGATTTGGACTTGGTCCGGCAGATGAAGGCGAAGAACCTCGGTCTGAAGGTCGCCTTCGTCGGCCCCCACGTCCAAAACCGCCCCGACGAAAGCCTGATGGCCAGTGAGGATATTGATTTCGTCGTACGTGGAGAATTCGACCACGCCGTGGCCGAATTCGCAAGAGCCAAGCCGCTCAGCGAGATTTCAGGGATCGCTTACAGGAAGGATGGTCGGGTTGTCCATACCGGCCCGCGGGAGCAACTTCACACTGAAGAACTCGATGCGCTGCCCTATGCGGTGGACGTTTACAAGCAAAACATCCGCATCGAGAACTACATCGTCCCCTTCTTGCTCCACCCGTTCGTTTCGATTTACACGACCCGCGGCTGTCCGGCGCTTTGCACCTTCTGTCAGTGGCCGCAAACGATTTCGGGCCACGCGTGGCGTGTGCGCTCGGCTGAGAATGTCGCGAGAGAAATCCAGCGCGGGCTGGAGTATTTCCCCCAACTAAAAGAGTTCTTTTTCGACGACGACACGTTCAACATCCGCAAGGACCGGGTGCTCGAGATTTGTAAGAAATTCAAGCCGCTGAAGTTCCGTTGGTCCTGCACTGCCCGCGTGCACAGCGACTACGAAACCCTGAAAGCAATGGCAGACGCAGGCGCGCGGCTGTTTATTGTTGGACTTGAATCCGGGGATCCGCAGATCCTGAAGAACATCAAGAAGGGCACGACAGTGGAGATGGCGCGCGCCTTCGTCAAGAACTGCAAGAAGGTCGG
>Ga0187818_10000394_pt1 | contig 15489 bp, 9 predicted proteins | sample NC_wetland_sal_i_14_FD_130581 | JGI IMG/M metagenome (GOLD analysis project Ga0187818, IMG submission 130581) | Wetland sediment microbial communities from Neuse River Estuary, North Carolina, USA - SO4_3 | ecosystem: Environmental > Aquatic > Freshwater > Wetlands > Sediment | place: USA: North... | reverse complement strand
CGCGGTTGACGAAGAACTTGCGCCCGGTGCCGGCGGGCGTAGTGATGATGCGATTGTCGAGGCGGTAGTAATCGGCGAAGGGCTTGACGCTGACGAAGGCTTTTTCTCCGGGGCGGTCGGCGGGCAGAATGTTGACGAAGACTACATTATCGTTGACGGTGAGGGCGGAGACGGGCGCGCCGTCGGCCCAGACGAGATCGTCCTGGCTCCAACCTTCGCCGTAGCGCTCGAAGGCGAAGTAGGAGTCGTCCGCCACGATGTCGCCGTCGATGAACTTCACGCCCTTTTGCACGAGCGCGTCGGCGAGCGATTCCAGGGCCTGAATGGGATCGTCGTTGCGCTGGGTTTTGAGATCGTAGGGGAGTTCGCGTCCGGAAAGATTGGGATCGCCGTGGCCGACCAGAACAAGATCTCCGTTCAGGCGCCCGTAGCGGTCGAGCGTGCCGGTGGTTTCAACGGTGGTGCGGAACTTGTAGTCGGGACCGATCAGGGCAAGCGCGGCGGCCGTAGTGAACAGCTTGGTGTTCGAAGCGGGCGTGAAGAGCTTGTCGGCGTTTTGGGAGTACAAAGTTTCGCCGGTCGAAAGAGAAACTACTTCGATTCCCCAGAAGCCGCGGGCCAGGTCGGGGGCGCTGAGTACAGCGGCGATGCGATCCTGTAACGGTTTAACGGGTGCGGCCAGCAGTGGCGCGACCAGCAGAAGGACGATGGGGAGCAGACGCGCAACTGACCGCCGGCGAAGCATTAACTGGATTGTAGCACCCGGGAAAAATGGGCTCGTTCTAGCCAGCAGGCTTCTGAAAAACTCGAGTTTCGTATCAGGGCATCGCTTCAGCGATGCCGTAAGTTTCAAACTCCGCAGCCCCTTTAGGGGCTGGGCATCGAAAATCGACTTTTTCCGCAGCTTGTTAGAATAGCGGCAACATGCGCGCGATTTTTCAGTGGAACGTAGGCGCTCAAGTCCTTGAGTTAGGGCGGCGCACTCTGATCATGGGCATCGTGAATGTAACTCCCGACTCGTTTTCCGATGCGGGACTCTACATCGACGCCGAGAAGGCTGTGGTCCGCGCCGAGCAGTTACTGGACGACGGCGCGGCCATCATTGACGTTGGTGGGGAGTCGACGCGGCCCGGGGCCTCGGTGGCCGGTGGTATCAAAGACAATCCTGCGCGGGTTGACGCGGCCGCGCGGACGGAACCGCCGGCATCGGAACCGATCTCGGAAGAAGAAGAACGGAGGCGGGTGCTGCCGGTGATTCGCGATTTGAAGCGGCGAAGGCCGGACGCGGTGATAAGCGTCGATACCTACAAGGCGAGCGTGGCGCGGGCGGCGGTAGATGTCGGGGCGGAGGTTGTGAACGATGTGAGCGGGTTCCGGTGGGATCCGAAGATGGCGAAAACGCTGGCGGAACTCAAAGTGGGAGCGGTACTCATGCACACGCGCGGGCGGCCGGAAGAATGGCGGTCGCTGCCGCCGATTGGCGATGCGGTATTGATGGTGAAGCGGGATTTGGGACAGTGGGCCGAGGCGGCGACCCTGGCGGGGATCAAGCGCCATCGCCTGGTGCTGGATCCGGGGTTTGGGTTCGGAAAGCGTTTCGAGGAGAATTATCCGCTGCTGGCGCACTTCGCCGAGTTGCAGCAGATGGGATTCCCGCTGCTGGCGGGAGTGTCGCGGAAGTCATTTATTGGGCGAACGCTGGCGCGCGATGGCAAGGATAAAGACGCGGAGGTTGGCGAACGGCTTTACGGAACGCTGGCTGCGGAAACCGCTTTGATCTTGAAAGGAGTGCACATCATTCGGACGCACGATGTGCGATCTGCGGTGAAGGCGGCACGAGTGGCGGATGCGATTGTGGCGAGTGGAGGCTAGAAGAAAGAAAGGCAATGCTTTCCCCACCTTAGACCCGGGCGGCTTCGGCGAGCGGGGCGGTGACTTTGAGCACGGGCAGGCGGATTTCAAATGCGGCTCCGCCTTCAGGCCGGTTGTAGCAGGTGATTTGTCCCTTGTGGTCCTGGACTACGCCATACGTCGCGCTTAGTCCGAGACCGGTGCCTTTGCCGACCGGCTTGGTGGTGTAGAAGGGATCGAAGACGCGCTCGGGATCGCGCAAGCCGGGGCCGGAGTCGGCGAACTGGACGACCACTTCGTTGGCTTCGCGCCAGAGGGAGACTTGGAGACGCCCGCCGCCGATTTCCTGTAATGCGTCCACGGCGTTCTCGACGATCTGAAGAAAGGCCTGCAAGAGCTGGTTGGGGTTGCCGAGAACGCGAGGCAGGGGATCGTGGCTTTCCACAGTTAGGCTGATCCTCTTGTTTTCGAGCTTGAATCCTTCCATTTGAACCGCGCGCTGCAAAAGAGGCTTCAGTTCGAGAGGACTTTTTTCTCCTTGAGTCTGCTGGGCGAAGCTGAGCAGATCGTTGAGAAGTTCGCGAGTGCGCCGGGCCTGCTGGCCGATTTTCTGCGCGTTGGAGAGTTGCTCACGGCTGAGGTTGCTGCTGGCGGCCATGCGTTCGGAGCTGCTCAGGATGGCCGAGAGAGGGACCTCCAGTTCGCCGGCGGCGAGCGCGACCAGTTCTCCTAGCGAAGCCAGCTTGGCTTGTTGGATCACTCTTCCCTGCAGCCGCTGCAGGTTGTGGAAGCTCCCTCGCGAATGCTTGAGCAGGTGCAAAAGCCTCTGATCCAGCAGGTGCTGTTTGAGAAACACGACAAAGGCCAGGGCGGCGACGCCCCCCATGGCTACCGCAAAACGGACCTCGCGCAGATAAGGCTGCTCCTGGCTCAGGAACAGTGCCCAATATCCCATGACGGGCAGGGAGAGTAGGGCGAGTTTCGCCAGTTGAGAAGCGAAGGGGCGACTGGCACGAGTGATGGAAGGCGTCATCTGGGTATCGCCAAGGCAGCGTCGCCCGGCGATGGCGGCCCAGAGGAACCCCAGCGCAGCGGCGAGAAACGGGAGGTCGTAGATTCCGCCTGTCTTGTAGGTGCCGCGCGCGATAGCGGCGTTCATGGCTTCCGAAGAGAAGGTGTAGAGCGCGCTGGCGAAGAAAATATTGCGATAGAGTCCCCGCCACGATCCGGAACTGGTGAAGAATGCCGATGCTGACGCGGCAATCAGTATCACTCCTTCGACGAGATACAGCAGATCCCAACGCGGGCTGTACACCGCGACATTGGTGACGATGTACTCCTCGGGAAAAACGAAGAAGGCGTACACCACCACCCACCACACCAGCAGGATAAGGACATTCAGCGCGCTGGGCAACATCCCCTCGCGCTCATCGGCCTGATGGGGACGGATGGCCACGGCCGCCATGATGGGGACAACGTGCAGAAACAACACGACATCGCCATAAAAGGGGTCGGGCAGCGGCTTGCGAGCCACGACCTCAAACCACACCCAGCATGCCTGGTTGAAACACCACATGGCCATGCCCGCCGTCATCAGACTCCAGAACAGACGTGTATGCCCCCGGCTGTCGAAGGCGTTTCTGGCGCAGAGGATGAAGGCAGCCGTGATCACCAGCAGTGGGATCACGTCCCCCGTGGCCACGCGAAAGAAGGGGCTGGGAAACACTACGGGAGCCAGAACAAAGGCCAGCAGTAGCCCAACTCCACAGAGGAGCGACGAGATTTGCAGCCGAGACACTGCTTTTCATCATATGATGTTCGCCACGAGATGTTTAGATCACGGACTGGTTACCGCAGGTCACTACAGTAACGCTCGATCACAATTAAGGGAGCTTGGGGTGTCCTCAGCAGAGGCGCTCGCGGTGTGATGGAGGTCACGGTGATCGGTGATCGAATCGGCGGTCGCGGTTCGGGCGATAGCTGCTAGAATTGCGTGTCATGGCGTTCCCCGCTAACCGTCTGCGCCGTTTGCGGCGCACCGAAACGCTGCGTGCCCTGGTCCGCGAGACCCGCCTTACGCCCGAATCTCTGGTGTATCCACTGTTCATTTGCCCCGGAACCGGGATCCGGAAAGAAGTGCGCTCGATGCCCGGAGTCTTCAACCTTTCGATCGACGAGGCAGTGAAGGAAGTGCGCGAGACGCGCGCGCTGGGAGTGTTGTCGATTATTTTGTTCGGGCTGCCGGAGAAAAAGGATGAAGTGGCCACGGGCGCCTGGGCGCAAGATGGCATCGTGCAGAGGGCGGCGCGCGCCATCAAGAGTGAGGTGCGAGACGTCGTGGTGATGGGCGATGTTTGCTTGTGCGAGTACATGTCGCATGGGCATTGCGGCATAGTTAAGGTGAAAGAGAAAGCGGGACCGCAATCGCTGGGCGCGGCCTCGGCGGCGCCACCGGCTACTGCGGAGTACGAGATTGTGAATGACGCGAGTCTGGAATTGCTGGCGCGCACGTCGGTTTCGCTGGCGCGGTCGGGCGTGGACATCATCGCCCCGTCGGACATGATGGATGGACGGGTCGGGGCGATTCGTGCGGCCCTCGACCAGGCTGGCTTCGAAAATACGCCGATTCTCTCCTATGCGGCGAAGTTCGCTTCCGGCTTCTATGGGCCCTTCCGCGAGGCGGCGGATTCCGCGCCGCAGTTCGGGGATCGCCGTTCCTACCAGATGGACCCGGCGAACGTTCGCGAGGCGATGCGGGAAATCGAGTTGGACATTGAAGAGGGCGCGGACATGATCATGGTCAAGCCGGCGATGCCGTACCTGGATGTGATTGCCGCGGCCCGGGATCGTTGCGACCTGCCGTTGGCGGCCTATCAGGTATCGGGCGAGTACGCGATGATCGAGGCGGCGGCCCGGAACCAATGGATCGACCGGGAGCGCGTGATGATGGAATCGCTCGTCTGCATCCGCCGCGCGGGGGCGAGCGTCATTCTGACTTACTACGCCAAGGAAGCTGCGAAACTGCTGGCCTAGCCCGCAGTGGAAAGACTCCGGCTTCGTAGCAGGGCATCGCTTCAGCGATGCCGTAAGTTCTTCGAAATCAGTCTCTTCAGAGGCTGCGCAAGTCGTTCGGCAGCTCACTCGCAGCCGAAGCCGCAACCCACCGATCTTTTCACGATAAGACTGGCAAGACTATTGTAAAATTCGCCCTTACCCCGGGGTGGCCCTTGGCGCGCTACGCAGAGTACTCATCGACAGAATTGGTAAGGGCGTGCGCTGGCTCGAAAGACGAGAGGGCGTGGGCGGAATTCATCCGGCGATTTCAGGTCGTGATCGCCGCTGCGGTGCTGAGGACCGCCCGCCACTGGGGCGAACCGTCACGCCCGCAACTGGACGACCTGATCCAGGATACCTACCTCAAGCTCTGCGAAAAGGACAGCCGTTTACTGCGCTCGTTCCAGCCGCGGCATGAAGATTCCATTTTTGGATTCTTGAAAGTGGTTGCGGCCAATGTCGTCCACGATCATTTCAAGTCTGCGCTGGCCGCAAAGCGAGGAGCGGCCCAAACGGAAGCGATCACGGAACCTATCCAAATCGACCGGAAAACGGCCGGCGCCGACAGCTTTGATGTTGTGAGCCGCCGCCTTCAGCTCGAGCAGCTCGACAAGATCCTGACACAGCTCACGGTGGGGAAGGATCAGGAAAGAAAGCGCACAGTTTTTTGGCTTCGCCACCGCCAGGGACTGAGTGCCAGTGAGATCGCGGCCATCCCATCGATCGGCCTGACCACCGACGGGGTGGAAAGCATGCTCATGCGTCTGGCAATTATGATTCGCGGTCATCTCATAAGTTCAAGCCCTCACCGCGAAGTGAAGGTTCTGACTAGGCAAAATCGTTGTAATAGACTAGGGAGCTAGTTTTGGACGGAAATCCCAACGCGCATATAGGAAATGCGGAACTGGCGAAGCTGCTCGAAGAATCTCGCCAGCGTGGGGAACCCGCGCTGGATACGGCGGATGTGCACCCTCATCTTGCCGCCTGTTTAACCTGCCGGGAGCAATTTGAGGAACTGGCGTTGCTCGATCACCAACTGAAGAGCGTGCGACCGGCTGAGTCTGCGCTGCGCCAGGGCGATTGTCCGGGCCCGGCGGTGTGGCGCGAGATTGCCGGTGGTCTGACACCGCCCGACGAGACGCTTGCCCGCATCGAACATGCCAGCCGTTGTGATTATTGTGGTCCGTTGCTGCACGGAGCGGTCGCTGAACTGACCGGCCTGAACGGGGAGATCACCGAGGCGGAACTTAAGCATATCGCGACCCTCGAGAGCGCGCGCGCCGAGTGGCAGCAGAGGCTGGCCCAGCAAATCACCGGAACACCGCATTCGGCGCCGGATCGGGAATCTATACCGTGGCAGAGGTGGCTGGCGGTTCCGCGTCTGGCGTTGGTGGGCGCATCTCTTTTAGCCGTGGTGGGCGTGGGATCATGGGTAGCGGTCCATCGCAACCAGCCAGCCACCGCCAGCAAGCTCCTTGCCCGCGCGTACACCGAGAAGCGCACCCTGGAACTCAGGATCGCGGGTGCCGCCTATGCGCCTATGCGCGTCTCGCGCGGACCGGCAGCCTCCTTCACCAGCCGTCCGGCGGCACTGTTAAAAGCGGAAGCGCTGATTGCCAGCCAACTGGAATCCCATCCCTCCGATCCTTCCTGGCTCCAGGCCAAGGCGCAGGCCGACGTGCTGGAAGGCAAGTACGACGCGGCCGTCGAAGCTTTGCGCCACGCCTTGCAGTTGGAGCCGCATTCGCCAGCGCTCCTGACCGATCTCGCCACCGCTTACTTCCAGCGCGCCCAGCAGGGAGACCACAAAGAAGACCTTGGCGCAGCTTACGAGTACCTGAGCCAGGCCTTGCGGCTGCGCCCCGACGATCCGGTTGCGCTGTTTAATCGCGCCATTGTCGCGGAACATCAGTTCCTCTACCACCAGGCACTGGATGACTGGGATCGCTACCTGCAAGTCGATCCGCGTTCGGAATGGGCTGGCGAAGCCCGGGACGCGGCCGAGCGTGTGCGCGCAAGACTGAAGGAACACGACGCGAGCCAGGCCGCGCCGCTGCTGTCGCCGGCGCAGATCGCAGCCTCGGCGGACGACCCGAACCTGCGTTCCACGGTGGACGCGCGCATGGAAGAATATGTCGCCGGCGCACTCCGCTCCTGGCTGCCCCAGGCCTATCCCGAAAAGGGAGCCGCGGATACGGTCGTCCAGCGCGCGCTTTTTTTTTTAGCGGACCTGACCAGCCAGCAGCACAACGATCGCTGGCTCTCCGATCTCCTCCACGGTTCCTCCGCACTCAACTTTCCGCAAGCGGTCGCCGCGCTCGCCAAGGCTGCCCAGGCGAATGACGCCGGCGAATACTCCACCACCCATGTCCAGGCGTCCCAAGCCGAGCGCCTCTTCCGAGCATCCGGCAACGAGGCGGGCACACTGCGCGCGCAGTTCGAACAGACCTTCGCGGCCCAGATCGAGCGCCACAGCGAAGTGTGCCGGCGACAAGCAACGGCTGCGCTGGCGGAGTCCGAAAGATATTCCTATTCCTGGTTGCAGATTCAGCTTGGCCTGGAGAAGGGCGTCTGTTCCGGTCTGATGGATGACCTAGGCACCTACGAAAGGGCTGCGCATCGTGCCATGGATCGCGCCCAAGAGATTGGGTACGGGGCCCTCTATCTGCGGGCGCTTGGGTTTGCAGCGGAAAGTCGATTCGCCACCGGCGACCAATCGGGCGGTTCGAAACTGGCCAACGCGGGTCTGGAAGGCTACTGGTCGGCTCAGTATCCCGTCATGCGAGGATACAACCTTTACACAGAACTCGCTCACAACGCCGAAGCTGCTGGCCGATCGAATTTGCAGATGGCGACCTGGCACGAGGCTGTCGCATTGATTGACCCCGATGAAGACCAACTGCTACGCGCCTGGGCGCATGGCTATCTGGCCAATGCGGCTGCTGTGGCTCGCCAGCCCCAAGTCGCCGAACGGCAGTATGCCGAGGCAGCCCGGCTCTTCACGCTTGCCCCGCGAACCGAAGCCAGCCGTAGTTATGCTCTCGAGACCGAGATCCGAGTCGCTCAATTGGAGGCACGCCTTGGTCGTTTTGATGCCGCCACCACACGACTGACCTCAATACAGGACCAGGTCCGCCCGCTTTCGAACAACTATCTCGTGCAGATGTTCTATTCCGCGCTGGGCGAGTTGCAGCTCGGCAGGCATCGTGAGGCGGAAGCGGAGCAGGCTCTTCGCCCCGCGCTAGCCTTGGCGGAGCAGAGCCTTGCGACGCTCGGGTCCGAGGCGCAACGTACGAACTGGAGCAAGGACGCAGCTCCGGCGTATCTCGCACTCATCGAAACAGAGCTGGTGCAGGGCCGTCCGCAGGAAGCGCTCGAGACGTTTGAGTGGTACCTGGGAGCGCCCCAGCGGGTGGCGACAGATCCTCGCCCGCGCCCATCTCTGACCAACCCGCCGATGCCGGATCCGTCGCAGCTGACCTCTCGCCGTCCGCTTCTGGCAAAAGAGACGGTGCTGGCCTATGCCGTACTGCCGGATGGCCTGGCGATCTGGGTTTATGACGAGGGCGTTATAAACGCAAGCTGGATTCCGAAACCTACCGATGGCCTGCAAGAGCTGGCGGAAAGGTTTCACGACTTGTCTTCCGATCCGAAGTCAGAGTTGAGCGCCTTGCGTCGGGACGCTCGCAGCCTGTATGAACGGCTCATCGCTCCGGTGGAACAACAATTGACTCCCGGACGCACGCTGGTGATCGAAGCGGATGGCTGGCTGGCCCGCGTGCCCTTCGAAGCGCTGCTGGATGCGAACGGTCACTATCTGATAGAAAGTGCGCCAATTGCCCATTCTTTGGGGCAGGATTCACAGGCGCGGCTCCACGGCGACAGTGGTATTACGGCAGACTCGGCGGCCCTGGTGGTAGGCAGCGCCGCTTCATCGCCGGCGGACGGACTCATTCCACTGCCCGATGTGGCCGCGGAAGCGGACACCGTCGCCAGCTACTTCCATTCCGCGCGCGTGCTCAAAGGCGGAGAAGCCACCCTCAGCGCGGTCCGGAGCGAACTGCCCGGGGCCGCAGTTTTCCACTTTGCCGGACATTCGTTGGCGACTCCAGACAGAACTGGATTGATCCTGGAAAATGCGAATGAGCAACAGGGGCCCCAGCTGCTGGATGCCGACCTGTTGCAACACATCAGACTGCCCAACCTGCAACTGGCAGTGCTGTCGGCCTGCAACACGGGCGAAGGTAGCGGCGGCTCAAGCGGATTCAACAGCGTTACCGATGCTCTTCTGCGTGCCGGCGTGCCCCACGTGGTTGCGAGCCGGTGGGCAGTAGACTCTGCTGAGGCTCGAGGATTCGTGCAGGAATTTTATCGCAATGCGCTTTCTGGCCAGACTGTCTCCGATGCAATTCGCATAACTTCTCGGAACATGCTGGCCAACCCGCGCACATCTCATCCCTATTACTGGTCGGCATTTGTAGCTTACGGGCAGCGGTAGGATAGGAATAGTCAGTATCTCAACCAGGAGCAAATTCTATGAGGAACCCAGGCCACTCCCCCGGCAAGGCTTTCGTCCTTGCGAGTGTTTTTCTGGCGACGATGTTTCTTGTCGCATGCGAGCAGTCCAAACCAACAGCTCCCGCGCCAGCGGCTGCACCCCAGTTACCCAGCACAGAGAAAGTGTTCGTTGTGTTTGACGGCCCTTGGGCTTTCGCTCCCGATCCGAAGGACGCCGGCAGCGTCGTGGCGATTGCACCCAAGACGAAAGGACATCGCGATCTCTATGTGAAAGCTTCCAATCAATCGACGTTGGCTTCGGGTGCTTATGATCTCTCGTTCTCAGCCCACAGCGGGCAGGCTGCGGCGACCAGCGACCCCAGCATTGCACAGGCCAAGATTGACTCCCAGAGCCTGCAGCGCGCACTCGATAACAAGTCAGCGAGGTACGTCATCCGCCTTCCCAAGCCCGAACAGTATGTAGTTGCGGCCCGGTCGAAGAGCCGGCTTGGCGCCACGTACCCGCCCGAGGCTTCGACGGAGAAAGACTACGCCACCGCCGTCTCGCTACGCTACAACGTCAGCAGCCTGAACGGGTTTTCCTTGGCGGGCACTCCGGACAGCGGCGCGTTCAACCCATTGTTGCTCCAGGTGGACACGCCGATGATTCGCTTTGTCATCATGCCAGCGCAAGACGACGATCCCAAGGACAAGTGCAACACACACTCCCGCGAGGGCTTCCACGACCTGACGATGTTGCTCGGGTTGACCTTGTACGTGGATTTCCCGGATAACCCCGCCGATTGCCACAGCAAAGATCCGCAGAGCGCTCATCCTGCCAAAGCAGAGGCTGGCGAGTCGTCGCCTCTCGAAAGGCTGGGCAGGCTCTTGCGCGGAGGCGGTGCCCGAAGCGCCGACTATCTGGCAGCTGCGATGTATTTCTTCGGTAGGCCCGGGGGTGATTGCATGTCACCCAACCTCATTCTCACGCCCACCCCGACCCCGTAGAGCCTCCGACGTGGGATTGCACCGGGAACGTACTTAGGTGATGGGGGCGGAAAGCACAACCTGGTTTCCGCCCCGTTCGTTTTGTGATAAAGTGCCGCACACACCTCGCGGAAAGCAAGTCGATCCCGCACACGGCGAACCTTTTCCTCCCAGCTGGCGCTCGCCCGGGCCAATCCCTCAAAACAGGAGAACCGTATTGTGGGGGCGGAGCCTGCGGCCGGCGCCTCGCACGCTCTGAATCACAAGGCCTAAGCTAAACGCACACCTGCGTCAGACGAGGCAATACTTTATTGCAATACTATAGCTCGTAGATGCTATCAAAAGGAAAATCTCGCACGAATGTTTCACGTGAAACACTCTTGATCGCAAACAAAGGAGTTAGCCCCGGCCCGCTGCTGTCGGCATCCCGAAATCTCAGCTCTCCAGTTTGGTCGTTCGGCGGTCGTTGGTCGTTGGTCGCTCGCGATGAATTGTTTGCTAACGACTACCGACTAACGACTACCGACTAACGGCCAACGACTATCCCCGCACGAAAGGTCTACAATAGCGCCGTGAACGCCCCCGTTCCGCCGAAGCCGATAGCTGACGACAAGCATCAAGACAAGCATCAGCACCGCCATTCCATCTACGCCGCCGAAGCCACCGGATTGCTTCTCATGGCGGTTCTGCTGCTCATTCTCACCATCATCCGCTACTGGCGGTACATTCCTTGGAGCGCGCGCTGAAGTTGCCGAATGTGCTGAAGGTAGCGAGGTTGCCGAAATTAGATCGCGAGCCGCTCCTCGTCGTGGTGCTTGGTCCCACGGCGAGCGGGAAGACATCACTGGCGCTGGCGATCGCCCGGCGCTTCCGCGGTGAAATCGTCAACTGCGACTCGGTCGCGATGTATCGCGAATTTGAAATCGGCACGGCCAAGCCCAGTGCGGCGGAGCGCGCGGAAGTTCCGCATCACCTGCTGGATTGCGTGGATCCGCTCGCCGACGTTAGCGCCGGAGAATATGCGCGCCAGGCGCGGCGGATTCTGCGCGAGATAGTTTTGCGCGAGACAGCTCTAAGCGAAAACGAGCAGCCAAGACATTTGCCCATCGTCAGCGGAGGAACCGGACTCTATCTTCGCGCTCTCGTCGAAGGACTCTTTTCTGGCCCGCAGCGCTCCGAAGAGCTGCGCCACAGACTGCGCCGCCGCGCGGAGAAATATGGCACTGAGCACTTGCATCGCATTCTGCGCCGGCTCGACTCTTCGGCAGCGAGCCGCATTCACGCCAATGACGTTCCCAAGATGATTAGGGCGATCGAGGTGTGCCTGGCCTCGCGCCGGCCCATGACCGAACTCTGGCAACAAGGACGCGAACCGCTACACGGCTTTCGCATTCTGCGTCTCGGACTCAATCCGGAGCGCGAAGTTCTTTATGCCCGCATCAATCAGCGCGCCGCGAAGATGTTTGACGAAGGACTGATCGCCGAGACGGAAAGGCTTCTCGAAAAGTATGGCGAACAAGCCCGCCCGCTCGCCTCCTTGGGATACAAACAGGCGGTGCAGTTTTTGCGCGGCGAATTGGATCGGGAGCCGGCGCTCGCCGCGGCGCAGCAGGCGCATCGCAACTATGCCAAGCGCCAGATCACATGGTTCCGTCGCGAACCGGATGTGCATTGGCTGAACGGGTTTGGCGACGACCCAGCCGTCCAGGCGGAAAGCATCGCCACCATCGAACAGCAAATTTGAGAGAGTTCGTGAGCGACCCTCAACTGCGACGTGGCCGCCTGCATGACGGCTGTACAAGCTACGGGAAAATTCGATCTCGATGCCCAGCCCCTGAAGGGGCAACTGATTTCGAGACTTTCGGCATCGCTAAAGCGATGCCCTGATACGAAGCCCGAGTTTTTCAGCGGCCTTATAGCGAACCCAGAGTCGCTGTGGCCACAGGCGGCTGCCGAGCTGCGCTCGGCTTGGACAGCCGAGGGCGGCTGTCCCTACGCAACCTTGGACGGGCGAGGGCGCCCGTCCCCACACGAGCATGCTATTGTCAGTTGCATGCTCCGAAATTTGCTGTTGATGACGATTCTGCTAGCTGCGGCGCTTTGCTTTGCTAGAGACAAGAGCAAAGACCGCTTTCTGCGGGCTGGTCCCATCCATGTCGACAGAGCCGGCCAGAAGTGGGTTGACAAGACGTTGCGCAAGATGTCGCCCGAAGAGAAAGTCGGCCAACTCTTCGCGATCTTTGTGAGAGCGCAATTTTTGAATGACGCCGACCCCATCTTCGTTCAACTGCGCGACAACATCCGCAAATATCGCATCGGATCGTTGGTCATGACCGTCCCGGTGGATGGCCCCGTCCTGCTCAAGAGCCAGCCCTATGTTGCCGCCGAGTTGCTCAACCGGCTGCAAAGATCATCGAAGCTGCCCCTCATTGTTGCGGCAGACTTCGAGCGCGGCGTGTCCATGCGTCTGAATGGCACCACCGTCTTTCCCCATGCGATGGCCTTTGGAGCTACCGGCAAAACGGAAAATGCCGAAGCCTTTGGACGCATCACCGCGCTCGAGGCGAGGGCCATCGGAGTGCATTGGAATTTCTTCCCCGATGCCGATGTGAATTCCAATCCTGCGAATCCCATCATCAACACGCGCTCGTTCGGAGAAGACCCGAAGCAGGTGGGGGACTTCGTGGCGGCGTACATCCGGGGCGCTCACGAAGGCTCCATGCTGACCACGGCCAAGCACTTTCCCGGACACGGCGACACCGCAGCCGATTCTCATCTCGGCCTCGCGCAAGTCACTGGCGACCGGGCGCGGCTCGATGCGGTTGAGCTGCCACCGTTCCGGCGCGCGATCGAGGCGGGCGTGGATGCCGTGATGGTGGCGCACGTAACCGTCCCCGCTCTCGATCCCGAGCCCAACCGGGTGGCCACAACTTCAAAGGCGATTGTCACCGGACTCCTCAAAGAAGACATGGGATTCAAAGGGATCGTCGTGACCGACGCCCTCGACATGGCGGGGTTGACGCGCCTGTACGCGAAGGATACCGGCCGGGCAGCGGTCGAATCCTTCAAAGCCGGCAATGACGTGCTGATCATTCCGGCCGATCTCGACGCCAGCTATCGCTCGGTGCTGCAAGCGGTGCATAGCGGCGAAATCAGCCGTCCGCGACTCGATGAATCGGTGCGTAAGATTCTGGAAGTAAAGGCTTCTCTCGGATTGAACAAGGCGCGGCTGGTGGACCCCGGTCAACTCTCCAGCGCGATTGCGAAACCGGAGAATCTAGCCGTCGGCCAGCGCATTGCCGACGAAGCCATTACGCTCATCCGCGACAACGGCAAAGTGATCCCGCTGCAGTCCTTTGGAACTCCGCAGGCCGCGCTTCCGTATCAATCAGTAGCCGAGGTGAGCAATCGCCTGGTCGCGGTGATTTTTTCCGACGACCTGCGCACCGACTCCGGACGTATGCTCGAACGCCAGATTCTAGCCCGTGTGCCTGGCGCCCACTTGATCTACGTGGACGCACGGTCGGCCGCCGGCATGAAGCCGTCCCTTGCCGAAGCGGTGGAAGCAGCCGAGCACGTGATCGCCGCCGTGTATGTGGTTCCGACCGCGGGCAAGGCCATGCGTGCTGCTGGCGGAGGTTTGACGAATACGGTTGCCATGGACGACGCCACAGGATCTTTACTAACTGCGATTCTCGATCGCGCCGCCGATCGCACGGTCGTACTTGCCATGGGCAATCCCTATGTGGCGCAGGATTTCCCCGCGATCCAGAATTATGTGTGCGCATTCTCCAATGCAACCGTCTCGGAAACAGCTGCCGTGAAGGCGATCTTCGGCGAGATCCCGATCAGCGGCCATCTGCCGGTTACGATTCCGGGCATCGCATCCCGAGGCGAGGGTCTGGAACGCCCCGCCCGGCCCAGTTCAGGAGGTTCCTCTCATGTTCAGCCGAAAAATGTTCAGCCGTAACGTTATCGCAAAACTTTCCCTTGGCGCGCTGTTTGCCGCCCTCTGCGTTCTTCCCGCCTGTAGCATCAATGCGAACGACAATAGCAAAGATGGTGAGAAGCGCGTTGACATCAAGTCTCCCATGGGTGATTTGCACGTCAGCGAGCAAGCCGATATCCGCGACGCAGGTCTGACGCTCTATCCCGGCGCCAAGCCTGCTCCGAAAGACGACAGCGACGACAAGAAGAGCGCCAATGTGAACCTTTCGCTACCGGGATTCTCGTTGAAAGTGGTGGCTGCGGAGTTCACCTCCGACGATGCTCCCGACAAGGTCATCGCCTACTACGACAAAGAGCTGCAGAAATATGGCAAGACGATCCAGTGCCACGGCGGCTGGAACGGAGGTCAGTCAGGGCTTCAGTCAAAGATTGAGTCTGGGATTCAGTCGGGCCACGTAAACTACGAGGGCAAGGATGAAATGTCCAAGCCCGTCGCGTGCGGGAATGACAGCAGCGGAGACGCGGTCGAGTTGAAGGTGGGAACCGAGGGAAACCAGCACCTCGTTTCCGTTAAGCCGAACGGCCATGGAACCCGCTTCGCCCTGGTTTATGTGCGCATGCACACGGGCAAGGACGACACGATCTGATCGGGGCATTGAGTCATTGGGTGATCGGGCAGGGAAAGACGTTTTCAATGATTCGATGATTCAATCACTCAATGATTCAATGACCCGATGCCTTGCTCTCCGGTTCGTTGTGCGCTAGTTTCAAAGACGTGGATCACCCTTGCCAACAATGTGGGACCACGGTCGAAGACGGCCGGCCGTTTTGTCCGCAATGCCGCGCTCCGCAAATCCATGTGCAGGTTGAGATTCCGGATGCTGAAATTGCCGCGGGCTTGAATCCCGCGCCGGACGCGTTATCTCCGGAGATGCCCGTAGAGACGAGTCTTGCCTCGTCTCAGCCGCGGCAAGCCGCCGGAAGCACGATGGACCGGGGAATTGCCGTTCGTGCCGCGCTCAAGGCCGGCGTGCTCGGGGTTTTCATCGGGATGATCCCATTTCTCGGCATCGTGCTGACCGGGGCACTGGCTGTCTTTTTCTACCGCCGCGAAAATGGATTCGCACTTCCTACCGCTCTCGGATCGCGTCT
>Ga0187818_10000393_pt1 | contig 15490 bp, 10 predicted proteins | sample NC_wetland_sal_i_14_FD_130581 | JGI IMG/M metagenome (GOLD analysis project Ga0187818, IMG submission 130581) | Wetland sediment microbial communities from Neuse River Estuary, North Carolina, USA - SO4_3 | ecosystem: Environmental > Aquatic > Freshwater > Wetlands > Sediment | place: USA... | reverse complement strand
CTTTGGCCGAGGCCACGCGCAAAGCCGGCAACTGGCTGGTCTGCCGTCCCGGATGCACGCAATGTTGCATCGGAGCGTTTTCCATCAATCAGCTCGATGCTTCCCGCTTGCGGCGGGGACTCGCCGATCGTGAAGCACGTGCTCCGGAGCGTGCGGCTCGGGTTCGTGAACGGGCTCGCGAAGCGGTCGCCCGCCTGTCGCGCGATTTTCCAGGCGATCCAGTTAGTGGCTTGTTAGATGAAAGAGAGGAAGCTGCACAACGTTTTTCTGAATTTGCGAACGATGAGCCTTGCCCTGCCCTCGATCCTGAGACCGGAACCTGTGAACTTTATGAATCGCGCCCCATGACCTGTCGCGTTTTTGGCCCTCCGGTCCGCTCCGAGGACGGCCTGGCAGTTTGCGAACTTTGTTTTCAGGGCGCATCAGACCGGCAAGTTGCCGCTTGTGAAATGATCCCTGACCCGGACGACCTGGAATCAGCGCTGTTGGAAAAACTCGAGAAGAGTGCGGGAACACGCGGGAATACAATCGTGGCCTTTTGCCTGGCATCCTGACTCACTGCGTTCGCTTCGCGGCTAATTTGCAGGATCTAGTTACCGAGCTTTCGATGCACCCGCCAGCTTTGCGACTGTTCCTCGAATCACGGTCATAGATGCTTTCGGAAGTTCATAGACCGTATCCGCGGCGGCCGTTATCGTGGATTTCACTGCCGGGCCATCCGGATCGGGAAAGCCACCCTCTTTGGTCGGATGCCACTGGTATTGTGCGCTCCCGAATGTGATCACACTCACCGGTCCGGCAAAGAAGCGCTCACCACTAGCTGAGCTGTCGTGAAACTCGATACGCACCTTGTGGGCATTCTCCTGGTCCCGGTTGACCAGCATCAACGACCACTGGGCATCCGGCCGCAGCAGGGCGTAGGCCGTTACCAACGAGTGACCCGTACCGTCAAAGATATCTCCCCAAGCGGAAAAAGTTTTGTGGAGACCGTTGCCCGGTTGCACCCACTCTGTGTTGACCAGTTGGCTGGCAAAAAACTGGGATGTTGGCTGCTGAATGTTGTAGGCCTTGTCGGTGGTAAACATACCGAATGTACCCATCGATTCATTGCAACCGGGATGCACCCCCAGGGGAAGATAATGGAAGTAATAGAGCGCCTTGCCTCCAGCGTTGAAGAAAGCCCCCGCATAATCCGCCAGCCAGAGGGCGCCGAAAATATCTACGGAAGATTCGCCACTGTTCCAAGTAATATTCGATTCGGTAATGAACATCGGGACATCCGGGGGCAGACCGTCATCGCGCCAGACCTGGAGAATGTGGCCAACCAGCGTCGGTTCGTCGTACAAACTGCTCCAGCTGATCTTGCAAGGCTCATAGGGATAATGCTCAAAGGGGAAAAAAGCCAGATCCTGTATGCGGCCGTGGGCTTTCAAATAATCCAGAAAGCGTCGCGTCCACGAGGTTTTTCCCTGGGCGTCCGGCCACGTGAGAATGTCTTCATCCTCGCCCGTGAAAACCGGCCCACCCAGCTTTAAATTAGGATCAACGCGATGAAGGGCAGTCGCCCACTGCAGATACAGTGCGGCGTAGTCCTCGGGAAGCGTGTACTGCCCGTCGGGTTCTTCTCCCATCTCGACGTAAGAAATCGGATACCCGCGTTTCTCCAGGTAGGCTATCTCCGCCGCGGAATCTTCGGGTGTGCCATAGAGCATCGCGATCGGTATCATCGCGGGCAGTCCGCGGGTGTAGCCGCTGTTGTAGAAGAGGTCCAGCCCTACCTGCTCGTGCTGCGTGGAGCCGAGATCCGACGGCTCGTGCCAGGAGTCTATAGAAGAACACAAGGTTGCGGTCTGATCCTGATCTGGCGTGTGCCGCGCCAAATCATAGAATCCATTCTGATCAGCGGTTCCAACATAAAGTTCGCGGATCGCATATCCGACGCAGTTGCGGGGATCGGCAGATCCGTGGGAGTCACAAGTATTCGATGATTCGGTCATCCAGATGCGGACGAACCGTACGACGATTGGCGCCGATACAAGTTGGAGGGTTACGGAGCCTCCTTTTCCGTTGGTAATCACACCGGCCGGAAACGTTACCCACGCACCTTTTGTCGGATACTTGATCGCCTCTTCTCCCGTCCAATACTGCACCAGATACTGCCGGGCATAGGGCTCCGCCCATGCGATTCGGATAGCATTGATTGGCTGGGCGATTGCCAGATCGAGCACCACCCATTGCGGATGCAGCCAGTCTTCCTCACCCGTGAATGCTTTACTCAAATAAGGATTGCTCTTCCAATAAGTGTTCAAATCCCCGTCCGTCAGGCGCGAAAAGCCACGTGTGTCAGTGCCGTCATTGCGAGTGAAGCCCCGGTGAGGAAGCGAATAGCCGTAGGAATGGCGGATGGTCTCGGTCGGAGTCGCCGATCCCGTGAAGTAACCCTTGCCACTTGGATCGCTCCAAGTGCCTTGCGGGTTCCAGTGCCAGGCTTCGACGGCCAGTTCGGTGTTTTGCCGATAGGTGACCGGTTGCCATCCTGCCGAGAGCACAGCGTCTAATGCGGGTTGATTGAAAAACTTTTCAACCGCCGCTGCCGGCATGCGATCAATCCCCGCGCCCAGAGCCTGAGTGGGGATGAAGGAATTCGTTGCATGGTCGGGAGCTGCGTCTACCCGGATGGTTTGCGCGTACCCAGTTGAAAGCGCTACTAAGGCCGCAACCAGCAACACGTGAATGGGACGCCGAATGTTTTTGTTTGACATTTCCTCTTGCCCTTGGTTCTCAATACGCTTCACAAGACGAACCTCGCTCCTACCTGCATGATGCGCTGACTTTCGGACATCCCTACTTCAAGTAAGCCGAACAACAGGGTTTGCGAACCGGGGTTGGCTCCATCAGTTCGACTCGCGTGCCGTTCGGATCATAGAGGTTCAGTTGCCACTTTCCGTCGCGACCAATCTGCGGCTTTTCGGATGGCCTCAGTCCTCGTTTCAGCAGCGTTCGGTAAGCAGCTTTCACGCTGGGAACACCGAGCGCCAGATGGTGCATCACTCCTAGTTCCTGGGGCGAAGGGTTGTGCACGTTCAGCATGTATTCCAGCCAGTCGGTGCCCTCGGGCACTCGCATGTCCACCCAGTCGGTATCCTTGTTGCTCATGCCGCCGTGCCAGATCTCGCGAAAACCGAGGATGTCTTTATAGAAGTGGTCGGCCCGGGCACGATCCTGAACCACAATTCCCAAATGGATGATGTGCTGTGAGATGCGGCTATCGGGAAGAAACTTGCCGAAGTTGCGGCTGTGCAACGAGCCCGGCATGAATTGCACGAACTCCACGTCGTGGCCGTCGGGATCGTCTACATCGAAGCCGCGATTCCCGTCGAGCATGGGTTCCAACTGCTCCGGCACTTTGACGCCCCGGCTGGCCAGGTATGCGCGCATCTGCTCGGCGTCGGTGGTCTCAAAAGAAATATGGGACAGGCGATCTTGTTTGGGATCGGTGAGCTCGGGGAACATTTCGATGTACTGATGGTCGTTGACTTTGAAATATGTCAGAAGCAACTTCCCCAGGGGATCATCGACGGTGAAAGGTTCCTGGAATCCCAGGACGCCTGAGTAGAACTTGCGGGCCGCCTCGAGATTATCGGTTCGCAAACCGATGTGAGCAACACCGATGATAGATGGGCGCACCACGGATACCGCGTCTTGCGGTTCTGCAGGTTCGGCGTCTGTTGAAACCGCCAACAAACACATAAGCAGAGATGCCACCGAAATGAATCGCCGCATATTGATTCCCTCAGCGTGTTGAGGATGCGCTGGCGCACGTCGACTGGCGGCGCCAAGTCGTGTCTTGTGGAGGATAGCAGCCGGAAGGCCCAGTTGCGGTCGTGCGCCCGAAATTAGCCGAGTGGTGGCGAGTCCAAAATCCTTCTGGCGAGCTATGCCCGGCTGGACGAGCGGGGACGCGTGTCTCTACATCTCACAATTTCCTGTGCCAGACTGAATTGGTGTTGCCCTCGTGGCATCAACAACTTAGCCCCATCGTGTATGATGCCCTTTGCACGGCTCTTATCATATTGCCCTCGCAGTTTTAGCCGCTGTGGCGGCCACGTCCTGGATTGCCTACTTCTACCAGATACTGTTCAGGTCTGGGAGGATTCGGACGCATTGGCTGAAAAGGCGATTAGCCGACCTGCTCGTCGTCCTTTCAATCGCGCTTATCGTGTTCCTGGTCAACCTTTTCCTAAGCGGTCTTCATTCTCACCGTAAGCATTGATTCTCTTAGCGGGCTTTGGTTAGCGAAATAAATGAGTATCCGATCCGCTTGGCTGGGACGGGCAGGGACACCCGTCCCGACCTCGCCTATCAGCCCGCTCACCCTCCAGGAAGATATATCTGGCTCTGGCTTTAGCGGCGGTTTCGAGGCATACTATGCAGCAAGTCCCGGTTCCCGCAGGGGCGGGGGAGTTTGTGCCATGCCGATGTTGCAGGAGAACAGCCAAGCGCAGATCAGCGGCACTCCGTCAAGTGCGGATGTGGAGCAGCGTCAGCGCCGCCGGATGCTGGTTGCTCTGGGGGTTCTGTTTATCGCGCTGATCCTGGTTCTCATCAAAGACCGCCAGTTCTGGTTTCCTGGTTCCGGCTCGGAATCGGAAGCCACGGAGCCGGGCACGCCCGAGGCATCCACCGTTCTGCCCAAGACTATAGCTCCTGCGATTTCACAAAAGCCCGCGGCGCCAACACCAGCTCCGGCGCGGCAAAGAACAAGGCGGGCGGCGACCGTCCCGGCTGAGACGCCCAGTACGGAGGCCGCAGTTCCCTCGGTAGTTGCGGCGACCAACCGCGCCGTGTTACCGCCGCTGGAAGTCGAGGTCGTGGCCGGCGACCAGCACCAGACCATCAATTCCGGCAACAATTCCGTCAACGTTGAATTGCAGTCCGGCAGTTCCTCGTTTGGACGCCAGCCGCAGGCTTCGGGGCAGGGGCAGGAGAATGCCGCGGTGAGTTCGAATGCTGGCCAGCGAGTCCAGCTTTCACCCGGGACCGCGCAGATTGTCTCTCGACCTGTGGATCCCAACTACCCGCTGCTGGCCAAGCAGATGAAAGTTCAGGGAGCAGTCGTGCTGCAGGCTCTGATCGACAGAAACGGCGGCATCCAGGATATCCAGGTGCTCAGCGGCCCGGCGATTCTTTCCGCCGCCGCCCGCGAGGCCGTGCGGCAGTGGCGCTTCAAGCCTTACTTCCAGGCAGGACGCGCGGTTGAAACCGAGGCGCGCATCACGGTGAATTTCACCATCTCAACCTATTGATGGTTTCCAAACCGATCGATCGGGCAGGGTTCTGAGGGGGGCACTGCGCATGGATCTGAACCGGAATTCTGCAAAGCCCATTGTGCTGCTCGCAGTCTCGGCGTTCCTGTTCATCCACAGCGCGCGGACACTCGCCCGCGAACAAAATAAGGTTGACCCCGGCAATCTGATCCATGCCCGGCTCATCGGTAGACAAGGAGCACGCACCATGGCATTCGCGATTTCAAGCACCAGCTTCCAGAATGGCGGCGAGATTCCCAGGCAGTTCACCTGTGACGCCGCCGACGTTTCTCCCCAGCTTTCCTGGACGGATCCTCCTGCTGGCACCAAGAGTTTCGCTTTGATCGCCGACGATCCCGATGCCCCGGTCGGCACCTGGACCCATTGGGTGATTTTCGATTTGCCCGCGCAAACCACAAGCCTGCAGGAGGGCGTGACCAAAGTTGGCGAAGTTCCCGGCGGCGGACGCCAAGGCCGCAATGACTTCCGCAAGATCGGATACGGAGGTCCGTGCCCGCCTCCGGGCAAACCGCATCGCTACTTCTTCAAGTTTTACGCTCTGGATAGAATGCTCAACCTCAAGCCAGGCGCGAGCAAACAGGAAGTCGAACAGGCGATGCAGGGCCGTATCCTGGGCACTGCTGAACTGATGGGCAAGTATCAGCGTTAGCGGCAGAAAGATTCCGCGGGAACTTCTTGGCGCTGTCTTGAATAGAGAGGGTCGGGGTGGGAGGTGAATAGGATGTCAGCGAAGGAATCAACCGCCCAAAAATTAACAGGCGTCCCGACCCTTTCGGATCATGGACGCCCGGGCAGCCCTCCCCCAGAACTGCTCAGTTAGAAAAATAAATCCTCGATCGTTTTCTGAAAATGGCACGGATGTGCCAGCGTGACCCACGAACGTGCCACCGTTTTCGCGGCGGGCCTTTCGAAGAATGCAGCTTCGTCCTGGGATTACATTTCTGTCGTTGCGCCCACAAACTTATTACATGCCACCTTGAACCGCTGCCCGCACGGCGGGCGCACTCTCCACTCGATTCCGTCCTTCGGCTTTGGCGGCATAGAGGGCTGCATCGGCAGCGCGGAGGAGTACTTCGCAGTGCAGCGATCCAAGATCCTGTGGCTCTGCAGCCACCAGCCCGACACTGAGCGTAACCGTAATCGGACCTGCACTTGTATCAATCGGACGACCCGCAACAGAGTGGCGCAGCCGCTCCGCGGTGACCACCAGGTTCAACGCATCACACCCGGGAACCAGGATCAGAAATTCTTCCCCACCGTAACGACCAACTGAGTCATAGCTTCGAACTGCCGCAGCTAATCGCCGCGCCACTTCTTGCAGCACGGCATCTCCCACCAGATGGCCGCACGTGTCATTGATTTTCTTGAAGTCGTCGAGATCGGCCATGAGCACACCCAGAGAATCCTCGGTTCGTCGTTGGCGCTCCACCTCCTTTTTCAGCCAACCAAGAATTGCGCCGCGGTTCCACAGCCCGGTAAGCGGATCGTGTTCCGCTTCGAACCGCAAAGCATCCCGGGCATGGAGCAAGGCATCCTGCAAGTCGAGAATTCGCTTCCCCGCCCGCACCCGTGCTCGCAATTCATCCACGTCAAACGGCTTGGTCAAGTAATCGTCCGCCCCCGCTTCGAGACCTGCAACAACATCCTGTTTGTCATCTTTTGCGGTCAGCAGCAGAACATAGCGATACGGGCTTTGCCGGCGGCTGCGGATTCTGCGACAGAGCTCAATACCGTCCATGCCGGGCATCATCCAATCGAGGATCGCCATTTGGGGAGCACCCTCCTTTTGCAAGGCGTCCCAGGCCTCCAGCCCGTTGTCCACGGCGATGACACGATAGTCCCACCTCTGTAACCAGCTCTGCAGGATGCGGCGAAAAATCGGATCGTCTTCCGCAATCAGGACGGTTCCGCCGGCGCTGTTTCCGGCGTCCGAACCCGGATTCGAGGTTTCGAGTCGCACTGTCGTTTTCAACCGCGAGCTCCTGCCACTTCTTTGAGGGCGAGGTGCAGCCCGGCCAGTTCTCGCTCCAGGATGGTCAACGTCTCCGCAGCCCCGGCGAGGTCCTTTTGTTCTGCCATGTGCTCAAGCTGCCGCGCCGCTTGGGACGTGACCGCAGCCCCGAGGTAGCCAGCCTCCCCTTTGAGACTGTGCGCTGTCCGCAGAACTGCCTCGCAGTCTTCATCGCGGACCGCCTGCCGTAGTTTTTCCAGCAGCTTGGGGGATTCTTCGAGAAAAATCCCGCAGAGGTCCTGCAGCAAATCTTTATCCCCGCCGATCCGCTCGAGGGCCTCCGCTTGGTTCCAAGAAGGCGCCCCACCCTCAGGCTGGCTGGGCCGGGAGGACGTTTTCGCCAACTTCGCACCCGACAGGCTTGCCAGCGTCTGTTCAATGTCACTAAACCGCACCGGTTTGCTTATGTAGCCGTCCATGCCGGCTTCGAGACAACGCTCGCGGTCGCCTTTCATGGCGTGCGCGGTCATGGCAAAAATGGGCAGGTGCTCTCCCGTTTTCTGCTCGCTCTCGCGAATGGCTGCCGTAGCCACGAGGCCGTCCATTTCCGGCATCTGAATATCCATCAAAGCCACATCGAATTTTTCCGTCGACGCCAGCGCCAGCGCCTCTTTGCCGTTCTGCGCCAACACCGGAGTATGTCCCATCTTCTGCAGCACGCGCATGATCAGCGTTTGGTTTACTGTGTTGTCCTCCGCCACCAAAATGCGCAGCCGGCGCGACTCGCGAAGGGTGTGACGCGTAACCAAAAGAGCGGAACTCGTTTGCGAACGCTGGTGACCCAATCCGGCAAGAATCGCAGCCAGCAGATCGGGTTTCATCACCGGCTTTAGCAGATAGGCGCAAATCCCCAGTTGCCGGCAGCGATTCGCTTCCCCAGGATGTCCCCCGGAGGTGAGCATTAGGATAGTGGCGCCGGCCAGTTGAGGGTTGGCATGGATCTTTTCAGCTAGCTCGAATCCATCCATGCCGGGCATTTGCCCGTCAATGAGAATGACGCGGAAGGGGTCGCCTTTTCGCCGGGCAAGTTCCATGACAGCCAGCGCCGCCGGACCACTTTCTGCCGCAGTCGGCCGCATTTTCCAGGCGCGGGTCAGCTCACAGAGGATCCGGCGGTTGGTTTCATTGTCGTCAACCACAAGCACGGATTGTCCTTGCAGTTCGGCTTCAAGCGCGGCCGTGGGCCGCCGCGTTGTCACAGGAGCCAGCGCAAAGCGCGCGGTAAAGTTAAAGACGCTGCCCTTACCCGCTTCACTCTCCAGCCAGATCTCTCCTCCCATCATTCTCACCAGCCGCGCCGAAATTGCCAGGCCCAAGCCGGTGCCACCATATTTGCGCGTGGTACTGCTATCAGCCTGCGAAAACGCCATGAAAAGTAACTTGTGCTTTTCCGGAGAAACTCCGATGCCCGTGTCCGTCACCTTGAAGTGCAGCTCTACCAGCCCGTCACGCTGGGAAAGGCTTTCAATCTCCACCAGAACCTCTCCATGCTCGGTAAACTTGATGGCATTGCCCACCAGGTTCACCAGGATCTGACGCAACCGGCCGGGATCGCCGATCAGTTGCGGTGGAACGTCGGGAGCTGCGTCGTAGGCCAGTTCCAGTCCTTTCTGGTGCGCGCGCAGCGCCAGAGTCTTCATGGTTTCCCCCACGCAGTTGTAAAGATTGAATTCGATGGCTTCCAAGTCCAGCCTGCCCGATTCCACCTTGGAGAAATCCAGGATGTCATTGATCACCGACAGCAGCGACTCTCCCGAGGACTTCACCATGAGCAGGTAGTCGCGCTGCTCAGGATTCAATTCGGTATCTAAGGCCAGTTCGGTCATGCCCATGATTCCATTGATGGGGGTGCGGATCTCGTGGCTCATGTTGGCGAGGAACTCGCCTTTGGCGCGGCTGGCGGCTTCCGCAGCATCTTTGGCAGCGGCCAGGTGCGCATTCGTCGTCTGTAATTCGGAGGTGCGCCGGGCCACTTCGTCCTCCAGACTGTCCCGGTGACGATGCAGTTCTTCGTCGCGCTGCTCGATTTGGCTCAACATCTCGTTAAAGCTGGCCACCAGCAGACCAAATTCGTTGTGATTGGCAAACTTGGCGCGGATGGAATAGTCTCCGCGCCCGGAGACGGTTTTGGCCGTCTCTACAAGATCGAGAATAGGTTGGGACATAAGCCGCTGAAAGCGGGACGCCATCAGCAAAGCCAGGGAAAACGTAAACAACATGGTCAGCAGGAAGGTGATGTTATACCCGCGGTAGCGTGCGTGCAGCCTCCCCAGATCCGATTCAAGGTAGAGTGTGCCGACGGTCTCCCCCTGGAGCACAATTTTTCGGAATTGAACCAGGTGATCGCGGGTGAAGTAGCTGCTTTCTGCTCTGGCCGGCGGCGGGACAAAATCCCAATACTTCAAGTCCCGCACATACTGGGCAAAGGGCTGGCCATCTGCGGTGTAAATGCAGGCTGCGGTCACATCCGGCTCCGCCCGCAGCGCTTGCAGTACTCCATGGGCCACTTCCGGGTCATGAAAGGTAAGAGCGGCCGTGCTATTGCCGGCGAGGACATCGCCTAAGATGGCCAAGTCCTGGACCATGGAGCGTTTGAAGGCCATCACGTCATAAGTGCTCATCGCACCAGCAACCGCTGCTGCAGAAACGCAACTCATGGCCATGAACAGGCCAGTGAGTTTGTGGCGGATCGACAAATCCCGAAAGTAATGCACCTGCGTCGCTCCCGAACCGCACCTACCCGCTTACCAGTCTCGCCACACTCAGCAGCTTGGAGTCGATCTTCAACCCCGCCTCCTCTGCCGCCTTGCGGTTCACCTCGAACTGTACCCGGTCGTTTTCCAACAGGAAGTTGATCATTCCACCTCGCTCAGCAAAGCCCTTGCTATCGCCGACCGTCAGAACACTGATGCCACGCAGGCTTTCAAGAATCTGCTTCATTGGCATTCTTGCCGATGAGCTGACGAAAAGGATGTGGCAACTTCTGGCCTGCTGCAGGTCCGAGATCTGACTGATTTCAAGTTTGCGGCCGTTCACCATCTTGTTACGCGCGATGTCTTGCAGTTCCGTGCCTAAGGGGTCGCGCCCGAAAATGCAGATATGAAAGGGCGCAGACTCGCTGGGGAAACTGCCCGGCGGCCATTCGACGAATTTGGCGAAGTTGAATAGAAAAGCTGCCTTGACCTGATACTCCGTAGCCGACTGTGCTGGCGCCACAACCGCCAGGGAACAGAGCACACCAAGGATCAGAAACAGCTTCCCGCGCGACCCAGGGACCCGCTGGGGCGTGGACGGCCAGTCATCCTTGGAAAGCTTCGGCCCTTGCATGATCCGGTCCAGTTTTTCCACCCCTGTTTTCAGAATTGCCAAGTCAATTTTGCGTACGCACTGCGCTTAACCAGGGTAAAGCTCACGCTTCCTGTGTCATCCACGAACTCCAGGTGGCGATCTTTCACAAGATTCTGCCCAACCACGCTCGAAGCAAGGTGCTCCGTCCACCGCCATGTAAATCCGGTATCCAGCCTGGTGTAGGAGGGAACGTTCCCGTTTCTCAGACGATCCACAAGATAGGCGGAGGCGTCCCAGGAGACACCGCGGATTAAATCGAGGTGTGATCGAAGCTGGGCGCTGTGAACCGGGCTGCTTCCTTCATTATCAAGGACGGAACTCTTGTCCTGGCTCGTCGGGTCCAAGTGCATGTGAATTTGTTCGAAGGCATATCCGGGGCTCAGTGTCCAACGGCCGGTCGCCTTCCAGTTCACCGCCATCTCCAACCCGTTCGCCTCTCCATGCATGAGGTTCCCGTAGGTCACGGGCAACACCAGATGAGGGGGAGCGGGCGAGGTTTCAAAGAAAGGCGCAGCTGGCTCGGTGGTCCGCTGCGAATCATAGTCGCTGTAATAAGCGGCGAGATCCATCGAGAGATGTGCGGAAAGCGCAACCCGGTAGCCAAGTTCGTACGCGATCAATCCTTCGTTCTGGAAATGAGGATTACCCACGAAGGCCAGCAAGACCGGCGTGCCGCCGGGCCCCGGGTATCCACCGACGTTAGCTCGGACCGCGGCATCGCTCTCCGCAGGCGTTCGGTCCACTCTGGAGATGGCTGCCCACAACATGTGACGTGTACTGGGCGTCCACGACACCCGTGCACTCGGCATCCAGCTAAACCCGGTGTAGAGGTTGTGTTCTGCCTTCGTGCCGATTGTGACGTACAGTTTGTTCGCTATCAATGCGACTTCGTCCTGGAAGAACGCGCTGCTTAGCTGCATGTTGAGGTCTGCGGGATTCAGAGACACCGTGAGGTCCCCGCGCGTATCGGAGTCGGTATAGCTGTAACCGCCCCCCCAGACAACGTCTTGACGGCTGCCCCAGGCGAAGTGGTGCTGGAAGTCAATGGCGAGCGTGCTGCGCTTCTCGCTGAGGAGATAGTCGCGCTTGTAACGATCAAGGGAAACTTGCAGCGTTGTGTCTGACCGCGCTGAGAAAACGTGGTTCCAGGCAGTCTGAAGAAAACCGCCCGATAAGGGAACCGCAAGATTAGTATTCTGCAGTCCTGGCGATGTAACGGACGGAAGAAACAACGCGGGACTGTCTTCCTCTCCGTTGTACAGGTCGCCTTGAAGCGTTAGCGTGTCCTTAGCCGAGAGGACGCTATCGGCGCGAAAACCTCCCCGCAGCAGGTGCCAACCGTCGCCACCTGCCTGTCCGTTGAGGCCCGGTAGGTGATCTTGGTTGAAGTATTTCGTAAAAATGCGGTAGTCGGTGCTCTTGCCGAGCCCCCCTCCGTACTGCATCGTCCCAAATCCCTGATCGAGGTTTCCGCCTCCCCCGACCACCATTCCGCCCTGGGTGTCCGCGGCTTGCCGGGTGATGATATTGATCACTCCGTTCACCGCGTTGGCTCCCCAGATGGTCCCACCCGGGCCGCGGATCACTTCGATTCGTTCGATGTCCTCCAGTGGAAGATCCAATGTGTCCCACAAAACACCGCCAAATGTTGGGGTGTACACGTTGCGCCCATCGACCAGTACCAGCAATTTGTTGCTGAAACGTCCATTCAAGCCGCGGGCGCTGATGGCCCAGGTGTTAGCTCCGATCTGCGCGACATCGACTCCAGGAACCATGCGCAGCAGATCCGGAATATTGGTCGCGCCGGAACGGCGGATGTCCTCTCCGTTGATCACAAAAATGGCCGAGGCGGTGCGGGACAGCGTCTGCACGGTCTTTGAAACCGAAGTCACTTGGATATTCATCAAGTCTTCCAGACTTCGATCAGTCAGGTCAGGCTGTTGGGCGAAGCACACCGCGCTTAGCAGAAAAAGGGACATGCCTAGTTTCGCTAGTTTTGCAAGACCAGCGCTCGCCGCAGATACCGTCCAGCCGTTCATAGCTGCCATGTAATTGCCCAAAGAGACTTCTGAGAGGCTCGGCCGCAGCCCGCAGGCCAACGCCAAGCCATGCTGGTTTCTTCGGCAACCGTGACTTCTTCTTTACTTGCGGTCGGTTACATCGGGACGGACTCGCGGAAAGGGTTGACACCGGCTGGCACAAGCGCCGGGAAGCGCTCCATTCGGACGCGTCTATGAAGGTCATCCCTACCCGCTTGATCGACGCTCAGGATTATGAAGTACTGCCCGTTACCTGCCGATAAAAATCCAGTAAGACTTCTAAGGTTCCCCATGTCTGAACTGCAGGACCCCGAGATCTTCCGTACCGTATTGGATAGCCTGCAGACAGGAGTCTATGTAGTGGACCGAAACGGGAGGATTTTCTTTTGGAACCAGGGCGCGGAACGAATAACCGGTCACATGCGCCACGACGTAGTAGGACGCTCCTGCCGCGAAAATATTCTGGTGCACTGTAACGCCCAGGGCTGTGTTGACTGTGGCGCGACCTGTTCATTCAGCCTAACCTTGCACGACGGTAAACCGCGAGAAGCCCGAATGCGGCTGCGCCATAAGGAAGGACATCCGGTCCCTGTCCTCATGCGGATCGTTCCCGTCCGCGATCGGCACGGCTCGATTATCGGGGCGGCGGAGAGTTTCGAGGAGCAGAGGCTCGCATCGGACCGCGACCGCAGGCAGCACAACCTGGCAGCGTATGGCTGCATGGACGAAACCACTGGCATTCCCAATCACGAGTTCACCCAATTCCATGTGCGCGAGAATCTGGCAAGTTTCGCGCAATACCACCTCCCCTTCGGCATCATGCGCATCCGGGTTGACCGGCTAGAGGAGTTCCGGGCGGCTTACGGCCGGCAGGCAGGCGACGCCATTCTGCACGTGGTTGCCCAGACCATGCGGGATAGTCTCCGTCCCAGCGATTTTTTGGGTCGTTGGCAGGAGGACGAATTCCTCGCCATTTTGCCGAACTGCGGCGGCGTCGGGGTGGAAAAGGCGGCGGAGCGCATTCGCAAGGTGGTCACCTGTGCCGGACTGCGCTGGTGGGGGGATGAGTTATCGGTCACCACCTCGATTGGGCACGGAATCGCACAAGCTGGGGACACGATCGACTCCCTCTTAAACCGGGCCCAGGGTTCACTGCAACAAACTTCCGCCAAGCGGACTGCCGCTGCCGGGGTGGGCTCACAAGGAAGCCGGTCGAGTTCAAAGAGCTGAATCACTATGTTTGCCATCATTGGAATCGTGGTTGTTTTCGGCGCGGTACTTGGCGGCTACCTGATGGAGCATGGCCACGTCAAGGTCCTGCTCCAGCCGGCTGAACTCCTCATTATCGGAGGGGCCGCGATTGGAACTGTGCTGATCGCCAATCCGCTGCACATCCTCAAGCAGATCGCAGCCGGGATCAGCGGCGTGTTTGCAGGATCGAAATTCACCAAACAGCGCTACCTGGATTCCCTGAAGATGGTCTATGAGCTTCTGAACAAAGCGCGCCGCGAAGGATTGATGGCACTAGAGAACGACGTAGAAGAACCGGAGAAAAGTCCAATCCTCACCAAGAACCCGGAGTTCCTCAAAGACCATCACATCCGGGACTACTTCTGCGACACCATGCGCATGGCCATCAGCGGCGTGGAAGCTTTCGATCTCGACCAACTTCTGGACCTCGATATGGAGGTGCATCACCACGACGCCAGTCAACCTATTGCCTCGCTGAGCACCACCGCCGACTCGCTGCCCGGCCTGGGCATCGTGGCCGCAGTGCTGGGCGTGGTCATCACCATGCAAGCGCTTGGCGGACCGCCGGAGGAGATTGGGCAAAAGGTCGCGGCCGCATTGGTCGGCACCTTTCTCGGAATTCTGCTTTGCTATGGACTGGTAGGGCCGATTGCCGCCAACATGGCGAAGATCGCCGAAGATGAGCGGGCCTACCTCCACGTCCTGCGCGTGGTGATGATTTCCTTTCTGAAGGGTACCGCGCCGATCATGGCCGTGGAATTCGCACGCCGGGCGATTCCCGGCCACGTCCGCCCCACATTCCAGGAAGTGGAGAACACTTGTCGGGGCCGCACCGAAAGCGAAGCAGCTCCAGCCGAAGCCGCTCCAGGCGAAACTGCGGCCTCGGCATCTGCCTGACCGGGAGCCGAATCCATGAGCCAAACCCGCCCCATCATCATTATTAAGAAGAAAGCCGGACACGGCGGGCACCACGGCGGAGCCTGGAAAGTCGCCTACGCCGATTTCGTTACCGCCATGATGGCGCTGTTCATCGTGCTCTGGCTGCTGAATACCAGTAAGCCGGTGAAAGAAGCCATTGCGGGCTATTTCAAAGACCCCGCCGGGACCGCGGACAAGATTGGCTCCAGCAAGACCGGCGCAGCAGAGAACTTCACCTTAACCAAAGACGACATGCCGAAGCTCAAACAAGAACTGGAGAAGGCGATCCGGAGCGTGACGAACTTCGACAAAATCAAGAACCAGATTGAAATTACCGTAACCTCCGAAGGGCTGCGCATCGAACTGCTGGAAACCGAAACTGGAACGTTCTTCGATCTTGGCAGCTCGGAGCCGAATAGCAACGGGAAAGAATTGCTGGTCCTGCTGGCGCAAGAGTTGGGGAAGCTTCCCAACCGAGTCTCGATCGAAGGTCATACCGATTCCAAGCCATACGGCGGCAAGACTAACTACGGAAACTGGGAGCTTTCCGCCGACCGCGCCAATGCCGCGCGGCGGTTGATGCAGCAAAACGGTCT
>Ga0187818_10000392_pt1 | contig 15519 bp, 13 predicted proteins | sample NC_wetland_sal_i_14_FD_130581 | JGI IMG/M metagenome (GOLD analysis project Ga0187818, IMG submission 130581) | Wetland sediment microbial communities from Neuse River Estuary, North Carolina, USA - SO4_3 | ecosystem: Environmental > Aquatic > Freshwater > Wetlands > Sediment | place: USA... | reverse complement strand
CGATGAAGCCGGCCGCGGAGCGCTGTTTGGTCCGGTGGTCGCGGCCGCCGTGATTCTGAATCCGAAGCGGCGCATTGTAGGCCTCGACGACTCGAAGCAACTTGCCCCTGACCGCCGCACCCAGCTCGCCGAACGCATTCGCGACCACGCCGTGGCCTGGGCCGTCGCCGAAGTGGACGCGCAGCGCATCGACGCCTGGAACATTTACCAGGCCAGCCGTCAGGCCATGACCGCCGCGCTCCAGCAGCTTGCCGTTCCGCCGGACTACTTGCTGATCGACGCCATGCAACTCGATGTACTCGTCGAGCAAAAATCGCTGATCAAGGGGGATTGCCGCAGCGTGTCCATCGCCGCGGCATCCATTCTGGCCAAGACCCACCGGGATGCCCGCATGGAAGAGTGGGACGCGGTCTTTCCCCAGTACGGCCTCGCGCGCCACAAAGGCTACGCCACCGCCGACCATCTCGAAGCTTTGCGGCAGCATGGACCTTCGCCGCTTCATCGGCGTTCCTTCGCGCCGGTACGCCATGCGGATTGTTGGTCGGCCGGCGCTATCCAGATCGCTCTCCTCCCGGACCCCATCTTGCCCTGAATCTCACCGGCGCGTGCCACTGCCCGGCTGGGAAAAGTTGATATCCGGGGCACCGCACTTAGGTGCAGCCCTCCTTCGCCGTGGCTTCGCCGCCAAGTTCCCGATTCCGACGGGGATAACTGGCTGCTCACACCGGCCGTAGGGTTCGTTGACTTGTCTTTTCCCCACCTGCTAGCGTAAGCAAGCACTCCTTCTGCCGGGCGTTGCCGGTTGGGTGCGGAAACGCGCCTCCCAGCAGGCGACGGTAGCGCATTGTCTGAATTCGCGAATGGCCTATAACAAAAGCAAGTTCGTCGAAGCCGCGCAAAAGCTTCTCAACCAGGGCAAGGTCGCCCAGGCCATCGCCGAATACCAGCAAATCCTGAAGCACGAACCGCGCGATCAGGTCACCTTGATGACCATCGGCGAGCTGTATATCCGCCAGGGCGAGACGTTTCAAGCCATCGACTACTTCGAGCGCTTGGCGCAGCTCTTCGTCGGAGACGGTTTCCTGACCAAAGCGATCGCCGTATACAAGCGCATTGCCAAGCTCGCTCCGGAAGAGATTCGTCCGCTCGAGAAACTTGCCGACCTCTACGTCCAGCAAGGCGTGATGAGCGAGGCCCGCCCGCTCTTCCTGCAACTCGCCGAAATCCACCTCAAGAACAATCGGCAGCCGGAGGCTGTCGCTCTCCTCAAAAAACTTCTGATGGCGGAGCCTGACAATCTTCGCATTCAAATTCGCCTGGCCGATCTTTACCAGGCGATGGGGCAGACCAAAGAGGCGATCGACGCCTATATTTCCGCCGCGCAGCGTGCGCTAGCCCGCGGGGATCAGGCGGAATGCGAGAAACTTGCCGACAAGGCGTTGAAACTGGACGCGAACAACCTGCCCGCGGTGATCGTGAAGGCGCGAGTTTATTCCACGCAGGGCAACTTCGCGCAGGCGGCTCAGCTTCTCGAGCACGTTCCGGATCTGGAAAAGGGCGGCGAGCAGGCAGAGCTGCTGCTCGATCTTTACTTAAAGAATGTGAAGTGGGATCAGGCCTCGGAATTGGCCTTGCGTGTCTTCGATGCGGACCCAAAGAATTTCGGCCTGGCGCAAAAACTCGTGGAATCGCTGCTCGAATCCGGCCAAGGCGACCGGGCCATGGCCGTCCTGGACCGCACGCGGATTCCCATGATCGATGCCGGCGAACACGAGGTCGTGGGCAAGCTCCTGAACGATCTGGCCGAGCGACTGCCCGGCCGGATCGAGCCTCTGGAATGGCTTGTCGAAACTTACGGCCGCACCAGCGACTCCTTCCGTCTGCCGGACGCCCTCGCCCATCTCGGGGATGCTCTTGTTGCCGCCAATAAGCTGGAGCGCGCCAAGCAAGTCTTCGAGCAGCTCGTCGATCGCGAGCCCGAGAGTGAGCCCGCTAAGCGCAAGCTCAATGACGTCCTTCGCAGGATGGGGACTCTCGCCCCAGAAGAACCGATCGCTATTGTGGAAGACCACGCGCCGGTGGAACTTGTAAAGCCACCGGCTCCCAAGGTGCGCCCCGACCTGGAACCCGCGCCGCCGGAGGTCATTGCGAAGCCCGCAGCCCCGGTGGCAGTTCCGGCGGCACCGCCGGTCGCACAGGCGCCAGCCGAACCTTCACTGGACGAAGAGACCCAGAAATTCATCGCGCAATCACTCACCGATGTTGATCTCTTTGCCAGCTACGGGCTTACGCAAAAGGCGATTGGCCTGCTCGAGGCCATTCTGCGCCGGGCTCCGCGGCATACCCCCACGCTCGAAAAGCTACTGGACTTCGTGTTGGGTGCAGGCGATGACCGTCGCACGGCCGAGCTCGCAGCACAGCTCGAGCGGATTCACAGCGAGCGCGGCGATCCGCGTGGTGCCGAGCGCTTTGGCGAGTTGCGACGCCGATTCCAGCGCGCGGCGGGTCTGTCGGACGAAGAATTGGCCGCACCGACCGCGCAGGCGAGCGCGGAGCCGGCCGAGGTCGCCGCCCAAGAAGAGACCTTGCCGGAGATTGCCGCTGAGCCGGCGCTGAGTGAGTTTTCCATTGAAGAAGCGCCTGTTGAGCCTGCCGAGGTCAGCATCCCTGAGGCGGTACCTTCCCAAGCGGAGGCGGTCCACGAGGTCGATCTTTCCGACGAGTGGGCATCGATGCTGGAAGAAAACCGACCGGCCGAGGCGTCGGCGTCAGTCTCGCCAGAGGCCGAAGCCGCACTCAAATTCGAAATTCCGGCCGAAGCGGCTGAGGAACACCAAGGCACTGAAGAGTTTGCCATTTTGGAAGAGTCGGCGCCCGCCGCCGAGGAAAAGACCCCCGCGTTTGCTGAGATTTCGGCGGACCTGTCGGCTTCGAGCGAGCCGGCAAGCGAAGCACAGGAAGCGGCTTACGAGCTTCCAGAGATCCTCGAGAAACCCGCCGCGCCGCCCGCCGCCGAAGAGCCCGTGGTTCGCGCCGCCGTTCCCGAGGTGCCGGTCGCCCCGGCGAAACGTCCTGCGGCTAAGGTCCCCGAGGTCGCGGCTAAAGCTCCGGAGCCGGAATTTGAACTCGATCAGGACTACGAGCTCATTCTGGATGCCGAGCCGCTAGTGCCGGCCTACGACCAGAAACCGCCCGAGCCCGCCGCCCAGAACGCCGCGCCGTCGAGCGGCTTTGCCTCCGACCAATTCCTGTCGGATCTCGCCAACGAGATCGACCAACTGGGAATCGGAGGCCTTACGCCCGGATTCTCCGAACCTGCGCCACACGATGCTGCGGGTGGCAACGCGGCCAAGAAGAAAGAGAAAGGCGTTTCTCCGACTGAAGCGGGGCCGCTCAAGGAGGTTTTCGACGAATTCCGGGCTGAACTCGGGGAAATGGGCGCGGAAGACGAAGATCTCGAGACGCACTACAATCTGGGCATTGCCTTCCGCGAGATGGGTCTACTCGAGGAAGCGATCAGCGAGTTCCAGAAAGTTGCCAAGGCCAGCGAGCGCGGCCGACCCTTCCGCTATTCCATGCAATGCTGCACGCTCCTCGGTTTGACCTTCATGGAAAGGGGACAACCCTCGATCGCGGCGATGTGGTACGAACGCGCTCTACATCTTCCGGACATCGAGCCGGAAAGTGCGCTCGCCTTGCGGTATGATCTGGGCGTGGCCCAGGAGTCGGCGGGCGAGTCGGAAGCGGCACTGAAGAGTTTCTTCCAGGTCTACGCGGTCAACATTGATTATCGCGACGTGGGCGAACGCATCGCTGCTCTTCAAAGGCCGACTCGTTGATGGTGTGACCTCCATGAGCCTCGGGGCGGTCTCTCACGCATGAATCGAATCTTGAGCGCGTTGTTGGTTGTCATCTGCTGCATCATGGGCGCCATTCTCTTCTACCTTCCATGGACAGGCATCTGGGAGCAAAATTATTTCCTTAGCCATTTTCCGTCGCTCATGCGAGTCTTGCTTCATCCTTCCTTTCGTGGCGCGGTCAGCGGCCTGGGCATTTTGGACATCTTCCTCGCGATACGCATGATCGGACCCGAGACAGGTCCCTCAACACCCGCCCGTGTCCGCCCTCAGTAATTCGCTCGCGTCGCCGAAATCACCAATTTTGTGCTACGTGACGGACCGGCACAGCCTGCCACACGCGGCGGCGCCATCCGCTCTCCTTCAGAAGATCGGAGCCGCCCTTTCGGCAGGTGTGGATTGGGTGCAGATTCGCGAAAAGGATCTCTGCGCCCGGGAACTCACGGCTCTCACGCGCGAAGCGTTGCTCCACGCCGCAAGCCATTCTCAAAGTAGAAACCAAGCCTGCCGCGTTCTGGTCAACGACCGTGTCGATATCGCGCTCGCGGAGCGTGCGGGCGGGGTCCATCTCGGCGAGAACAGTCTGCCGGTCAACGAAGCGGCGCGCCTCATCGAGAAGCTTGGTTCACGCAAGGATTTTCTAGTGGGCGTTTCCTGCCATTCTCTCGAAGCTGCAGAATCCGCCGCGAGCGGCGGCGCCAGCTATCTCTTCTTTGGCCCCGTGTTCGCCACACCATTGAAAGTTGCCTTCGGCGCGCCGCAAGGCGTCGAGCGCCTTGCCGAAGTCTGCCGCGCAATAGCAATCCCGGTGCTCGCGATCGGTGGAATCACCCTCGAAAACGCCGGCGCATGTCTTGCTGCGGGCGCCGCCGGGCTCGCCGCTATTCGCCTCTTCCAAGACTCGTCCGACCTGATCGCCACGGTCCGTGCTCTTCGCCAATGTTCAGGCGCTGTTCAATAGGCGTTGCAGCAGCCGTATCTGCCCTGCATGGTAAATATCGTGAAAGGCCACGCCGTACAGCTGGCGTATCACCTTCTGTCCATGCGGCGTCGGCAGCACCCTTGCAATCGCTTCACGTAGCGCCCGGTGCTCACGTTCCAGCAAGGCCTTGTCCGCCTGCCATGCCTTTTCGTTCAGTTTTCCTTTCTCGGGCCGGGCAAAGAAATTGCTGCCCTTCAACGCAAACGAGCCGCGCTTGCCGCCTTCAATCCGCCTCCGGACCGCATACTTCCAGTAGGCGGCATGCAGCGTCACTTCCCAAATGTTGTGCCGCCCGGGCCCGGGGCGCCACGCTGCCTGCTTCGCCGTGACCCCGCGTATCGATTGTTTGAGATTAGGGCCGTGCCAGGTGCGTCTTTCGTAGGCTTCATCCAGTAGTCTGAGGATCAAGTGCGGCGATTCCACGGAGGCTTCTCCCAAGGCTCGAAACCGAGACTGAAAAACTGCGCCAGGATGCCGCTTGGGGCCGTTTGTGTCAACGGGCTGGCAACAGCTCTCGGTCCGCTGCCTCCAGATACCCTCGAGACCTGAGTTTTCACTTGCAAATTACTTGCATCCAATATCGGACTAGATTAGTCTTATTTCGCTTTTGCAACTTACTTGCAAGGAGAATCCGTGATTCCTCGGTTCTTTCTCGGCCTTTTTGTTCTTTCCCTACTTTCCCTTGTCGTTGCCTCTCCTGCCTTCAGTCAGGAGAGTCCCTATATCGTCGCTTATGACCACTACATGGAAGAGCCCGGCAGCCTGGAGGTCGAATACTTCTCCACCTTCGGCACCCAGCGTGGCGGCAACGACTTCCACGCCTATTGGGTGGAGTTCGAGTATGGCGTCACCGCTTGGTGGACCACCGAGTTCTATCTCGATGCGCAGTCCACTTTCCACGACAGCACCCTTTTCACCGGCCTCCGTTGGGAGAATCGGTTCCGCCCGCTCAAACACGAGCATTTTATCAATCCGGTCATCTACATCGAATACGAACACATCAGCGGCGCCGATAAGATCCTGAAGGAAATCGAAGGCCACGACGTCGAGTCCGACAGTGCCGACCTGAATGCTGTTGCGCGGCAGGAACACAATAACGAGCTCGAGCTCAAGCTCCTGCTATCGAGTACGTACAAAGGCTGGAATTTCGTCGAAAACACTCTCGCCGCCAAGAATCTGTCAAACCATCCTTGGGAATTTGGCTACGCCCTGGGCGCAAGCCGCCCGTTGAAGTTGAAAGCTTCGGCCAAGCGCTGCAATTTCTGCCGCGAAAACGTGATCGCCGGCGTCGAAATGTACGGCGGTCTGGGCGATCGCTACAGTTTCGGCCTCAAGGACACATCGCATTACCTGGCGCCGGTCGTGGCTTGGAACCTTCCTTCCGACTGGACGTTGCGCCTTTCCACCGGTTTCGGTCTCAACGACAACAGCCACCGCTTCCTGCTTCGTTGGGGACTCTCCCGGGAATTCTCCGGCTTTGGGGACCTGGTGAGCCATCTTTTCGGAGGTCAGCGATGAAAGCCAGGTTCTTAGGACCGTTCCTGGCCATTTGCGTAGTGGCGGCTTTGCTCGGTGTATCGCTCGGCCAAGCGCAGCAAGGCAATGTCTCTCCGGCAAAGCCCCCGAAAGACAAAACCGGAGTCTACAGCGAGCTCGACAAGGCGCCCCAGAAGGCCCGTGCAAAATCCAATCCGCTGCAGAGCGACCCCGACGCGGTCTTGGCCGGCAGAATTCTGTTCGAGCGGCACTGTGCCGAGTGTCATGGCGACGTCGCCGAAGGAGGGCACCACGGCCCGAATCTTCGTGCCGCGGAAGTTCAGAACGCGCCCGTTGGCGCTATCTTCTGGATCTTGACCAACGGCATCGTTTGGCACGGCATGCCTGTTTGGTCCAAACTCCCGGAACCCCAGCGCTGGCAGCTCGTCTCATACATCAAGTCACTCGGCGTCAAGCCAAGTCCGGCGAACCCCGCACTCCCCAGGCCCTAGCCGGCCGCACTCATGGGCTGCCCGTCAGGGCGGCGTCTTTGATGATGGATGTCGCCCGTGCGACAGCGTGAAGCTGCGGAGCTGGCGCCCCGAATCAAAATGTCTAAAAAAAGATTCAACGGAAGGAAAAACGCGTTTGCCGCAAATGCATTCTCAAGCGCTCAACCAGCGCCCGATCGGCCGCCATGATTCCGTGTGGTCGCAAATCACCCGCAAGGATGCCGTGATGGGGATAGCCAGTACCAGCCCCATGCCGCCCCAAACCCATCCCCAGAAGAGCAGTGCCACCGTGATCGCCACCGCGTTGAGCCGCACGCGGCGTCCCACCAATTGCGGCGCAACAAAGTTCAGCGCCAGCACATGAATGCTTGTCAATACTCCGGCGATCAGTACAAATGAGCTGATCGTTCTGAACTTCGCCAACGCGATGATAAACGCCGGCACCCAGGCCAGCACCGCGCCGATATACGGCACCATGTTCAACAGACCCGAAGCGATGCCCGTCAGGATGGGATAGTCGAGGTTCATCATCCAGAAAAACAAGCTGCTCGCGGCCATCACCATTAAGGTAACGATGGTCATTCCGGCCAGATAGTCGCGCAGAACTTCGCGCAGATCTTCCAGTGTTTCCTTCACTTGCGTCCGCCGCGCCACCGGGAACAACTGCAGTGTCCCGTGCCACACTTCACGTTTTCCCGCCATCATGAAGAAAACTAGAAACGGCACGAACGTGATTTCCAGAAACAGCGCGTAGAGAGAACCCATTCCACGCAAAATGAGTGTGCGTACCAGGCCCGGTTCAAGCTGCCGTATTTCCGGAGTTTGACCACCACCTGTCTCCGCACCCGGGGCAACGCGGCCTTCGATGCCGTTGATTTTCCCTTCTACCGTCTCCGCGGCGCTCCTTAGCACACTCCCGTACTTCGGCCAATTTTCCGCGAAATTTGCGATTCTCGATCCCAGGCCGTAACCCACCGCCGCCAGCACCAGGATCAAAATCAGCACCATCACCATCGCGCCCACCGTTCGCGGCACGCCGACTCTTTCGAGAATCTCGACCGCCGGATCCAAGAAATACGCCAGCAGGATCGACAGCAGCAGCGTGATCACCACGCCCTGCGCGTAGTAGCAAAACAGCAAGATGATCGCCGCCGCGATCACTCGCATGCTGAAGTTGGATCCACTGATCCGAACGATCGCCGGTCGTGTTTCTGTTGCCGACACAATGTACTCCGTGTCAAACACGGTAACACAGTGAAGCAATCCTCATGCCATCTTGCATGATTGCGTTTCGTTAGAGGTAATTCATTCCTATTAACTGGACGGAACACCTGCAACCAGTGCGCAAGCGACGCCATTTGGCCTCGTGCTAGACTGCTTGCAGTTGTCTACCTAGCGTTAGATCCCAGTTTTTCCGGGGTCGCGAGTCAATTCAATAAGGATCGCTTCGCGGTCGTAGTGGAACCCGGCCGCCCCCAGTTATGCCTAAAGAGCTCTTCGGTACCGACGGAATTCGGGGCGAACCCGGCAAACCGCCGCTCGACGATTCCACTCTTTATGCCGTCGGCCGTTCGCTCGGCGCGTATCTCAGCCCCCAGCATCCCGCGGCTCGCGTCCTCCTCGGCATGGACACGCGTGAATCCGGCCGCCATATCGCCGCTCTCCTGGGCGCCGGTCTGCAGGCCGCCGGGGTGTCCTTCGCCTTTGCGGGAGTGATTACCACGCCCGGCGTTGCTTGTCTCGTTCGCCAAAAAGGATTTCAGGCCGGCGTTGTCATCTCCGCATCTCACAATCCGTTTCACGATAATGGCGTGAAGCTCTTTTCGAGTGCCGGAATGAAATTTCCTGATTCCGTCGAAGAGATCCTGGAAGAGGACATCTTCAAACATCGAGGCGATCCTCCACCGAAGAATCCACCTTTCCTCGCTTTCGATGACGCTCTTGACGCCGAGTACCTGGTCTTTCTTCGCAGCCGCGTGATTCCCGGCGCCAAGTTGTCCGGCTTTCGCATCGTCCTTGATTGCGCCAATGGCGCTGCCTATAAGCTTGGCCCGGAGCTGTTCCGCTCGCTCGGCGCCGATGTCATCGCCATGGGTGCCTCGCCCGATGGGCGCAACATCAACGCCGGTTGTGGCTCGCTGCATCTGGAAGGCCTGCAGCGCCGTGTCCTCGAAGAGCGCGCCGCGCTTGGTGTGGCCTTCGATGGCGATGCCGACCGCGCCCTGTTCGTCTGCGAGTCCGGAAAGATCATCAATGGCGATGGCGTTCTTCTCGCGGCCGCTCGTTTTCTGAAGTCTCAGGGAAAACTGAAGGGCGCTCGCGTCGTCGCTACGTCCATGTCCAATCTGGGTCTCGAGCGTGTCCTCGCTCGCGACGGCATCGAGCTCGCCCGCACCGCTGTCGGTGACCGTTACGTCCTCGAAGAAATGCTTCGCAGCGGCAACGTTCTCGGCGGCGAACAGTCCGGCCACGTCATTTTTCTCGACGATTCTCCGGCAGGAGACGGCCTCCTCACCGCCGTCAAAATCGCCTCGCTCGTCTCCATGCACGGCCGCCTGGAATCGCTCGTCGACGGCCTGAAGGATTACCCGCAGATCATCGTCAACGTCAAAGTTCGCTCCAAGCCTCCGCTGGAGTCCCTGCCCGAAGTGTCCCGCGCCCTAGCCGAAGCCCAATCCGTCCTCGGCGATAACGGCCGAGTCGTCCTTCGCTATTCCGGCACCGAGCCTCTTGCCCGCGTCATGGTCGAAGCCGAACACGACGCCGACGTCCAGCGCTTCAGCCAATCCCTAGCCAACGCCCTCCGCTCCGCCATCGGCGCCTGAACCTGTACCGCGAGGCTTGCGTCGCCGCCTGATCCCCATCGCTGCCAATCGGTGGATCTGGTTCGCCCGCCCTGGTTGTTGCGTCGCCAGTGGATTAGGCCAAATGCTCTCGCTTCTTTGGTCGGCGTCCGAGCCAGGTTTGGTAAGATAGCACCAAAACGTTAACGTTAACGCGCGACAGGCATCATCATGCGATTCATTTGTCATCTCCCAAAGAATGGATGAAACCTCAATATCTCTGTGGGATTTGGTAGAGTTTTGCGCCTATAATGTCGATTCGTCTTCTCCGTGTAGAACCTAACTCCCGTCCTTTCATATACCTAGTCCAAGTCGAAAAACGAGTGCATCGCTGGCATCCCATTTGCTCTATCCAAGCACAACAAAATAAGATTGGCTTCCCGGGGTGGCCGGAACCCAACCTCGACTGGGATTCCGGTTTTGGGGGGTCAGTTCTAGAAAAAGGGGGCTTGCACCAGCCCCCTTTTTCATTTCCTCGGTGGTCAGAGTAACTTCCCGCGGGTGAGTCTGACTCTTTGCCTTACACGGCGCGGGACTTCGGTCCTGCGCCGGTACTTCTCCACACATGCGGTCGCAAGGCGTCCTGGAATGATCCGCCAAGGCGCGAAGCTTCGTCTTTTTGGGTGCAATATTCTGGCCCGGAAAAGGTGAGCGGCCGGTGGGGGGACCGGCCGCTCGGGCGTGGGGAATGGAGGGTACCGTGGTCTGAAGTCAGCTCGCTTCTTCTTTATCTCGCGCTTGGCGAGGATCAGGACGTTCGGCTGCGCTCGCGAGCAGTAGAACGACGCACAGGAGCAAACACCCGATAACCATCCGAATGGCTCCAAGAATCGAACTTACTTCCGATCACTGGCGTCATTCTGGGGTTGCCCTCCATCTCCGTCGATAGCCCGCTGGGTTCATTTCTTGCAGTACTTTCAGGCGTCCAACGACTAGTCTCTCCGGTACCAACGTACTCCCCCGATTTTCTCTTGCGGTGAGGTCCCGATGCTAGCGGGACCCGTTCTTTCGGGAGCGGTACTCCCGCGGGGAGCAGCCGAAGCTGCGCCGAAACAGTCCGCTGAAGGAAGTGATGCTCTCGAAGCCAACTTCCAGGCAGATTTCGGTCACGCTCTGCTCGCCACGTTCCAGTAGCCGCTGTGCGTTTGCCAGTCGCTTTCGCTGCAAATACTGATTTGGAGTTTCGTGAAAAACCTCGCGAAAGAGCCGGTGAAAATGGTACGGCGAAAGGCAAGCCTCGCTGGCCACCTCGGCCAGACGCACATGGGCTCCAAAGAAGGAGTCCATGTAGTCCTTTCCCCGCAGCAACCGCCGATAGAGTTCCAAGCGCGTCGCAGGTTTTTTCGCTGGAATTTTTGCCGCTTGCTTGTCCACTTCGCCGCGAACCCGGTAGAGGGCCGTGGCGGCCTCGAGGAATTGATCCTCGAGCCAAGCTTGGGTTGCGGTACCTCCGGTGACGCGCGCATGCATTTTCCGCAAGACGGGACTCACGGTCGAATCGTGAGCGTGCAAAGTCTCAAGAAATTCAGGCTCCGAGCCGGAGATGAGATTGTCCAGCAGGGATGTAGAATTCGTGCTCTCGACGCGGCATACGTCTTCGACGATCCCGCGCCGGAAGAACAAACAAAACGTTTCCACCGTCTCACGAGAATCGATGGTCAGCGAATACGACCGGCCGGAGTTCAGAATTAGGTAGTTGCTGCCGTCCACCAGGCGCTCGGCTTCGTTCGTTCCCCAAATCGCCGACCCGCGCACAACGGACTTGATGGAGAGGGGTCCCGGAAAATCCGCGATGTGGTGCTGCTTTGCCCTACCCCGTAAGATCGCGTTCCTGACGCCAAGCAATAACGCCGGTGGGTTAATGACCACGTCCGGCTCTGGTTTTCGCTGATGAGAATTCATTGGGAACTCGAGTCAGCCGAAGTGCTGCAAACCAACGCCGAAGTCTAGCACGCTCATTGCGGCCGTGCGCTCTTTGGACCAAGGGCCCGCGCAAGGTGTTGACGGCGCTGCCCACAAGCGAAACCCGGCAGTCTCGAATCAGCGCCAAGTTTTCCGTAAAGATCTGCAGGCTCCCGTCCGATAACCCTTTTGGCCGTCCGGGCGGCCAACTTTATGGGCGGCCTGCGCCGAAGCGGTCGAATCGCAAAGGAAATCCGTATCTTGCTGCTAGGCACCGATACCTCGGGACGCGTGTTCTCCGAGGAAACCCGAACGGTGGTGCTGAGCCGTCACGGAGCGGGCATCATTTCCACACACAAGCTGGCTCCGGACGAGATCCTGACGCTGCGCGTGCTCGGCACCAGCGCCAGTACCGAAGCCGAGGTGCGGCTAGTCGACCCGATGGGTGAAGATGGCCGCGGCTATACCTACGGCGTGGCGTTTGCCGACCCAGACCTTGACTTCTGGCAGATCGAATTTCCTCCTCCTTCGCAATGGGTGGGCGACAGCGACTGCGCGTTGGAGTGCAGCCTTTGCCACACCTGCGAAGTGGTGCACCAAAGCGAGATCGAAGCGGATGTCTACGCTCTCGCGCGGGGCATTCTGAGGTTCTGCCAAAAGTGCGGGAACTCGACGACTTGGTGCGAAGCTGTCCCCAAAACCGTCACCGTCACTGATGCCCCTGCTGATGGCGCCGCCAAGCCTACTGAGCCTGTGTCGCGTTCGCCTGCAACCGGCAAAGACGGTGCCGGTGCACTAGAGCCGAGTGTGCCAACGACCCGCTCGCGATGGGAGGTTCCTCCAAGGCCAGACCTGGGCGACGCCGAAAAAGCAGCTCCCGTCGCGAAGGTCGAAAAGACGGCGCCAGTCGAAGTTGCGGTTCTTGCTGAAGCGGCGCCGCTGAAAGCGTTGGTATCTGAGGCATTTCGACCAGCCGCGACGCCTTTCGCCAGGGCCGGGAACCGGTGGCGCGACGTTCGCACGCGGGTGAGCTTCATGGCGTGCATCCGCCAAGGCGACGAAGGCGAAGACATCGTGGAATGCGACGACGTCTCGAAGGGTGGAATCTCGTTCCGGAGCCGCAAGTCCTATGCGTTGGACTCGGTGATCGAAGTCGCCGCTCCATACGCGCCGGGGTGGCACGCCATCTTCGTGACGGCCTCCATCCGGCATGCAGAAACACTCCCCGCATCGGAAGTCTGAGCAACACTAGGGTTCCGGTGTGGAGCCGTAGTTTTCCACGAAAACGCGTGAGGAACGGGGGCAAGTTCGGTATACTCCCGCGGCGTAGTCCCCACGGTAGCAACTTCCTCTCAAGGAGAGTGTAATGACGAAACAAAATGTAGTGTTCACGTGGATGCTCGGCGCAGCTCTGGTTTGCGGAACTGTGGTCCTGGCCCAGAAGCCGGCGCAGAACGTGAGTCCAAAGAGGCATCCGAATCTTGCTGCGGCACAGCGTCTTTGCGACAACGCCTACCAGAAGATCGTTGCCGCACAGCAGGCAAACGAGTTTGACTTAGCCGGTCACGCCCAAAAAGCGAAGGAATTGCTCGATCAGGCGAACAATGAACTCAAGCAGGCCGCTACCACCTCCAGTCGTAACGCCAAGTAGATATTTCGACGACGAAACGGCGTCGATTTTGCAGCCGGAGGAAGGGGTGTGTCCGACTGGGGCACATTCTTCATTAGGCTAGCAGCGAGGCATTTTCCCCTAACCCTGACAAGCTGCGGCGGCCAGCCAGCACCCCGCTTACGGGCGGAGAGAACTGGCGTTCGGTCGAGCGCCAGTGTCTCCGGGCCGATTAGGCCGGTTGTCCCGCTTATGACTTGACTGTCAGCACGGGGCACCGCGCGCCGCAGACGACTCGGTATGCCTTGGTGTGCGGAACGTTCCCCGCGAGGCTTGCACGTGCTTTGGCGCCCATCACGATGAGATCCGCATTGGTATCCCGGGCGATTCGGAGAATCTGCTCGACGGGCTCGCCAACGGCAACCTCGAAATCGATCTTGCAGTGCAGGTCCGTCGCGTCCGGCACCAACTCCTTCAATTGGACCTTGTACCGTTCTTTCTGCTGAGCTAGGACGTCCTCGCCATAGGCTTCCGGGTGCGGGAACACATGCAGGAACTTCAGCCTGGACCGGTGTTCCTGAGCGAGCGTGAAGGCGTACTCTGCTTCGCGCTCCGCGCTTCTTCCGAAGTCGGTGGCAAAGAGGATATTTTTAAACTCCAGCTCATAGAGGGGCTCATTCTTCGCCGCCGGACCCACGGTCAGCACGGGTACCTTCGCTTTGCGGAAGATTTCTTCCGCTCCCGAGCCGAGTAGGATCTTCCTTACGGCACCCGCCCCCCGCGTCCCAACGACAACGAGATCAATTTCGTACTTCTTGATCAATCCTTCGATCGCGGGCCAGAGGTTTCCTTCTTGAATCACCACTTGATTCGGCACGGCATTCAACCGTTCGGATTCCAGCAGTTCGTCCATGTTCTTCTCTGCGGCAACTCGCAGTTCCTTGAGCGACCGTGTCACAATTTCCGGCGCCATCATCGGAAAGCCATCAAGCGTGATGACATGCGTCAGATAGATTCGCGAGCCAAAACGCCTGGCAAGAGATGCCGCGCAATCCAGCGCTTGGTCCGAGGCCGGCGAGAAATCCGTTGCGAGCAGGATGTTTTTGAAAAACGATTCTTTGTTTATAGGGAGCAGCGTTTGCACGCTTTCCGCGACTTCATGTTCCTTAATCATCGCAACCTCCTTAACTATGCTTTCCAGTGATCTTCTTGAGTGCCCAGCCACAGTCCCTAAGGGCGCTTCACTGAAACTCACACATATGCTGCAATCATCTACCGTGGGAGCGCTGTGCCAGCGGTCACGTCGAGGCGTGACTCGGGTCACTGATTTCTGACGCAAATGGGCGTAGACAAGAGTCGAAGGACGGGGACTGCCAAAGGAAATGAGTTGCCGAGGCTGACCGGAAGGAAAGAACGACCGGGCCTGCGACTCTACCCGGTAGGCGTAGGAGAGAAGCCGAAGGGTTTGACCGCGGCAGAGTCTTTCGTCCTCGCTTCGAGGGCAGCGGCTAGGCCCGAAGTCCAAACAATGCGCCTGGGGTTTTCGACGCACCGGCCCTTCAGGCCGGAAAATGCTTCGGTGCCTGCCGCCGCCTACTAAGGGTCTGCTGCTTCTGGTGAAGTGGCACACGTTCAGCATGGAGGGATATTATGAATCTATATGCCAATGACCGGTTCTTTGAAGAGCTGTTTGGTTTTCGTCGCGATCTCGATGAGATGTTCAAGAAAATTGCGACAAGCGAGCCGTGGGGACGGGAGCTGCCCGCTTTCACGAAGTCGTTTAAGTTTGCTCCCGCAGTGGAGACGTACGTAGACAAAGAAGCGAAAAAGTACGTTTGCCGCGTCTCTTTGCCGGGTGTTGAACCCAAAGACGTCCAAATCCAGGCACAAGGGAATGTGTTGACGATCCGTGGCGAAAGGAAGCTCACGCGCAGCACGAAAGAGATCGAGCTTCTAGAAGGCGAAGTTGTGTACGGTTCGTTCGAGAGGACCTTCACGTTGCCCGAGGGCGTGCTCGCCGAGAAACTGAACGCCGAATATGTAAACGGCGTGTTGGAGATCACGGCCCCCGTTGCGGCTGCCGCACTGCCGCGCAAGATTGAAATCAAGACGGTGCCGATGATCAGGCAAATTGCGGCGTAAGTTGCGAGTAGGCATTAAGAACGGCCCGGAGCCGATGTGGCTCCGGGCCGTTTTGTTTTGGTGTGCCGAGCAGGATCGACAGCTTGGAGGTGCAAGTCCTCTTCACAACCAGATGGAGGTGAAGTGATAGCGAAGCGCAAGGGCCGAGCCGCGAGGTAAGGTCTGAAAGAAGCGTGGAGCAAAGACACGAGCCGAT
>Ga0187818_10000391_pt1 | contig 15542 bp, 11 predicted proteins | sample NC_wetland_sal_i_14_FD_130581 | JGI IMG/M metagenome (GOLD analysis project Ga0187818, IMG submission 130581) | Wetland sediment microbial communities from Neuse River Estuary, North Carolina, USA - SO4_3 | ecosystem: Environmental > Aquatic > Freshwater > Wetlands > Sediment | place: USA... | reverse complement strand
GGTAAAGACGTTCATGGTCGGTTCGGAACCGGGTGGAGCTCCCATCCCGTGCGGAGTTGCAGTCAGTGACGCCGGCATCGTTTATTACGTGACCGTGGGCCAGGGAATTGGAGGCGGTGACCAGTTTTATAAGTTGGATACGAACACGGGACTGATCACAAACTATGGAATCGAAGGGCCGGACTACAATGGCGACGCGAACCTCCGAACCGTCATCAGTTCCGACAACAGTCGCGTGTTCTTTAACGACCAAGGTTATGTCTTCAGCATCGACACCGCAACGGACACGGCATTCTCGGCCTCGACTGACCAAGGTTGCTGTTACGGCGATTATGATCTGACTCTTTCCGCCAACCAAACTCAGTTCTCGGCCAGCAGCTATCTCTACGACTCCAACCTCAACGCAGAATCGTATTATTCCCTCAATGACCGGGAGATGCTGGCAGCGGCGTGGGTGTACGGAGCGAAGCTCAGTCCAGATGGATCGTTGTTGTTTCAGCCCTCCACGAATGGCGTTGACGTGCTCGACGGGCGATTGGGCAATCTACTGCAGCGCATTGCGCTTCCGGTATCGCTGTCAGAGAATTACGACGCGCTGGTTGCGGACGGAACGGACAACGTTTTAGTCGCGATAACGGGTGTGAATGGCAACGGAATAGCGGTGGTCGATCTCACTTCCATTCCTGAGCCGCCGCCGTTGCCTTTTGTCATCAGATCGCGACACAAAGCCAACCGTCTGGCGCCGTGGGGCCGCTCACGGCTAGGCTCCAAGGAGATAAGCAGCGCGAGTTCCCGTGAAGGTTCTCCACAGATAGTTCCGCATGTCGTCCCGCGTCTCGCGGCGCCAAGCTTGCGCCTGCGGTGAGAGGTAAACGCAACAGGAAGTGTCGAAAGGTCCGTATCCCGATAGCTTTTCGGTTTTCGTGACCCCGCCACCCCTCTCTCACGCCCGCTCCCCGATCGCCCCCATCCCGCGCGCTCCCGCATCCACACGCCGCCCCGCTACGGGTTCCCCGCCCCAGGTTCGGCCCCGCCAATCCGCGCTGGTTTACGAGATAGCTGGCCGCTCCGCCACGATAGCATCCAAGACCCGCGTCACTCTCCGGCTGGCAAAACTCGTACCTGGATCAAGCGCGACATCATGTGTTGGGCTGCTTTTTCCGGCGACCCCGTGAATGTGCCTCCAGCCTGTGTTCCGATTACACCGAGCTATCCCGGTGGGACCGTACTGCAAAATGTTCATGCAGTGCCACTTCCGCAGCGACAGGTCTTAATCGAGTCGAAAAGCGGGACCGTCACCCTCGGGTGTAAATGACAAGGACTTACCTCCTGCGAGGCCTATCTACGAGTAGAGCAGATACGAAATATGAACCCCTGGAGTTACTGCAGCTTCGCGTACTCGGCTCTGGCTTGTTTCAGGCACGAGATGGCGGGATCGGCGTCTTTCCACAGGGAAAAGAAGTCCTGGTACGCAGCTTTCGCTTTGACGGTATCGCCTGTCATCGCGTAAGCGCGGCCGATCTGAAGATGGGCTAATGATTCGGTTACGAAGTTCTGCACGATGCTCCTGTGATCGAGCATTTTCTGGAATTCGGCTGCTGCCGCCATCCCGTTGTGTGCCAGCAAGTAGGCTTGGCCGCGCAAGTATGCTGGGTAAAGAGTCAGGCCTCCAGCCAGTTCGTAAGGTGCGGCAGTCTCCAAATCCAAAAGCGCCTGGGACGAATTTCCCCTGCTGAGTTCTATGGCTGCCTTGATGCTCGGGAGCCAGTAGACGTTCAGAAGGGTGTTGGCCGGGTAGCTTTTCTGCAGTTCCACGACCAGAGCCTTGGCGTGCGCGACATCGCCGATGCGCGCCAACGCGAGGGCCGCCTGCACTTTCACGTCCCGCCCCGAAGACAAAGCCAAAGCCGCCGTCACTCCTTGCCTGGCTAAGGGTGCATTGCCCAACTCCGCCTCGCGCAAAGCAGCATCCGCTTGCCACACGGCCGCTGTCTCTTTGGAGTCAGCGTGCACGGCTGAGTCTACTGCCCGGCGGGAAAAGTCCCGTGCCTTGCTCATCCGTCCGTAGTATGCCTCCGTGTCGGACTGCATCGACAACATGAGGTCCTCGTTTCCAGGTTTGCCCTCAGCCCACGCCACCTGCTCTTCCATCCGCGCGGCATCATCCCGTAGAAATGCCAGGGCATACATGAACTGGCGCAGTCCGCCGTCGTCCAACTTTCTTGCCACGGCCTGATCGAAAGTGGCTTTGGCTTCATCCAACCGATTCAGGTAGAGCAATATCGCGCCCACGCTGGTGTAGATATCCACATTGTCAGGAGCCAGGCGCAAAGCCTCCTGCAATTCCGGAAGCGCCTTGTCATAGCGTCCCATCACGGCGTAGTCTGCGCCCAAGTTGGCGCGAGGCACCGGATTACGGGGGTAGCTTGCCGCCCACACTTCGTAGGTCTGTATCTCCTTGTCGAGCTCTCCCGTGGCGCTAAAGTACATCGCCGTGATTGTGAGTTGCTCCATTTTTGTGGCCCGGTTGCGCAATTGGTAGGCCTTGCTGGCATATTCCAGTGCGCGCGACGGTTGCTCGAGATTTTGGTAGGAGAGCCCCAGCTCCGAATACGCGAGCGGGAAGTTCGGGTCGAGTTCGATCGCCCTCCGCAAAAACGGAATCCCCGACGCGTCTCCTTCCTTGCGCCGTATCGTTAAACCCAGGTTGAAGTATTTCAAAGCTTCCAGCGAGGATGTCGTGGCTTCGATCGGAACATCGAACTTCTCCACCGAGGGCAGCGACTCGCCCAGCTTGCCGCGCAGACTCGAAGTCGCTCGGCTCACGGTCTTCAGAACATCTTCCTTACTGGCCGCCTCACCTTGTTCCTTGGCCAGCGTGTCGCCCGTGCTGCACGCCACTGCATTCAGCGCAATCAGGTAATGGCTCCCCAAGCGGGAGATCTCCCCGGTCAGCATCGCCTTGCTGCCGGTGCGCTGACAGACCTCGCGCGCCACGTTCGCCGTCAGGCGGTCGTCAGAGGAACGCCCCATCATCTTTAGGGTTTCACTGACCTTTCGGTCGGAGACCACGTTCAGGAATGGAGATTGTTCCAGTTCCACGGCCAGCGCCTGCTTGAGCGCATCGTCGAAGACCTCGTCGCCGGTCTTGTTGTCGATGTCGGCCAGCACAATGGTGTCCCTGTCGGTCAGAGCCCGGGCTTGGCGCCAGGGATAGAAAAGCCAGCCCGCGATCAGCGCGGCCAGCAGCACGACCACCGCGGGCACAGCAATTCTCCAGAGCTTTTTCTGATCCGCGTTGGAGATTTTCTGTGGCGCTCCCTCCTCCACCTCCGCAATCAGCCGGTAGCCGTACCGGGGCAGAGTTTCGATGTAGCGAGGCTCCTCGGAGTCGTCCCCAAGCGCTCTCCGGAGTTTTCCGATGGCGGTGTTGATGGAGTGTTCGAAATCGACAAACGTGTCGGCCGGCCAGAGCCGCTGGCGGAGTTCGTCGCGGGTAACCCACTCCCCGGGTCGCTCCACCAGAATCGTGAGAATGTGAAAGGGCAGGCCCTGCAGACGGATTTTGCCGCTGCTCCCGTGCAATTCCCGCGAGATCAGGTCGACCGTGAACGGTCCGAATTGCACTTGCCGGTGGGTTGTAGCCGAAGCGGGCACGAAGCGTGAGTCCTCCCTCCCTTTCCTTGGGGGAAAAAAGCCTGAAAACTCACCTTAGCCGTCCGGTACACAACTATTCTTGCTTTCCTATCTGGTCGGCGCGGTTCGTTAGCCCGAAGGAGATGTGCGGTACATGCAGCCACTCTCGTTCAGGCGATACAGATACCGTAAATAGAAATCCCCGAGGAGATCAGTGATTGAAATCACATAAAAACGCTGCATTCCTTCCTTTAAGCTCCCGTTAGCCTATGACACAAGTAACTCGCAGGGACCAAGCGACGCATCTTCAGCCGCCCGCTGCACAGTTTACTCGCAGTTGACCTTCGGATTACCCGCTGTGCATTGAGGGCCGCGCCTTCCAGTGCTACTTTCACGACGTTCCAGGGTGGTCACCAGCGAGTTTCTGTTGCATTTCTCGCCACGGAGCCAACGCTTAGACCAGTTATGGCAACACCGAGAATTCGAAAATACATCTTTTGAAAGGAAAGGAATCATATGAAAAAGGGCCTCTTGTGGCTCGTATTGGTGGGTCTCCTGTCGCTTCCGCTGATGGCGCAGGATTCCAGATCGGAACTCTTCGGGGGCTTCCAATTCGGGCATTTCGGGAGCGTTCATACCTACGACTCGTACCAGAATGGCGGGCAGCAGGGTGATCAGAACAATATTTCGGCCACTATCAACGGGGTTGGCTGGAATGGCGCCTACACGTTCCACATCAACAAAAGCCTCGGCGTGGCTGCGGACTTCAGCGGCTCCTATGGCAGCCCTGCGGTTATGTCAGGGGACGGGCAAGGGAATCTGCTGCCTATCAAGTATCGCCTGCAGGCCTACACGATAGCGGTGGGCCCAGTCTATTACTTCCCCAGCCAGGGCAAGTTAACGCCATTCGTCCACGTGCTGGTCGGCGGAAACACCATGTTCGGAAAGCCGTGCGCTCCGAGCGAGACTTGTGGCCCTTCGCTGAACTCCTCCGGCGGTATTGCCATGTTCTTCGGCGGCGGTGTGGACATGAAATTCAAAAAGAAACTGGCAATTCGCGTGGGCCAGTTCGACTGGTTTCACAGCGCCGGGGAATACGGCGGCAACGGCAACGTAAGGCTCTCCGCCGGAGTCGTATACCACTTCTGACCTCCGGACGATTCCCGAGGAGTAGCTATACCAGTAAGGACAGGCAGAGGCGCACCAGACGAGTGCAAGTCTGCTTGTCCATTCGGATCCGGCATTCGCAAACTCGAATAGGAGATCATTATGACGAGCTACTTGGTATGGAACAAAGGCACGCCGCACGTCGAGCGGAGCTTCAAATCTTGGACCTGCAGTGTGGTCGCGTGGGCATTGCTGGTGCTGTGCGCAGCTTCCTCCACGAGGGGGGCCGCGCAAGAGAAACAGCAACCTGCGGCACCCACCAACAGGATTCGGCTTCTGCTGCTGACCGACACAAGCAAACTTCTTACCGTCCACTACGAGACCAAGGGCAGAGTGATCCGCGACCTCCTCATGACCAGCCCCCTGACCGGCGGAGTAGGGAGCATCATTGTGGATGCGGCAGAACAAAAACACGAAAACTCAAAAGAATCGAAGATCTTGCAGAAAACCGTGGGCGAGTTCGATCGCCGGCCTATTATCGAGGCTCGAATCGCAGCCGTTTTCAAGGACAAGACGAGATATTTTGACCTTGTCGTTCCGCCGGATCCGTCCGTATACATGACGGGGAAAGATATCAATTTCAGCAAGGTTCAAGCCGACGGCTACCCTTACGTACTGTGGGTCAAGGAAAAATTTGCCGGGGAGGCCACCGTGGCGGGCTTAGGCACGCTCTCCGCGGGTTCCGCGCTGGAGTTTAAAGTCTACGACGCCGCTACTGGCAAGGATATGGGGGGCAAGCCGGGCAGAGCCAGCGCGTATTCGCCGCACAAGCAGGAGTTCGATCCCGCCACCTCAGACCGCAACGCCTTCGTGGCCGATTATGACGTTGCCGTCGGTTCCGAATGCGGTCAAGTCTACGGCGTAATCAACAAACAGGGCCATCTCCACGCCATGGCCGAAGCCCACGGATTGGGCAGCGAAGTGCCCGATCTGGGCGCGATTCTCGCCCAGTACGAAAAACGTTTCGATTACAATTTCAAGCTCCCGAAGCACTGGCACCATTTGAAGGGAACCACGAAGTATTCCGCGACCTTGATGAAATTGTTCGGCGACGGACCCAAGTTCCGCGTGCTGGTGAATGTCGACCTGATGCTCGCCGAACTCGGCCAGAAACCCGGCGACCTGGGCGAATACATCCGGAACTACTTTGAGGGTTTGCAAGAGAAAGGTTATGCGGCGGACGCGGCTACGTCCTTTAAGGGATTTACTCTCGACCCAGCCTACACCGTGTACCTGATCGATCGGCCGCATGGCGTCGGCAAGGAGATAGTGGCGTTCCGGCAATTGGATGCCCCCTTCGTGGTTGTCTACGACGTCGTATTCGATTCCGACTACGACGGACTGGTGGCGAAATACAGCTCGGATTTTCAGGAGATAATCAACGATTCGCGGATCAAGATACGCGAATGACCTCTCGTCCTGGAAAACAGGCAACTGGCACACGATTTTATTTCGAACTGCGGCGGGAGTTCCGCGGCAGTTCCGAGTGCGAGGGCCAGCGCGAATTCTGGCCCTCCCCCAAGACTGTTTTCTCAATCGAATCTTCGCAGACCTTGCGGCGAACACTCATTCTGCCCGGTTCAATTCTGGCGATTGAACGGAGGGGAATCATGAGGCCAGGTCAAAGAATCACCTCTGCCGCAGCCGTGCTTGTCTTACTCGTGATCCTCGCAGCCGGACTACTCGCGTGTAATTCCAGCAGTAATTCCGGCACGAGCAATCCCGGCACTACGCCGGGCGCCTACACCGTAACTGTGACCGGCACTTCAGGGAGCACCACGGCCACGGGCACTTTCACTCTCACCGTGCAGTAGTCTGCACGTGGATCGAAAGGGCAAGGAGTCCAGGGGCAAGCCGAAGCTGCGACAGTCCGCGCCTTTGTTCGGCGCGCGGCGGAGAAGCAGAAGCAGAAGCGTTGTGAGTTGCTGTAGCAGCGCGACGGCAGGAATGAAATGTTACGAGGCTCGTAATGACGGACATGAATCAGTCGTGCACAGGAGCAATCGCGGACTCGTTCTATGCGGCGGTCGTAGGTAACAACCTCGAAAGCGTCAAAGCGTCGCTCCAGACTAATCCCGATCTGGTTCTTACCAGATACCCCCTTGGCGAAACGTCCTTGCACCTGGCGGCAAAGTGGGGCCATCAGGAGATCGTGGCTTTGCTCCTGGCCAACCAGGCTGACGTCAACGCGGAGACCGAATCGGGTGATACGCCTTTGCACTATGCCGCGGAAAACGGCGAGAAAGATGTGGCGGCATTGCTGCTGCTCAGCAAGGCCGAGGTCGATGCCAGGAATCAGTGGGGCCAAACACCTTTGCACTGGGCAGCACAAAACGGCCACAAGGACGTGGTGGCACTACTGCTGGACAACGGGGCCCAGGTAAATGCCAGGGACAGCCACGGACAGACACCGACTCACATTTCGGCGAGATGGGAACCCGACGTGGCGGAAGTGCTGCGCCGGCACGGCGGGCATGATGCACCGCTGACGAACTGAGAAGGCTTCTCGGCGTAGTTGACGGTGGACAACGGCAGATCGTCCACACATGCATCGCTGCCGGCAGAGCGGAGTGGACCTCATCGCGCGCCGGCGAAGGCGTGCGGGCTGGTTATTCCCCGCTCCTATCGTCAAAACGTGCCCATCATCATTGACACTAGGTGATTCCGGGCAGAGAATTGTCGCCCTGGGGAGAAGCGACTGTCCACTCGGATGGCTGGCGCGAGACCGCTGCCATGGTTCGTTGGGATGGAGGTTCAACATGAGAAACCTTTGGCTCGGCCTGTGCGTATTGGCAGCCTCAGTGTCTTGTGCTCAACAGAAGGCAACAGCCCCGATAATCCTGATCACTCCTGATGATCTTAACTACTGGGATCAAGCAGAAAAGAACTTGAAGACTCGTGGTGGAAAAAGCGTCCCCGTGCCTGCGCCCGGCGCGCCGCTACAAGTCGAGGCCGTCGAAACCAGCGGACCCGAGATTAAGGTGTTGACTCCGAAGACGGCTTTGGTAGATACGCCCGTGGAGTTGGAAGTGCGGTTCGCACCACACGGTGCCGTTGTGGATCCAAACTCCATTCGAGTCACAATCAAGAAGTGGATCTTTGACGACTTCCGGTTTGGACGGGATATTACTGATCGCGTGCGGCCCTATATCTCAACCGCGGGAATTCATGTTCCTGAGGCCCCAATGCCGGCTGGCACTTACCAATTCGTGCTTCATGTAGCCGATACTGCGCAGAAGGGCAGCTCGGTACGACTGGTGTTAGCGGTCATTCCCAAAAATTAACCTGACGCTTCCTCTCGGGACGCGCGCTTAGGATGACTCGCGGCAGAGTGCCTCCATCAAGCGAGATTCATCCTGACTGCGTTGAATCCGCGCTCGCCATTCTCTCCAGCGACTTTCCTCCTGGCCCGTTCGTTCTCCCGAGACAGAGTGTTGGATGGACTCGTACTCCTGTGCCATTCCCGCAAGAGCTTTGTCGAAGTCGCCGTGCGCCCAGTTCAGCGCGACTTCGGCCCTTCTCCGCACTACAGCCGAGGCGCGCTCCGGATGAACCGCTCTCTTGAGCCACAGTTCTGCTTTATGGGCGTCGTTCCGGTGCCACGCCATGAAGATCGCAGCCTCCAGAAACAACTCATCCAGATTCTCCTCGCGCTCTTCCGGAGACAACCGTCCCGAAGCTGCCAGGCAGCGCTCCAGACACTGAGCGGCAGTTTCCGGATCGGCGGCCAGGCCATACTTCAGCCAGTCCGTGTGAAACGTCGTCGTGAGAATCTCCGTGGGAGTCGCTGCCATCGCCATCCACCGGCGGTTCCACAGGGAACGATCCACGCCTCGGTTTTTCAGCATGTACAGCGCATGGGCCGCAATCTGCTGTTTGGCGCCGGCATACGACAGGAGCAGAGTTCGGAACAGCATCCCATCGCCGGCATAGCCGCGAAATCGCAGCCGTCTCAAACTCTGAATGCCGGCCAGGAGCGAGAGAATCGCAAACCCGGCCATCGGCAACCCGATCGCGGGATTTCCACCGATCTTTTCCGCGCGGCAGCTGATCAATGCTGCCGCACCCGTAGTAAGGCTGGCGATTGGTCCTCCCGCCACCCATATCAGCAGTCGTCGCCGCACTCGCCGCACCCGGTCGATGGACATCAGGATCAGCCCGCCCGTGAGATGGCGCCGCCATCCCAGCTTCCAGCGGCCGCAATCGCGTTTCAGCGAAAGCGGGCCGATGACGAGAAAAGTGAGTCGAAGGCCTGCGCTGCGTCCTGCCAGCCAGTGCCCGAACTCGTGCACTGCGGCTACGACCAGGCTGATCGTGAAATAACCGAGGAGGATGGCCAGAACTGGAAGATTCGGAAGAATCAACGCCGCCGCAAGCCCGGCCAGAATAGCAACCACGTTGCGCAACCGGACGCCCTCAGCTTGGGGTTGAGGCAGTGGCTCCGTCAGGTCAAGTATGGGCGTGGCGGAGGGTGGCTCCCGTTCGGACATTGCAATCGGCTCGGCCTTCCGGAAGTTGCTCCTCCGCGCTTACAAGAAATGAAGAGTGGTTTGTCACCGATGGCTGACGGCTGATGGCCGGCTACTTCTTCTTCTTTCCCATCTTGCGCGAGATTTCTTCCACGATTTTGGGCCGCATATCGGCGAGGACGCTGTCCACGATGCTGGCGATCTCGGCAGACTCGGAACCGGATTCGGCTGGAGCTTCCTCGGGAGCTTTTTCTGCGCCCGCAGCGACGGCCATGGCGGCCTGATCCGGAGCAGGCGCTGCTTCTTCGGTTTTCGACGGGGGTTCGGCCTTGCCATCCCCGGTATCACGGATGCGCCGCCAACTCGCCCAGGCAGCGGCAGTGGTGGCTGCGATTTCTTTCTCTTTTTTCGCCATATCTTCAATGCCTCCTGCGGCAGGTTCGGCTTTCGCCGGTGCCTCTGTCATTTGCGGGGAATCCTGGCTGGCCAAGGACGGCTCGGCGGGAACTTCGCTGGCAAGAACTGCGCTGGCAAAGTCCGGCGCTGCCGTTTCGGGTGTTTCTGCACTTGAGGAAATCTCTGCGGGTGTGGCCGCAACCGCCTCGACCTGAGGCTGCGGCTCTTCCGCCTTCTTTTCGGCTTCCTGTTCCTGCGGCGCGGGTTGAAGTACATCCTGAGCGCGGACTTCTTCCTGCTTCGCTTCCGGCTCCGCCGCCGCGCTCTCCACAACCGGCTTATCTTCCACCTTGGCTTCGATTTTCGCTTCGACTTTCTCTTCTACTTTCTCCTCCACTTTCGCTTCGACGACCGGAGGAGCCTCCACCACCGGCTCCTCTACCGGTTCTGGTGCCCGCTCGGCGACGGGCTCAGATATCCGCACCGGAGCGGGTTCCGGCTCGGGCGCAGCTGCGGGCTGTACCTCGGCCAGTTGTGCCGCCACCGTTTCAAATTCCTTCACCGCAGCCTGGATTGCTTCCGCCGCTTCGCTGGCCACGCTGCTCATGGTCTCGGCCAATTCGGGCGTCGAAGTTACTGGCGGGGGCGTCTCGGCCACTTCGGGCGCGGAAGTCACTGGCGCTGGGGCAGGCGTCTCGGCCACTGGCGCTTCGACCGGCGGCGCCATTGCTGCCACGGGCTGAGTTTCCGCAACCGGCTCCGGCTGAGCCGCGTGGGCCATCTCCGCCGCCGCTAGGGCCGCGAAGTTCTTCTGCATCTCCTGTTCGAGAGAAATCGCGCTTTCTTCCGGAAGAAGCGAGACCGGCACAGCCATCCAGCGGGATTCGCTGCTCGAGAACTCCGCTCCGGCGGCAGCCGCCATGGTCACCGGTTCGTCCGCCGGGAGGTAAGCACTCGAACCATCTCCGGAACCGCTTCCCGAAGCATGATCTGTGCTGGTGAATGGCACCGGCTCCGGAACCGTCATCGCCGCCATCGCCTCTGCAGGGGTCAATGCGGCGGGATTCGGGACTTCGTTCTCGGCGTCGCTGGACTTCACTGCAGGAGCTTCAGGTTTTTCTTTCTCCTCGGCCTTCGGCTCGGCTACCACCTCTGCCACAGGCGCTGGCGCCGCAACCTCCTTCGGAGTCTCGACCGCAGGCTGCTCCTGCTTCACTTCAGCCTTGTCTTCCGCAGACTTGTCTTCCGACCTCACGTCCGCTACCGCCGGCTGAGCTGCAACCGGCAACGGTGGCGCTGGCTCGGCGATTTGAGGCGGTCTGACGTGTTCTTCAGAGAAACGGTTTTCCGCAATGCGTCCTTGTGCGACCCGTTGCTCCGCCGGATGCGTATCAGCCACTCGGCCTTCCGGCTCGTGTTTTCCGCTGCCGCTACCCTTGATCTGAGCCGCAGCCGCGGCTAAAGCGGCAATCTCTTCCGGAGTTACATCCTTCGGCAAACCATGAGGCGCCAGGGCTCCCAGATTCATCTTGGGGTCTTCCGACCTCACCGCCTGCGGCGGATGCGCGTGCGGATGGTCAACTATCGTGCGCAAGTCTTTATTGGGCGGGTTGTAAATCGCGGGATCGTCACCGTCCTCCGGTTCGACGACTTTGCTCTTCTTCTTCGAAGGGAAGGCAATCCGGTCCTTCCACCCGGAATCCTCTTCCACGGCCATGGTCTTGTCGTATCGTCCTTCCTCAACCGCAGCAATGGCGCGGGCAAAACGGCCCGGTTTGGAGGGCTCCGGACGGGGCACAATCTTGTCTTCAAGTTTGGCCAGCGCACTCAGTAACTCACTGGCTTCAAAGGGCTTTACGATGAAACCGTCGGCTTTCGCGCGCTTCGCTTCTTCGGGCTTGAACGGCTCCAGTTTACCCACCGTCAGCAGAATCGGAATGCGCGCCGTCTCGTTCACTTCCTTGAGGCGCTGGCAAACTTCCAGCCCGCTGTAGCCGGGCATATAAACATCGAGAACGATGACGTCAGGCCTGGCCTCGGCGACTTTTTTTAGGGCCGCGGAACCGTTGTTCACGGTGATGACTTCGTAGCCGGCGTCGGCAAGGATTTTCCGCCCCATGTTCTGGGCGGTGACGCTGTCATCGGCGAGCAGTATCTTCCGGGCCAAAGGTTTCCTCTAGTGAGGGGAGATACCGCGAAGGTAACCTGATACACAACCTAAGTCAATGACGCAGAAGGGAAGTAACAGGTTACCAGTGGTCAAGGCCTATTGCGGAGGCCCCATCCGCGAAAACACGTCTGCTCCGACTGGTCGAACCCTGTGCATAGTAGAAACAACGGTCCGGCGATTCCGAGCCGACGGCTGAGGTCCGTCTGGGTGGCAACAGGCTTTGGCTGATGGCTGACCGCTAATAGCTGAGGGCGACTTTCAGAACGGAACGATCTTCCTTAATCCTTTCTTTTTCTTCTTCTTGCTGCTGGAGATGTCCTGGTCGCTGGCCGGAGTGTTGTCAGCACTCGCCGTGGAAGAAGACGAGTCGCCCTGCGCAATTTCGTTTACCTGCGGCGGCGGAGGCAAGGACTGATCGCTCGCGTTGTCCACGGGCTTCAGTTCATTCGAATCGGCGGGCACGTTGGGTTTCAGTTCGTTGGCGTCTGAAGCGGCAGGTTGTTGGTTGCCGGAAACGGCAGGTTGTCCGAAGGGCGAAGTGCCTGGTGGCGTCGCGTCCGCGCCGGCTGGAGCTGGTTGGTCGGGATTAATGATCTTGACGCCCAGACTATTGCTGCCCGGGGGGCTCATCGCCGCGATCGCCTCAGACTGGACAATCTTGGTGGCGCTCAACGGCTCCGTGTCCACCAGGGTTGGCTCGCCCACTTTGGACGCCTGCGTCGTGTCCGGGCCTTTTCGCACGATGCCCATCAGCCTTTGCACCGTGCTGGTTTCGCGCCGGCTGGCGTCTTCGGCCTTATTCTGCGCGAGAGCAGCTTTAGTCGGACGAGGAACTGGCTGGTGCAGCGCCACCAGGCGTTTCTTGGCGTCATCGGCGCGATCCATTACGGGATAGCGCGTGAGAATCTTATCGTAGGCTTCGGCAGCCTTCTTACTGAGTTCTTCGCTGTAACGCGCTTTCGCTCCCTCAGTCACGCAGCCTCGCGGCAAGCCATGAGCGTCGCAGGTCGGAGCGCTGCGCATGCGCGCCATCTGCCCTTCGTAGTTCTGCCCCAGCAAATACAACGCCTCATCGGCACGGCTGTACAGCGGATACTTGTCCACCAGCGATTGCAGGCGCGCCATCGAGGCCGGATAGGACTCGCGCAGGTAGTAGAAGCGCCCGATCTCGAACTCGCGTTCGGCCAGCACTTCCTGCACTTCCAGCAGGCGCTGCTTGGCCTCGGGAACGAGCTTGCTGTCCGGGAATTGCAGAAGCACCTTGCGGTATTCGTCCTCGGCGCGCTTGGCGTGGGTGTAATCGCGGTCGGCTTTTTCCATCTGCTGGAAATGGATGTTGGCGATTTTCAACTGCGCTTCCGCCGCCTCCGGCATGTTGGGGAAGAAGACGATGAAGTCGCTGTACTCCTGTTCGGCCTGGGCCAGCGATGCCGTTCCCCCCTCGGCATACCAGGAATCGCCCACCGCCAGCTTGGCGCGGGCCACGTACTCGGACTCGGGATAGGTGTTGATCAGGGTCTGCAGCGTCAGCCGGGCCACGTCAAACCGGTTGTGCCGCATGGCGTCCATGGACTTGTCGAACAGGATCTTGTCCGGCTGCTTCGAGCCGATGTTGGCCAGCGGGTTGACTGACTTCTTGTTGGTGCAAGCGGCCGAAAACGCCAGCAGCAAGCCCAGCACCAGGATCCACGGAATTCGACGTGACATAAGACCTCGGAAAATTCGTGGCCACGGTTTCACAGGGATTAACACGGATCAGAATCGAGAGAACTCAAGAAGGCCTTATCCGTGTCAATCTGTGCAAATCCGTAGCTGAGACATTGGTTTCCAGTCGGCAATCGACAATCAATTCAGACTTTCTGCAAAGCCGCTTCGGTCGCCGCCTTCAGCAGCGCCGCCGCATTCTTCTTTGGATCACCATTACCGAACACGGCGTTGCCCGCCACCAGAATTTCTGCGCCCGCCCGGACCACGTCCCCGACCGTGTCGAGGGCCACCCCGCCATCCACTTCAATGCGGTAAGCCAATCCCCGCCGGCTGCGAATCTCGGCTAAGCGCCGCATTTTGTGCAGCGTGGACGGAATGAACTGCTGCGCCCCAAAGCCCGGATTCACCGACATGACCAGCACATAGTCTACAATGTCGAGCACTTCCGTGAGCGTCTCGACCGGCGTAGCCGGGTTGATGACCACGCCGGCGCGGCAATCGTGACCCTTGATGTGGTGCAGCGTGCGGTTCAGATGCCGGCAGGCCTCCTGATGCACCGAAATCCAGTTCGCGCCCGCTTCGGCGAAAACGGGGACGAACTCGTCCGGATTTTCGATCATCAAGTGGCAATCGAGCGGTAACTCCGTCGCCCGGCGCAGCGATTTCACGACCGGCGGCCCGATCGTGAGATTGGGCACGAAGTGTCCGTCCATGATGTCCACATGGATCACACTGCCCCCGCCTTCCCCCGCTGCGCGCACCTGCTCGCCCAGCCGGGAGAAATCCGCGGAAAGAATGGATGGTGCCAGTTCGATCGCTGAACTCACGGAACTTGGGGCCTCAGAGTCTCGGGTTTTCACGAGGAAATCGCTTGCGCAAATTCTAACACGCGGCAGAGTGTGACGCGGGTTATGTGGCGCGGCTACCCGGTGTAACGGCGGTCGCAGCTCACCCGCTTATCAGTTCTGCACCGGCGGAGCACTGTCATCGGACCGGACCAGCGGAACCCTCACCGGCAGCTTAAATTCCTGCTGTATCCGTTCCTCCCACTGCTGCGTGTACCTGGTCATGATAGGGATCATCGCCTGCATGGCCTCGCCTGTAACTGCGGGCGTCTCCTGCAGAAACTTCTGGCCGACCGGCGAGGAATAAAAAGCATTCAGGGCCTCAATGTCGCCGTGGGTGAAGTGCTTCTGGTAAGCAGGAACCATCGCCTGCAGCATCTCGTCGATTGGCATGTTCTTCATCATTTCATCCATCATTTTGTTCATTCGCGACTCAAAGTCCGGCGGCAACTTGTCTCTCATCTTCACGTATTGGTCGTGCTGCATCTGGTGCATGGGCTTCAACATGGCTTCCATCATTTTCCGCATCACGTCGTGCGATTGCATGGTTCTGAGAAGGAGAATTACATCGTCTCTAGAGGCCGGTTCTTCCGCAGTTTGGGCAAAAGCAGGAACGATAAAGGCGAGACATACAAGGGCGATCAGGACTCGTCTCATACAGCCTCCGTGGTCACACACAGGGTATCCCACGGACGCCTCCGAGGCTATGTATTTTGTCGGGGTTCTACTGGCTCAGCTTGAATTTGCACTCGGTTACGGGGTCATCCCGAAGCCCCGCGTTTTCACCAGCGGGGCGAGGGATCTCGCGTATGGCATGGCCGTTGTGCGCGCAAGATCCTTCGCTCCGCCTGAAGAACGGCTTCGCTCAGGATGACGCCGTCGAAGAAAGTCGTCAAAATCAAACTGCGACCCTATCTGTCGGATGTCCATCTGCCTTCCCGGTTCTGCCCGTGTTACCCTCGTCGCGCGTGCTTTCGTTTGGCCAATACGCGCCCGCGGCTTACTCCGTCGCCGCCGTTTTTCTTTGGGGCTCGTCCGATTTTGCCGGAGGTTACGGGTCGCGCCGCGCCAACGCCTTCGTCCTGACCGCGTTCTCGCATATATGCGCCTTTGCCCTCATGTTCGCCATCGCGCTCGGACAGCACGACGCCT
>Ga0187818_10000390_pt1 | contig 15556 bp, 17 predicted proteins | sample NC_wetland_sal_i_14_FD_130581 | JGI IMG/M metagenome (GOLD analysis project Ga0187818, IMG submission 130581) | Wetland sediment microbial communities from Neuse River Estuary, North Carolina, USA - SO4_3 | ecosystem: Environmental > Aquatic > Freshwater > Wetlands > Sediment | place: USA... | reverse complement strand
GCGCGTGCTGGGGATGGGTGACGTCCTCTCGCTCATCGAACGCGTCGAGCAATCCGTGGACGAAAAAAAGGCCGCGGAGCTCGAACGCAAGATGCGGCGCAGCGAGTTCACGCTCGGCGATTTCCGCGACCAGCTTCGCCAGATCAAGAAGATGGGCCCGCTCGAATCCGTGCTGGAAATGCTGCCAAAGGTCGGGCCGCTTGCGAACGTGCCGCGCGACACGCAAGTGGACGAAGGCCGACTGAAGCGCATCGAGGCCATCATCAACTCAATGACCGACGCCGAACGCAACGACCACGGCCTGATTGACGGACGGCGGCGCAAGCGCATCGCCGCCGGCAGCGGCACCTCGGTGCAGGAAGTCAATCAAGTGCTCAAGCAATACCTGCAGATGCGCACGATGGTGAAGCAATATGGCGCGCTGGCTTCGGCGGGGCGGCTCAAGGGTCTTGGAAACAAACTGAAGGGTGCGTCCTAAGTTTCCTCCTGAGCCCCAAGCCATCCACGATTGACGCTACCAGCTAATGAACAGATTGACCACCGTAGGACTCGATGCGAGAAATGAGATAACATGCCAGTAATCTATGGTATCGCGAAGAAAACGCAAGAAGGATGTCGCTCCAGCGCCAGCCTGTTCATGCGAATGTGTCATGTGCGACGAGGGCGCGCACTGCGGGAGGAAACCAGAATGTGAATGGCCGACCTGGCACGACCTTCGGACTAAGCCTGTAAAGAAGCCTCAAAACTAGCAGATCTTACTTCGGGGTTTTTCTTCTTCAATTCTTTTCCCGCCCATTCTATGAACAGTAGCTGAAATTCTTCCTGCGTGTAGATACCCTTGTGAATGAGAAGGCTGTTCATCGCGTAAATGGTCGCATGAAAGCGTTCGTCCCTCGAAAGCCGATCCAGAGCCTCTTCAAACGACATCGCAGCACCTCCAGCGGATTGGGCTAGAGTCTATCACTAGTGCATCCACGAGGATGGCATATTTGTTCGGCTAGGTTCATACCGGCGACGGGGGACGCAGGCTGTTCGACGCGCGTTCCTTGACCGCTCCGCGCGGGCCGCTTACACTATTCCTCTTGACTTGACGGGTTTGAGGCTCACAGAGGGGAGACTGCTTTGCCCAAGCGCACTTTTCAACCACGTGTGCGGCGGCGTCACAAGACGCATGGCTTTCGCGCGCGCATGAAGACCGTGGGAGGACGCCGCGTGCTGGCCGCGCGGCGAAAGAAGGGACGCCATCGCCTTACGCCCGTCTGAAGCATCCGGCGCCGGGAGGCAAGGGACCCGGCGCTTTCCGCGTGACGCGCGGCTTGTGCGCCGCGGCGAATTCGAGGCCGTGTACCGCGGGGGCAGCAGGCGCTCGAGCGCGCAATTCACCGTTTTCTTCCGCCCAAACGAAGCGGGACGCAGCCGTTTCGGCATCAGCGTGAAAAAGGCCCTGGGCGGCGCGGTTGTGCGCAACCGCATCAAGCGGCGCATCCGCGAAATCCTGCGACTTCACACCCCGGAGATACCTGTTGGATGGGACATCGTGATTCACCCGCGCGCCTCGGTGGCGCGAAACGACTTTTCGCGGCTGGCGGCGGAATTGACCGCGTTGCTGCGGGGCGCGCTTTCATGAACAGCCGCCGCGGAATTGCCGCGCGCGCGTTGCTCTTTGCGGTGCGCGCGTATCAGGCGTTTGTCTCGCCGCTGATGCCTTCCACGTGCAAGTTCTATCCCACCTGCTCGCAATACGCTCATGACGCGGTCGAGCGATTTGGCGCGCGGCGCGGCGTGTGGCTTGCATTCAAGCGGTTGCTGCGCTGCCGTCCATTCCACGCGGGAGGCTTCGATCCCGTCCCTGAAGTGGAAGGGGCGCCCTGTGCGGGTCACGGGCACGATGCTGAGCAGGCTGCCCGCGCCGAGGAGTTCGCCCGTTGAGCGAGCCCAAGAAGGAGATGTCGCAGGAGTTCCGGACGCTGCTCGCCGTCTTGCTTTCGGTCGGCATAATTGCCCTATCTTCATTTCTAATCAAGCCCGCTCCACAGCCGGCGCCGCAAGCCCCACCCGCGCAGTCCGCGCCGCAGCAGAGCGCCCCCGCAAACCAAGCGCCAGCCAATTCCGCACCGGTGGCTCCGGCACAATCTACGCCTCGGCGGAAGGCCGCCAATGAGGCCGCCGCCCCGCCGGAAATCGTTCCGCACGCCGCCACTTCCGAGCGCATTCTCACGATCGAATCCAAGGACAAGTACCGCATTCAATTGTCCAATCAGGGCGGCGTCGCGCGGCACTGGGTGCTTCTGCTTCCTTCCCACGCAGGCGACAAAAAGCCGGAGGAGCTCGATGTTGTGCATGCGCAGGCGGCGCTGCAATTCGGCTGGCCGCTTTCGCTCGCGATGGACGATGCGCAACTCGAGTCGCGCGCCAATACCGGGTTTTACGAAGTCACCGTCACGCCCGCTTCCTCCGCTGATACGCTGCAAGCGCCGTGTGAGGTGGATTTCGTGTGGAGCGACGGCCATCTTTCCGTCACTAAGAAGCTGAAATTTGATGTGAGTTACACCGTCGGCGCCGAAGTCACAGCCGAACTCGACGGGCAGCCTGTGCCTGCCTCGATCGCCTGGCGTGGCGGCTTCGGCGACCCATCGGCCGAGCACGCCGGAGCCAACGTCTTCTACAGCTTGAACGGCAAGCTCAACATTCTGGCCGCCAACAAACTCGGCCAACCGAACCAATCCGACCAGCGTAGCGGGCAACCCGGGCCGCTTGATTTCACCGGCATCCAGGACAATTTTTTTGCCGCGGCGTTCCTGCCTCGCTTGGAAACGACAGGCCCGCGCGCGGGCCTGCCGGACACGCTCGGCGCGCAACTCACGCTGACCGACTGGTCATTCAACCGCGACGTCGTCAGCGGAAACACCACATCCAAGGAATTGACGCCGGAAATTGCCGTTGGTTCCGCGCGCGGGACGCCGCTCGATTTGCGCCTCTTTGTCGGCCCGAAAAACCTCGACGAGTTGAAGGCCATGCGACCGCCGCTCAACGAGTTGGTGCAATTCGGCTGGTGGGGATTCATCGCCGAGCCGATGTTTTACGTTCTGCGCTGGATTCACACCTTCATCCCGAATTACGGCTGGGCAATCGTCCTGCTCACGCTCGCCATCAACATGGTGATGTTCCCGCTGACGATTAAGAGCTACCGCTCCATGTTGAAAATGCAGAAGGTGGCGCCGGAAATCAAATCGATTCAAGACCGCTACAAGAAATACTCGATGCGCGACCCGCGCAAGCAGAAGATGAACGAAGAGATCATGGCGATTTACAGTCGCGAGGGCATCAGCCCGCTCGGCGGCTGCCTGCCGATGCTGATACAGATGCCGCTCTGGCTCGGTCTCAACCGGATGATCACCTCCACCATCGAGCTACGGCACGCCCCCTGGTTCGGTTGGATCCACGACCTCTCGGCGCGCGATCCCTACTACATCCTGCCGGTCATCATGGCGATCACGTTCTATCTCGCGCAGATGTCCACGCCGACGCCCACAACCGACGCTTCGCAGCAACGCATGATGAAGATGATGCCTATCATGTTTGGCGGCATGTTTATCATTTTCCCGGTGCCGACCGGACTCGTGGTGTATATTCTCACGAGTAGTTTGGTGAGCATGGGGCAGCGGTGGTTCTTGAATCGCACGATGCCCGCGCCGGCGCCCGCCAAAGGCCCGGGCAAGAAAAAATAAGCTCGAAGGATACGACGCGCAATGGCCCAGTCCCCACAGCCCGCGCAGGGCTTCGTCCGCGAAGGCAAGCTCGACCGTGACGCCGTCGCCGCGGCTCTCCGCGGATGGCTCGGCGCCGTCATGCCAAAGACCGGCCTGAATCTCCGCGCAAAAATTCAGACCTCGCCATCCTCCGCCGCGGGCGATGAGGAATTTGAAAAGCCGGAAATTGTCGTGCTCTTTGACGGGCCCGACGTCGCGCTCCTGCTCGAGCACGGCGCGGAAACCCTGCTGGCGCTCGAATATCTTGCCGTGCGCTCGCTGCGCATCGAACCGCCGTTCTTCGACCGCATCCGCTTCGATGCCGGCGACTATCGCGCCGCAAGAATCGCTGAATTGAAACTCGCCGCGCGCGTCGCCGCCGATCGCGTCCGCGAATCGCGCCAGCCCTTCCGACTGAATCCCATGACCGCGCGCGAGCGCCGCATCGTCCATTTGGCGCTCAAGGACGACCCGGGCATCCGCACGTCAAGCGACGGCATGGGCGAAGAGCGCCAAGTCGTTATTTATCCCGCTGATAAGCAGTAAAAGTCCGCGAACCTCAGGGGACGCGCGGCGCTGCGCGCAACTCTTCGAGCGCGCGCAAGTCCTCGCGCGTGAGCGCGGCCCGCGCAAGCAGGTCCGGGCGGTTGCGCAGCGTCTTGGCAAGCGCCGCGCGCCTTCGCCACTTGCGGATCTCTTCGTGGTTGCCGCCGATGAGCACTTCGGGCACGCCCCAGCCGCGATACTCCGCCGGTCGCGTGTAGTGCGGGCAATCCAGGATTCCACCTGCGCCATCCTTCGACACAAGGTCTTTTGTTATCCGCCTGGCTGCCTCAGCACCCACAGTTTCGCTTCGTTCTCCCGTGCCGAATGATTCATACACCGACGACGCTTCGTTGCCGAGCGCACCCGGCAGCAGACGCGTCACCGCGTCAACAACAATCGCCGCGGGCAACTCGCCTCCGCTTAGCACAAAGTCGCCGATCGAAATCTCGTCAGTCGCCAAATGTTCCGCGACCCGCTCGTCCACGCCTTCGTACCGCCCGCAGAGCAGCGCGACGCGCTGCAGTTTGCTAAAGCGCCCCGCCGCTTGCTGGTCAAAGAGCCTCCCTGACGCGGAAAGCAAAACCACAGCCATGTCGTCCGCGCGCGAACTTCCCGTGAGTGCTTCCACCGCTTCAAAGAGCGGCTCGGGCTTCAGCACCATTCCCTCGCCGCCGCCAAACGGACGGTCGTCCACGGTGCGGTGCTTGTCGTGAGTGAATTCGCGCAGGTCCTGCAAGCGGACCTCGATCAGGCCGGCTTCGCGCGCGCGCCGCACGATGCCGTAATCGAGCGGCCCGCTGAAGAATTCCGGGAAAATGGTGACGATATCGAAGCGCATGGACTGTGGCTTATTCTACGCTATGGTCTTGCGGGAAGGGCGGTTCAAATCGCGCAGTCCTTCCGGCAGGGTGACTTCGATGCGCCGCGCGGCCATGTCAATCTTCGTACAAATCTCTTGCGCGAGCGGCACGAGCAACTCGCCCTGCGGAGTGTCAATCTCGAGGACGGGCGTCCCCGTTTGCTGCACGCCGCGCACGGCACCGAGCTTCGCGCCCCGCTCCCACACTTCGCAGCCGATCAGATCCGAGATGTAATAGCTGCTCGCGGGCAGCGGCATGCGGTCGGCAAGCGGCACCTGCAATTCGAGTCCGCGCAGTTTTTCCGCGGCGGTCATCGAATCCACGCCTGCAAAATGGATGATTGCGTGCCCGCCGCGGCTCGTGCTCAGCCTGCACGAGCGCACTTCCGCGCGCCGCGGTTCCGTGCGGCCATCCCAAAGCCATACTTCGCGCAGTTTCGTCAATCGCTCGGGAAAATCGGTCAGAATCGCGGCGGCCACCTCTCCGCGTATTCCGTGCGGACGCAGCACGCGCGCCAATGTCAGCCGTTCGTTTGCTTCGGAGGGCACTACTCGAGGATTTCCAGCGTCAGGCGTTTTTTCATTTTCATGCCCGCCGCGCCCAAAATCGTGCGGATGGATTTCGCCGTGCGCCCCTGCCGGCCAATCACTTTGCCGAGATCGGTTGGATGGACCCGCAATTCGAGGACGGTCACCTGCTCCCCTTCCACTGCGCGCACCTGCACTTGATCCGGATTATCTACCAGGGCCTTTGCAATCGCTTCAACGAGATCTTTCATGGAACCGCCTTCCGCTTGAGCCGTATCCCTGCCTGCCGTCAGGCAGGACCCGGAATGCCGATGGGGTCGTTCCCCGGAGCGCTCCGCGTTCGCCGGACGCCCCGAGCGGCGGAGGCGCCTAGGCGATCTTTTGGGCGCGGAGGAAGCTGCGAACAGTGTCGCTGGGCTGCGCGCCGCACCCTAACCAGTACTTGATGCGCTCTGCCTTAAGCAGGATGGCTGCGGGCTTCTTCAATGGGTCATACGTGCCGACGATTTCCAGGGTCCGGCCGTTGCGGGGACTGCGCTTGTCAATCACCACCACACGGTAAAAGGGCTTCTTTTTCTTGCCAATTCTCGCAAGACGGATAGATACCACGCGAATACACCTCCTCAAGAGCCTGCCATTATAGCCGCAAACCTCGGATTTCGCGAAACGAAGACCCTGCCCTCATGCGCGAACTTTACCTGCTCCGGGAAGCAAGCATCCTTTGAAAATGGGTTTATCATCCGAATAACAGAGGCTCGCCTTGAACCGATTGCTTGTATTCTTCGTTCTACTCGGTATCCCCTTGCCACAGGGGACTGCAGTAGGTATCCATTCGCAAGGGAAGCTCTTCATGATGGACCGCTATGCTGCAGACCTCGATGAAGGCGATCAGTGGATTCAGATTGACGGCTATGATGACTCCTACCCGAATCCGCCGATGAGCTTCAAGGGCTCCGATTTTTGGTACGAATGGGAGCGAAAATCCGAGTACTTGCATCCTCAACATGGGGCTCGTTTGGCAAGAGGTGGTGCTGCCGAAGCGGGTTTTCTTGGTTGCAGTAAGGCAGTTTATGCCAAGGGGGCGATCCGCATTGACGATTTGCCTGTTGGGTCGCACATCTGCGTTCACACCAATGAGGGCCGCTTTGCAGAGATGCGGATCGAAGCATTCGACAAAAAGGAAAAGACGATCTGGTTTACGTACACGACCTGGAAAAAAGACGATTCAGACTCGACTTATCAACCCCACTAGGCAAAAGCCGCAGAATCCGCTATAGTTTCGGATTGTCCCGGCTGCGCCGGTCCCGCCTGGGCGGGTCTCAATCACAAACACCCTTTAAGGAAGAATTGCCATGACTGCCGTGCTGGATAAGGTCAACGAGCCTCAATTGCGCAAAGAGATCCCCGATTTCCGTCCCGGTGACACCATCCGGGTCCATGTCCGCCTGAAGGAAGCCGAGGGCGAAAAGGAGCGCATCCAGCCGTTCGAGGGCGTGGTCATCAGCCGCCGCGGCAGGACCGCCGGAGCGTCTTTCACCGTGAGGCGCGTCAGTTTCAGTATCGGCGTCGAGCGCATCTTCCCGCTGCACTCCCCGATGATCAGCTCGATTGAAGTGGTGCAACGCGGACGCGTGCGCCGCGCAAAGCTTTATTACCTGCGCGGGCGCAAAGGCAAGGCCGCGCGCATCCGCCGCGTCGAGCAGACCGAGCAGGCGCCTTCCACCCAAGCGTAAGAAATCTTTCAAATTGAAATTGCGATGCAGCGGTGCAACCGGCCGCAGGGGCGCCCTTGTGCGCCCTTGCTCTTTTCGCGTGCTAAAATCGCCGCCCGATGGCCAGACTTTGTTCCTCCCGCTTCGAGCGGCTCGCGCGCCAGTGTGGCTGGATGCGCATTGCGGGCGTTGACGAAGCCGGCCGAGGATCGCTCTTCGGCCCGGTGGTCGCCGCCGCAGTTATCCTGAATCCACGCCGCCGCATCGTCGGCCTCGACGACTCGAAAAAGCTTCCCGCCGCGCGCCGCGCCTTGCTCGCCGACCGTATCCGCCGGCACGCGCTCGATTTCGCCGTCGCGCAGGTAGATGCCGCTCGCATAGACGCCTGGAACATCTACGAAGCCAGCCGACAGGCCATGCTCGCCGCCGTCTCGAGCCTCATCGTAGCCCCTGACTATCTCCTCGTTGATGCCATGGAGTTGCCGCTCGCCGTCGAGCAAAAGTCGCTCATCCATGGAGACGCCCGCTCGGTTTCCATCGCCGCCGCTTCCATCCTTGCCAAGACCGAGCGCGACCGCCTGATGGACGAATTCGATCAGGTCTATCCGCAGTATGGGCTTTGCCACAACCGCGGTTATGCCACAGCCGACCATCTCGCCGCGCTACGCGTCCACGGCCCTTCGCCGCTGCATCGCCACTCGTTCGCGCCCGTCCGCGAATGCACTTGCTGGGCCGCATCGCAGACAGCTTTGCCCCTGGCCACTGATTGAGCGGTTGTCTTCAGCTCGGTTTACACAAGTTCCTAAGAGCACGTGCCTGATACCTCCACAAGGCGAGTGGCCCTGTAGGGCACCGATTACTGCCTCGCAGCGTCCCCTTGCAGGTTTCGTTGACGACCCCTTGACCCCGTGCTAGCGTGAAATTTGTTCCTTCCCTGCCTACCGGCAGGCAGGTTGGACTGCCTGCGTAATGCAGGACGGGCCAGCCATTCGCGGCCGCCGTGGGCCTGGCGCGCCGCCCCCTGCCGCAAACGGGCAGGCCTCTCAGGGAGTCAGGTAGAAAGCCGCCGATGGGCTATAGCAAAGTCAAACACGTCGAAGCCGCGCAGAAGCATCTCGCGCAGGGCCGCCTCGCGCAGGCCATCGCGGAATACCAGCAGATCTTGAAACACGAGCCTTCGGATCAGGTCACGCTGATGACCATCGGCGACCTCTACGTCCGCAAGGGCGAGACTTTCCAGGCCATCGAATACTTCGAGCGGCTCGCGCAGCACTTCGTCCGCGACAGCTTCCTCACCAAGGCCATCGCCATTTACAAGAAAATTGCAAAGCTCGCGCCGGAGGAGACGAAAACGCTCGAAAAGCTGGCCGAATTGTACGTCCAGCAGGGAGTGTTGAGCGAGGCCCGCCCGATTTTCCTGCAGCTCGCTGAAGCGCACATCAAGGCCGGGCGGCGCGAGGCCGCCTCGGCGCTGCTGCGCAAGCTGCTCGAGGCCGAGCCGGATAACCTCCGCGTCCAGATGCGATTCGCTGAAGTCCAGCTCGCCATGGGGCAGAAAGCGGACGCCGCGCAAACGTTTCTGGTCTGCGCCGAACGCCACCTCGTCCTTCGCGATTATGATGAAGCCGCCAAGTTGATCGCGCGCGCGCTCGAACTCGCTCCCGAGAACGCCTCGGCCCGCCTGCTGAAAGCGCGGGGGTTGGCCGCCGCTGGGAAACACGCCGACGCGGTAAAACTCCTCGAATCGTTGCCGAACCTGGATGCGGGCGACGAATCCTCCGAACTGCTGATGGATCTTTACCTTGAGGGTGGCCAGCCGGCTCGCGCATCAGACCTCGCCTTGCGCGTTATGGCGCGCGACTCGAAGAAATATGCGCTCGCCCGCAAAGCCGCGACGTCGCTCCTCGAAAACGGCCAGGCCGATGCCGCTCTCGATTTAATGAATCGTTTCCGCCACCCGATGGCCGAGGTCGTGGAAACCGAAGCGCTCGCGAAATTGCTGCAAGCGGCAGCAGCGAAGCTGCCGGGGCGCCTCGAGCCTCTAGAATGGCTCGTCGAGCTTTACACCCGTGCGAATGACTCGTTCCGCCTGCCGGAGGCGCTCGCGCATCTCGCGCAGGCCGCTGCTGCCGCCGGTAATCTGGAGCGCGCGCGGGAAATCTACGAGCAACTCCTCGAACGCTCGCCCGAGGATGAAACGCTTCGCCGAAATCTCGAAGCAGTCCGCTCGCGCCTCGGCCTGCAACTTCTTGCCCCTTCCGAAGCCGTCCCTCCGATGGCCGAACAACCTCCCGCCCCACCGAAATTTGAAGAGGCGCCGCTCGACGAGGAAACCCAGCAATACATTACGCTGGCGCTTACAGACGTGGATCTCTTTTCGAGTTACGGCCTCTCCCAGAAAGCGGTTGAACTGCTCGAATCAATCATTGAACGCGCGCCGCGTTGCGCGCCCGCCCTCGAAAAGCTTCTCGACTTATGCCTCGGCGCCGGCCAGAACAAGCGCACCGCGGAACTCGCTGAAAAACTCGCGCAGATCTACACCGAACGCGGCGACGCGGTGAACGCCGAACGCTTCGCCGAGCTGCACCGCCGCTTCCAGCGCGCCGCGGCGCTCGAACCTGAGCCCTCCGCACCTCTTCCAGTTCCGGCGTCCCCCGCTGAATTCCAAATCCCCACGCCCGACGCGGAGATTTCCTTCGCCGCTCCCGGAGAAAACGAAACGGTGGAGGAAGTCGCGGTTGAATCGGACTCGCCGGGACCTCCAGCCGGAGCATCCGAAGGGGGCAAATTCCACGAAGTGGATCTCTCCGATGAGTGGGCGGCAATCTCCGAGCAGGTTGCGAAACCCGGAGGGGAGCATCAAGCGCCCGCGGATCCCGAGCCCGAACCCGCCGGCGTCGAATCCAACTCCGCTCCGTTTGTCATCGAAGACGCGCACCATGCCGCGCCGGTGCAGCCGATTCATACGCCGCCGCGCATCGAGCCGGAACCGGCTCCCGCGCCGGTCGAATACGATTTGGAGCTTGTTGAGGAAACGCGGCCTGCATCCGGCCCGGCGAGCGTTTCCCCGATTCGCCCGCCGGCCAGTGAATCGAGCAGCCCGCTCGGCGATTTGGCCGCTGAATTGAACGCCGCGCTGGAAGCAAACCCGCTCGACGCCGCGCCTGCCAACGGCAAGGGCTCGGGGCAAGCCGCTCCGCCGCCCGAAGATCAGCCACCCGTTGCGGGAGCCGCGTTGCTTTCCGACCCCGGCGGGCCGCTCAGTGAGATTTTCGACAGCTTCCGCGCCGAGGTCGACGAATTGCAGATGGACGAAGACCCCGAAACGCACTACAACCTTGGCATCGCCTACCGCGAAATGGGCCTGCTCGAAGAGGCTATCAGCGAATTCCAGAAAGTCATCCAGGCCCACGACCGCACCAGGGACTTCCGTTACGCCATGCAGTGTTGTACGCTGCTGGCGCTGGCATTCATGGAAAAGGGCCAGCCGGAGATCGCTTCTTTCTGGTACGAACGCGCGCTGCAGACGCCGGGCCTGGATCAGGATGCCGTCCTCGCATTGCGCTACGACCTCGGAGTCGCGCAGGAGCTGGCCGGCCAGTCGGAAGCGGCATTGAAAAGCTATCAACAGGTCTACGCGATGAATATCGATTATCGAGACATCTCCGAACGCATCGGCACGCTCCGGCACCGATAGATCCGATTTGGATCGTTCCTTCTGAATGAATAGACTTTTACACGCGCTTCTTGCCCTGACTCTTCTTCTGCTCGGAGTCTTTCTCTTCGTTGTCCCTTGGCGGGACGCTTGGGAGCACAACTATTTTCTTGTGCGCTACCCGGAGCTTATCCGCATCCTGCTGCATCCGGCCGTGCGTGGCGCAATTTCCGGCCTCGGCGTGCTCGATATCCTCGTGGGATTTGGGATGCTTCGCACGCCCGTTGCGCACAAGCCCGCAGGGGAATAAGGCCGCGCAATGGCCGCGCCCTCGGATACTCCTCCCATTCTTTGCTGCGTCACGGATCGCCGCGCGTTCGCGAATCCCGCGGACCTCACCGGCGTGATCGCCCGCGCCGCGGCAGCGGGCGTTGACTGGATTCAGATCCGCGAAAAGGATCTCCCTGCGCGGGACCTGCTCGCGCTCGTCCGCGCGGCCGTCTCCGCCGCGAAGAATGCGTCCGCTGCGCATCCCGCGCGACGCGCAAAAATCATCGTCAACGACAGGCTGGACATCGCGCTGGCCGCAGGCGCGGACGGAGTGCATCTGGGCGGGCAATCCCTGCCCGTCGCCGCGGTTAACAGCGCTCGCGCGGATCGCGTCTTACCGGAGGGATTCCGGATCGGCGTTTCCTGCCATTCGCTCGACGCGGCGCGCGCGGCGGAACGCGACGGCGCGGATTACGTTTTCTTCGGCCCTGTGTTCGTCACGCCGGCGAAGGAAAAATTCGGCCCTCCGCAGGGAATAGACGCACTGGCGGAGGTATCTCATAATCTGCGCATCCCCGTGCTTGCCATCGGCGGCGTGAACGAAGAAAATGCACGCGATTGTTTCGCGGCGGGAGCGGCGGGCATCGCGGCGATTCGTATGTTTCAGAAATCAAGCGATTTGCCGGCGCTGGTGGCCCGCCTCAGAACCAAGGCCTAATGGTGCATCCGAGTGACCGCACCGTTGCGTGCAAGAATCGGGAGCAGGCGGCCGTGCCCTGCGCGCCTCCGGGGAAAAAATGAACACGAGGTTATAGCCTGATGCTGGGACGACTCATTTCCATCATTTTTCTCGTGATTCTTGCCCTCGTTTTGGGCGCTTGGTTTGCCTTCACGCACGTGAGCATCAGCGCGCTCGGCCACTCCGGCCGCGTGGAGACGTTTCTGGCCACAAAAGCGAGGCACTCCATGGTCGCACGCGCCGCCGCGCAGCCGCTCCCCGCTGAACCGCCCGACACCAGGGATAATCAGGCCGATGGCCACGTCCTCTATGGCTCGCTCTGCGCCGGCTGCCACGGCTATGATGGCCGCACGCCCACACCGCTCGGCAATTCCTTTGATCCGGCCGCGCCCTCGCTCGCCTCGGGCGAAGTCCAGCAGTACAGCAACGCCGAGTTGTTCGTCGTCATCCACGGCGGCATCCGTCTTTCTGGCATGCCCGGCTTCGGCAATGTCCGCTCCAACGGCGAAATCTGGAGCCTCGTCCACTTCGTCCGCACGCTGCCTTCGGCTCCATCCCGGACTCACTGAAGAGTACAGTCCGTCTCCAAATGGATTTGTCCACGGGTGGAATTGCACCTTTCGTTGCACTGGTACTTGTCGCTTCATTCAACACTCCAAACCGTATGCTAGACTGATTTGCGAGCATAACGAGCGCGCTTTTCGCATGGCCAAACAACTCTTCGGTACCGACGGTATCCGTGGTGTCCCCGGCAAATTCCCGTTGGATGACGCCACGCTTTTTCGCGCCGGCCGCGCCCTCGGCCGCTATCTTCGCCCGAATGGCGGCGCTCCCCTCGGACCCGTGCTTATCGGCATGGACACGCGCGAATCCGGCCCGCACATCGCCGGCGAGCTTGCCGCGGGCCTCGCCTCCGCCGGAGTCGCCGCCACATCCGCGGGCGTCATCACCACGCCGGGCGTCGCCTGCCTCGTGCGCCGCAAGAATTTTTCCGCCGGAGCGGTCATTTCCGCCTCGCACAACCCTTATCACGATAACGGCGTGAAGCTCTTTTCTTCCGAAGGAATGAAATTCCCCGACGAAATCGAGGAGCAGCTCGAAGCGGAAATCCTTGGCGGCACGATTGAGCCGGGGAAAGCAGAATGGCTCAAAGCCGATCCCACGCTCGCCGAGGAGTATCTCGAGTTTCTGCGCGGACGTGTTCTCTCCGGCGCGAAGCTCGCGGGCATGAAGATTTTGCTCGACTGCGCCAATGGCGCCGCCTACAAGCTCGGGCCCCAGCTTTTCCGCTCGCTCGGCGCGGATGTCGTGGCCATGAACGACGAACCCGACGGCCGCAACATCAATGCTGGCTGCGGCTCGCTCCATCCCGAAGGATTGCAGAAACGCGTCGCCGCCGAAGGCGCGACACTTGGAGTGGCCTTCGACGGCGACGCCGACCGCTCGCTTTTCGCGAGCGCTTCCGGAAAACTCGTGGATGGCGACGGCATCCTGCTCGCCGCGGCGCGCTACTTGAAATCCACCGGGCAGCTCAAGTGCGGGCGCGTTGTCGGCACCACGATGGCAAATCTCGGCCTCGAGCGCGCACTCGCGAAAGAAGGCCTCAGCCTCGCGCGCGTCCCGGTCGGCGACCGCTACGTCCTCGAAGAAATGCTCCGTGGCGGCTGCAACCTCGGTGGGGAGCAATCCGGCCACATCATTTTTCTCGATGACGCGACCACCGGCGACGGCCTCCTCACCGCCGTCAAAATCGCAAGCCTCGTCGCGCTGCGTGGCGCGCTCGACAGCCTCGTCAAAGGGCTCCACGTCTTCCCTCAGACCATCCGCAACGTCAAGGTCCGCTCCAAGCCACCCCTCGAGTCCCTCCCTGAAGTCGCCCGCGCCTTGAAGGAAGCCGAACAAGCCCTCGGCGATTCCGGCAGGGTCGTGCTCCGTTACTCCGGCACCGAGCCCAAGGCCCGCGTCATGGTCGAGGCCGAGCGCGTCGAAGATGTCGAGCGCTGGGCCAGTGCCATTGCCTCCGCGATTCAAGCATCTCTCGGCGCCAATAAAGCTGGAGCACTATGAGAAGGGACGGTACGCGCCCTCGAGCTTCCGCTTAACATAGGCGTGCTCGCCTTTCGCTGTGAAAAACAGTAGCGCGGCTGCCGTCTTTCCCCCTCGCAAACCGCATCGTCTCGCGTAACATCTTTGCTTTCTGAGACTTAGAGGTGATGAAAGAGCATCTCCTGCTGTGGCAAACCGCTTGCTCAGAGTGATTTAACTGAAATCGTTTCCCGGGGTGGCCCTGCACGATTACTGCCCGGCGGGGCCTTGGGGTGTCGCGAAAGGGGATCCACCATGGATCCCCTTTCAGCTTTTAGCGGTTTCTTGATCCGACTCTGCGCTCTTAAAAACACTACGGGGCGCAGCCTGCGCCGCGCCCCGCTTTCAATTCAATTGTGTTGCGGGGCGTCTTAGCTGCACCCGCTCGTTCCGCCGCAGTTCTCGCACTTGTAGCAGTTTCCATTCGGCGTCATGAGCATCCCGCAGTTGCTGCACGTAGGCGCGCTCGCCGCCATCGTCCGCGCGCTGAAGCTTGCGCGCGAAGGGCCGGGATCCGCCGCGAGTTGCGTTCCGGAAGTGGGATCCGCAACCGGCGCCGCCATCGCGCCCGCCTCCCCATTCGCTATCTCTCCCGACTTGATGTACTCCGGCGAAATAAACTTCCAGCCCATCCATCGCGCGATGTAATCGAGCACGGAGGACGTCATGCGGATCTCCGGCGTGTGCGTGAACCCGGAAGGTTCAAACCGCGTGTTCATCAACTTTTCCACCAGCGCGCGCAACGGCACGCCATATTGCAGGCTCAAGGACATCGCCAGCGCGAAGCCGTCCATCACCCCCGAGAGCGTCGAGCCTTCCTTCGCCATCTTGATGAATACCTCGCCCGGCGCGCCGTCATCGTACATGCCAACTGTGATGTAACCTTCGTGGCCCGCGATCCAGAACTTGTGCGTGATGGATTTCCGCTCGTCGGGCAGCTTGCGCCGCTGCGCGTAAGCGAAAAGCTCCTTCTGCAGCGGCGTCGCGGCCTGCGCCGGCTCGGCGGCCCTGGCCGGTTCTTCCTTCTTCGCCCCCGCGGCTGCCAGTGGCTGCGACTTCTTCGAATTGTTCCGGTAAATCGCAACGGCTTTCAGCCCCAGCTTCCACGCGTCTATGTAGGCCTGCATGATGTCTTCGACCGTGGATTCCTCCGGCATGTTAATCGTCTTGCTGATCGCGCCGGAAAGGAACGGCTGCGCCGCCGCCATCATCTTCAGATGGCCCTGCCAGGAAATCGAACGCCCGCCGGCGGCCGATTCGAGCGAGCAATCAAACACCGGCAGGTGCTCCGGCTTCAAACCCGGCGCGCCTTCGATCGTACCCGTCTCATCCACGTGCGCGACGATCTTTTCGGTCTGCTCCGGCGTGTAGCCCAGCCGCAGGAGCGCTTCCGGCACGGTGTTGTTCACAATC
>Ga0187818_10000388_pt1 | contig 15585 bp, 13 predicted proteins | sample NC_wetland_sal_i_14_FD_130581 | JGI IMG/M metagenome (GOLD analysis project Ga0187818, IMG submission 130581) | Wetland sediment microbial communities from Neuse River Estuary, North Carolina, USA - SO4_3 | ecosystem: Environmental > Aquatic > Freshwater > Wetlands > Sediment | place: USA... | reverse complement strand
TGTGGGCATCATTGCGCGTTTGAAACCGGGCGTCACGCCGCAAGCGGCCGCGGCTGAAATAGACACGGTCGACAAGCCGTTTCACGCATCGTTCCCCGGCGGATACGCCAAGATGTTTGCCGATTCAAAAGCCCAAGTGATGTTTCTTCACGACCGCTTGGCAGGCAACGTGCGCAAAGCACTGCTCCTGTTGCTGGGCGCGGTTGGTTTCGTCTTATTGATCGCATGCACAAACGTCGCAAGCTTGCAACTCGCGCGCGCGGCCGCTCGCGAAAAAGAGATCGCAGTTCGCGGAGCACTGGGCGCGGGACGGTGGCGATTGGCTCGCCAGCTTTTGACGGAAAGCGCGCTCACCGGGCTTGCGGGAGGAGCCGCGGGACTGGCGCTCGGCGTGTGGCTTGTCGCGCTGATCCGGCGGTTTGGCCCGCAAAACATTCCGCACCTGAGCGTCACATACCTGGACGCTCGCGTCGTCTTGTTTACGTTTGCAGTCTCATTTTTCACAGGAGTTCTCTTCGGCCTTGCGCCTGTGGCATCGGCGTTCCGGCTCTCACTCTCTGATTCGCTCAAACAGGGTGGCGCGCAGGGCAGCGCCGGAAGAAAAGTTGTGCGCCCGCAGCAGGCGTTGATGACACTCGAACTCGCTATGGCGCTTGTGCTTCTCATCGGAGCGGGGCTTCTCGCGCGAAGTTTTGTACGTCTCGTTTCAATTCCAATCGGCTTCGATTCGCACGGCGTGCTTACAGCACAAATTGCCCTCCCGGCAAAGACGTATCTAAACGATGAGCAACAGCGCGAATTCTTTTCACGATTGATCGAGCGTATACAGGCGTTCCCTGATGTTTCTTCCGCGGGAGTGGGCGCTGTGTTGCCGGGTGAACGTGAGATGACTACCGCAATTCAGGTCGAAGGCCGTCCCCCTGTTGCATGGACGCCCGAAAGCCCCTGGGGCACGGACGTTAATATGGTTAGCCCCGGGTTCTTTTCTGGTCTGAAAATCCCCCTGAAGGCGGGACGCTATCTGAATCAAAGGGACACGCCACCCGGACCCGAAACCACCGTGGTTAACGAGGCATTTGTCCGCCAATTCTTCCCGAAGGAGGATCCCCTTGGGCACGGGATCCAATTGGCCGGCAGCAACACATGGCATACGATCGTCGGCGTGGTAGGCGACACGCGGCAAATAGGGGTCGCGGCCGTGACGGGTCCGGAAATCTTTCTCTCGTATGAGCAGTCGCCGTCTCCGGGCATGACCCTCGTAGTCCGCACGGAAGCGAATCCCGTGACGCTTGTCTCCGCCGTGCGCGCGGCAGTGGCTTCTCTCGATAAGGACGTGCCTCTCTCCGGCGTCGAAACGCTGGACGAGATGTTGGCGGGGCAGGTGGCTTCGCAGCGATTCAATATGGCGCTGCTCGGGGCGTTTGCCGGACTCGCGCTGCTGCTTGCGGCGGTTGGAATTTATGGCGTGATGGCTTACGCCGTCGGACAACGCACGCAGGAAATTGGAATCCGCATGGCGCTTGGGGCGTTACCAGAGAACGTTCTGCGCATGGTGCTCGTTCAAGGCGCACGGCTCGCGATTCTTGGAGTCGTGCTCGGATTGGGCGGGGGTGTCGCTCTCACGCGGCTTCTGCGCACGCTGCTCTTTGAAGTGGAGCCCACTGACCCCGCGACATTCGCGGCGGGCGCGGCGCTGCTCTTTGCGGCTGCGCTTGCGGCGTGCTGGATTCCCGCGCGCAGAGCGGCGCGCGTGGATCCGCTCGTCGCGCTGCGGTACGAATGAAGGGCTGCGAATAGCCTGCGAGCGGTTTACGGCTTCGCGGGGGCCAGCGCGGCCTTGGCCTGCGCCGCGATTTGAGCGAAGCCATCCGCGTCACGCACGGCCATGTCGGCGAGCACCTTGCGGTCCACAGTGATTCCCGCGGCCTTCAGCCCCTGCATCAGTTTGCTGTAGGAAATTCCGGCGAGACGCGCGGCCGCACCGATGCGCTGGATCCACAGACGGCGGAACTGCCTTTTGCGGTTGCGCCGGTCGCGATAGGAATACCGCTCGGCGCGATTCGCGGCTTCCTGCGCGGACTGATAGAGCTTGCTCTTGGTGAGGAAGAATCCCTTGGTGCGGCGCAAATACTTCTTGCGGCGCGCACGGCGTTTTGTTCCACGTTTGACTCTTGCCATATTTCAGCTCCTGCGGCGAGACACAAAGCTGCCCGGGAAAACATCGCCCGAATAAACCGGTTCGCGGCGAAACCCAGCGAGCAGATATTGTCTCCACGGCGTGTTGAGAATGCGCGGCTATCTAAAGAGATTCGCTCGCGCTCCGGGCCGCCTCCCGTTCACTTTACGCGAACAGCGCGGCCCTTCCGGCCGGCAGGCCCGCCGCGGCGGATAACGCACTGCCCGGCACAGAAAAAAATTCGTTCAACCGTAGGGCAACATCTTCCGGACGTTCCCGGCATCGGCCGGACTCACCGTGGTCCTCTTCTTCAGCCGCCGCATGCGGTTCGCCAGCTTGGTCCCGAGGAGGTGGCGCTTGCCCGAATGCATCCGAAGGACTTTGCCCCCCGCGGTGATCTTGAATCGCTTGGCGGCGCCCCGATGCGTCTTGACCTTGAGTCTTACACTCTTCTTTTTACCCACTGGTCCCTTCCTGCGAAGCTTCCTGCGGAGCGGGTGCGGTGCGCGGCTTCTGCTGCACGACGGGCACCCCTTTCTTTGGCGCGAGCAGCGCCAGCAGGATGTTTGCTTCCATGCGCGGGCCGTACTCGACCAGCGCGTAATCGCCCACTTCCTTGAGCAGGCGCTCCATTTTCGCGCGGCCTACTTCCTGGTGCGCCATTTCGCGGCCGCGGTGGAAAATCATGGCCTTGACCTTGTGTCCTTCGCCGAGAAAACGCAGGATCTGGTTCTTCCGCACCTGGTAATCGTGCTCGGCGGTGGAAGGCCGGAACTTCACTTCTTTGAGCTGCGAGGTTTTGTGATGCTTCTTCTGCTCGTGCTTCTTCTTGCTTTCCTGATAGAGATATTTGCCGTAGTCGGTGATCTTGCAGACCGGGGGATCGGCGGTCGGAGAAATCTCGACCAAGTCCAGCGCGCGCTCGCGGGCGAGCTTCATGGCCTCAAACGGCTGCATGACGCCCAGTTGCGCGCCCTCTTCATCAATCACGCGAACTTCCCGAGCCCGGATGCGTTCATTCACCCGGATACGGTCAGTCGGCCGGAAACTCCGCTCGGCGATAAACCCACCTCCAGCAGGCCTGCTACGAATCTTCCCCAGCGCCGCCACACCCCTGCAGTCACCCGGGCGCCATTGGGGCAGTCAGTATAGCATGGAGACCCCATCGTAGCTGAAAAGCGTCGCTTTCGATTACAGCAGCAGTCTGAGATGGCTGCTCTTGAAGACGATTCTCGGAGACAATGGGGCGCGCGATGAATCTGACCGTTCAGCCGAATCCGATGGGGATGAACGACCCCGAGGGGCGCTGGGGCGCGCTTGCGTTGCTCGCGGTAGCCGCTTTTTTGGAGATGACCACATGGTTTTCGGCCTCCGCGGTTCTGCCGCAACTGAGCGCGGCGTGGGAAGTGTCACCGGCGGCTGGCGCGTGGCTCACGATATCCGTGCAACTCGGGTTCGTCGCGGGCGCGCTCGTTTCCGCGGCGCTGAATCTCGCCGACATCGTTTCGCCGCGGAAGTTGATGCTCTATGGCGGCACGGGGGCGGCAGCCGTTAACCTGGCGCTGCTCGCGAGCCACGGCCTGGCGAGCGCCGTGCCGCTGCGATTCGCGACGGGCGCTGCGCTGGCGCTTGTATATCCGCCGAGCCTGAAGGCGATGGCCACATGGTTCCGGAGCGAACGGGGCACCGCGCTCGGCGTGATGGTCGGCGGACTCACGCTCGGCTCGGCGATACCGCATCTGCTGAACGGGCTCGGCGGGGTGCACTTGCAACTCGTCATCGTTGCTACATCCGCGCTCACGCTTCTGGGTGGATTGCTTGCGGCGTTCGTTGGACACGACGGACCATATTCGTTTCCGAGCGCCACGTTCGATCCGCGCGAAGGGCTGCGACTGTTCGCGAACCGCGGCATGCGGCTCGCGACGCTCGGCTACTTCGGGCACATGTGGGAGCTGTACGCGATGTGGACGTGGTGCGCCGTGTTTTTCGCCGACGCGCTCATTCACACGCGCGGAATGCCCGCGAACTCCGCGCAACGTGTGAACTTGACGAGCGAAGCGGCGCTCGCGGCGTTTGCGTGCATCGGCGTGGGCGCGCTGGGTTGCTGGGCCGCGGGCGTGCTCGCCGACCGCTGGGGCCGCACGAGGACGGCCGCGGCTTCAATGGCCGTGAGCGGCGCGTGCGCGCTCGTGATTGGATTCGCGGCGCTGCGCTCGATTGAGTGGACGCTTGTGATCGGGCTCATCTGGGGTTTCGCCGTCGTTGCGGATTCAGCGCAATTTTCGACGATGATCACCGAAGTTGCGGACCAGAGCTACGTCGGCACGGCCTTGACGCTGCAGCTTGCGATTGGCTTCACGCTGACGGTCGCGACGATCTGGCTTGTGCCCGTGCTGCGCGAATCGCGCGGGTGGCCGTGGGCATTCGGCTCGCTCGCGCCGGGGCCGGCGCTCGGGGTGATTGCAATGCTGCGGCTGATGCGTTCACCGGATGCGGCGAAGATCGCAGGCGGCCGCGGTTAGGCGGGTTTTCGGCGCGTGCTGAGGTAATGGTGCCAGAAAATGCGCGTCGCGACGCTGCGCCAGGGACGCCACGCCTCGGACATTTTCTGGAGCTTTTCCGGCGTCGGGCGTTTCCGCAGTTCCTTCACTTCATGCACCGCAATTTGCAAGGCGAGATCGTGCGCGGGCCAGACGTCCGGGCGGCGCAGCGCGAAAAGGAGATAGTTCTCGGCGGTCCACGGGCCAATGCCTTTGAGCGCGGTCAGGCGCGCGCGGACGCCGTCATCGTCCATCGCGTGCAGCGCACGGAAATCGAGCCGACGCTTGCAAACTTCTTCCGCGAGCAGGTGCGCATAAAGCATTTTCTGGCGGCTGAAGCCGATGCGTTTCAAGCCGCGCTTGTCGAGCTTCAGAAATCGCCCTGGCGTCAGACGTTTTACCTCGGCGAGGAGTTTGTTGTAAGCGGCTTTGGCGGAGGCCAGCGAAACCTGCTGCTCGAGAATCAGGTAGACCAGCGTGGCGAAGCCCGGCTCGCGCGTCCACATCGGCGGTGCGCCATGGCGCTCAATTACACCCGCGAGATGCGTATCGCGGCCGGAAAGCTGCTTGATCGCTGAGGCGTATTGGGCTTCATCGAGTGTCATCGCGGTCATAGGGGGAGTCTTTGTGGCTGCCAATCTCGCTCCCATTATTTCTTGACACTTGGCCGAGTGTTGGCCCCCGTGCACGCTTCCAACCTCGCCCTTAGATCCATGGCCCAAACGACCAATGGATGTGAATCATCGTACAGCGTCATATCGACATCGCCTGCCGCCGCTCGAATGTGAATTTCGTAGACAGGAGGATCAAGATAAACCGTAACGGCGTCGTCTTCGACGCCCATTTTCGGAGCACCAAAACGGAGTTCCTGAAAATTGTGGAACATGGTTTTAACATCGGGGCAAGTGCTTTCAGTCAAGTCTATGGACTTCACCTTGATTCGCTTCCTGATCTCTTCGAGGCTCTCCCCTGGCTTCCTGCGATGCATGACCATGATTTGGTCATAGATTGAAGTCGAGTCGGCAATCCGGAAATGGGCCGAAACGAAATTGTTTACCCCGGGTGCGTTAGCCTTTGGGTCGGGCCCTATCACTACGCACCACTCCGGTGCTTCGTTCTGATAGGCATGGAGACTCTGCGTCGCCCGAAAGGAAACGTAATATCCCGCATCTGTCTTCGACGGAATAAAATCCTTCAATAGCTTGGCCCAAGCTTGGTCGGTCCATTTCCATTCCCTAGCGGAAGGTTCGTTCCTCTGAGGAAAGGCCACTAAGGCGGTGCCTAGAGCGAGTGCAGATACAGCCACGAAACCGAAGAGCGATCGATAGAGCCGGTCGAACACTTGCCTAAGTCTATCGGATGCTCCGGCGATCCAAACTCGAAGATTGCACAAGGCTGTTTCCTCATGTTTCCGCGGTCGTTGGGTCTATCATGCGGCGGACGGCAGAGATACGATTGGCCGGGAAACCGCCTTGTTGCGCGTGCTGGCGGATCGCCTCTTCGTTCGGAGCGATATAGACGCAGTAAATCTTGTCGTCGGTCACATAGCTGTGCAGCCACTGGATTTGCGGGCCCATGTTGCGCAGCACGCCGCAGGACTTCTGCGAGATGGCGAGAATCTGCTCCGGCGTGAGTTTTCCCGCGCCGGGAATTTCGCGTTCAATTACAAATTTGGGCATGGCGAGTTCCTTTCGTTCAGCTGTCAGCTTGTGGCGCGGCTATCCACTTCGGCGCGAAGCGCGGCGAGGAAATCGGCGAGAGGCTTGGCGCCGAGGTCGCCTTTTACACGGTGGCGGACGGCGACGGCGCCCGCTTCGGCTTCCTTGCCGCCGACCACAAGCATGTAGGGAATCTTTTGCATCTGCGCGTCGCGGATTTTGGCCTGGAGTTTTTCGTTGCGGTCGTCGAGATGCACGCGGAAGCCCGCATCTTTGAGTTTCTGCGTGACCTGTTTCGCGTAGTCCATAAATTTTTCGCTGATGGGCAGGACGGATGCCTGCACAGGTGCGAGCCAGGCGGGAAAAGCTCCGGCGTAATGCTCGATGAGGATGCCGAAGAAGCGCTCGACCGAGCCGAGCAGGGCGCGATGGACCATGAGCGGCTGGTGGCGCGAGCCGTCTTCACCGACATATTCGAGGCCGAAGCGCGCGGGCAGATTGAAATCGAACTGCACGGTGGTGAGCTGCCAGGGGCGGCCGATGGCGTCAATCAGCTTGATGTCAATCTTCGGGCCGTAAAACGCGGCCTCGCCCATCATGCGCTTGTACGGGACCTTGAGGCGATTGAGCGTGTCGGCGAGCGCCGCGGCGGCGCGCTGCCAATCTTCGGGCTTTCCTGCGTAATTTTCCGCGTGCGTGGCGTCCCATTCGGAAAGCTCGATTTCGTATTTGTCAAAGCCGAAGTTCTTCATCACCGCGAAGGCGAAGTCCACGCAGGCTTCGACCTCCGCTTCAATTTGCTTCGGCATGCAGAAGATGTGCGCGTCGTCCTGAGTGAAGCCGCGGACACGCAGCAGGCCGTGGAGCACGCCGCTGCGCTCGTACCGATAGACGGTGCCCAGTTCGGCGAGGCGAACCGGCAACTCGCGATAGCTGCGGAGGCGCGACTTGTAAATCAGGATGTGGCCGGGGCAGTTCATCGGCTTCAACTGGTAATCGGCCTTCTCGACCTCGATGGGGCCGAACATGCTGTCTTTGTAAAAGTCGGTGTGGCCGCTGGTCTTCCAGAGATCGAGCCGCATGATGTGCGGAGTGAAGACGAGGTCGTATCCGCGCTTGAGGAGTTCGTCGCGGAGCCAGTCTTCGACGATCTTGCGGATGAGGCCGCCCTTGGCGTGCCAGAAGATGAGGCCGGAGCCTGCTTCCTCCTCGATGCTGAAGAGATCGAGTTCGGGGCCGAGCTTGCGGTGGTCGCGGCGCTTGGCCTCTTCGAGCTTATGGAGGTAATCATCGAGCTCAGGCTTGGTGAAGAAGCACGCTCCGTAGATGCGCTGCATCTGCGGGTTGCCTTCCGCGCCCTTCCAGTAGGCGCCGGCGACACTCATCAGTTTAAAGGCCTGGATTTTGCCGGTGGACGGGATGTGCGGGCCGCGGCAGAAGTCAATGAATTTGCCGGTAGTGTAAAAGGAGACCATCGGCTCGGTGGCTTTTTCCTCGACCAATTCGCACTTGAAGATCTGGTTGGATTTCCTATAAAACTCGAGCGCTTCGGGCTTTGACAGGAGCTTGCGCTCGTTCGGAACGTTGCGCGAAGCGATATCGTGCATGCGCTTCTCGATGGCTTCGAGGTCTTCCGGGGTGAACGGCTGGTCGCGCAGAAATTCGTAGAAGAAGCCGGTTTCCGTGGGCGGGCCAACGCCGAGCTTCACGTCCGGAAAAAGTTCGAGCACGGCCGCGGCAAGCAGGTGCGCGGCGGAGTGGCGAAAGACCTGCAGCGCTTCCGGGTCCTTCTCGGTGAGGATTTCGAGCTTTGCGTCGTGGTCGAGCGGGCGCGAGAGGTCAATCAACTCCGGCCCGGCGCCATTGCCGACGCGCGCGACGAGCGCAGCGCCGGCGAGGCGCGGGGAAATTTTCCTGGCGATATCGGCGGCGGTCGAGCCGCGCGGCACGTCGAGCACGGCGCCGTCTTTGAGCGTGATGTGAATACTATCCATCGAGTCCCCGCGATTCCAGCGAACGGAAGGACTTCTACGCTAACAAATGACGCGAGGCAGGGCAAGGTGAGGGCATCGAGCGGGATTGCCGGCGGTTAAAAGCAAAAAAGCCCCCGACGAACGGAGGGCTGACACTTACATTCCCATAAAAACCGTGCCATAGCAGTTACCTTCGAGTCAGGCTAATTCTTGCGGCGGACGACAGACGCAATTCTGTGGATTTCTTCCCTTTTTTATCCGCCTCGGCGAGGGACATGAGACTCAGACTGTCTTCGCCATTTTTGTAGATCGTTATGAGCGAGCGCTTGAATTTCCTGTACCTGCTGACCGAGCTCATCGCTGGTCTTCTTTCGAACGCAGATTGGAAGGTCTTTGATGCGCACGAGGAAATTCGGCGTCAAATGCGGGGCGGCTACTGCTGGACGTGAGGCGTGGGCGATGCGGAGAGCTCGCGGCGGACGAGGGCGAGGGCCTCGCTGGGCGGGCCGACGCGCTCGTAGCGATTGGCTTCGGTGCGTTCGTGGATTTCAAAGCCAAAAAAGAATTTGCGTCCGGAGAAATCGTATTGGTACACAGCAGGCATCCAAACGCCGGGAGCAACTTCGGTCTGCTCGAGCGTCATGCGCGAGCCGCGATATACCTTTCCGAGTAAACCGCCGCCAACAGCGAAATCGCTGGTGAGTTCGGCTTCCATCCTGACGACATGCGCGGTCGCTTCATCGGCCCAGACGGTGGCGGAAGCGTGAAGGAAAAGCTCGGTTTCACGGGAAGCAGGTTTGTAATTCGGGTTCGGCTCGAGCCGGAGTTTCAGAAGCGTACGGCCGTCACGGGTTTCGCGGCCAAGCCAATTGAAAAAGAAGGCGTCGCGCATAGCGGAGATGAGGCCGGCACGGTTCTTCAAGCGCGCGTTAAATCTCTCGCGGGCACGGCGCATGTCGAAATTCGCAGGGTCGTTCGTCATCTCGAGGGCGCGCTGGACGTTGGCCATCTGCTCGCGGTAATCCGCGACGGGAATGGGGCGGCCACGATCTTCGATGAGCACGCGCCAGTAGCCAGTCCCGGTGGGGATGACGCGGAAGGTCTTATCCTCAGATAAAGTCGTATCGGAGGAGTGCTCGCGGGATTGGCGGCGCTCGATGCGCTCAAACATTGCTAGGGCCGCGTCGTCAGCGTGCTGATTGGCGAAGAGGCGGTCAAGAAAGGCGCGGCGATACTCATCGGTGAGCGGGGCATCACTCGGTCCGGGTCCGGCGGCGGCCGAGGGGCGCTGAAGCGCAAGGACAGGCTCGCGAGGGAGCGCAGCGAGAAGCGCAGCGAAGGCGAGCGTGGTCAAGATGAGGTGCCGAGGCATGGAGGAGTTCGGCGCTTTGCGCAGCGCCATCCTTATTCGATTCGTCCCACGTGGGGCGTGTTGCCCTGCATCGGAGGGCGAATCAAGCTATTATTATAGCTGGAACCGGGACTTGCCGCAGGCCGTTCGAGACGGATTCTCAGCAAGACAACAGGTCCATCGGGCAGGGCCCCCCAGTAACTCCAAGGAAAGAAAGCCCTTCAGAGATTTCCGGCTAACAGGAAACATTTGGAGCAGTCTAAGCGTTTTAGAAGATAGAGGCCGGATCCAAGCACAAAATGAGCAACCACCGTTCGTCTGGAAATGTGGCGCTGGGGGAGACGTTTCACCTGGCGGTGGACGCTTTGCGCGCGCACAAACTGCGGAGCTTCCTGACGCTACTCGGAATCATCCTGGCGGTGATGACGCTCGTCGGGGTGATGTCGGTGGTTTCCGGATTGAACCTTTACATTTCGGACAAGGTGGCGAATCTGGGCGCGAATGCGTTCGTCGTGGATCGCTTCGGCATCATCACCAACTATGATGATTTTCTGAAGGCGCGGAAGCGTCCGCTGCTCACCTATGATGATTTGCAGGCGGTGGAGGACGGGGCAAGAATCGTGCAACAGGCGGCGGCAGTCGAGGAGACAACCCTCGATGTGCACAGCGGGAATCAGCTTGTGGAGGACGTAAGCATCGAAGGAGTGACGCCGAACTACATGGAAATCCGCGCGATGGGGATTGACCGCGGGCGGATGATGAATGAAGGCGACGAAGAGCACCGCTCGCCGGTGTGTGTGATCGGCGCGGACATCGCGACGAAACTCTTCTCCAACACGGACCCGATCGGAAAGTCGCTGCGTGCGGGACCGAGGGAATTCCAGGTGGTGGGAGTGGCGACGGCGATCGGAACGGTGTTCGGGCAGCCGCAGGATTTGTTCGTGCTGGTGCCGTACCACACCTATGAGAAATCGTGGCACACATCGCAGAACTCGCTGGATATGTTCGTGCAAGCGCGCTCGCCCGATGCAATGGCCGCGGCCGAGGACGAAGTGCGGATGATTCTCCGCACGCGGCAGCATGCGAAATACAACGATCCGGACGGCTTCGGGATCATCGCGCCGGATTCGATCATGGGGCTGTGGGAGGATTTGACCGGAGAGATCTTCAGCATGGCGATTTGGCTGACCGCGGTGTTCCTGGTGGTCGGCGGAATCGTGATCATGAACATCATGCTGGCAAGCGTGACGGAACGGACGCGGGAGATCGGCATCCGGAAAGCACTGGGCGCGAGGAAAACGCACATCGTGACGCAGTTTCTTGTGGAGTCCGCGGTGCTGGCGGCGATGGGCGGCGCGATCGGGATCGCGATGGCGTACCTGATCACCTGGTTCGTGAAAACGGTGCTGGAGTTTCCAATGTCCACGCCCCTGCACGCGGTGATCATCAGCCTGGTTCTTTCCACCGGCGTGGGACTTTTCTTCGGGATTTACCCGGCAGTGCGCGCGGCGCGGCTGAACCCGATTGAGGCGCTGCGCGCGGAGACATAGGGAAACAGAACCATGGCCCAGGACTATCGCGAAAACTTGAAGCTGGCGATGGACACGCTGCGGGCGCACAAGCTGCGCAGCTTTCTCGCCGTGTTCGGAGTGGTGATTGGCGTGGGCGTAGTGATGATTGTGGTCGCGCTGATCCAGGGGTTCCGGCAAAACGTGGTGGACAGCATCAGCTCGTTTGGGGCGGACACAGCCTTCGTGAGCCGCTTCGACCAGGGACCACACGTGGGGCGGCGCCCGAAAGAAGAGCGCGAGCGAAAGCCGCTGAAAGTGGAAGACGGCGAGGCCATACGCGCTTCCTGCCCCGCCGTGACGGGGCTAACCACGTGGGTTCAATACTGGGACGTGAACCACCAGGTGCGGTACCAGGGAAATATCGTGAACGGGCCGGATTTCCGTGGAGTGGAGCCGAATTATCCGAACGTGTATGCGAACGCGACACTGAAAGAGGGGCGATTCTTCACCGAAGGAGAAAACGACCATCGCGCAGACGTGACTGTTCTCGGGGAGGACACGGCGAAGGCGTTGTTCGGCGAATTGCCGGCCACGGGGCGCGACGTACTGCTGGATGGCGGATCGAATTTTCGCGTGATCGGAGTGATGAATAAGCCCAAGGGAGGATTCGGGGCCGGCGACGAGGACCGGCGGCTGCTGATTCCGTTTCAAACTTTCAAGAAAATCTATCCAGCGGCATACGAAATTTCGATCCGGTTCCAGGCGAAGACGGATCAACTTGATGCGGCCGTGGACCAGGCGCGCGAGGTGCTGCGGCGGCGGCGAAAGGTTGCCTACGACGCGCCGGACAATTTTTCGATTTCAACGTCGCAGGAGCAGGTGCAGCAGTTCGACGAGATCGTTGGGATGGTGGTGCTGGCCACGTTCGTGATTGCTTCGATTGGCCTGCTCATTGGAGGTGTCGGCGTGATGAACATCATGCTGGTAAGCGTGACGGAGCGGACACGCGAGATCGGAGTACGCAAGGCCATTGGCGCGCGCCGGCGCGACATCACCATGCAATTCCTTTTCGAGGCCATGACGCTGACGGGCATGGGCGGGCTGATCGGCGTGGCGATGATTGAGACCATTGTGGCGGGAATCCGCCAGTGGACAGACTGGCGAGCCATCGTGCCGATGTGGGCCGTGATACTGGCCATCAGCGTGTCCATCAGCGTTGGACTGATTTTTGGCGTGTGGCCGGCGGTGAAGGCGTCGCGGCTGGATCCAGTGGAAGCGCTGCGGTACGAATAACGAGCGGCGTTCCATTTTCCCAAATCAAGGTCATCAAGGTTGAAAGCGGAAGGCTTTATTGCGTCGTGGCGGGGATCGCTTGGGCGGCAAGCGAAGGATCCGCGGCGAGCGTGGCGGGGAAGGCTTCGACGTAGCGGGCGAGGTGCGGCAGGAGATGATCCCAGTAGTGGAATGAGCGCATTTCAGCGAGGGCTCGTTCCGGAGTCCAGTGGTCGTATGCGATGCGATAGAGAGCGATCATCGTGCCGGTGCGGTCGGCGCCGCGCTCGCAGTGGATGAAGATACTCTTGCCCTGGTAATCGCGAAGAGCGGTGAAAAAAGAGCGGACATTTTCGCGCGAAGGATTGTTCTGCGGATTCCAGGGAACACTGACGAATGTCATCCCCTGCGCCTCGACGCGTTGCTTCTCACGGCGGATGTCGTCGCGGTTGTCGCGGAAATCCACAACGACGGCGATGCCAAATTTCCTTAATTCCGCGAATGCTTCCGGCCGGGGCTGCGCGCCACGGTAGAGTGCGCCCTCGACGTGCGCGGCATTTGGCACCCCGAGCAGGCTGATTCTCTCTGCGGAGGCGGCCGCGGGAGCTTGCTTCGCGACTACGGATGAAGTCGCGGCAGTGAACGCCACGGAAGCGGCCAAAAGCGCCGCGACGAGCCAGATGGCGCGGCGACGGGCGAAAGGAGATCGGCGGAGGATCATCATAACAAAGGAGTTACGCCCTCCATGCTAGAGATTGGATGTGTTTGCGTCAATCGGCGGGACACGGAATGTGCCGGGAAAAGCGTTGTGACGAAGTGGGAACCCCACCACTACAAATAGACAAGCGTTTTCTCTTTGACCAAACATTTTGCGCTTTCTTGTGATTCCCTCTTGACAACTTTTCCCCTTCCGATGATACTGCCCCCCCAGATTCGGGGGACCCGTGGAGCGGCGCGCAGGAGTCCCGGCACCCACGCTCTTGCAGAGTTCGGCGCCACGCAGCCTGCCCGGTAGAAAACGGAGACATTGACGGGAAGAATTCCCGCCGCCGGTTCGCCCAGCTCATAAACCGGCGCTGATAGCGATTCCGCCGAGGGAAAGAACCAAGCGGATTCGCGGGGGAATGGTTTTCGCTTTTTACCGTGTTTGGATGCCCGGGGAGAATCGAATCCAGTAGTGCCTGACTGGAGAATCAGGCACTGCGCCCTTGCCTCAAGACAGGGGTACAATAGGGGGGTTCCGCGATCCGCGCGGAGCGTCCCGTACATGCGCGGAGGCGGACCATGGCGGAAGTCAGAATGGCTCTCAACAAAGAAACGCTGCAGACCGAAGCCCCGAACCCGGCCGGGGTCCGGCCGAAGACAGGCCTGGAATTCATACGTCATTTTACGAATGGCAAGACTTCGCCCTTTGACAAAGTGAAGTGGGAGCTGCGCACGGCGCAGATCGGCAACGAAAAAGGACAGGTGATCTTCCGGCAGGAGAACGTCGAGGTGCCGGAGAATTGGTCGCAGACGGCCACGAACATCGTGGCCTCGAAGTATTTCCACGGGAAGATCAACACGCCGGAGCGGGAAACCTCCGTGCGGCAATTGATTGGGCGCGTGGTGGACACGATTGTGGGATGGGGCGAGAAGGGTGGCTATTTCGCTTCGAATGAGTCGCGCGACGCGTTCCGGGACGAACTGGCGCACCTGCTCGTCGAGCAGAAGATGGCGTTCAATTCGCCGGTGTGGTTCAACGTGGGCGTGCAGGCGAAGCCGCAGTGCTCGGCCTGCTTCATCAACTCCGTGCAGGATGACATGAGTTCGATCATGGGCCTGGCGAAGACGGAAGGGATGCTCTTCAAGTGGGGCTCGGGAACGGGGACGAACTTTTCCACGCTGCGCGGGTGCCACGAGACGCTTTCCGGCGGCGGGATCGCCAGCGGCCCGGTGAGCTTCATGAAGGGCTTCGATGCCTTCGCGGGCGTGATCAAGAGCGGCGGAAAGACGCGGCGCGCGGCGAAGATGGTGATCCTGAACATGGACCACCCGGACATCGTTGAGTTCATCGAGTGCAAGATGAGGGAGGAGCACAAGGCCCAGGTGCTGATCGAGCAGGGCTACGATCCCGCGATTGACGGCGAGGCGTACTCCTCGGTTTTCTTCCAGAACGCGAACCACTCGGTGCGCGTGACGGACGAATTCATGCGCGCCGTCGAAGAGGACCGCGACTGGTGGACGCGCAACGTCAACGACGGCTCGCCCGCCGCTAAATACCGGGCGAGGGATTTGCTGCGGCTGGCGGCGGATTCGGCCTGGCACTGCGGCGATCCGGGAATGCAATATGATTCGACGATCAACCGCTGGCACACCTGCAAAAATACAGCGCGGATTAACGCGTCCAATCCGTGCTCGGAGTACATGTTCCTCGACGACACCGCATGCAATCTCGCGTCGCTCAACCTGATGAAGTTTGTGGGGAATTCCGGGCAATTCGACGTTGAAGGATTCCAGCGCGCGGTGGATGTGACGATCACGGCGCAGGAAATCCTGGTGGACAACGCCGGATACCCGACGCCGAGGATCACGGAGAATTCGCACGACTTCCGGCCGCTGGGGCTGGGTTACGCGAACCTAGGAGCGCTACTGATGTCCATGGCGCTGCCCTATGACAGTGATGGGGGCCGCGACGTCTGCGGCGCGATCACGGCGCTGATGACGGGCGAAGCCTACGCGCAATCGGCGCGCATCGCGGAGCGGCTGGGGCCCTTCCTCGGCTACGAGAAAAACCGCGAACCGATGCTGGATGTGATTCGCATGCACCGCGGTTCGCTCAGGCCGATCCAGCCGGAAAACGTGCAACCGGCGCTCTTGAAGGCGGCGCAGCAATCGTGGGACGACGCGCTCGAACTGGGTGAAAAACACGGCTACAAGAATTCGCAGGTGAGCGTCCTTGCGCCGACAGGCACGATCGGCTTCATGATGGATTGCGATACGACGGGCATCGAGCCGGACCTGGCGCTCGTGAAATTCAAGAGGCTGGTGGGCGGCGGCGTAATCAAGATTGTGAACAACACCGTGCCGGAAGCGCTCCTGCGGCTGGGCTACACGCCGGAGCA
>Ga0187818_10000387_pt1 | contig 15591 bp, 12 predicted proteins | sample NC_wetland_sal_i_14_FD_130581 | JGI IMG/M metagenome (GOLD analysis project Ga0187818, IMG submission 130581) | Wetland sediment microbial communities from Neuse River Estuary, North Carolina, USA - SO4_3 | ecosystem: Environmental > Aquatic > Freshwater > Wetlands > Sediment | place: USA... | reverse complement strand
TTGTGCTCGGGACCCGATAATCCTCCGCAGTTGGCCTCGGTTGAAGTGGTCGATACCGCGAGCAATTCCTTGACGGCGACCATAACCATTGGGAATCTGCCCGGGCAGACACCCGGCGTCTTACTCGCGGGCATTGCAATCTCTCCCGATGGAAACCGTGCATATGTGAGCAATGCCGTAGGGAATCAGATTTGGGGGATTGATACTGTCTCGAATCAAGTCGTAGCCATGATCCCGACCGCCGCTTTGGGTTTCGTTGGCGTGTCGATGAGCCCCGACGGCAGCCATGTATATGCGGCTGGCTGGGAGACAGGATTCCCGGTAGTAGATGTCATCGACACCAAGACCGATGCCGTGGTTGCAAGCGTGGTGCTGCCGAGCGATGAGGTACCCACGGACATTGCTGTAACTCCTAATGGGAGTTATGCCTATGTGACCGGCGACAACGGCCATGTGTGGGTAGTAGACACGATGAAGAACGCCGTCACGGCCACGATTTCGGTTTCTGTCGGGAGCCCACTCCTCGGGATCGCCATGGGACCCGATGCCAGTCGCGCCTATGTAACCTGCGGAAACAACAACGCGATTTACACGCTAGATACGACGACGAATACTGTTGTGGGCAAAATCCCCAGTGACTATCCGGGTGGACTGGCGGTCACCCCCGTCACATAGTTGGCGAAAAATCGCGTTTACACTCATCATGGGGTCAATGAGCACCGCCAGGCGGAAGACCGACCAGTTGGGCCAGGGCCTGCCAGTGCCTCGGATGCGGGCGGCGGCGGCCCCTGCGGATGTCGGACGCGTAAAGAATGGAGACGCCAATCGCTGATGCGATCTCTGAGAGGCTAGCGTCCCGTAGCCGAGGCTGAATCTGGTGTGCATACATTTCGTCAGTCAGCCAATCGGGCTGGTCTGATAGAGACCAGTTGCGCAGAGCGAGATCGTGGCGACGTTTGGTTTCTCTACGGCGTGCGCTCGCACGCGGCTCATGTGCAACCACGCGTCCCCGCCATGCTATCTCAAGCATCCGTTCTCTGGAGATTCCAACCGAACAGGTAGCGCAGTGAGTGCTGCCCTTGGCCACTGCCTTCCCGCAGCCAAGACACACATTTTGCGGCTGAGGTGGAGTGCTCGGGGGTAGACAGGCCTTGCCTTTGGCTTCACGCTTGTTAGCCTGAGTCAACCGCGTAGCGAATGGGGTGTCGGGTTTGCGAATGGTCGACCAGAACGCACGCGCAACCCACTCCGCGACTGGCGCAACCGCCCGGCCCCAGGCCGGGGCAGTCTCGGACAGACGGGCGGCGAACGATCCCATCAGTCGGCAGTTCCCGTCTCGCTGCTCGAAAAACCACTCCCGTCTGAGCGGCTGGCGCGTGACCCAGTCAATTAAGTAGGAGTCAATTTGAGCGCGGACTGGCTCCATGAGGTCGCAGGCCAAGCTGTCGCGCGCGGTTGTATCGACGTGCAAAACGCCCAGGCCGACATCGAGACCGAGAGAGGCAGCAGCAAGACGGGCTTCAGACTCAAGAAGGGCATAGAGATAGTTGAGCATCGCGTTTGGCGGGTTCGCGGCGAGCCGGGGCGATCCGGTCAGCGGCGAGATGCGAGCACCGAAAGTGCGCCAGTGGGCGGGTAGTCGAGACTCATCCTTTCTTGGAAAGTTGATCGGCAACGTGCGCCACGCAGACCAATACGCACGAGCGGATTGCGACTCGATCAGCCGGATGGTCGTGATGCTGTCGGCAGTCGGTAGTTCAGCCCCGAATTGAGCAATCGCGTCCGCAGTTGCGGAATCAAGCAGCTTGTGACGCGCTACCTCCTCCTGTGCGGTGAGCTTCTGCCTGATTAGTTCCCGCGCGATTCGGAGGGCTGCCCCGGACGAATGGGCGAGGGCCTGGGCACGGCGGAGCTTAGCATCAGACGGGCGAACCGGCCCCGTCACAACGAGCACCTTGCCATTTCGCTCAAGTATGGTGAATGCAGCGTCTTGGTCCGCGAGCCAGCGCAGTGCGGCCAACGACACGATGCCATCCGAACCGATGCAGACCAGCCGCCTCAATCCGTGATCAATGCGCGGTAAGCGGACGTAGCGGTGATCTGCACCAATACCATCCTTCAGAAGCAGGTGACCACGATCCACGCGGACCTGGATTCCGTAGCCGAATAGGGTCACGACCCCGTGGCGGGGTGTCAGTGAATTGTGGGATTTCGGGAGTTGAGGTACGGTTTTCGTAGCTGCCATTGGAATTGGCCTCCGATGGTGGTCAGGGCTTGTCGGCTGCTACTAACAGTCGGCAGGCCCGCTCTTACCTTGAAAACTAGGTTGCGGGTCGGGACTTGTATTTCCGCCTTACGCGTTTGCGCGCTGGTTTTGCGTCACGAGAATCCTCAAAAATCTCTTCGGGTCTGAGGGAACCGACCAAGTTGATGGCCGTGCGTGTCCTGACTCCGAAAACCGCACCGGCCAGGGCACGTGAGAGGAACCAGAATTGCTTCAGTCGGCTCGATGGGCGGATTGAAACATCACAGTTGGGGAAACGTGGGTCGTGCAACGCCGCGACGTAGTGTTCTGCATACCGGGCTAAATATGTAGAAAACGGGCTGCCCGCAGGAATGGGCCAAGCTGGAATCTCTATTTCCTTCTTCACTCCCGGTTCAACTTGAACCGTCCTCGTCATGACAGCGTCTTTGCAAAGGTCCCGTAACCTTGCGGGAGTTGTTTCCGGGTCGAGCAATTCCTTAATGACTTCGGGCTCGCCGGGAATCTTGACCCACTTCATAGAGTCCTCTTTTGCGAGATCGGGCCACAGCCAGCGTGTTGCCGATAGCTGTTCCTTTAACTCCCGGAGACGTTCCTGTTTTCTGGACGCCTCCAAGCGACCGGCCAAAATCTCCTCGTCGGCTTTTGAGGCTGCTTCTGCAGGGATGTCCAGGTTCTCAAGCTCCTTAGTCCATTGTTGGAGCTTGCCCGTGTCTAAGGCCCAGCGACGACGCCCCTCGTCAAGCCTGCGGAAATCCCAATAGAACTGGTGGGCGATGGCGTAGAGCGATCCGGGGTCCGCTTTTTGTTTCCTTCCGGCTCTCATGATTAAAGGGCAAAATCTATCTATCTGAGATTGACATCCTCAACGATTAGCAGTAACAACAGGTATATTATGCATTGGCCCGAGCCAAAATGCAAGGGTAATAAATAGGAGGTACCAACATGCACCGAGATGAAACCATACTCGCCGTGGGCATGACCGAAGCAGCCCGGAGGCTGGGTTTGTCCCCCCGAACGGTCGCAACCCTTGTGCTGCGCCGCGAGCTTCCAAGCCGGAAGGTCGGTCGCCGCAGAATCATTCCGGTTGTAGGACTGGAGGCCTTCGTCAGGAGCGATCATGGAACTGGTCGCGTTAAGACGGAGGCTGTTCAGGGGAGCAACGTCAACATAGGGTGAACCATGGCGCGCAAACGCATGCGCCGTCCCGAATCGCGTTCCCAAAAACGCTCCCGCAGCGGTGCTAACAAACCGGTCCGGTTGAAAGACCTCTCTACCCGTCAGCGCAGCGAGTATCGGGACTCCGTGGCTGTACTTGCTGACGCGAGACGCGGCTACGCCCTCGGGTTCGACGCCCAGGGTCAATTCTCCCAGATACCAGTCCGTGGAGTCCGTCACGCCGCTGCGGTCCGCAAGATTCCGTTTTACAAGGTTGAACGCTACGTCGGATCCCAGCTTTTCCGGGACCGCAAGGGCCGCATTCAGGTAACCCCTGCCGACCGCCTGCCGCGTAGGATGCTGATGCCTACCGCCCTGGGCGACCAACCCATCGTGGTGCGCGGTTCGCGCAAGGCCTCGCTGCTGGCGACATACCGACGCACCATCTTGACAGGCGATGAAAGCGAGCTTCAGAAATTCAAAGGAAAGAAGGTTGCCGGACAAGAACTCATCACAGACATTAGGACCATTCAGGCCCTTCTGGATGCGGGCGCAATCGACCCGGCTGAGATGTATGCGGCAGCCCAGGCTGGAGGCGCTCGGTGATCGCCGAACCCGCCAAAGCGATTCTCCGCCGGGAACGCCGATTGGCACGGCTCGGCAATCGCACCCCCTGCTGTCCCCGTTGCGGCGAAACGGCACTGGTATGCCTCCGCTTGGACCACGTCACCGGCCACAAGCGCGATCCTAACTTCACCGAGATTCTGTGCTTGAACTGCCACGCCAAGAAGCACGACCAATTCCAAGATGCTGACATTCTCATGATGCGGGAGGGAAGTGCCAAGTCACTAATGATAATGCGTCTACGAGCGGCGGCTGAGACCCAGCGAAAGCAGGCCGAGGCTTTCGACCACTGGGCAGACGAAATGGAAAAATGGTCATGACCAAACTGGACATTTACACCCGCGTTCATACCGTAAACCTTTCTGACTCCGACCAGGAAGAAGACGTAGCGGAGAATGATCCGCCGCGACTGCCACCGTCCGTAGTGGTCCTGGATACCGAGACCACCGAAGACCTCGGCTTGGACTTGGAATTCGGCTGCTACGCAGTTTGTGATTGGTTAGATGGAATCTACGTACCGCGCGAGTATGGCATCCTCTTTGACAAGTTGAAGTCGGAATTCGAGCAGGTGATTCGCGAGTATGCCGACTGCCATCCGTCAGGCATCGTGGAACCCGGCCAGCCTAAGTTGAGAGTTAGGACCCACACCGACTTCATCAAGAATGTGTTCTGGCCGGTGCTCCGAGCGGGAGGCGCAGCCGTCGGTCTGAACTTGGGCTTCGACTTGAGCCGTATTGCCATCGGCTACTCGGAGAAGCAGGACGGCAGAAGCTTCGACTTTTTCACGCGCGATTACCTCGATAAGAAGACTGGAAAACGTAAACTCAGCTCCGTCGTCCCGGCAATCACCCGCACCTCCATCGACAGCAAGAAGAGCTTCTACGGCCTTCACTTCTCGTTCGCTCACAAGGCGGACGGCAGTCCCGTCCTCAGCAAGGAAGAAGTTGCAGAGTTTCGTAAATCCCGGTTCGTCGACGTGCGCACACTAGCGTTTTCACTAACCAATCAGAGCTATTCGCTTGAAACTCTCTTGATCGCGCTCGACGCGCCTGCAGATGTGATGAAACTCAAGTATGTGCCAGGTCCCATCACTGAGGAGAAAATTGAATATTGCTTCCACGACGTAAAAGGCACACTGTGGGCACTAAACAAACTCGTCGCTGAGTTTCTCCGCCACCCTATCAAACTGCCTATAGATCGAGCCTACAGTCCGGTCTCGCTCGCAAAGAGCTACCTGAAGAAGATGAACATCATTCCACCTCAAGAGAAATTCGACATTCCGCCTGAATTTCAAGCTGCGGCCATGGAAGCTTTCTATGCGGGGCGCGCGGAGACCAAGATCCGCAAGATCGAGATGCCGGTCGTCTACCTCGATTTCACATCGCAATATCCCAGCGTTTTCCAACTTCTTCGCGGTCAGGAGATCGTGATCGCGGAATCGCTGGCCTTCGAAGAGTGCACGGCCGAAGCGCAAGCCTTGCTTGATGGGCTAAAGCGGGAGGATCTCTTCGAGCGGGACGTTTGGCCGCAACTGCGCTTCTTCGGGCAGTTGACGCCAGATGGCGACATTCTGCCGGTTCGAGCGGCGTATAACGGAAAGACCCCGAATATCGCCTTCAACCACTTCGTTTACGACCAACCTATCTTCTACGCCGGACCCGAATTGGCCGACGCCAAGATCTCAGGCAACGGTAAGTCTCCCAAACTGCTCAAGGCGTTCCGGGTAGTACCACAGGGAATTCAGCCCGGGCTCGGGCCGGTTATGCTGCGTGGCGAAGTCCCGATTGACCCGCTGGAAGGTGACCTAGCCCCCAAGATCGTAGAATCCCGTGCTCGCGTGAAGAAATCGAACCGCTGGCTGGCAAACTTCTTGAAGGTGATGGCCAACGGCGGAATGTTCTATGGCTTGTTCGCCCAGGTGTCGCCCGAGCGCAAGGATCAAGAAGTCGCGGTCCAGGTATTTACTGGAAATCAGACATTCGTTTCCCTCACCAGGGACATTGAAAAGACTGGGGACTGGTACTGCCCGCTTTTGGCTAGTCTGATTGTCAGCGCCGGTCATCTACTGCTCGCCATGGCCGAAAGATCGGTCCGAGACGCAGGCAGCTGCCACGTCCTGATGGATACGGACAGCCTCGCCGCCGTGAGCAGTGAGCATAGCCGATTCATTCCCTGCCCCGGAGGACCCCATCGTCTGCCGGACGGGCGGGAAGCGGTCAAGGCACTGAGTTGGGAGGAAACACTAGAAACGGTGGTAGAACCCTTTGACCGACTACATCCCTATGACCGCAACAGAGTGGAGGATCACTTCCTGAAGGTAGACGATATTAACCTTGGTCCCGATGGCCGACAGCGCCAACTATATGCCTTCTCGATCTCTTCTAAGCGCTATTGTCTCTATACCTACAGCGGTGACGGCAAACGCAAGATCGTCAAAGTAAGCGCCCACGGGCTGGGCTACCTCATGCCGCCCTTCGACGATCCGCCGGAAGCGCGCAAGACTGAAGGCCGTGAAGAGCACAAGTGGATTTATGAGGCTTGGGAGTGGATTCTGGCGCGGGAACTGGACGGCGAAGAGGCTGCCCGGAGCTATCGCATGCCTTGGTTCGCTTATCCCGCCATGATGCAGCTTACCGTCACCACCCCGCATGCGATCAAACGACTGAAGCATATGCCCTGGGCGCGACCGATGAACTTCATGAATGCACCCCTGATTGCCCATGCCTTGCTTCCGCCTGAAGTCGCCGCCGACCACTTTAGCCTGGTCGGGCCATATAACCCCAATTCCGCGATGTGGAGCGATGCCACCTACTTCAACCGGTATGATGGCAAACCCTATCGCATCGGGGTCGAGCCCGACGCGATTCCTTATCTGTCCTACGGCAGCATTTTGCAAAGCTACCGCCTGCACCCGGAGAGTAAGTTTCTCGGGCCTGATGGAGCAACCTGCAACTCCGATACACGAGGCGTGCTCCAGCGCATGACCGTTGACGGTATAACCAAATATCCTCTGCGCAAGGAATCCAACCGTCGCTGGGCGGAAGGCAATGACCTGAGTTTGATCGAAGACGACGAAGATGACCCGACCGGCGGGATATTCAAGCGGGATGGGAAACAGAGCTACCACCATGTCAAACAGCCTCTCCCCGCTGAAGTGCAGGAATGGCTGAACACTCTATCTCTGAAGCTGATTGAAAGGGAGCTTCGTATTGACCGCAACAGTTTACGCAACGGTCGCAATGGCAAGCCGGTCGCCCGCATCGCACAGAAGAAGCTGTTGGTGCTCTTTCGTATGGCCAAGCGAGGCATCGGTGTCACCGAAGCGCTCAAAGCAATGAGATCGGCTTCAGCCATGCTGGGTAAGCTCCAAAACTCAAAACTACGACCGCGCAACAAGGTGGTTGCTGACCCGACCCTGAAAAACAAAATCGCGAACTGCGGGCTACGCGAACTGATGCGCGAAACGGGCCTTAGCCAACACACGATTGAAGCGATCCGGGCGGGGAAGGCAATTCGACGCAAGACCTTGCAACGGGTCGTGCAATTCCTGGACGGAAGAAGGGGCTAACGATTTATGCCGTACAAAGACCCAGAACGCAAGCGTCAGTGGGAACAAGAACATCGCGAACAACGGAACACGAGGCGGAGAATGCAGCGCCTAGACACAGGGTCGGGACAGCCGAGTGTTCCACAAACAACATCCGATCTCACGGCTGAGCTGCGCAGTCAAGTTCGAGAGCCAGCGCCCGACCGTGCTTCGGATCAGGAGTTTCAAGGCGTATGGATAGCACTTCTCGGCTTGGCGGTTGCCATCGGGGTCGTGCTGCTGGCGGTTTTCGCGGGCATAAGTCGCCCCGATAAGGGCGTGCTTGCGGTCGGGCGACTAGGTCAAAAGTCGAGTAGTAAAGGGAAATACCCGGCGACTACTGTCGGCGAGTCACCGTGTTGAGTTCTGCACGCTTGATGTCTTCGAGCAGTCGCTTCAATTCGAAATGATCGCGCAAGTAGTCGGGAATCGCACGCCTGAGTTCCTCATGTATGTCTTGAAACCATTCGGCTTGATCTCGCGGTGCGACCCACCTACGGATGTAACTGATCATCTGGCTGCCGAAGATATGCAGCGGGTGTAGAGTTGCCGTCTTCGAACCACCCATCTGCGCTCGCAAAATCTTGAGAGCGTCCTGCATAAGAGTTTCGGCTGCAACGCCATTCGGCGCATCCGCAGCCATCTTTAGCCACAGGTGCGCAGTCGCTGTCTCCACTTGATCGTTATGAGGCATCAACGCCGCTGCCTGCTTCAAGTGATTTTCAGCCAGATCCATCTGCGATCCGTATTCGATCTCGTATGAGGCGCACTGTAACCAGTAATGCCCGTCATCACGGTACAAAGGGCGAATGTCATCATAGATCTTCCGAACGAGATCAGGACGTTGAGCAAACAACGAGTGAAGACGACGATGATTGATGGCATCGCGGTACACCCTAAACACGCGGCTGAAGCGTCGTTCACGGCCTACTGGGGGTAAGACAACAGCGACTGTCGTCAGAAAAGCGATCATCCCCTCCGCCAACAGTTCACGCGGAACTTGCTCCAAAATAAAATGTGCGATGGCGGGATGGCGGATGAAGTACCGCGGCGGGTCGGATTCGGTTGGTATGAGGATTCCCGCCAGGGCCTTTTCGACCAATGCCATTGTGTCGAGGGGCGGCAAATCCATCGCAGTAATGATCTGCTGAAGCGTTAATCCGTAGTCTCCATCGGAGGCGATGGCTGCGAGAACGTAAAGTAGCCGAGCTTCCGCTGGCGTAACACACGCGAACTCGTCACGAATAATATCGTCGAAACCGCGTCCGCTCGTAGCTTCCCGCATCGCCACCAGAATTTGCTTGCGAGCTTTATCGCGAAATACCTTTGTTCTTTCAGCAGATGTTTTCACCTTCAGGTCACCCAACAAATCGTGCTGTTCGAGTGTGTCCAGTATCGCTACGACATCTGCATCCGAAAGGTTGGGAACTACAATCTCCCGGTACAGTTTTCCGGCGCGACTGAGGTTGTGACCTGTATATGCCATTTCGTTCGTGCGAACTGTAACGACGATTACGGGTTGGTTCGGCAGTGACCGTGTTTGCTCCCACAGTTCAGCAATCAGCCAAAGATCATCGCCAGCATTGTCGAAGAACAAGAAGACTCGCCCGTCGAGACTCTGAAGATGAGCCCTGAGTCTATCCGGGTCGGGCCTGCTCTCCCCTTCGGAGAAGAACACTGAATATCCTTCATCCACCAACTCCATAGCGACACGCTTCGCAATTGTCGACTTTCCACCTCCCGCAGCCGACGTAAGGGCCAACACATCTGCCGTGCCATCTACGATGGCTGATACAAGTGCTTCTTTGAACACTGTGTTGATCTGCCTGTGCGCATCTACGCCAGCAGCTATGTCTTCCCATGTTGGTTGAATGCCTAGAAGGAATGACGCTCTGTCGCGTACATGAGAGGGCCTCATGGGAACCCTGAAAATCGAATAGAAGTACTCAATAATCGCAACGTCTGCTGCCGGGACGCCACGCTCAGAAGCCAGCAGCGCAGGTTCGAGCGTGGGATCGATCACCCGCAGAGTATCTTCTCTAGATGGTGCTTGTGCCTGATCGTCCAACCATCTGAAAAACTGCTGCGCGTCAGCACGAACAGAGACAATGTAGTGCTGGCTGAGTACCTCCTCGTGTGGTTTGGAAATCTCCGGCGAAACCAGGAAACACTTTGGTCTTCGGAGCTTCGTACCCCGTTCAGTCTGTTTCCCGCGAAGTTCGATGTACTGCCAGAAAAGCGGCTCGTCAAGCTGCGTACCGATAAACAACGTGGGCATGGTCGAGTAATCCTCGACAAAATGTAGGTACCAAACGTCCAGAGATGCTGCTCGACTACCATATTCGCGCATTCCAAACACAATGTCTTTGTCGTCGTCAAACGACCCGTGTAGCTTGATATATTGAATGCGGCGCAAGAACGCATCTCGTTCTTGGTAGTGGTCGGGCGCTACTATTCGGTCAAGGCACGGACTGGGGGCTCGCCCGTAAACCTGCTCAAGCACGTCATCGATATTGAAGGTGTAAATCCGCCGCCAAAACCATTTCGGTACGCATGAGTACCACTCGGGAACGTGATCTGCATGAAACTGCGAAACCATGAAATCGCGGACGGCGGCTCGACCCTTTGGGTGGGTCTTTGCTGCGTCATACAAGGTCTTTAGATTGGTTCTCCCGTCATATTCGGAGTCGTAAAGGAAGCGCCAGAATGTCTTAGTCAGATCACCACCAAGAGGCAATCGCTCCCCAAGGGTATTTCGTGCATCGGCTGAGAATCCGGCACCGGTTACGAGGACAACTCGATTGCGCCTGAGGTTTCTCAGCAGATTCTGTTTGTCATTTTCCGAAAGCATTCGCCACAGGCACTTTACATCCGCAACTGCATCCGCTCAAGCTATTTACGACGTATCACTAATCTAGAACACTGCGCGGGACAGGGGGTGCGCGCACCGCACGCCACTTGCACACAAAATGGTGCTGTAGCAGTTTCAGGGGGTGCACAATCTAGGCCTAATAGGCTTACCCCGCCTCCGGTTTGACCCTCTGCCGTCGAGACCTTAAACTGAGGGATGATCTCCGCTCATGGTTTTTTCGGGGCTGTGCGGCTGGCGCTGGTGGCGAGGCGGCCGGCGCAGGCCTTGTCATCCTGCGGGAGGTTTTCCTGAAGCGTTTCCTTTCTCTTGGACTTCGAGGCTGGATGCTGGCGGCCCTGCTGGGCCTGGGGGCGCCGCTTTGTGTGGCGGAGGGCAGTAATCCCATCACGCTCGACACCAGCGAGACCTTATTCGCCGTGCTGACGGCGATGAACACCTGCGGCTACGACGCTAGCTTGAACATTTCCGATGCGCAACGGCTCAACATCCGGGCCGAGGTGGAGAGGAACCTCCGCGAATCCGAGGACGCGCAGGCGACGATGAGCACGATGTGCGACTGGTATCAGGCGCATCGTGGGAAAGACGCGGTGCACGATTTGTCGCAGTATGTGTCCCTGGCGTTGTATCTGCAGGGTCCGCCGCATTTTCTGCCCAAGGTAAGAGAGGATGACCTGCCGCCGGATGCGGCTCCGCTTTCGGGATTCGGAGCGCAGCTGGAGCCGTTTTATGAGAAAGCCGGGCTGCACGCCATCTGGGAGCGGCATCGGGCCAATTACGCCGCGCTGGTCGAGCGCTATCACGTGCCGCTGGCCAAGATGGTGTTCGACAACGATATCTACCTGAAGCTGCAGTCGGGTGGATATCTGGGACGGACGTTCACGATCTACCTGGACTTTCTGGGCGATCCGAATCAGGCCAACGCGCGCAACTACGGCACTGATTACTACGTGGTGGTATTCCCGTCGCCCGATCCGGCAGCCAGCCAGCCGCTGAAGATGGAGCAGATTCGGCATGCGTACCTGCACTACCTGCTGGATCCGCTGGCCGATAAACACTACACGGCGATCAAGCGGCTGGAGCCGCTGCTGCAATCGGTGAGGCGGGCGCCGCTCGAGGACAGCTTCAAGACCGACATCTCGCTGCTGGTGACCGAGTGCCTGGTGCGGGCAGTGGAGATTCGCACCACGGGCACCAAGCAGACGGCGGAGGCCATGCGCACGCAGGCGGTGGAGGATGCGGTGAAGCAGGGCTACGTGCTGACGCGGTATTTCTACGACGCGCTGGTGAAGTTTGAGAAGGATCCGGTGGGACTGCGCGCCGCGTACGGAGACCTGCTCTACGCCATTGATTTGAAGCAGGAAGAGAAGGCGGCGGCTGAATTGCAGTACGCCAACGTGACCGCGCCCGAACTGGTGCAGTTGTCGCGCCTGGAAGACCGGCGGATGCTACCCACGGCCGAAAAGCGGCTGGCGGCAGGAGACGCTAAAGGGGCGCAGGAACTGGCCCAGCAGGCGCTCGACCGGAAGGTGGGAGATCAGGGGCGGGCGCTGTTCATTCTCGCCCAGGTGGCGGTGGCCAACAAGAACCGGGAGACGGCGCTGGAGAATTTCCAGAAGGCGATTCAGGCCACGAAGGATCCCAAGGTGGTGGGCTGGTCGCACGTCTATCTGGGAAGGATTCTGGACATGAAAGAAGACCGCGAGGCGGCGATGAACGAATACCGCGCGGCCTCGAACACGGACTTGCCCGAGGTGAAGGCGGCGGCCGAACGGGGGCTGCAGCAACCCTACGAGCCTCCGGCCAAGCCGCAGTGAGCGGCGAGTTTCGAGTTTTGAGCTCCGAGTCTTGAGTTTCGAGTCTTGAGCTTCCGCTTTTCGCTGATGGCTCGTAGCTCGCGGCTTTTTCGCTGCGATACAATGCACAGTTCGAAAAATTCGGGAGCCGAGCTGATGGGAAGAGTTTGGAGCAAGGAGAACGCATGAAGCGAGCAGCGATCGTAATCGCAGTGCTGGGAATGTGCAGCATGGGTTTCGCGCAGGGCAACAACAAACCGGCGGCGCAGAATCCGCCGGCCGGACAGGCGGCGCAACCCGCAGGACAGGCGGCAGCTCCGCAAGGCAAGCGGCCGCCACAGGCAAAAACGCAGCCGGAGTTTGACGCGTACAAGGCGGCGATGGCGCAGCCGGATGGCGCAGCCACAGAGAAGGCTGCCGACGATTTTGCCGCCAAGTATCCGGACAGCGAGTTGCGCGTGGTCCTCTACAAGTCCGCCATGCAGAAGTACCAGCAGGTCAACAACGCCGACAAGATGCTGGAGATGGCGCAGAAGACGCTGACCTTCGACGCCGACGATCCTCTGGCACTGCTGGGCGTGGCGCAGGTTCTGGCGGAGCGGACCCGGGACACGGATCTGGACAAAGACCAGCGGCTGGCGGAAGCGAAGAAGGATGCCGAGCGGGCGCTGGTGACCATTGACACCGACCTTCCGGTCACCGGTTATCCACCGGAGCAGTTGAACGCGTACAAGGGCTTCCTGAAGTCGGAATCCTACGCCATTGTGGGCACGCTGGCCTTCAATGCCAAGAACTGGCTGGACGCGGAGACGAACTTGCGGAAGTCCATTGATGCGCTTCCGGATCAACCGGATGCGGTTGCGGTTTTCCGGTTGGCGGTCGCGCTCGACATGCAGAACAAGCTTCCGGAGGCCGTGAAGTACGCCGATCAGGCCGTGGATCTCACGAAGGACCATCCCGACTCGCCTGCGGGGAAAGCCGCGCGCGCGGAGAAAGACCGCCTGACCAAGCTGAGCAGCGGCACGGCGCCGGGGCAGAATCCGACTCCGCCGAAGAATTAGAAAGGGGAGGGGACGTTCTCAGATACTGTCCCGAATTGCCGTTGGGATATAAGGTCGCCCCCGAAGGGACCGCTCCTCGGGTTCCCTGGTCTGCCTGAGTGAATCATTCTCTGGGCGTCATCCCGAAGCCAGGCGGTGTTCAGCCGGGCGAGGGATCTTGCGCGGATAACCGAGACGCTCAGCCCCACGCGGGATGCTTCGCTCCGCCTGAAGAACGGCTACGCTCAGGATGACGCACAGAAGAGGGCGGCCACGAGTCGAACCGAATCACTAGCGTGATAGTTATGAAGGAAAGGGAAATCACGGCGCTCGAAGCAGGGCTGGGCTACCACTTCCGGCGGCGGGCGGTCATCGAGCAGGCGGTCACGCACAGTTCGCAAGCGCGGGAGCAGGAAGCGCAGCAGACGGGCGAGGGCAAATACCGGGTCCGGGACAACGAGCAGCTGGAGTTTCTGGGAGATGCGGTTCTAGGCCTAGTGACGAGTGAAGAACTGTTCCATCGTTTTCCCCAGTTCCGCGAAGGCGAGCTTTCGAAACTGCGCGCTCACCTGGTCAGCGAACGGCATCTAATCCGAGTGGCCAAGCAGTTGGAGCTGGGCCACTACCTGCGGCTGGGACGAGGCGAGGAAAAGAGCGGGGGGCGCAGCAAGACGGCGCTGCTGGTGGATGCGTTCGAGGCGATCCTGGCGGCGATTTATCTGGACGGCGGGTTTGAGGTGGCGCGTGAATTTGTGCAGCGCAACGTGATCGAGCCGGAACTGGAACGGATGCAACGCGAAGGCGAGACGTTGCCAGTCACGGACTTCAAGTCCGCTTTGCAGGAAGCCGTGCAGGGACTGGGGCTGCCTCAGCCGGCGTATGTGCTGGTGGAGGAGTCCGGCCCGGAGCACAGCAAGACGTTTACGGTGGAGGCCCGTCTGAATACGAAGAACGGCAAGGAACCGGAGTTGGTGGGACGGGCGCAGGGCTCGACCAAGAAGACCGCCGAGCAGGATGCGGCCCGGCAACTGCTGACCTTCCTGGCCTCGCGGTCGAAGGCGGCGGAAACGCCGGCTCCGCCAGCGACGGCGCCACACCCGGCGGGCAAGTAAATCATGCTCAGCAACGTGATCAACTAAATCATGCATTCGTCTTCTCCCAATGGCCCCCTCGTAAGGACTCTCGGAACCGACGTGATCGGTTCGCTGCAGTCGCTGCTGGGTACGGTGGTGATTGCCGTGTTCGTCATCACGTTCGTGGTGCAGGCCTTCCAGATTCCTTCCGAGTCCATGAGGAACACGCTGCTGGTGGGCGATTACCTGCTGGTGAACAAGCTGTGTTACGGCGGACGGCCGGGCGATTATGTGATGCCCTACCAGAAGATCGCGCGCGGAGACATCGTGGTGTTTCATTATCCGGTGGACCCGAAACAGCATTTCGTGAAACGGGTGATCGGACTGCCGGGCGACCGCCTGCGGCTGATCAGCAAGAGAGTGTGGATCGACGGCAAGCCGCTGGACGAACCCTACGTACGGTTTCTGGAACCGCCCAGCATGTTCCACGACGCCAACAGCATGTTTCGCGACAATTTTCCCCGGGTGGATATTCCGGCGGTGGGCATGGAAGGCAAGTGGTGGCTCGAGATGCGGAAGCTGGTGGAGGATGGCCAGTTGATTGTCCCCGAGGGGCACTACTTCGTGATGGGCGACAACCGCGACGACAGCCAGGACAGCCGCTACTGGGGGTTCGTGCCGCGGGAGAACATTATCGGGCGGCCGCTGCTGATTTACTGGTCGGTAAAGGTCTGGGAGCCGGACCCGCGCATTCCCGTTTCGTGGATGGACCGGGTGCGTCATACCACGTACGCGTTGACTCACATCTTTACGATCACGCGCTGGAACCGGACGCTGCGGCTGGTACACTGAGTGGGCTCCGGAGGCGTTCCCGGCGCACGAAGCATTTTCGGCCGAGAGGGCTGACATCTTAAGGGGTGGAGGACGGTCGGTCCCGGAGGGACCTCTGAAAATAGGCTGCCAGTTCACTGGCAGGATGACGAGTGTCAGCCGTCCCTGCGAAACTGGGGAATGGATGTCAATAGAGTCCCTCATGGGCTAGAGTTTCTAAAAACAGGGAAGAACAATAGTGGCGAAGAAAGAAAACCAGGCAAAAAATAGCGGCGCCGAAGAGAAGCCGGAGGAGAAGCCGAAAGAGACCACGGTCGAATTTCTGGCTTCGCTGGCGGTGATTGAACCGGG
>Ga0187818_10000386_pt1 | contig 15599 bp, 14 predicted proteins | sample NC_wetland_sal_i_14_FD_130581 | JGI IMG/M metagenome (GOLD analysis project Ga0187818, IMG submission 130581) | Wetland sediment microbial communities from Neuse River Estuary, North Carolina, USA - SO4_3 | ecosystem: Environmental > Aquatic > Freshwater > Wetlands > Sediment | place: USA... | reverse complement strand
TCGGCACGAATGCCTTCGAACTGACCGCGGCGGATGTTCTCCAGGTTCTGCCGTTCGGGCGTGGCCGCGGCCGCTTCATAAAGATAGACCGGGATCTGGAAGCGTTTCGAGATCTCGGCTCCAACGTGGCGCGCCATGGCGACGCAGTCTTCGATGGTGACGCCGTCAATCGGGATAAAGGGCACGACATCGGCTGCGCCCATGCGCGGGTGCGCTCCCTGATGCTTGGTTAGATCGATCAACTCGGCGGCCTTCCCTACGCCGCGAATGGCGGCTTCCTGGATGGCTTCACGCTCGCCGACCAGGGTGATCACGCAGCGGTTGTGGTCGGAATCCATCTCGCGGTCGAGCAGATAGACACCGGGGATCTTCATGGCTTCGACAATGGCATCGACTTTGGCCGGGTCGCGGCCTTCCGAAAAATTAGGAACGCATTCGACAAGAGTGCTGGGCATGGCCAGAAGGATAACGGGCGGTGGTTGGGTCAGGCAACTGGCGGGACTTAGGTAGCGTCCCAAATGCATTCACCACCAAGGACACGAAGGTGCGCGTTCCCTCAGGTTTTCCTTCGTGCTACTTCGTGTCCTTCGTGGTTAAGGCTCTACCTGGATTTGACAGGACGCTGCTCGAACAGGCAGACTGCGAAACTATACTCCGAACTATGCGGTGCGCGCCTCGACTCTCCGGCCGTGGTTTTACTTGACGATAGTCCCGCCTAAAACGTCCGTCGGCCGTTTCCCTGCTTATCAGCAAGCGTTAGCGAAAGCGATCCATCGTCGAAAGGATGCGTCATGCTGCGTCGGCCTCTGCTTGCCCTGCTGCTTGTGTTGTTGTCTTTGCCGGCTCTTGCCCAGCCTGCTTTGGCCCAGACAGAACGCCACTTCAACTTCCACTACGTGTTCACGGTGAAAAATGTCAGCCCCGGCGAGCGTGTGCGGGTCTGGATTCCGCTGGCGCACGCCGACGACTTCCAGGATGTGAAGGTCGCTTCCCAGAGCGGGGACTTGCCGCTCAGGCAGGTTCGCCAGCCGGAATACGGGAACGAGGTTTTGTACGCCGAGACTTCGAAGGCGAACAAGGGCGAGTACAGGTTCTTGGTGGACTACGACGTGGTGCGAAGAGAGCACGTGGTGCTGGTAAACGGAAAACCAGTTACGGACACGCCGTCTGCAAAAGTGCCGCGAGTCGAGTTGGCGCGATTTCTTGAGGCGGATCGGCTGGTGCCGGTGACTGGAGTTCCGGCACAACTGGCCGAGCAGGAAACAAAAGGCGCGGCCACGCCGCTTGAAAAAGCCAGGGACATTTACGAATACGTTTTTCGCACTATGAAGTACGACAAGAGCGGCACGGGCTGGGGACACGGTGACACGCTCTGGGCTTGCGATTCGAAGCATGGCAACTGCACCGATTTTCATTCGGTTTTTATTTCGATGGCACGGGCCGAGAAGATTCCGGCGCGCTTTCAGATCGGTTTTCCGATTCCGGCCGATAAACCCTCCGCCGAGATTCCCGGATACCACTGCTGGGCGGAGTTTTATCTGGATTCGACCGGCTGGGTCCCAGTAGATATTTCGGAGGCATGGAAGCATCCGGAAAAACACGATTACTTTTTCGGCGCGCACGATGTGAATCGGGTGCAGTTCACCGAGGGACGCGATCTGAAACTCGCGCCGGCGCAGGAGGGAGCGCCACTGAACTATTTTGTTTATCCGTATGTGGAGATCGGCGGGAAAGAATATCCGAATGTGTCGATCGCGTTCTCGTTTGACGATGTGGACGCGACGCCAACGAAAGCCAGCGCTTCGCGGTAGAAAAGTTTGTGGTGTCTGCGAAACTTCGAGCAGTGCTAGAATCCGGGTTCGAACTTGCAGCAGCCAGAACTTCAACAGCAGGAGCCGTACCATGCCGAAATATGTCATCGAGCGCGAAATTCCCAACGCCGGCAAATTGACGCAGCGGGAACTCCAGGCCATCTCGCAGAAGTCCTGCGGCGTTCTCCAGAAGCTTGGTCCACAGGTGCAATGGCTTGAAAGTTTCGTCACCGACGACAAGATCTATTGCATCTACATCGCACCCAATGAAGAAATGGTCCGCGAACACGCCCGCCAGGGAGGTTTTCCGGCAAGTCGAATTTCCGCCATCCGGTCGGTCATCGGTCCAACCACCGCGGAAGGGTGAACTCTGTCCACTGTGCCCAATTCACGCAGGCCGCGCAGGCCGACGATCGGCGTCTTTGACTCAGGCGTCGGCGGGCTCACGGTACTGCGCGCGCTGCTCGACCGCATCCCCGGCGCCGACTATCTCTACTTCGGCGACACGGCTCGCCTTCCCTACGGATCGAAGTCCGCGGCCACGGTGGCGCACTACGCGGTGGGCGCGGTGCGCTATCTGCAGGATCAGGGAGCGGAGTTGCTGGTGATTGCCTGCAACACAGCCACCGCGCTGGCGCTGCCCGAGATCAAAGCGGCGGCGGACGTGAAAGTAATCGGCGTCGTCGAACCGGGAGCGGATGCCGCGGCGGCGGTCACTCGTAAGCGGAAGGTGGTCGTCATCGGCACGGAGGCGACTATCAGCAGCCATGCCTACCGGCGCGCGCTCGAAGCCCGTGAAGTCGCCGTGCGCGAGAAGGCTTGCGCTCTGTTTGTGCCGCTGGTCGAAGAGGGTTGGGTGGAACATGCGGTGACCGAGCAGGTGGCAAGGATTTATTTGTCGGAAGCTTTTTCAGAAGATGCGAGCGATGCCGACGTGCTGGTGCTCGGCTGCACCCACTATCCGCTGATCAAGCCACTGTTGCGGCGAGTGGCTCCGGAGCACATCGCGATCGTGGACTCGGCCGAATCGACGGCGCAGGACGTGGCGCGTCAACTGGGGCGCCAACTGAAGATTGAGCCGCCGTCTTCAGCTCAGAAGTCTTCAGTTCAAACAAGGAGTGAGCGTAGAACCGTTCCCCAGCTCAAGTTCTTTGCGACGGATTCAGCGGAGAAATTCAGGAAGATGGGAACGCGGTTCCTTGGGCTTCCGGTGGAAGATGTGCTGCACGTGGATTTGAAGGAATAGGCGGGGGAAGCCGTGCTGCGCACGGCTTGGACGGGCGAGACGCCCGTCCCCACACTTAAACAAAAGCGGCCGCTTGCGCGGCCGCCTTCCGGGCTCCCAAACTTTTCAGTACAGCTGGGTTCAGTACAAATGGAAATTGACTTCGACGTTAATCTGCACGGCCACGGGCTTGCCATCTTTCATGGCCGGATCGAAGCGCCATGTTCTTACCGCCTCGATGGCTTTTTCATCCAGGCCCAAGCCTAAAGTACGAGCCACCCGGATGTCGCGCGGCTTACCGTCCGGACCGACCACCAGCCACAATACGACTGTGCCCATGTGCTTAACCTTGCGGGCTTCCTCCGAGTACTCAGGGTCCGGTGCATAAATCGCTTTCGGAGCGGAAACACCACCGCCAACCTTGAACGCTCCACCGCCGGTGCCCCCACCGTGACCCGGGCCGTATCCTGGACCTTCGCCCGAACCGACGCCGCCGCCGCTACCGGAGCCAATGCCGCCGCCATAGCCGGTTCCATTCGAAGGCACAGACGGCAGATGCGAAAGCGGATCGCCCAGGTCGGGCAGGTTGGGCTGCTGCAGGTGGATATCGGGGGGAACCACGATCGTCGGGGCAATTGGCAGTTTCGGGTCCAAGTTGCGCACCACTGCTGCGGGCGGAGTGAACTGCTGCATGGACTGCCTGGGTAAACGCCCCGGCGACGCCTTCAGCTTGTCGCGATCGCCACCACCACCACCGCCGCCGCTCTGGGTCTTCGAAACCGGCAGAACGGGCATGTCATCGGGCATTATCAATTCGACGAGTGCTTTCGGTTTGGCGACGTCGACTATCTTCCTTCCCAGGTAGGTAGCGGCAATGATCAGGGCCAGCGCCAGCACGTGGATGACGGTTGAGCCAGCGGCTCCGCGTCCCTTGTAGTTATAGAAGCCCCAGATGTCGCGCACCGGGATGGGCTTCGAGGTCAGGACCAGCGGAGGAAGCTTTTTGGGGAAGAAGAAGTCGTCAAGGTTGCGGAACAGGGATTTCCACAGAGGCTCGTCCAGAGTCTGATTGCTTAGGAGAAGGTGCAACTCGGGCTCTGGACCCAGCGTTTGCGGATTCTGCGGTGTTTCGAGTTCTGGCATATTTTCCCGAGCAGTAACCCCAACTTCACAGGACGTCGAGCCGCTGATTTAGATGCATGAGCGCTCCCCAACGGCCGCTTGTAAAATGGACAAACCTTACCGTCCAACTGTTCCCAGTCAGTTAGATGCGCGCAGGCTTCGCTCTGCTGAAAATTGTACACGCTTTTTCCGGGCGGGAAACAGTACTTTTTGAATTCGTTGCCCGTGCGGCAGCCCTCATAGACGTGTCCTTTCGCGCTCCCCTATATAATGAAAAGATTCAATTGGTTGGGAGAACCTTGCGAGTGCCGATCGACCTGAAATCCACTATCAATTTGCCCAAAACCGGTTTCCCCATGAAGGCGGGACTGCCCCAGAATGAGCCCAAAATGCTGGAGCGCTGGGAGCAGATGAACCTCTACGAGCGCATTCGCCAAGCCCGTAAGGGGAAGGAAAAGTACATCCTGCACGACGGTCCGCCCTACACCAGCGGACCTATCCATCTCGGCACAGCGATGAACAAGTGCCTCAAGGATTTCATCGTCAAATCCAAAACCATGTCCGGCTTTGACGCGCCCTACGTGCCCGGCTGGGATTGCCACGGGCTGCCCATCGAGATCAAGGTTGACAAAGAGCTCGGGGGCAAGAAGCTTCAGATGCGTCCCACCGATGTGCGCGCCGAGTGCCGCAAATACGCGCAGAAGTTCCTCGACCTCCAGCGCCAGCAGTTCAAGCGCATCGGCGTCTTCGGCCGCTTCGACAAGCCCTACGCCACCATGACGCCGCAATACGAGTCGGTGGTGCTTCAAACCTTCTACTCTTTTTATGAAAATGAGTTCGTTTACAAAGGCCTGCGCGCCGTTTACTGGTGCATGCACGACGAGACCGCGCTCGCCGAAGCCGAAGTCGAATACGAAAACCACACTAGCTCGACCGTCTGGGTGAAATACGCGCTGCTCGACGATCCCGCAAAACTCGACGCGGCGCTTGCCGGCAAGAAACTTTCCACTATCATCTGGACCACCACTCCCTGGACGCTGCCCGCGTCCATGGCCGTGGCCTTCCATCCCGACGAAGAATACGTCGCTCTGGAATCCGGCGGCGGGGCCTACATCGTTGCCTCCAAGCTCGCCAAGGACGCCGCCGAGAAATGCGGCCTCTCGAACCCGCGCGAGCTCGCACACTTTCCCGGACGCAAGCTCGATCGCCTCGACTTCCAGCACCCGTTCCTCGACCGCAAAGTTCTCGGCGTGCTCGCCGACTACGTCACCATGGACACCGGCACGGGCGTCGTCCACACCGCGCCATCGCACGGGGCGGAAGACTTCGCCACCGGCGTTAAATACGGCCTCGACGCCACCAGCAACGTGGACGAAAAAGGCATTCTGCACAGCGACATGACCGAATACGACGGCAAGCGCGTTTGGGACGCCAATCAGCCCATCATCGACCTAGTCAAAAGCTGCGGCGCCCTGCTGCACACCGAAAAAACCGAGCACTCCTATCCTCACTGTTGGCGCTGCCACAATCCCGTGATCTTCCGCGCCACCGAGCAGTGGTTTATCTCCATGGAAACGCCCATGCCCGGCGGCAAAGGAAAAGACGACACGCTGCGCACACGCACGCTCAGCGAGATCAAGAACGTGAAGTGGGATCCGGCCTGGGGCGAAGAGCGCCTCTCCAACATGATTCAAACCCGCCCCGACTGGTGCATCTCGCGCCAGCGTGTGTGGGGAGTTCCGATCGCCGTCTTTCTCTGCGAAGGCTGCGGCAAGCCGCTCAACGACCACGCCATCAACCGCACGGTCGTCGAGCTGTTCGCCCGCTCGGGCGCCGATGCCTGGTTTACCTCCGAGTCCGACACCATTGTTCCCGCCGGAACCAAGTGCCCGCATTGCGGCGGCGCGAAGTTCGAAAAGGAAACCGACATCCTCGACGTCTGGCTGGAATCCGGAGCGAGCTATCTCGCCCTGGTTGCGGACGAACCCGACTATCACTATCCCTGGCCTTCCGATCTTTATCTCGAAGGCGGCGACCAGTACCGCGGCTGGTTCCAGTCATCGCTCCTCTGCGCCATGGGCACGCGCGCCACGCCACCGTATCGCGGCGTGGTCACGCCCGGCTGGACCCTCGACGAAAAAGGCCAGGCCCTGTCAAAGTCGCGCGGCAACGATGTGGACCCGGTGGACATCGCCGGCCGCCTCGGCGGAGAAATCGTGCGCCTGTGGACTGCATCTGTCGACTTCCGAGAAGACGTCGTCGGCTCCGAGGCCCTGATGCAGCGCGTGGGCGAAAACTACAAGAAGATTCGCAACACGTTTCGCTACATTTTGAGCAATCTCTACGATTTCGACCCGGTGAAAAACGCGGTTCCCTTCGAAAAGATGGAAGAACTTGACCAGTACATGCTGCGCCAGACGTGTGCTTTTACGGCGGATGTGCGCAACGGGTACGACGAGTTCGCCTTCCACAAAATCTATCAGCGGGTAAATAACTTCTGCATCGTGGATTTAAGCGCCTTTTACTTTGATGTGCTTAAGGACCGTCTGTATATTTCGCCCCACGATTCACCTGCCCGTCGCAGCGCCCAGACTGCGAGCTGGAAAATCGGTGAGGCGCTGGTTCGCGCAGTCGCGCCCATCATGAGTTTTACCGCCGAAGAGGTTTGGCAGTACCTGCCAAAAGTTGACAACCGCGAAGAGAGTGTCCATCTGTCGAACTTCTATGGAAACGAGGACATTGTCGGCGTTCTCTCGACTGATCGAGAATCAAACCTGCGTGGAGACGCGCAAAAACGCGACTGGAACGAACTGCGCTCAGTCCGCGACGAAGTGCTGAAGGCCCTCGAAGAAACGCGCAACACCAAACTCATCGGCGGAGGCCTCGAAGCCCAAGTCTTCCTTACTGCTCCTGACCCGCAGCATGCGCTGCTGAAACGCTATGAGGCTCAACTGCGCTACCTGTTCATCGTGTCGGCTGTCACATTGACGCAAGGCCCAGGCAACGGCACGGGCAGGGTGCGGGTCGAGGTCAAGAAAGCCGACGGCGAAAAATGCGAGCGTTGCTGGAACTACTCGACGCGCGTAGGCGAAGACAAAAGTTATCCTACAGTATGCGAGCGCTGCAGCGCCGTGCTTAAAGAAATTACAGGGGCGTGACCGCGACTTCCGCAAACGCGATAAGCTATAGAGAAGAAGTTTGCCGGTTCTTTTTCTGCCCATGCGCAAATATCATTTTCTGATCGCGTCGTTCGTCGTCGCTCTCGATCGCGCCACCAAGTGGACGATCTCGCACCGGCTTTCCCTGCATGACAGCATTCCGGTCATTCCGGGATTTTTTCGCATTATTCACGCCGAAAACCCGGGCGCGGCGTTTGGTATTTTCGCGGATTCTCCCTCCGAATGGAAAATCGGCCTGCTGATTTTGTTTTCTATAATTGCGCTGCTGATCGTCTCCCTGCTGCTGTGGAAAAACAGCCACCGCCTCACCTCAACGGGAATCGGGCTGGCGTTGATTCTGGGCGGCGCGGTCGGCAATTTGTGGGACCGCCTCATCAGCCGCCACGTGGTGGATTTTCTGCTCTTCTATGTAGGCCGACACCAGTGGCCGGCCTTCAATGTGGCCGACAGCGCGATTGTGGTGGGAGCGGGGCTGCTGGTGTTTGAAATCCTGTTCACGAAGTCGCCCAGCCAACAGTCGGCGTAAAGATTCATCCCGCTCCTCAGCGGCATCTTATTCCCGGTAGTGGTCTGTCCTGGCTAGTCGCCCACTTGGCCGGTGCTGTCCGAGAAAAGTTGGCGATCGAGCGAGCAAGAGCACGGGCAAGGGCGAGAACAAGGGCAAGAACAAGGGCAGCGGACAAGAGTGTCCGCTCTACACTTACTTCTTTGCGTTGGCTTCGCGTTGGCGCAAGGCCGCCATGGTAGCTGCGGAGGGGTCTTTGCGGTTGCTGTTCTTGGGGCGTCGTTTGGTTTTGGTGGTGTAGTGATTTTGAGCCATGTTGCCTCCTAAGTTTATCGGCGGTTGGGGACTCCTGCCCTGATTTGTGCTAGAAAAACGACCTGGACCGCAAGCACGGTTTAAATGTCTGCCTCACCATCATAGCGTACGGGCGAGTTGGCATACGGTTTTGAGCGAACCGAGAGACCTACTCATTCTCATTTGCACGGGCAAAGTTCTTAACCACAGGGAGCACAGAGGGCACGGGGAAACACAGGGAAATTCTTCTTCAGCCGCAAACTGACAACTGATAATTGAAGACTAAGAACTGGTCCGCTACGGCGTCCCGTAGAGTTGCCGGTACACATTTGCATTCCGCAAAATGGCTTGCACATATTCGCGGGTTTCGGTGAAGGGGATGGACTCGACGAACTCCTGCGGATCGCGGTAGTGGCCCTGTCCCAGCCAGTCTCCGACGCGATCGGTGCCGGCATTGTAGGCGGCCAGGGCGTACTCGAACTGTCCGTTGTACTTGTCGACCATGTCTTTGAAATAGCGCGTACCGAGTTGGAGGTTCACGGCCGGCGTGTAGAGTTGCGGCGCGCTATAGCCCTTGAGCTTGACTCGTTTCGCGACGGCCTTGCCCGTGACCGGCAGAAGCTGCATCAGGCCCACGGCGTTGGCGCGGGAGAGAGCCAGCGCATTGAACTCGGACTCCTGCCGGATGAGCGATGCGACCAGATAGGGATCGAGCCCGTTGAGCAGCGAATACTTGCGCAGATCGGTCCAATAGGCTTTGGGAAAAAGCGCTTCCCAGTAGGGGCGCGGCAGGTCGGGAATGTCGACGGCGAAATAGTTGGGCGTCGAGTGCTTCATGATCTCAATGCCGCGATCGTAACGCCCGATGTCCTGATAAACGCGCGCCATCTCCGGCGGCGCCCAGGTTCCACCCTCCTGACTCGCGGCCACCTGCAACTCGCGCACCGCCATATCCGCGAGGCCGCCGTTTGAGAGCAGACGCGCCCGTTCGACGCGCAGGTTGTCGTCGGGAGGGTCGGTTGCGGTAATTTTTCCCGCGGTGGAAAGCGAAGGAACGCGGTCGAGCAGCGCGTAGCGTGGCGCGTCCTCCTTCGGCGGGCCTAGCTTCGACGGGCCTTGCTTCTGCGATGCGTCACCCGCGCCTGGCAATGCTTTCAAGCGCTGCCGGCCGAACTCCGCGTAGTAGTAGTTGTGAAAGCGATCGGAGAGTTTTTGATAAAACGCCCGCGCCATCGCCGGGTTGCCTTCTTCTTCGGCGAGACGCGCGCGCCAGTACAGCGCGGCAGGAATCTCCGCGGAATCGGGATAGAGCGCAATTTGATTTTCGAAACCTTGCCGGGCCTCATCGGTTCGGCCTTGCCGGAAGCTCAGCCAGGAAGCCTTCCACTGCGCATAGGACGCGTGCCCGCCATTCGGAAAGCGCTGCTGCAACTCGCGGAAGTAGTCGATGGCGCGATCATAGTCGCGCTTCAGCAGGTACATGTTGCCCGCCGAAAACAACGCTTGTTCCAGCCACGGGCTCGCCGGGCCAAACTGCCGCAGTTCGTTGAGCGTCCGTTGCACAGCGTCTTCATCGCTGGTCGAACGCTCGGTCTCACTCAGCAGGTAGAGGCGCTCGGCTTCAACGTCGCCGACGTTCTGCACTCCCATGGCAAGCAGAATGTGGCGCGCCTCTTTGCTGTTGCTGCCGCCGCTTTTTTCGAGGGCTCCCGCCAGCGCCAGTTGCACTTCCGGACGGTTCGCCGGACTGACTTCTCCGACGAGATCGTGGTAATCGTGGACCGCGTCGCTGTAGCGCTTGGCCTTGAACAGCAGATCGGCGCGCGTGCGGCGCTCGGCAAGAGAGCCGGAGATGCCGAGCTTGCGCAATTCCGTTCCCGCCACGTCCGCTTCGAAACTGGTGGGAAGGTTGAAGTAAAGGTTGCGGAAAGCGCTCGCGGCCTTTTGATTCTCGCCGGCTGCTTGGTAGGCACGCCCAATGGCGAGTTCCACATCGCTGCGCACCGGCGCACGTTCTTTTTCCAGCAGAGCCGCTGCTTCCTGCGCCCGGCCTTCCTCGAGCAGCGCGTTGGCATAGACCAGGCCGGCATCGCGGATCAGAAGCGAATCGGGAAAGTTTTTGCTGAAATCGGCGAGCGTGGAAAGCGCCTCGGCATGGTGCGCCGTTTTCAGGTAAGCGTCGCCCAGGTAGCAGGCAACGTAGTCTCCGAGTTCGCCGGCGCCCGCCTTGGCCCGGTTGAACGGGTCAATGGCTTTGGCATAGTCGTGATCGAGCGTGTGCGCATAGCCGACTACGAGCCAGGCAAGCGCTCCGGCATCTGCATCTTCTTTGGCGTGACGGCGCGCATAGGCTTCGACTCCGGCATAGGCGGTGGGAGTGCGGTCCTGCAACAACTGCTGCGCCATGGGACGAAGACTGGCGGAGGCAACAAAAGCCCGGCGCACCCGGCGCACGCGCGGAGAGATGGTTTTATGCTTTTTCCTGGTGCTGGTGGAAGCGGCCGTCTTTTTTTTGACCGGCGCGTTTTTGGCCGATGTGCGCTTAGCGGGCGCGCTCTTGACTGGCGCGCTCTTCGCCGATGTGCGCTTAGCGGGCGCGCTCTGAACTGGCGGAGATGAGTTGGACTGGGCGACTGCAGGGGGCAAAAAGCCGAGCCAGAGCAGGGAAAAAGTTCCAGCGAAAACCACAACTGCAAAACGGCGCACTCAAACCCTACCTAGTGCCGGAAGTTGGCACCCATGATCGAAAGGTCGTCTTCTGCGAGACTTCGTATTATTTCATGTTGAAAGTAATTGGCGGAAGCTGCAACCGTGTTCCCGTAACGTTTCTGGTACGTCCCACGGCTCTTCTCGATCGCTTCTTTCAGACGGTCGTAGAGATCCTTGTTTTTCCGGCCTTCCGCAACCTTGGCCTGATTATAGAGTTTGATCTCGTCGACCAGCAGGCGGGCAAAACGCTGGGCCTTGCGGTGAACTTCCTGATCCTCGGACGAGATCGAGGCAACCGGCGGCGTCTCGAATGTTGCCTGAGTCTCGGCCTGACCAAGCGGCAGCGGCTCGGCCAGCGCCGGCTCCAAGTCAACCACGGCAGACTGAACTGCGGAGGTCGCGCTTTGGGCTTCGGCAGGCACGCCCTCGGCCGCCGTCATTGGAATTGGAATTGGAATTTGAGCCTCAACTGCGGCGCTGGCGACTGATGCCGACGCTTCGCCCGTTGACGCTGACGCCGCTGCTGCCATGGCATGGCCAGAAGCAAACGCAGGGGCATGCGAGGCGAAGGGATCGTTGAAAGCCGCGGGGTGCATTGGCGGCGGTGGCTGGGTCTCGGCCACGGGTGCGCGGTGACTGTCTGCGTGCGCATGCGCTTGCTTGCGGAGCGAGTTGACTTCTAGCCAAGCGCTGGTCGAGAGCACGAGCAGTTCGAGCGCACCGGCATCGAGCAAACCCGCCTCGCCGGTTCCACTGTCGGCGTAGAGCAGCGCGGCAACTTTGTCTTTCAAAATGAGAGGGAGAATCCGGCCTTCCCCGTTCGCCGGCGTTCCAAATTCCTGAAGGAAACGCGAGTCCAGGTCGGCAACCGGCACGCTCGCCGCGACCCGATCGCCGATGGCACGGCCGATCGCTCGAACCACGGCGGGAGCGTTTTCATCGAGAGCGAAATCTTTCACCGCATCGTTATTGGCAAAGCCGCGTCCCTGCCATCCGGCGGCATGGCTGCCCTTGACGACAAAAAGGGCCACTCGGGCGGCATAGCGAGCGCAGGCATCGAGCAAGGCGCGCAAAATCTCGCGCTGGGAGGAACCCAACTGGATCTCGGCAACGGCGCGTGCCAGATCCGCTGGACCGGACGAAGAAGCCGCATCGTGGGTGGGTTCGGCTGCGATCTCATCCATCACCCGGCGGACAATCTCGGCGCGTAGTTGGGACGCATGGATGTCCAAAACCTGGCCAACCACCCGTTCCACAATTGGTTCAATCCAACCGCGCTCCTTCATGCGTGCTCCGGGGTAAAGCTCTTTGGTAAAACTCTTGTGGGGAACGAAGGGCGTAACCCTTCTAACCTCTGATTATATGGCCCCTTGCAGGCATTCTTGGGACACCTTGGTACCTGCCCTACAGGGTTACCTGAGGCACCCATCACCAACCGGGGGAAACGTTTCTGGCAAGCACGCGTCAAAACAGCACCCCGAAAACCGCGGCCACCAAGTACAATAGCACTGCGGATTCGGTCGCGCAGTCGGAAAAATCTGCATCAAGTTACGAATGAGTACCATCCAACCCAACATAGAGCAACCGGTCAGCGAAGAAATGGCGCTGGTCCGGCGTGCCAAGCGCGGCGACGATCAAGCGTTTGAAGAATTAGTCCGGCGGTATGATCGCAACGTTTTCCGCATTGCACAGCACATCACGCAGAATCGCGAGGACGCTGAAGATGTGGTTCAGGAAGCGTTCCTCAAGGCGTATGGGAACCTGGCGAAGTTCCAGGAACAGTCGAAGTTTTATACCTGGCTGGTGCGGATTGCGGTTAACGAAGCACTGATGAAGTTGCGCCGGAGAAAACCGGAACGCACGGTCTCTCTGGACGAAGAAGTAAAAACTGAGGATGACTCGCTGCCCCGTGAGGTTGCGGATTGGAGCCCCAATCCCGAGCAGATGTACAACCAATCGGAGTTGCGGGACATTCTGACGCGCACCATTCAGGGGTTGCCGACGGGATTCCGGACGGTGTTCGTGCTCCGTGACGTGGAAGGCCTTTCGACCGAAGAGACGGCCCAAGCGCTGGAGCTAAGCATCCCGGCGGTGAAGTCGCGTTTGCTGCGTGCGCGCCTGCAATTGCGGGAGCGGCTAAGCCGCTTTTTTCAGAAACGGGCTAGTGGAGATGGCGACCAGTGAAGTGTTCTGAGTTTCTAAAGGAACTGACCAACTACCTCGATGGCGCGCTGGACGCCCGGACCAAGTCCGAACTCGACGACCATCTGGCGTGGTGCCACAATTGCTACGTCGTCTGCGATACCACTCGCAAGACCATCGAAATCTACCGCGACTCGGAGCTCTACGAGTTGCCCGACGATCTGCGCGTGCGGCTCCGGTCGGCCATCATGAGCAAGTGTTGTTCGGGGCACAAGAAATCCGACCCGCCGAGCAGTTGAGAGCGGCTCTCCTTGCTCCTCCCCACTCTTCCTGTCGTTCTATGCGGTCGTTCCTCTGAATACTCGCAAGTGCTTCATTCCAGAGCTGCTATGGGGTGAACCTGCGCTGCTATCAGTGGCCGCGAACCTTTTCCGCACTACAGGAATCTAAGTACGTAGAGCTTGTCTTAACATTAGGGCGAAGGGGACGAGCCAGTTTTGTCGCTTCTTATTCTGTGGAGGTTACCCGATGTTTTCCAAGTTGATGGACGCCATGTTTGGCTGCCGGCACGCTCGCTACAGTTTTCCGATCACGGTGCGCGCCGGTTCGCGTCGCAACCCGACGGCTCAGCGCACGGGCACCTACGTCGCGTGCCTGGACTGCGGCCGAGAATTCCGCTATGACTGGCACGAAATGAAGATCGTGGGATCGCAGGCCCGGGAGGCGGCGCACTCCCTGGTTACGAAAGAGGCCGCGTAAGGAGCCGCTGTTCCCCCACAGCGCATTTTGACGCAGTTCGCGGCCAAAAGTGAACATTCCTCGTCAGCCTCCCCCAGTTCTTGCTGTGCGTTTTGCCGTGTTGGGTCAGTCGCCCGCTGTCAAGGTACTTCCCTAAGTTCATCAACCACAAAGGACACGCAGTCACACAAAGGTGTGACCCCCGCGAGGGTTTCCTTCGTGCTCCTTTGTGTCCTTCGTGGTTAATTGGGACAATACCGCTGTGAAATTTAACTAGCTCCCCGGCCTCTGAGGAGCGCATAATGGAGGCGGCGCCGATCCGCAGAGCATGCTTCGGCAGTCCTTCAGAAGCGTTCCCGCTTGCGGTTCGGACGGGAGGTGCCTGTGCCTCTTTCCATGCTTCGGGAGTTCCTGGATCGTAACCGCATTCAATATATGGTGATCTCGCACTCGGTGGCCTACACGGCCCAGGGGATTGCCGCCCTCACCCACACACCGGGAAAAGAACTTGCGAAAACCGTCATGGTCATGGTGGATGGACGTCTCGCCATGGCGGTGGTGCCGGCTTCGTTCCGGGTGGATTTGTACCGGCTGAAAAAATATCTGGGGGCAGACTCGGTGGAACTGGCCAGCGAATACGAATTTCGCGATCGTTTTGCCGACTGCGAAACCGGGTCCATGCCACACTTTGGCAATCTCTACGGTATGGATGTTTTCGTGGACCAGTCGCTGGCCGAGGACAACGAAATCGCCTTCAACGCCGGTTCGCACCGTGAACTGGTGCGCATGAAATTTGCCGATTTCCGCAATTTGGTGAAACCGGCAATCATTCCGCTGGCGGCGGGCAAAGCGGGTGCGCGCGCGGCTTGAGTGCCGCGGGAGCGGACTTTTCCCTGCGCGAAGCGGTTGCCGTCTCGTGGCCATCGGAACCAGCGCCCGCAGCCGCCAAGCAAGCGGTTGTGGGGGCGCGACTGGGGATTCTTGTTTTTTCATGCAATCTTCACAAATCGCTGTGTTAGATTTGCCGCTCAACTCAAATTTCCTGGAGGAAACTGAATTGGGCAAGGACATGGTCCCCAAGAAAATCTTTTTCACCAAGGGAGTGGGGAAACATCGGGAGCGCCTCACCTCTTTCGAACTCGCTTTGCGCGACGCCGGCATCGCGGCGCAAAACCTGGTGCGTGTTTCTTCCATCTTTCCGCCCAACTGCAAGCTGCTTCCACGCTCGCAGGGACTCACGTATCTGTCCCCCGGAGAAGTCGTATTTGCGGTGGTTGCAGAAAACTCCACCCACGAACCGCACCGCCTGCTGGCCTCTTCGATTGGCGTGGCCATCCCCGCCGATCGCAACACCTACGGATATCTGAGCGAGCACCACTCGTTCGGCGAAACCGAAGACGCTGCCGGAGATTACGCGGAAGAACTCGCCGCCGAAATGCTGGCCACGACTCTGAACGTGGAGTTTGACTCCGACCGATCGTGGGACGAGAAGAAAGAAATCTATCGCATCTCGAATAAAATCGTCCGCACGGCCAACGTGACGCAATCGGCGGTGGGCGATAAGCGCGGGCTGTGGACGACGGTGATCGCCTCGGCAGTCTTAATTTTTGACTGAACGAGCTGGGACTGATTGAACCCGTGGCGTAGAGACGCGGCTTGCCGCTGCAGCTCACGAATGGCCTAGAAGCGCTTCAAGGTCACGGCTGGCGCGGATCACATGAAGAATCAATACGTCGTCGCGTTCAACGCAATAGACGATAACGTACTCGCCCGCAGGAAGACTCCGCAAGCCGGGGCGCAGATCATCATCGCGGCGGCGTCCGATGTGGGGATAACGTGCTAGAAGCAAGAACCGCTGGGTAATGGAATCAATC
>Ga0187818_10000383_pt1 | contig 15688 bp, 12 predicted proteins | sample NC_wetland_sal_i_14_FD_130581 | JGI IMG/M metagenome (GOLD analysis project Ga0187818, IMG submission 130581) | Wetland sediment microbial communities from Neuse River Estuary, North Carolina, USA - SO4_3 | ecosystem: Environmental > Aquatic > Freshwater > Wetlands > Sediment | place: USA... | reverse complement strand
TGATTCGATCGTGCCAGCACAGTCGATCCTCGTCGAGGAAGCACCAGGCATATCCCAGCGCCAGTGACAGCCCGGACAGCACTGAAGCCAGGACGCGCCAGCGCCGAATCGTTTCTGGAACCGGGCTGCCATCAAAACGGGTCAATTGCAGCTTTGCCAACTTCAGCCCCGGTGTGGTTCCAACGTGGACGAGAAGGGCGTATTTGTAGGCAGTCCAGAACGCCCCCATGAGGATCGCTGAAATCCCCAGCGATTGCCGCAGCGGCGGCACGACCGCAGTAATCCGGAAAGAAACGTAAGCGAAGACTGTAAATGCCAAAACGACCAGCAGGCCGTCAATCGCGGCTGCCATGAAGCGCCGTGACATAGGAGCGGCTTGCAAGGGAAGCTCGAAGCCTCGCCGCTTCTCTTTGGGCGGTTCTTCGGCCGCCTCGATCAACATGCCGCCGAGCGCCGGTGGGGGTGGCAGGAGGTCCGGAACCTCCAGAATGCGTGGACACTCGAACACTGATTCGGCGAGTTCATCGAAAACTGGCGGAGGTGCTGCCATCGCACGGGGGAACTCGATAATCTTTGCGCTGGTTTCCGTGACGTCCGCTGGCGCTGCTTCAACAAGTGCCGGAGCTGTCTGAATCCCGAGAGGAACGGCGGAGAGCGTATCCTGGGTGGTGGCAACCGCCAGCCGGTTGGCGATCAAATTCGCGGGGGGCTGGCCTCTTCCGACCTGAATGTCAGGGGACGGCTCTGGAGTGTCGAACTTCAGTTGCAAGGATGGATAACGCGGTGCATGCGTCCGTCTGCGGGCTCGATACTTGTTGACGCGCGCCGCCACTTCCCGCCGCCATGAATCGGAATCCTGCGTTTCGAGAAGTTCGGTTTGAAACAACACCTTCGACGCAACGGTTTCCGGCTTAGTTTCCACGCATAATTCGCTGCCATGGGTTGGCGCAGAAACCACTTCCGAAGGCTGGCCAGGATCTTCAGCTAGCGCGTTCTTTTGCGGCGCTGGGGCTGCGTCGCCAACTGCCGCCGGAGCACCTGCTGGCCGGAGCTGCAACGATTCTTCGTTCCCTTCCACCACAAACTGCGGAGGCCGCGCAGGCTTTACTTCCAGGCTGGCAGCAAACTGCTGTTCGCTGGCATCGTAGCCTTCAGGGTCGACCAGCGTTGCCGGTGGGCGCGCGCTGGGATCGGCTTCGGGTTCAAATCTGGGCTTCATGTTGGATCAGCCGGGGCCGGACAAGCTTCCGGGGCGCAGCGGCGGACAGCACCGCAGGGCGAGCAGAACAGGGGCCGGTCTCTTACGAACAAGATCAGGACGAACAATATCAGCACGAAAAACGCAGCCAGAGCCAGGAAAAATATTTGCGATCATCAGAGCGCCTCTCACTTTGCCTCTGGGGCCGGTACCGTGCTAACTTCACGGTACCCGAGCGTAGAGGTCGACACCCGGCGAGTTCGTGCGCTTCCGATGAATTCCTGCACACGATTCCTTATCACGGCGGCGGCCGTTTGTCATCTGCTACTCAGTCCCCCATTAGTTACCAGCCAGTTGCTTTCGTCGCCGGCTCCGCCATCTCCGTCCCAAGGCCTGCCCAACGCGCCCTCCACGCCGAGAGAGGAGGACGTGACCATAACCGCGCTCACCCAGGAAAAGGAAGGATCGATCTACAAGTTACATGAGAAGGCCGAGGTTCACTACGGGACCTACATACTGTATGCCGACGAAATGACTTACAACTCGGCGACCGGCGATTCCACTGCTGACGGACATGTTGTGCTCGACGGCGGACCCAATGATGAGCATATTCAGGCCAGCCGCGGGACATACAACATTCGCGCGGAAAGTGGACGCTTCGAGAACGTGACCGGGACGATCGGCGCACGTATGCGCGGAAAACGATTCATGCTGACCTCCTCGAATCCCTTTTTTTTCAGCGGGAAGGTGGTGGAAAAGACCGGACCCGACCATTACAAGGTGTACGACGGCGCGGTCACGACCTGTGAGTTGCCGCGACCCAAGTGGGAGTTCAGTGCACATAAAGTCGCCGTCGATGTCGGCGGTAACGCTAAGATTTATCGCAGCACCTTCGGCATTAAAGGGATTCCGATCCTGTATTTTCCTTTTGCCACGCTTCCGGCGCAGCGTTTTCCGCGGCAATCCGGGTTCCTGCTGCCTAATTTTGGAACCTCGTCGGTAAAGGGCACCATTCTCGGGGAATCGCTGTTCTGGGCCATTAACCGGAGCATGGACGCTCATATCGGCGCTGAGTACTTTTCGGCCCGGGGCTGGGCTCCGCAGGGAGAGTTGCGCGCCCGGCCCAGCGATACCTCTTTCGTTGACCTCAATTTCTTCAGCGTCCTCGACCGTGGTACGGGACATCCGCCAGTCGACGAGGGTGGGGCTGAGGTGCGCTTGAATGCTGAAGGCGCGTTTACTCACAACTTCCGCGGTGTCGCCAACATCGATTACCTTTCCTCGTTTGCCTTTCGCCTGGTCTTCACTGAGGTTTTTAGCCAGGTGGTGAACTCGGAAGTGAAGTCAGACGCCTTTCTGTCGAATACGACCCGTGGTTTTTTTTATAACGCGTCCATGCAGCGTTATCAGGATTTCGAAAGCACGACCTCCGGCGATGTCATCAGCATCCTCCACGCTCCCAGCTTCGAAGTGTCGAGCGTGGATCGTGAGCTTGGACATTCCCCCTTTTACTGGTCGTACGACGCGGCGGCTGAGGGACTTTCCCGCAGTGAGCCGGGCTTCAGCACTGCTCCCTTGCTCGGGCGCTTCGACGCGAGTCCCGCTTTGTCGCTACCGTTCCAGCTGCATGGATGGTCGTTCCGTCCCGAGCTTTCGGTGCGGGATACGCTTTACACCCAGCAACTGGAGCAGGTGGAGCCGTCTCCGAGCGGAAGGGGAGTTGCGGTCTCGGACGCCATCAACCGCAAAGCTCTGGAAGGCTCCGTCGAGTTGCGGCCGCCGGCTTTGGACCGCATTTTCGACCATGAGTTTTTGGGGCGCAAGTGGAAACATGTCATTGAACCCCGCGTGACCTATAACTACGTGACCGGCGTGAACAATTTCGCGAACATTCTGCGTTTCGACCAACGCGACATTCTGACCGGTACGAATGAGGTCGAATATGCCGTGGTGAACCGCCTCTATGCGAAACGTACGTCGGAGCAACCGGAAAACTGCGGCCCGCCCGGCATGCCCCTTCTCTTCATTGGCGGGGCGGCCCCGCAAAACCGCATCCCCTGGGAGCGCAAAGGCGAACCGGCCGAAGCTCCCTGTAACGCCGGGCCACAGGTGCGGGAGATCGTCACCTGGGAACTGGCGCAGAAATACTATATCGACCCAACTTTCGGCGGCGCGCTGGGGCTGCTTAACACTGGGCGGAGCAACGTCTTCACCAGCACTGCAGATTTGACTGGCATCGCGTTTTTGACCGAAGCCCGCCACCTTTCACCGCTTATTTCACGCCTCCGCATTCAGACCAGTACACGAACCGACGTTGAGTGGGATGTTGACTACGATTTCAAGCAGAGCCGCATGAATGCCAGCACCGTGCTCGTAAACTACCGCTGGGGCCCGTTAACGCTGGGCGGAGGCGATGCTTATTTGCAAGTTCCGGGCGAAACTGTAGGTTCGAACTCCATTTTTTCGCCCCAACTCTTTAATCAGTTCCGGCTTTTGTTGGGATACGGTCACACCGGCAAGACGGGCTTCAGTGCCGCCACCAATGTTGGCTTTGATGCCACGTTGAATTTTCTGCAGTACGCTGCCGTGCAAACCACGTATAACTGGGATTGTTGCGGGGTGAACGTCGAGTTCCGACGCTTCAACCTGGGCTCGATACGAAACGAAAACCAGTACCGCTTCACATTTGCGCTGGCGAATCTCGGATCGCTGGGGAACTTGCGGCGCGCGGAACGGTTATTCTGAATTCCCGAACTCACATACGATGCGGGCAGAGCTCGCATTTCTTTTGAGTAGGGCATATTTTCCCCCGATCTGTCATCATCCAAGCCTTCCGGGGTATTAAGATAAGTGCATGTCTGCTGCTGCCGAGGTCGCTCGCAAGCGCGCTGCTCTGGACGCTCGCATTCGCGAGCTGGGCCGCACTTTGGTTGCCTATTCCGGTGGCGTGGACTCCGCCTTTCTAGCCTGGGCTGCGCATCAGGTGCTGGGAGACGATATGCTGGCGGTGATCGCCGATTCTCCCAGCCTGGCTCGTGCCCACCTTGCCGACGCTATCGCCTTTGCGCGCGAGCACGGCATTCCACTTGAGATCATCGCCACTACGGAACTTGATCGCCCCGAATACGCTCGCAACGACGCTTCCCGATGTTTCCATTGCAAGGACGAACTGTTCACGGTGATGGAAGAGGTTCGCCGCAGGCTCGGGTTTGGCTCCATTGTCTATGGCGTCAATGTGGACGACCAGGGCGACTTTCGGCCGGGGCGAGTTGCCGCGAGCCGCCATCGGATTGCGGCCCCTCTGCTGGAGGCTGGTTTGACCAAGCAAGAGATTCGCGAACTCGCCCGCGCAGCTGGCCTGAGGATATGGGATAAGCCAGCTTCGGCGTGCTTGTCGTCGCGTATCGAGTACGGCCGCCCCGTCACGCGGGAGGCTCTCAGCGTGGTGGAGCAAGGCGAAGATGCTCTTCGCAGTTTCGGCTTCCGTCAGTTCCGAGTGCGGCACCATGGGGAGATTGTCCGTATCGAAATCGCCAGCGAGGAATTGGCACGAGCCCTCAACCCCAAGATGGCTGCGGAGTTCACCCGCGTCTTCAAAGCTCTCGGCTTCAAGTTCGTGACCCTTGATCTGGAAGGCTTCCGCTCCGGCTCGATGAATTCTCTTTTGCCGGTGGGTGAGCTCTCCCGGGGGATTGACCCGGACGACGATCCTGGCAATGATTGAGCCCGCTGAAATGCACCTCAAACCGGCTTCATCAGCGCCTGCGCGCCTTGTGAGATAATCTTTCTTTATCTTCATGTGCAGGCGGTTTCTAGTGACGTTATTGCGACGCTCGATCCTCGTTCTCTTGCTCATTTGTCTCGGCTGCTCGGCGCAGTCGGCGCCCTCCGATGTCGTCCAGAAGATTGAACGCCAGGTCCGCGCCTACTACAACATTCCGCCAAGCGTGAAAATCTCCGTGAGTCCACTGCGGTCGAGCGAGTTCCAGGGTTATGACGCCCTCACCATCACCATGGAGAAACAGGACGACAAGAAACAGACTTACGAATTCCTTCTTTCCAAGGATGGAAATACCCTGGTCCGAATCACCAAACTCGACCTCACCAAGGACCCTTATGCTGAGATCATGAAAAAGATTGATTTGAGCGGGCGCCCCACGCGCGGGAACAAAGACGCCAAGGTGGTGGTAGTGAACTATGACGATTTCCAGTGTCCCTTTTGTGCCCGCATGCACCAGACACTGTTCCCCGAAGTGCTTAAGGAATACGGGGACCGCGTGGAGTTTGTCTACAAGGATTTTCCTTTAATGGAGATTCACCCTTGGGCCACGCGCGCGGCCATCGATGCCAACTGTCTGGCTGCGCAAAGCAATGATGCGTATTGGGATTTCGCCGACTACATTCACTCCAATGCGCGAACCGTCAGCGCTGAGGCGCCACCTGATGGTCAGTTCGCCATGCTCGACCGCATCACCACTGAGCAAGGACAGAAACGCAACCTGGACCTGCCTAAACTCGAGTCCTGCATCAAGGCGCAAAATGCGAACGAGGTTAAGGCTTCCGTCAAGGAGGGCGAGAGTGTGGGTGTGAGCGCCACCCCGACCATATTCGTCAACGGGCAGGAGATTGACGGGGCCCTACCCATCGCTGAAGTGCGCGCGGTTCTGGACCAGGCCTTGCAGAGGGCCGGAGTACCAGTCCCCGCCCACAGCGCGGCACCGGCTTCTGGCGGGGAGTCGCAGGCAACGGGCAAGTAGATTTTCCATGCAGAAGGACGGCCCGCTGCATGCCAGGCTTATAGCACTGCAAGTACTCGCAGATCAGCTGCTGAGAGGAAATCGATTGAGAACCAATTCGCCACTTCGCCGAAGTCTGATCCAGCTCTCAGTCGTTGCGCTTCTCTGGGCCGCCATCGGCTGCGGTGCCAAACAGGGCGGGGACGAGGTCGCTGCCACCGTCGACGGGCGCAAAATCTATCGCGCTGATGTCGAGAAGTACTATCAGAATCAGACGGCAGGTTCGGAGCAGCAGCCGACGGGAGAACAAGCCACTAACCTGCGCCTCAGCATTTTGCGGGAGTTGATCGATAACGAGATCCTTATGCACCGCGCGGAAAAGCTCGGGCTGCTAGCCACGGACGACGAGGTTGACCGCAGGCTGAACGAGATCAAGTCGCCGTTTACCAAAGAGCAGTTCGACGCCCGGCTGAAGGAAAAGAAGCTCACGCTGGATGACTTCAAGCATGACCTGCGCCGCTCGCTCACCGTGGACAAGGTCCTGAACAAAGAGGTGACATCGAAAATCAACATTTCCGATCAGGACATTACGAACTACTACAACGCGCACAAGTCGGAGTTCAACCTGATCGAGCCCCAGTATCACCTGGCGCAGATTTTCGTCACGACCACGCCCAATCCTCAGGTCCACACCAATGAAAAGGCACAGAACGAAGCGGATGCGCGCAAGAAAGTTCAAATGATTCAGAATCGCCTGGACAGTGGCGACGACTTCGGCACGTTGGCGACGAACTATTCCGAGGATCCCGAGACTTCCGGGAACGGCGGCGACCTCGGCTTCACTCCGGAATCGTCCCTCAAGAATACCGACCCGGTCACTCGCGACATGGTCATGAAGCTGAAGCCCGGCCAGTATAGCCCGATCGTCACCGTGATGAATCCTTTGACCAAGCAGCTCGTGGGCTTCCGCATCGTGAAACTGATTGCCAAGGAGCCGGCAGGACAGCGCGAATTGGCCGACCCGCGTGTGCAGGAGGCCATCCGGTCGCAACTTCGCGATCGGCGCGAGCAACTCCTCAAATCGGCTTACTATGAAGTTTTGCGCGACCAAGCCAAGGTGGAAAATTACTACGCTGAAAAAGTCCTGGAAGGCAGCGGGGCGGCGCAATAAAGTCGGAAGTTTGAGAGCTACAGACTAGAGTCAGAAGCTATTCCACGATTGCCAACACCTCTCCGGCATTTACATTGGCGCCTTCGGCGGCCACTATCTTTTGCACGGTGCCTTTCTTGGGTGACTTGATCTCGTTCTGCATCTTCATTGCTTCCACCACCACGACGCCTTGTCCCGCCTCAACTGTCGCGTTCTCCGGAAGCAGCACGCGAACTACTCTTCCGGACATGGGTGCGACGAGCTTCTTCGGCCCGGTCTCACCTCCAGACGCGGCTTTGCGGCTGCGCAATGACCTGGGATCGCGCAGTTCAGCGGCGTAGCGGGCGGCCCCAACCCAAAGATGCATGTCGGTCGCAGTGCGCTCGCGCTTGACCTCATAAGCTTTGCCCTCGATCAGCACGGAAAGAACATCCGTTCGGGCGAGCACGGCGTCCATCTGGACCTCGCGGCCATCTATGCGGCACTGCCAGCGCCCGTCTGCGCGCCCCAGGTCCAGGCGGTAATTCTTGCCGTCGATGGTGACCTCGTAGACCATAAGTTCAGTAGTTAGTAGCTAGGAGCTAGTAGCTAGTACCTAGTGACCAGAGCTCCGTTTCCCAGCTCCTAGCTACAAGCTACTAGCTACTTCTTTAACTGCCTCCACTCTGGCCGCTCTCTTCCAGCCGGACGCTGCGCTTCCGTTAGCCGAATTGGCGGAGGGCCTTCCATTGCTGGCAACTGTGGATTCGCCCTCCAGGATGGCAAATATTCCGGCGGCGATGGCCGCGACCTCCGCATCTCCACGAGCCGCTTCGGGCGCACCAGACTTCAACAGCCGATCCAGATAGCCGGTATCGAATTTCCCCGCCTGAAAATCTGGATCGCGCAGAATACGCCGAAACAGCGAGATATTCGTCTTGATTCCGCCCACGAAGTATTCGTTCAAAGCCCGTACCAGGCGCGAGATCGCCTGTGGCCTATCGGTTCCGTAGCCGATCAGCTTGGCCAGCAGCGGATCGTAATCCATGGGCACCGTCCAGCCTTCGTACATGCCGCTATCGCGCCGGATTCCCGGGCCAGAGGGCGCGAGCAGCAATGTGATTTTTCCTGGGCTCGGAAAGTAATTGTTGTCGGGATCTTCCGCGTAGATGCGGCACTCGACGGCATGACCGCGGATATGGATGTCTTCCTGCGCAAACGGCAACTTCTCCCCGGCGGCGATGTGAATCTGCAGGTGTACCAGGTCCAGTCCGGTGATCAGTTCGGTCACCGGATGTTCCACCTGCAGCCGGGTGTTCATCTCGAGAAAGTAGAAATTCTTGTCCGGATCAACCAGAAACTCGACCGTGCCAGCATTCGTGTAGCTCGCTGCCTTGGCCACTCGCACGGCCACCTCGCCCATGCGGCGCCGCATGTCGGGATCGACCACCGGAGAAGGAGACTCCTCCAGCACTTTCTGGTGCCGCCGCTGAATGGAACACTCCCGCTCGCCGAGATACACCGTGTTACCTTGCTCGTCGGCCAATACCTGCATCTCGATATGGCGGGGGTTCACAATGGCTTTCTCAACGTAGACCTCCGCATCGCCAAAGGCACGCAGAGACTCGCTCTGCGCCGCTTCCAGCGCAGGTTTGAGCTCTGCCGGCGAATGCACCAGTCGCATCCCTTTACCGCCGCCGCCAGCCGCGGCTTTGAGCATGATGGGATAGCCGATCTTGGCGGCGATCTGCGCTGCCTGCTCAGCTGATTCCAAGCCGCGCGCCGCCCCGGGCACCAATGGAATTCCGGCTTTTTCCATCTCCTGCCGCGCCCGCGTTTTCGATCCCATCATCTCCATTGACGCCGCCGAAGGCCCAATGAACTTGACTCCCGCCTCAGCGCAAGCTTGGGCAAACCTGGAGTTTTCCGAAAGGAAACCGTAGCCAGGGTGGATGGCATCGGCGCCGCACAATTTCGCCACCCCCAGGATCTTGGTGACATTCAAATACGATTCAGCGGCTGCGGCCGGACCGATGTGGTAGGCTTCGTCGGCTTTGCGGACATGCAAAGACGCGCGATCCACGTCGGAGAAGACCGCGACCGAAGTGACTCCGAGTTCGCGGCAGGCGCGGATCACCCGCACCGCAATCTCCCCTCGGTTGGCAACGAGGATTTTCTTGAACATGCTGGGATGAATTGTACTCTGTGTTTGCTTGTATGGGACCGGGTCAGAGACCCGGCCCCACACCTGCTAATCAACTGTCCAGCCTTTTTGCCAGTAGCTCATTCACCATCTGCGGACTGGCTTGGCCCTTCGAGGCTTTCATCACCTGGCCGACAAAAAATCCTATGACTGTCTTCTTGCCCGCGCGATACTGTTCGAGCTGCTTGGGATTGGCCGCGATGATTTCGTCGATGATTTTTTCGATCGCAGAGGAATCCGTAATCTGCTGCGGCTTCTCTTTTTCATAAACCGCGGCGAAATCCTGGTTGCGCTCGAAGCACAGATCGTACAAATCCTTGAGCATCTTCCCGGAAATCGCTCCACTCTCCACCAGATCAGCCGACAGCGCCACACCTTTCATCGAAATCGGCGACTGCTCAATTCCCAGGCTCTTGGCCTTGAGTCTTCCCATCAGCTCGCTCTGCACCAGGTTTGCCACCCGCTTGGGATTCTTCGCCGCTCTGGCTGCGGCTTCGAACTGGTCAGCGAATGACTTGGTCGCGGTCAACACCTGTGCGTCGTAATCGGTGATGCCATAATCCGCCACCATGCGCTTGCGGCGCGCTTCCGGCAACTCGGGCAGAGCTTTCCGAATGTCCGCCTGCCACTTGTCGTCCACTACCAGCGGCAGAAGATCGGGTTCCGGAAAATAGCGGTAATCGTGCGCCTGCTCCTTGGAGCGCATGCCGTAAGTCTTGCCTTCGTTTGAGTTGTAAAGACGGGTCTCCTGCGTGATTTTGCCACCCGATTCGATGACTGCGATGTGGCGATCGATCTCGTACTCCAACGCCTCGCGGATGAACTTGAACGAGTTCACGTTCTTGATTTCGGTCTTGGTACCGAATTTCTTCTCCCCACGCGGCCGCACGCTGACGTTGGCGTCGCAGCGCAGCGAGCCTTCTTCCATGTTGCAATCGCTCACGCCGGTGTAAAGGATGATTTCCTTCAACCGGGTCAGGTATTCGTGCGCCTCATCGGGCGACGCAAGATCGGGCTCGCTGACAATCTCCGCCAGGGGCACGCCGCTGCGGTTCAGATCGATAGCGGTCGTTTCGGCAGAATCGGCAAAACCCTCGTGCAGGCTCTTGCCCGCGTCTTCTTCCAGGTGCAGGCGTGTGATGCCGATTCTCTTCGTCCCGCTGGCGGCTGGGATTTCGATCCAGCCAAATTCCGCCAGGGGCTTGTCGTACTGGGAAATCTGGTAGCCCTTAGGCAGGTCTGGATAGAAGTAGTTCTTGCGGGCGAAAATCGAAGTCTCATTGACGCGGCAGTTCAGCGCCGTAGCTGCCAGCACTGCGAACTCCACTGCTTTACGATTCAACACCGGCAGCGCGCCCGGCAGGCCCAAACAAACCGGGCAGACATTGGTATTGGGCGGATCGCCAAAGCGAGTGGAGCAGGAGCAAAAAATCTTGGTCGCGGTCAGGAGCTGAATGTGCACTTCCAGCCCGATCACCGGCTCGTACTTGGCACGAGCCGCCGTGGAAATGTCCGCCGTACTGGCCATATCGAGTGATTATAGAGGCTTCTCAAAGCTGAGCGTCGTCTTCGGGAGGAAGACGCAGCCGCACCGGATCCAGTTCAAGGCTTGGCCGGTGCGCTCAGGTACTTCTCCAGCGGAACTTCGAAATACATCAGTTCGTTTCCCTTGGCGTCGTGCACGCCAGTCAGATAGAAGTTCGCCCCTGCCAGCGGGGCGGAAATTCCCGCCACGTCAAAGAACATGAAACCAGCCTGCGTACTGTGAGGCTCGACAGCGCGAGCAGCAAACATCGAGTTCTGGATCTCCTCTTGCGCATCCTTGCTCACCGCCGTTTTTGTCTTCTTGGGCCAAGGCAGCCGGTTCGGTGATGGACCGGCTCCTGTAGGCCGTGCGATTCGCCGGTAGATGTCGTCCTCGGTGGCCGGGGGAATCTTGGTTCGATCTACCGTGATCAACTCGGCCTTGGTCCCTGCCAGTGAGATCGGCTGGTCGCCGTCGTTGGTGACGATCACAAAAATGGGCATAAACCCGATCTCGCCGTAATGAACGGAGAAGATACTCGCCTTATCGGCCATGTCGTAAGGATCGAGCGCGAGCGTAACCGCTTCGTTGGGATGCTCGTCATGGGCTGGGTAAGTCTTGGCCGGCTTGGGTTCAGGCATGACGAAGTGCTTCGCTGCCAGACAAACGACTGAACTCAGCACGACGGTGCAGACTACCGCCAGCAATCGCGAGCGCGAAAGAGGATGGAACCTGCATGACATGATGGCTCATTATAGGATGCAAGCTGTTCATCGAACGGGTGCCTGCAGGCTGATTGCAGGTAGAATGGCCCTTCCCCCATGTACCTGCTCTACAGTGCGCTGCTGGCGGCCGGACTGCTGGTAAGCCTTCCCTATTGGCTGCTCCAAGGCGTGCGCCGCGGCAAGTACCGCGCCGGCTTGGGCGAGCGATTGGGGAGAATTCCGAAGCGGTTGGCCACTGCCGATGCGCGGCCTGCAATTTGGGTGCATGCAGTCTCAGTTGGCGAAGTGATGGCTGTCAGCGGGATGGTCGAGGAGTTGCGGCGACGATTTGCCGAACACCGGGTGGTCATCTCGACCACCACTGTTACCGGCCAGAAACTCGCCCAAACACGATTCGGCGGTGAATATGTTTTCTACTTTCCGCTGGATTTTGGATTTGCCATTCGGCCCTATTTGAAATTGTTACGGCCCGAACTGATTGTGATTGCGGAAACTGAGTTCTGGCCGAACTTTCTGCGGCTTGCCCATGTAAGCGGCGCCCGGATTGCTGTTGTGAACGCGCGCATTTCAGACCGCTCCTGGCCTGGATACAGGCGCGTCCGGCGTTTGCTTGCTGGCGTCTTGCGGCGGGTTGATCTCTTTCTGACGCAGACCGAAGAAGATGCGCGGCGCCTGCGGGATATCGGTGCTCCTGCCGAGCGGATTAAGGTAACTGGCAACCTGAAGTACGATATGCCGGTTTCTCCTCCTCCGCCGATTGTTGCCAGTCTTCGCGCCGCTTGCCAGCAGGCCGGCGCCGGACCGGTAATTGTCTGCGGAAGTACAGTGGAGGATGAAGAGCCATTGTTGTTGCGAGCTTTTGAGAATGTGGTGGCCAGCCATCCGCGGGCGGTCATGATTCTTGCGCCGCGTCATCCGGAGCGGTTCGGCGACGTTGCCAGGCTGCTGGAGCAGCTGGGAATTCAATTCTGGCGGCGCTCTCTGTGGACTGGCGACCGAATCGCTGGCGGGGTGCTCCTGATCGACACCATTGGTGAACTGGCGTCGCTTTATGCGCTGGCTGACATCGCTTTTGTTGGGGGAAGCCTGGTCCCGCGCGGCGGGCACAACATCATCGAACCGGCACAGCACGGCGTAGCCATTGTCGTCGGCAACCATACGGAAAATTTCCGCGACATTGTCGAATTATTTCGGAGTCGCGATGCAGTCCGCGTGGTGAGTCCAGAGGAACTTCCTTTGGTTTTCACGGAACTCATCTCAAACCACGAGGAACGTGCCGCGCTTGGCCTCCACGCCGCGGAGACGTTGCGTTCGCAAACCGGGGCGACGCAAAGAACGCTCGAAGCGCTGGAGCAGTTGGTCGCGTCCGGTGTCCGTGTGCGCACAAAGGCGGGATGAATTTCTTAGCTTCCACCTACGGCCTCGGTGTCCGAGCGCGCAATGCACTCTACGACCGAGGCGTGCTTCACACACGAAGACTCCAGGGACCAGTCGTCAGCGTCGGGAATATATCGGTGGGCGGGTCGGGCAAAACTCCCTTCGTTTTGCTTTTGGGCGAATTGCTCAAGGCGCGCGGAGTCAAGTTCGACGTCTTATCCCGGGGCTACGGCCGCAAGACAAAAGGGGTGGCGTTGGTGGATCCGGCGGGTTCGGCAGAAGAATTTGGCGATGAGCCTTTGCTCATCGCGCGACGGCTGGGAGTGGGTGTTGTCGTGGGTGAGGATCGCTACGACGCTGGCGTTTTTGCGGAAAATAAATTCGGACCGCAGCTTCATTTTCTGGACGACGGCTTTCAGCACCGTGCCCTTGCCCGCGATTTCGATATCGTACTGGTGACCCCTGACGATGCCCGGGACAAGCTGCTTCCGGCGGGGCGTCTGCGCGAGCCGCTTACTTCATTGGCCCGAGCCGACGCCGTTGTCCTGAGCAGCGGGGCGTCACCAGACGCGTTTCCCCTGAATGGAAAGCTAGTATGGAGGGCACGGCGCGGCATCCTGCCGAAGAATGTCCCCAACCGCCCGGTTGTTTTTTGCGGGATTGCGCGGCCCCAAAATTTTTTGATGCAGCTGCGGACTGCGGGAATTGAGCCCGTCTCCGAGGCCTTGTATCGCGACCACCACGCGTACAGCGAGCGGGATATCGCCGACCTGTTGAAGCTGCGCCAGCAAAGTGAGGCCGAAGGCTTCGTCACCACGGAAAAAGATGCGATCAACCTGGGCGGATACCTCTCAGCCCTGGCGCCGCTGGCAGTGGTTCCGGTCACAATGGAGTTGGTGGACGCAGCTAACGCACTGGATACTATGTTGCGCATGATTGCAGAGCGGAGGCAGCAAGCGTGAGAGAATTCCACTGAATGACCAAGCATCCTAAAGATGCGGATCGGCTCAGGAAGATCGTTGAGTCGTTTCCGAAACTCACCATCACTGTGGTCGGCGACCTGGTGGCGGACGAATTCATTTTCGGAGAGATCTCGCGTGTGTCCAGGGAGGCTCCGGTGCTGATTCTGAAGCACCGCGAGCGCACGGTTGTACCCGGAGGCGGCGCGAACGCGATCAACAACCTTGCCGACCTCGGCGTAAATGTTTTGCCAGTCGGAGTGGTGGGCGACGATGAGCCGGGACGCCTGCTGCTCAGGGCTTTCCGCCACAGACACATTGCGGTGAGTGGCGTTTTGAAGGACAAGAGCTACACAACCGTAACCAAAACCCGCATCCTGGCGGGTATGACGCACACCGCCCGGCAGCAGGTCGTACGCGTGGATCGTGAACCGGAAACCGAACCCAGCCAGCATCTGAAACGTGAGCTGGTGCTGGCGGCACGAGAGTATGCGCCAGCTTCCGATGCGTTGCTGGTTTCAGACTACGGCTATGGTGCGGCAAGCCCCGCGATCCTGAACGCCATCAGCGACCGAGGACGGCTGGATAAAATTCCCGTGGTGCTGGATTCGCGTTACCGCATGCTGCAGTATTCGGGTGCGGCTGCAGCTACGCCGAATGAAGCGGAGGTCGAGGCAGCGTTAGGGATTCAGATTGGCAATGATTGGTCGCGGTTATGCTCGGCTGGCGAGCAGGTCATGTCGCGTATGAAGCTCCAGTCTCTGGTGATTACCCGGGGACGCGATGGCATGGTGGCATTTGCAGGCAAACACAAGCCGGTGGATATTCCGATCTATGGGTCCGATCAGGTAGCAGATGTGACCGGCGCGGGGGATACGGTGATCGCGACTTTCACCGCGGCGTTTGCCGCCGGGGCGAGCACTGAAGAAGCCGCCCAATTGGCAAACTATGCGGGTGGGTTGGTCGTGATGAAGCGCGGAACTGCGACGGTATCGCAACAAGAGCTGTTGCATGCACTGGCGCAAGCGCCGCCGGCGACAAGACCACATTGACGACACGAGTAATGCCAAGAGAAAAAATCCTGAGCCGCGAGGGGCTGAAGCAACGCGTTGCCGAGTGGCGTCGCGCAGGCGAGTCCATCGCGCTGGCGAACGGGTGCTTCGATCTGCTTCACGTCGGGCACATCCGCTACTTGCACGCCGCGAAGCAACTGGGCGGACGACTGGTCGTCGCCATCAACTCGGATGAATCCGTGCGAGCCTTGAAGGGCGAGGGCCGCCCGCTTATGCCGGCCGAGGAGCGAGCTGAAATCCTGGCCGCATTGGCCGACGTGGATGCGGTCGTCATTTTTTCAGAGCGTGACGTGCGTGCATTGGTCCGCGAGATCCGCCCTGACGTTCACGCCAAAGGCACCGACTATACCGCCGACACAGTGCCAGAGCGGGATGTGGTGATCCAGTGTGGCGGGCGTGTGGCCATCGTGGGCGATCCTAAGGACCATTCAGCCAGCGAGATTCTCCGTTCGCGACTTGGACCGCGGTCTTCTTGAGCATGCAATCGCCGGTCACAAATCTGCCGCAAGGTGCGGAACGGAAAAACCTTGAGCGATTGCTGATCGTGCGCCTCGGCTCGATGGGCGACATCATTCATACCCTGCCCGCCGTCACCGCACTGCGGCGGGCATTTCCTGACGCCAGCCTTGGTTGGATCGTCGAAGAGCGCTGGGCGGAGCTGTTGTGCACATTGCGTTCACCGCGTTCGGGTCCACGTTCGCTAGCACGGCCGTTGGTGGACAAGGTTCACACCGTGAATACCAAGCTCTGGCGCACTTCCCTG
>Ga0187818_10000382_pt1 | contig 15715 bp, 12 predicted proteins | sample NC_wetland_sal_i_14_FD_130581 | JGI IMG/M metagenome (GOLD analysis project Ga0187818, IMG submission 130581) | Wetland sediment microbial communities from Neuse River Estuary, North Carolina, USA - SO4_3 | ecosystem: Environmental > Aquatic > Freshwater > Wetlands > Sediment | place: USA... | reverse complement strand
TAATCGTCCTCGGGAATCTCGGCCGCGTCGGGATCAACATGGCTTTCGGCCGGAATTATCTCTTCGCGGATGATGCGGCGGACCTGATCGCGCAGGGCGACCAGTTCATCCGACAACTGAAAGCCGCTCGAATTCCCGTCTTCCATCACCTTTCCTCCTCGGTTCCTGGCGCCTGGTCGAGACGCCGGCGCAACGCGGCGAGCCAGACCTCGCGAATCCATTCCAGATCCCAGCAAGCCCAGGTGTTCCCAGCCGCCGGCGCCGACTCGCGTAGATGGTCGATCGCGTGTCCGATCCGCTCGATCGCAGGCTCGCCGCGCCGCCGCCGTTGCGCGCTTTCCCCCTGGCCCGCGGCTATATACTCAGCAATTCCGCTTACAACTTCCCGGCCGTAATGCCAAACGGCGCGCTCACCGGCACTGAGGGCATTGCCGGCCGACCCCACCAGATGATCGGCGGCCGCGAGCGCGCGATCGATCAATGCGTATGCGGCCCGCAGTTGATCCTGCCGACTCTGCGAGGGCCGCGGCACGATCCGCGGGTGCATCACGTCACCGCCACCGTTCAAAACCAGCGCCGAGGCCCGTGCGATCGCGCGGTAGGCCTCGGCCATCTCAGGTCCACACGCCGGATGCAGTTGCGCAACGGTATCGGCGAGAAGGTAATCGGGTTCGAAATCGGGCGAGCGCGTGCCCCGTGCGAACGCCTCGAGGTTCACCGGATAGGCCAGCACGCTGTGCGCGCCGAAGGTGAGGCACGAGACGCTGGTGATTCCGAGGGCGCGGTAGGCTCGCAGGTCGCGCGCGATGATGGCCGGCGTGGCGATCGCAAGCCCGCCGAACAGGATGGCGTCGGCATAGTACTCGAAGACATGACCGCGCCCGTCGAACAACTCGAGGTAGCGTTTGAGCGACTCGAAGTAGCGCGGATTGACCTCGCACGCAGGGTCATCGATCGCGTGGCTGTAGCAGCGCTCGCGCGGCGCCCATTCGAACGATACGTTGGGCTGCGGACGTAGCCCGGAATCCGGCTCCAAAGTGTCATGATAGGCGAGATAGGCGACTGGCGGGCCCGGCGAAAGGTCGCGTGCGAGAGCGCCGGCAATCGCGTTGACCGCCCCCATATACTGTAGCTGCGGCGACAAGCCGGCGCATTCGCCGCATCGGCACCACGCGCCCTCCCGTACGTCCGCGCCCCAGATATGAAGCAACTCGCATTCCGGGTTGTCACGCACGTAGCGCGCCGCTCCGGCCCGCACGACTTCAAGCGCCGCGCGATTGCTGACACACAGGTTGCCCCGCGCATCGCGCTTCCCATCATCCCCGAGCGGAAAATATTCGGGACTCGCGTCAAAGCGATCGCGCGGCATCAGCAACTGGAGCACGTGTCCGCCGTACTCGGAAGCGATGCCGCGCTCGCGAAAGATCGGAACCAACTCGTCAATCTTGAGCCGCGAGTCGACGGTGTTTCGAATGTAGGAGAAGGCGTTGAGCCCGCGCGCCGCCATCCAGGGGATAAACGCGCGGTCGTACTCTAGATGGGCCGCGAGGCGCTCGGGGGTCTCGTAATGCCAAGTCATGATGTCGGAGGCGAAGGCTCGGCGGCCGAAGGCGGGGGCGACCGTACGCTCCTCGACGTCGTCGAGGAGCGTACGGTCGCCCCGGGGGAAAGCGGGCGCGTTTCCGATCGGGAAGCGCGCCCCCAGCCGTTCCATCAGCGCGTACACCGCATGCAGCAGCGCCCGCTCCGTGCCGGCGGCAAGTACGAGCGGGCGTGGCGGCGTGGCGGCGGCGAGCGGGCTGGGAGCGACGGCTTCGCGCCACAGCGCGAAGCCGTCGCTCCCGGGGGCGGGCGCGGCGGCCGGACCAGGAAACGCGCCGCGGCGCGTTTCCCAGCCCAGCCGCAGGTGACGCTGGGCGAGCCCGTCCGCGGCCTCGGCCGCGACGGGCTCGCCCAGCATCGCGGTGAGGCCATCTGCCAGCGCGCGTGCGGCGAGCCGCGCCTGCTCGCCGCTTGCCGCCGGATAGAACACCGCCAGCCGCAGTGGCCGCGCGCCATCCTTACTCTTTACGGTTTGCGCCATCCCGCCCCTCCCGAGCGCCGTTTTGCCCGCCCGAGCGGGATGATAACATCTTTGCGGCGTGCCAGGTCATTGGGAACGCGCGGTAACCATCCTCGTTCACCTCGAATGCGAGGGATGGCAGCCGAGTCTTCGCGCGACGCCGGCACGACAGTGAAGGAATGCCGAATCCGCAGGAAATTCTCGCTGAACTGAAGAAGATCAAATATCCCGGCTTCACCCGTGACATCGTTTCCTTTGGGATGGTCAAGGATATCGAGGTCGCCAACGTCGGGGTCACCGTCTTCCTCACCACCGCATCAGCCAAGCCCGAGGCGGTCGCGCAGATCGCCGGCGAAGTCGAACGGATCGTGGGCATGATGCCGGGTGTCCCCGCGGTCAAAGTGGAAATCGAGCGCGCGATGGCGCCGCCGGCGATGGCGGCCGGCGGACTGCAGAAACGCCCGATTCCGGGTGTTAGGCACGTAGCCGCGGTCGCGAGCGGCAAGGGCGGCGTTGGCAAATCGACGGTCGCGGTCAATCTGTCGCTGGCGATGGCCGCGCTCGGATGGCGGGTCGGTTTGATGGACGCGGACGTTTATGGGCCGAGCGTCGCGATGATGGTCGGTGCGGATGAACAGGTGCGAGTGACCAAAGAGCGGCGGATCCTGCCGCTCGAGCGTTACGGCTTGCGCTACGTTTCGATGGCCTTGTTCATCAGCGATGAAACCGCGGTGATATGGCGAGGTCCGATGGTGACGAAGCTCGAGAGCGAGTTCCTGTTCAACGTCGAATGGGGTGAGCTCGATTGTCTGATCCTCGACCTGCCGCCGGGAACCGGAGACGCGCAGCTTACGATTACGCAGCGGGTCGCGCTCGACGGCGGCGTGATTGTCACCACGCCGCAGGAGATCGCGCTGCTCGACGTGAAGCGCGGCGTCACGATGTTTGAGGAGGTCAACGTACCGGTGCTCGGGGTGGTCGAGAACATGAGCTACTACCTCTGCCGCAAATGCGGGCATCGCCACGAGATTTTCGCCCACGGCGGGGGCGCGCGTCTGGCGCGGACCCTCGGCGTTCCGTTTCTCGGCGAATTGCCGATTGTGCGCGAACTGCGCGAGGGCGGCGACCACGCGCAGCCGTTGGTTGCGACCCAGCCGGACCATCCGATCAGCGCCGCCTTCAAGTCGATCGCATCGAACATAATCGAGCGGATCGAACGGGCGGCGACAGAGAAAGCGGCAACTTAGCGCGATGGCCTTCGCGATTTTCGATATCGAAACGCGCGTTGATAAACGCCTGCTCAATCAGGCCTTCTTCGCCCGCGACGGCTTAAGCGACGAGGACGCCTACCAGCGTTTCCGCGATGAATTACGCGGGCGCGGCAACGATTTTTTTCCGCTCACGCTCCACGTCCCGATTTCGATCGCGATCGGCAACGCCGGTGACGACCACGCGCTGCGATCGGTCGAGAGTCTCGCGATCGGCGATTACGGCGAGGACAAACTCGCGAACGAATTCTGGAAGCGCGCCGACCGCTTCCACGGATGTCTCGTCAGCTTCAACGGACGCCGCTTTGACCTGCCGGTGCTGGAACTGAGCGCGCTGCGCCACGGGATTTCCGCGCCGGGCTATTTCAGCGACGGCGACTCGCCGCGATCGCGCTACGCGCCGGAGCGCCATCTCGACTTGTTCGACTTCCTGACCAACTATGGCGCGGTCGGATTGCGTGGTGGAATGGATCTTCTGGCCAAGATGATTGGTTTGCCGGGCAAGACCGGACTCCACGGCGCGATGGTGCAGGAGTATTACGAGGCCGGACGACTCGGCGAAATCCATCGTTACTGCCGCGCCGACGTGATCCAGACCTACTTCCTGTTCCTTCGCGTCGAGCTGATGCGCGGGCGTATCGACCAGTCGGCTTATCGCGAGGCTTGCGCGAGCTCCGGCCATTTTCTGTCCGAGCTGGGCGGCGCTCCCGCGGGAACGGGCACGACGCCTTAGCGATGGCGGCGCGGCCCACAGTCTCGCTGATCGTAATCACGCGCGACGAGCAGGAGCTCATCGGCGGGTGCCTCAGGAGTGCGGCGCCGTTTTGCAACGAGCTGATTGTCGTCGACTCGCTTTCGGCCGACCGCACCGCCGAAATCGCGCGGAGCCTGGGCGCGCGGGTATTCGAGCAGGAATTCACCAACTACGTCCGTCAGAAGCAGATCGCGCTCGACCATGCGACCTCCGACTGGGTGCTTCTACTTGACGCGGACGAACAGGCGACCTACGAACTTGGACGCGAGATCGAAGGCGCAATTAACGCACCGGACGCGGCCGACGGCTACCGGATTCAGCGCGTGCTGTATCATCTTGGCCATTTCTACACGCGCCCAATTTACCGCGACCGTCCGGTGCGGCTGTTCCGGCGCGACCGTGGCCATATCGGCGGCATCGACCCGCACGACAAGGTGATCGTCAACGGGCGTATCGAACGGCTCCGCGCGCCGATCCTGCATTTCAGCTATCGCGACGTGAGCGACCATGTCGCGACCATGAACCGTTTCAGCTCGCGGGCGGCGGCGGAGATCGAGCCGTCGCCGCTGGTGGCGGTCCAGATGGTAACGCATCCGCTGTGGCGCTTCTTCACCTTCTATATATTGCGCGGCGGCTTCCTCGATGGAGGGCGCGGGCTTTACGCCGCGATGACGGCGGCGTTCTACGTGTTCCTGAAATACGCGAAGGTTTACGAACGCCGGCTGAAAGCGCTCCATCCCCGGTGATAATGGCTGCCGCCGCAAGATTGGGCCTGCATGCGGGTTGCGATTCTGGTTGCAGGTGGGACGCTCGAGCAAGTGGATCATCGCCATCGAATGCCGTAACCTAGCGGTGGCTACATGAGACGCCTGTTTGTTTACATCCGCCGCTACTGGCTTTGGTATTCCGCCAGCATTCTTTGCACCCTCGCTTTTGCGACTCTGCAGATGGTGCTGCCGATGCTGGTGCGCAACGCGATCAACGCGGTTCAGGCCGGACAGGCGAGCCGCCTGGTTCATCTGACCGCCCTGATGGTTGCGGTGGCGATCCCGATGGGAGTCGCACGCTGTCTGTCGCGCGTGATCACCTTCAACACCGGCCGCTCGCTGGAATACGACCTGCGCAACGACCTCTTCGGGCATCTGACCAAACTCGGCCCCGACTTCTACGAACGGCTCAAGACCGGCGACCTGATGTCGCGCATGATCAACGATCTGACTGCGGTGCGCATGATGGTCGGAATGGGGGTGCTGAATTTCTTCGAAACGCCGGTCACCTACGTGCTTGCGCTGCTGTTCATGTTCTCGCTCAACGTCAAGCTGACTTTCGCGACGCTGGCACCTTACGTCGCCCTTTTTATCGGTATCCGCTTTCTCACGCGGATGCTGATGGAGCGCAGCCTCAAGGTGCAGGAGGGCCTGGGCACGATCGGGGCCAAGGTGCAGGAGAGCCTGACCGGTGTCCACGTGGTCAAGGCCTACACGCTCGAGCAGCATGAAGCGGAGCGCTTCCGCACGCTCAACGACGAATACAACGGACGCGGGCTCGCACTTGCGCGCGTGCGCGGCTTCATGATGCCGATGATCCGCGGAACCGTGGCCGCATCGATGCTGATCCTGCTGACCTATGGCGGCACGTTGATCGAAGCGCATGAGCTTTCAATCGCGGACCTAGCCGCCTTCATGCTTTACCTGGGCAAACTCGCGTGGCCGACGTTTTCGATCGGCTGGATAATCTCGATTTACCAGCGGGCCAAGGCCTCGATGAAGCGCCTGGAGGAAATCTTCAGCGCCACCCCGGTCGCCACCGTCGGGGGCGACGACGCGCGGCTGGAAGTCACCGGCGCGATCGAGTGGGAGCATATCTCCTTCAGCTATTTCGCGCGCGACGGCGACGGCGCGGGCCGGCCGCTCGCGCTGAAGGACGTCAACGTCAAGGTCCCGCCTGGAGGCAAACTCGCGATCGTCGGACGCACCGGTGCGGGCAAGTCCACGATGGTCAAGCTGCTGGCGCGGCTGATCGAGCCGACCAGCGGCCGCGTCCTGCTCGACGGCCGGGACATTCGCGAAATTCCGCTCGGCGCCCTGCGCAAGACTCTTGGCGTAGTGCCGCAGGAGCCGACGCTGTTCTCTGACACCATCGCCCGCAACATTGCCTTCGGCCGGCTGGACGCGGCGCCCGATGAAATCGCCGCGGCCGCCCGGATCGCAGGCCTCGAGGGCGATATCGAGGTGATGCCCCATGGCCTCGAGACCGTCGTCGGCGAGCGCGGAATGTCGCTCTCCGGCGGGCAAAAGCAGCGCGTCACGATCGCGCGCTTACTGACCTACAATCCGGCGGTGGTGGTGCTCGACGACGCGCTCTCCAGCGTCGACACGGAGACCGAAAAGGCGGTGCTGACCAGCCTCGAAGCGAGCGTCAAGGGGCGCACCACCATCGTCGTGGCGCATCGCGCCTCGACCGTGCGCGACGCCGATGAAATCGTGGTGCTCGACGACGGCGCGATCGCCGAGCGCGGCACCCATGAACAGTTGATGGCACGGCGCGGAATCTATGCCGATCTGTTCCGCCGCCAACTGCTGGAGGAGGAGCTGGCCCGCTACTAACCCATGCAGCTAGCCGCCGAAGAGGAACTCGGCCGCGTCTACGACTTGCGGCTGCTCAAATGGATCTGGGGCTACGTGCGTCCCTACCGGCGCCTGTTCTGGATGTCGGTGGTGCTGATGCCGCTCAATACGCTGTTCGTCCTCGCCCAACCGTACATCTTCAAGATTGCGATCGATGTTTTCCTTGCCACGCACAAAACCGCGGCCCCCGCCTGGCTGCGGCCGATCATCGCGGCCTCGCACGGCCACGGACTGCTGGTCACGGGCAGCTTTTATCTGCTGCTCCTGCTGGGCGAGGTCAGCACCTTCTACGGCCAGTTTTACCTCACGATGATGGTCGCGCAGTACAGCCTCTCGGACCTGCGCCTCGCGTTATTCCGCCACGTTGAACGCCTGCCGATGTCGTTTTTCGATCGCACGCCCGCGGGCCGGCTGGTCAGCCGGATGACCACCGACATCGATGCCGTCAACGAAATGTTCAGTTCCGGCTCGCTTACCCTGTTCATGGATCTGCTGATGCTGGGCGGCATCGTCGTGATGATGTTCACCTTCAACGCGCGCCTCGCGATGTGGGCGCTGTGCGGCGTGCCCCCGCTGCTGCTCGTAATCAACTTCTTCCGCGTGCGGATGCGCGTCGTTTACCGCGAAATTCGTGAGCGGCTGGCGGCGCTCAACGCCTATCTGTCCGAAGCGCTCAGCGGAATGTCCGTGATTCAGCTCTTCACCCGCGAGCGCGAGAGCCGCCGCGAATTCGACGACCTCAACCGCCACAGCCGCGACGTCCAGAGCACTTCGAACATTTATGACGGAATCCTGGTCTCGACCGTCGAGACGCTGAGTTCCGTCACTTTGGCGATCTTGCTGTGGGCGGGCGGCGGCGAGGTGATCCGGCGGCTGATAACGCTTGGCACGCTGGTCGCTTTTTTCGAATACGCGCAGCGCTTCTTCAATCCGCTGCGCGACGTCTCGGGCAAGTACACCACCTTGCAGTCCGCTCTGGCCGCGGTCGAACGGATCGAGGCCTTGATGGCGACGCCGGAGTCGATCGCGAGTCCGCCGGTCCCGCGAAGGATCGCCAGCGGCCGCGGCGCGATTGCGTTCGATCATGTCAGCTTCGAGTACCGCCGCGGCGAACCGGTCCTGCGCGACTTGAGCTTCCGCGTCGATCCCGGCCAGAAGATCGCAATCGTTGGCGCCACCGGCTCCGGCAAAAGCACCATCATCAAGCTGCTCAACCGCTTTTACGACGTCACCTCCGGCCGCATCCTGGTCGACGGCGTCGACGTGCGCGAATGGGACCTGCGCGAACTGCGCCGCGCGATCGGGCTGGTCCAGCAGGACGTTTTTCTGTTCGCCGAGGATATCTTCGACAACGTCCGCATGGGCCGCACCGACCTCGGCGAGGCCGAAGTCAAAAAGGCGCTCGAACGGGCGCAGGCGTTGCCCTTCGTCGAGCGGATGCCGCGCGCAATCTACGAGGAAATCCATGAGCGCGGCGCCAATCTTTCCGCCGGCCAGCGCCAATTGCTCTCCTTCGCCCGCGCGCTCGCCTACAATCCGCGCATCCTCGTGATGGACGAGGCAACCTCGAGCGTCGACAGCGAAACCGAACGCCTGATCCAGATCGCGCTGGCTGAACTGCTCGCCGACCGCACCGCACTCGTCATTGCTCATCGGCTCTCGACCATCGAACGCGCCGATCTCATCCTCGTCCTCAGCAACGGCGTGCTGCGCGAGAGCGGCACCCACGACGAGCTGCTCAGGCGGCCGGGCCTCTACCGCCGGCTGTTCGAGCTCCAGTACGCCGGCGCGGCCGAAGCTGCACGTCAGGTCGCCGACTGACGGCCCGCGCGTCACATGGCCCCTCGCCGATACCTCTCGATCCGCGCCGTTGCTTTGACACTGGCGTGCGCGGCGATCCTTGCCGGATGCGACGTGAGCTATCTCACGCGCGCGGCCTACGAGGAAGGCCGCCTGCTATGGCGCCGCAAGCCGATTACGCAGGAACTCGCCCAACCGGACCTTGCCGCTGACACCCGCGCGAAACTCGAAACCGTTCTGGCCGTGCGCAAATACGCGGCGAACGAACTCGGGCTCAACGTTGGCGGCGCCTACCAAAGCGTCACCCCGGTGGACCAGGGTGCGATCGTGTGGGTCGTGATGGCGGCGCCGCGCGATTCGCTCACGCCCTATACATGGTGGTTTCCTATCGTCGGCAACGTTCCGTATCGCGGCTATTTCAGCAAGGATTCGGCCCGCACCGAGGCCGCCGCGATGGAATCGAACGGATTCGATACGTACGTGCGTCCCGCGGTCGCCTTTTCCAGCCTCGGGTTCTTCAACGACCCGCTGCTCTCCAACTTGCTCGCACTTGATCGGGTGGAACTGGCGGGCGTGATCATCCACGAACTTTTCCACCGGACCTACTTCCTCGCCAGCGATGCAACCTTCGACGAATCCGCGGCGACCTGGGTTGGCAGCCGCGGAGCAGCCGCTTTTTTCAGCGCGACCGAGGGTCCGAATTCGCCCGACGCGGTGGCCGCCCGCGAGATCTATGCGAGCGATCTGAAATTCGCCTCTTTCCTGCTGGTGGAAAAGGCGCAGCTTCTGCGCCTCTACGCGAGTGGCCAGCCGCCCGATGAAATCCTCAAGCAGAGGATCAAGCTGTTTGCCGAGATCAACGCCGATTACGCCCGCCTCAAGCCTACGCTCTCAGGACTAGAGCGTTTCGACCTCGACAAGGAGCCGCTCAACAACGCCGTGCTGCTCAATTATCTGCTCTATTTTCACGATCTCGATCACTTCGCCGCGCTTGACCGCATCCATCACGAGGACACGCGCGCCACGATTCAAGCAATAATTGAACTCGCGAATAGCGAGCCGGACGACCCCTTCCATGCGATCTGGCGGGCGACGATCAACGCACCCTCGCCTGCGGCGCCAATCCGTTAGGCACTGGCAGGCCCGCCGGAGATCACGCTCACACGTTCTTGAGCATCGCTCCGATCGCCGCCGCCAACTCCTGCTCGTAGCCGCCGAAAAAATGGTCGGCGCCGGCGATAATCCTGATCTGCGAGCGGGCGCCCAAAGTCTGATGCATCGCCTCAAGTTGCGCTGCCGGACAATACGAATCGCCGTCGCCTGCGGCCAGCACGATCGGCACGCTCAGATCTTCGAGCGCCGCCGCAGCCGCCATCCGCAGCGGCAGCGCCACCAGCACGAGCGCTCCAAGATCCTTGATCCGCGACGCGGCCGCCAGCGCCGCCATCGCGCCAAACGAATAGCCCGCCAGCACGATCCCATCCGTCTGCACGCCCGCCTGGCTGCTCAGGAAATCCACTGCCGCGATCGCGTCGTCCGCTTCGCCCTTCCCTCCACCGTGCTCGCCCTCGCTTTCCCCGACGCCGCGAAAATTAAAGCGCAGCGTCGCCCATCCCAGACTCCACATCGCCTCCAGCACCGCATCGACCACGTTGTTGTACATCGATCCGCCGTAGAGCGGATGCGGATGGCAGACGACACCGCCGCGCACCGGTTTGAGTCCCTCGGGTTTGCCTAGCAGGCCTTCGAGGGTGAGTTCGCCGGAGGGGAAGTTGACTGGATGCTCTTTCATAGTGGCCCCATCTAAATCTGAAGCGTTACTTTAAATCGTTCGGCGATGCGATTCCCGCGCGCAACCCCATCTCGGGTGTTGCCCTGCTATACTATAGAGGCGACGATGGAAGAAACGCACGACATCCCGAAATTCGCTGCCGACCGCACGCTGGTGCGGCTGGCCAAATGGCTGCGGCTGATGGGCGCCGACGTGCTGTGCGAGGATTCGCTCTCCAGCGCGGATACGCTGCACCTCGCACGCGAACAGGGACGCCACATGCTGACGCGCGACAAGCGTCTGCGCACGGCGGCGGACGTGCTCTATATCGAGAGCCATCTGTTCCGCGATCAGGTCCGCGAGGTGATGGCGCGCTTTCCATTCGACCCGCGCCGGCGTGCCTTTACGCGATGCTCGTGCTGCAACCAACTGCTGCGCGAAGTCGGACGCGACGCGGTCATCCGCCGCGTGCCGCCCTTCGTTTACGCCGCGCACGAGAAGTTCGCGCTGTGCGATCGATGCGGCCGCGTCTACTGGGGCGCGACCCATCTCGAACGCGCGCGGCGCGAACTCGACTCGATGGGTCTTTGACCTTCGCCCTTTTCCGTCCGTCGCTACTCCACGGAAAGCTTGCCAACCATCTCGATCAATGCGATCGCGACCGCGTTATCGCCGGGGATAGATGCCAGCCGCGAACCTTCCGCATGCCGGCGATGAAAGTGTATGGTGGCGAAATGGACAAACTCATCATCGAAGTGCGCATCAACGAGTACGCGATGCGCAAGGAGAACGCCAACGTTCCCTTCAGTCCCGAGGAAATTTGCAATGAGGCGCTCAGATGCTGGCGCGAGGGCGCGTCGCTAATCCATTACCATGCACGCGATCCCAAAAGCGGCTCACCGTCATCCAGCGCGGAGCTTTACGCCGACACCGCGCGCCGGATCAAGGACAAGAGCGACCTGCTGGTGATGCCCACGCTCGGGGCCTGGACCCTGCCCTCGCCCGAGGCGCGGATGAGCCACATCGTCGAGATGGCGCGGGACCCCGCAACCAGGCCCGACTTCGCTCCGATCGATATGGGCACTAGCAACGTAGACGTCTGGCATGCGGGCCGCCGCACCTTCGTCACCGACGAAACCGTCTACATGAACACGACCAGGACGATGCGCTACTTTGCCGAGACGATTCGCGCCTCCGGCGTTCGTCCCTACATGGCGCTGTGGAACGTCAGCGCTATCCGCACGACGGCGGCGTTCGTCGAGGCGGGACTCTTCGATCAGCCGCTCTATGCAGGAGTCGTGTTGACCGAAGACGGGCTCCTCGCCGGGAATCCGGGAACCGTACGCGGGCTCGAGGCGATGATCGACTTTATCCCGGCGCATCTGCGCTGCCATTGGTCGGTGATGTGCGTGGGCGGAAATATTTTCCCGATCGTGGGCGCCGCGCTCGAACGCGGTGGCCATATCGCGATCGGACTCGGTGATTATCCATACACCGAACTGGGCACTCCGCGTAACTTCGAACTGGTCGAGCGCGTGGCTGAGATCGCGCGTGAGATGGGCCGTGAAATCGCAACGCCCTCGCAAGCGCGCGGGATCCTGGGATTGGCATAGTCCGCCGCAGCGCCGCGCGGGGCTGCCGGCGGGCGCGTTGAAGCAGCGCCGACGGAGTGAATTTCCGCGGAACTGACGGGGTTGTCAGATGAAGGGTTTCATCGCCGGAGTTGTGATCGGGTTGGCGATTATTCCAATCACGATTTACCTTTATTTCTCCCTTGGCCTGGCGCCGGTCGCCACCGACGCGCCGCCGATGCCCTTCGAGAAATACCTGGCGAATATGGCACTCGACGCGCGCATCGAAAGGGAGAAGCCGCAGCAGGCGCCGCCGGTCGAGCCCACGGCGGAGAACCTCACCGCCGGAGCGAAAGTTTTCAGCCAGCATTGCGGGGGCTGTCATGGCAAGATCGATCAGCCGCCGTCGGCGTTTGCGAAGAGTCTGTTTCCGAAACCGCCCTGGCTGCTCAATCCCGATCGCAAGGCCGGCGTTTCTGCCGGCGAGATCTATTGGGTCGTAAGCAACGGTATCCGGCTAAGCGCCATGCCCGCCTTCAAGCAACTGTTGTCCGACGATCAAAGATGGCAGGTGAGCCAGATGCTGGCCAACCAGCATAAGTTGCCGTCCGGCGCCGAGGCGATGTTGAAATAGAAGGGGATGGTGACGTGACGACGCGGTGGCGGCGGGTCGTCCCCGCGGGCTAGACTCGCCTATCCTGAGTCCGCTTCAATAAGATTCGCGATGGACGAACGTTACGAACCCAAGAAAATCGAACCCAAGTGGCGCGACGAGTGGGAACGCACCAATCTCTACCTGACGCGCGAAGATCCGGGCCGTCCCAAGTTCTACGTGCTCGAGATGTTCCCCTACCCTTCCGGCGACGGCCTCTCGGTCGGCCATCTGCATAATTACGTCCCCTGCGACGTCATCGGCCGCTACAAGCGCATGGCCGGATGCAACGTGCTTCATGCGATGGGCTGGGACGCGTTCGGATTGCCCGCCGAGAACGACGCGTTGCTCAAGCGGCTCCATCCCAAGGAGACCGTGCCGCGCTATGCCGCCAACTTCAAGCGCCAGCTAAAGCTCGCCGGATGCGCTTACGACTGGACGCGGGAGATAAACTCGTCCACGCCGGAATACTACAAATGGACGCAGTGGTTCTTCCTGCTGATGTACAAGCGCGGACTCGCTTACCGCGCCCTCGGCTCGCAATGGTGGTGCGACAAATGCCGCACCATCCTGGCCAACGAGCAGGTGGTCAACGGCTGCTGCTGGCGCCATGGCGACACCCAGGTTTCGAAGAAGGACCTCGAGCAGTGGTTCTTCAAGATCACCGATTACGCTGACCGTCTGATCGAAGATCTCGATCAGATCGACTGGCCCGAGCCGATCAAACTGATGCAGCGCAACTGGATCGGCCGATCCGAGGGCGCCGAACTCGCCTTCCCCGTCAGCGGACATGCGGGCAAGGAGGTGCGGTTCTTCACCACGCGCCCGGACACGGTTTTCGGCGTTTCGTTCATGGTGCTCGCCCCCGAGCATCCGCTGGTCGCGGAGATAACCACGCCGGAGCAGCGCGTTGCGGTCGAGACCTACGTCGCCCAGGCGCGGCGGCAGAGCGAAATCGAGCGCCTTTCAACCGTCAAGGAAAAGACCGGGGTGTTCACCGGCGCTCACGCGCGCAACCTTTTCACTAACCGGGATATCCCGATTTGGATCGCCGACTATGTGCTGATGGGCTACGGTACCGGCGCGATTATGGCGGCGCCCGGCGAAGACCAGCGTGACTTCGAATTCGCCAAGCGGTACGGGCTCGAGATTCCGATCGTCACCGCACCTGCCGGCGGCGGCAGCGCGCCAACTGATCGCGCCTTCGCCGAGCATGGAGTCGCGGTCAACTCCGGCTTTCTCAACGGAATGAGGACGGCCGACGCGATTCGCGCGGTCTGCGGTTATGCCGAACAGCATCGCATCGGGCGCCCGACCGTGAGTTATCGGATGCGCGACTGGCTGATCTCGCGTCAGCGTTACTGGGGATGCCCGATTCCGATCGTCTACTGCAAACGCGACGGCATCGTGCCGGTGCCCGACGATCAGCTCCCGGTGGTCCTTCCCGACATGAAGGACTACCAGCCCTCCGGCACTGGACGTTCGCCGCTCGCCAACGTATCTGAATTCGTCAACACGGCATGCCCGAAATGCGGCGGGCCGGCCGAACGCGAAACCGACACGCTCGACGGCTTCGCCTGCTCCTCATGGTACTTTCTGCGCTTCGCCTCGCCGCACTACGCGCAGGCACCGTTCGAGCAGAAAGCCTGCGACTACTGGCTTCCGGTCGATCTCTACGTTGGCGGCGCCGAGCATGCCGTGATGCATCTGCTGTACGCGCGGATGTGGACCAAGGTGATGTTCGATGCTGGACTGATCAAGTTCAAGGAACCGTTTCCGGTCCTGCGCAACCAGGGAATGATCTGGGCCACCGACGGCCAGAAGATGTCCAAGAGCAAGGGCAACGTGGTCACGCCCGACGCGATGGTGGACAAGTACGGCGCCGACGCGCTCAGGCTGTGGGAACTGTTCATGGGTCCGTTCGAGGAGGCGACCAACTGGAACGAGGAAGGCGTCGTCGGCACGGCGCGCTACTTAAGCCGCGTGTGGGGCGTGATTCGGCGCTACGCCGAAGCCGGATGTCCGCAAGGAAATCCCGGAGCCGAAACGCTCAAGCGCGCGCACAAGACCATCCGCACCGTGACCGACCATCTCGAACGGATGCGCTTCAATACGGCGCTGTCCACGCTGATGGATCAATTGAACTATATCCAGAAGCTGGCGCCCGCGGAGTTGGGCCGTTTTGCGGCCGAGAGTTATGTCCTGCTGATCGCGCCGATGGCGCCACATATCGCCGAGGAATTGTGGCGAGCGTTGGGTCACAGCGAATCAGTCCATCTTGAACCGTGGCCGGGTTACGACCCGGAACTTACGCGCGACGAAACGGTGACCGTAGTCGTCCAGGTCAACGGCAAAGTGCGCGACCGCCTTCAGATCGGCGCCGGCCTCGCCGAGGAGGAGGTGCGCGGAATGGCGCTCAAGAGCGACGCCGTGATCAAGCATCTCGGCGGCAAGCTGCCCACGAAAGTGATCTACGTCCCCGGCAAGCTGGTGAGTATCGTGGCCTAGTTCTCCTCGGACCGGGTCATAATGACCAGCCGAATGACCGGTCGAATCCCCGCTGCCGGCGGGCACCCTGCCCCGTGGCGATTTTTCTCTACGTTCTGTCGCGTCGCTCAAGCCTCCCGAGTATGGCAGGCGGGGTTTGCCGTGGAGCGATAGCTCAACAGGCTATGCGCCTTTGGGATTTCACCCTTAACCCGCGATCTTGATCCAGGCTAAAGGATGAGGGCGGGCAGCACCTTCCGAGGCGTGCGTGCCCGCGCTCCCATGGGTCCGCCGTGAGGGTCGAAAGTCCCCGAATCCATTATCTCGTTCGTTCACATTCGCGCCCATGAGCGGCTCAGGCCGTTCCGGATTGCAAACGAGGCAATGACAAAAGGCAAAATGAAGCTGGGGTTGAGCCGTTTGCGTTCAGGGCTGAAAGCGATCATGGCGGCGCGGCGCGGCTTCGTGCCGGCGGCGGGCGCACTGATCCTGTTGTTGTCAGGTGCAAGGGCGTGGGCGCAGTACAAGCCGATTCCCAATTACGTGGGTATCGGGGCGGGGCAACAATTCCGCAACGACATCAACAACCATCTCTCGGGGGTGACGCCGATCGCGCCGCGGCTGGTAAGCCTGCCGTTCGCACAACTGCCGGCGGAGCAGGACGGCCAGATGTACTGGTGTCCGGACTGCCAGCAATCGGCCCCGTGCCAGGGGAGCGGGAGC
>Ga0187818_10000381_pt1 | contig 15725 bp, 12 predicted proteins | sample NC_wetland_sal_i_14_FD_130581 | JGI IMG/M metagenome (GOLD analysis project Ga0187818, IMG submission 130581) | Wetland sediment microbial communities from Neuse River Estuary, North Carolina, USA - SO4_3 | ecosystem: Environmental > Aquatic > Freshwater > Wetlands > Sediment | place: USA... | reverse complement strand
TCGGTCCTGGCCAACCGACGGTTCGCGCTCTGGCTGGCCTCGGAGTTCTCGGGGATCCTCGGCTATTCGGCGTGGAGCATCTCGGTCCTCTGGCTCGCCTACCAGATCTCGGGTACCCTCCTCGTCTCTGCGCTCGTGCTCTTGGTCCAATACGGGTTCTACGCGATCACCTTCATCGCCGGTCCGTTCGTGGACCGGCTGCCGGACAAGCGCACCGTCTACCTCGTTACCTACCCGCTCGAGGCGGTCGCCGCCGCCACGGTCGGCGTGGCGCTCGCGACCGGCCACCTCACGGTTCCGCTCCTCTTGGGTGCCGTCGCCGTCATGGCCCTGCTCGAAGACTTTTGGTGGACCGCTTCGAACACGGTCCCCCGGATCCTCGTCGGAAAGGACCAAGTGCTCCGGGCGAACGGCCTGGCCACGGCCTCGGGCAGCAGCGGGTCGCTCGCCGGGTACTCGGTCGGCGCCGCGCTGATCATCTTCGTCGGGGTGAGCGGGGGGGCGTTCCTCTTTGCGGGCCTCTTGGCCATCGCCGCCCTGCTGGTCCTCCCGGTCTCCATCCCGTCGCCCCCGGCCCCCGCCTCGCGTCTCGGTTCCGATTTCCGAGAGGGTTGGGGGATGCTCGCGAAAGGTCCCGGCCGTCCTCTCCTTCAGATTGGGGCGCTGTTCGCCGTGGATGGATTCTTCCTCGGAGCTCCGGCGCTACTGATCACGCTGTTCTCGAATCGAGGGTTCAGCGACCCGAGCCATGCCTACGGGCTCCTGTTCACTGCTTACGTGGTCGGAGCCGTGGCCGGGGGGCTCACGGTCTCGCACACCAATCCTCGGCACTCCCTCGGGCGGTGGATGGCGCTCTCGATGGTGGGGGAAGGGGCTGCGGTCGCTCTCGCCGTTCTGGTCGTTCCGCAACTGCTGCCGAGCATCGCCGCCTGGTTCGCGGTAGGGCTCGCGAGCAGCGTTCCCCCTACGCTCTTCTACGCCTACCTCCAGGCGACCACGCCGCCGGGGGCGATCGGCCGGGTGGTCTCGAACATGTACCTGCTCCCCGGGATCGCCAGCGCGTTCGGCGCCTTGGCCTTCGGGACGTTCGCCCTCGGGCTTTCGCCCGGAATGCTTGGGTACCTGGTCGCGGTGGGACTGGTGGGCGCGGGGGTCGCGTCGGGCTCCGTCCCGGTCGTCCGCCGGATGCGATTCTGAAGACGCCCGGGCTCGGTCTCCCGTTCGCCGGGCTTCAACGGGCGAAGCGGTGGGTCATGACGTAGGGCAACATCCCGCCGGCCCGATAGTACTCGAGCTCGGTCAGCGAATGGATCTGGCAAAGGACGGTGAATCGGGTCGACGACCCGTCGGGTCGGGTAGCGACCCCGTGCACCGGCCCGCCGGGAACGAGGTCGCCTCCGTTCGGAACCTCGAGGTCGAACGACTCTCGGCCGGAGAGCCCGAGCTTCTTCCACCCCTCCCCCTCTCGGAACGTGAGCGGCAGCACCCCCATCTGGACGAGGTTCGTGCGATGGATCCGCTCGTAGCTCTCGGCAATCACGGCGCCGACCCCAAGAAGCCGGGGGCCCTTGGCCGCCCAATCCCGCGAGCTCCCCTGGCCGTAGGACTTCCCCGCGAGCACGATCAGCGGGGTCCGCTCCTTGCGATACCTCTCGGCGGCGTCGAAGATCGTGAGGACCTCGCCGGAAGGAACGTGCACCGTGAACCCCCCTTCCTTCGGGGAGACAAGCCCGTTCTTCAGCCGTACGTTCGCAAGGGTCCCTCGGACCATCACCTCATGGTGTCCCCGGCGGGCCCCGTAGGTGTTGAACTCGGCGACCGGGACCCCGCGGGCGAGAAGGTACGCCCCCGCGGGCGAATCTTCGGTGATCTCGCCGGCGGGCGAGATATGGTCCGTGGAAACGCGGTCCCCCAGCGCCGCGAGGGCCCGGGCCCCGGTCACGACCCGACCGTCCCGGGCCAGGAACGGAGGCGGGAGGGTGAGGTACGGCGCTTCGGCCAGGTACGTGGAGGCAGCGGACCATGGGTACTGCTCTCCCGCCGGGGATTTTAGCGACTCCCAGTGGGCGTCCCCCACTTCGACCGACCGGTACTTTTCCTGAAACATGCCCGGGTCGAGGTTCGCTTCAACGAGCCGGCGGACCTCCTCGGGAGCGGGCCATAGGTCCTTCAGCCCGACGGGGGACCCGTCCGGGCGGTGGCCGAGCGGGTCTTTCGTGAGGTCGAGGTCCATCCGTCCAGCCAACGCGTAGGCTACGACCAGCATCGGAGAAGCGAGGTAGTTCGCCCGGACCCGGTTGTGGATGCGAGCTTCGAAGTTCCGGTTCCCGCTCAGGACCGCTCCGACAAACAGGTCGTTCTCTCGAACCTGCCGGTCGACCTCCGGCGGGAGGGGACCGGAGTTCCCGATGCATGTTGTGCACCCATACCCCACGACCTCGAATCCCAGGTGGCCGAGGTAGCGCAGGAGGCCGGCGCGTTCGAGGTAGGCGGTGACGACCTTCGAGCCGGGGGCGAGAGAGGTCTTGACGTAACGAGGGACCGTGAGGCCGAGCTCGACCGCTTTCTTGGCGATGAGGCCGGCGCCGACCATGACCGAGGGGTTCGACGTGTTCGTGCAGCTCGTGATCGCTGCGATGACCACCGAGCCGTCCTGGACGTGCATCGCGGGGGCATTCGCGGAGCCCGGACTCGTGGCCGGGTCGCCCGAACCGTCGTACGGAGACAACGGGTCGTCGGCGGGGTACGTGCGCAGGGGCGCGCCACCCGACGCGCGAGGATGGGCCGCTCGGTACTCCTCGAGAGCTTTGCGGAACGACGTCGGAGCCATCGCCAGGCCCATGCTCTCTTCGGGGTTCTTCGGGCCCGAGACCGAGGGCACGACCGAGGCGAGGTCGACCACGACGACGTCGTCGTAGTCGAGGGAGCCGGGGGCGGGCGAGCCCCACAGGCCCTCGAGGCGGGCGTAGGCCTCGACCCGGGCGACGAGCTCGGGCGGACGGCCGGTTCCCCGCAGGTAGGCGGTCGTCGCCTCGTCGATCGGGAACAAGGCGGCCGTCGCGCCGTACTCCGGGCACATGTTCGACACCGTCGCCCGGTCGGGAACGGAAAGGTGCGACACTCCGGGGCCGAAGAATTCGACGAACCGGTCGACCACGCCCTTCTCGCGGAGAATCCGGGTGACGGTGAGGACGAGGTCGGTCGCGGTGGTTCCGATCGGGAGCGACCCCCGGAGCTCCACCCCCACCACCTCGGGCCGGGCGAGGAAGTACGGCTCGCCGAGCATGACCGCTTCCGCCTCGATCCCGCCGACCCCCCAGCCCAGGACGGAGACGCCGTTGACCATCGTGGTATGGGAGTCGGTCCCGATCAGCGTGTCGGGGAACACCGTGCGCCCCTCGGGCGACTCGCGAGAGGTCACGACGCTGGCCAGGTGCTCGAGATTCACCTGATGCACGATCCCGTTCCCGGGAGGGACGATACGGAAGTTCCGGTACGCCGCCTTCGTCCATCGGAGGAAGGAGTACCGCTCGTGGTTCCGGTCATACTCCCGGTCCAGATTGATGAGCAAGGAGCTCGGGGAACCGAAGCTGTCGACCTGGACCGAGTGATCGATCACGAGGTCGACCGGCACGACCGGATTGATCCGGCCGGCGTCCGTCCCTTGTCGGGCCGCCGCGCTCCGTAGGGTCGACAGGTCCACCACGACCGGCACCCCGGTGAAGTCCTGCAAGAGGACCCGTTCGGGGTAGTACGCGAGCTCGACCGAATCGGACCGTCCGCCGCCGTTCGCGATCGCGACCACATCCTCGAGGTCGGTCCGCCTCGGGTCGAAGTGCCGCACGATGTTCTCGAGGAGCACTCGAACCGTGCGGGGCCGGCGAGCGAGCGCATCGGGGTCTACCTTTCCGAGCCGCGCCGGTCGGAAGACGGTAACGGTCTCCGATGCGAGACGAACGGCCTCCGTCACCTCGAGGGGATCGGACAGGCTCATGGCGACCCGAGCGGGCGGGCGTTCTTGGCTCTTTGGAGCCTTGGCCACCGCGTCCGGCGGCGTGGAATCGCCGAAACGCTATGACCGCCGCGGGCTCCCCAACCCGGCACCGTGACGAACTACCTCGACGCGATCGTCCTCGGGATCCACATCACCGGGGCTGCGGTTTGGGTGGGAGGGGTCGTCGCGCTGGGGATCGTCGCGTTGGGGCTGCGCGGCCCTCCGCTCGACGACCCGGTGAAGTATAGCGAGGCGGTCTCCCGCGTCGCGCGCCGGCTCGCCTTCGTGATGTGGCCGGCGCTCCTGGTCACAATCGCGACCGGCTTCTACAACCTCAGTTGGTACCTCCCCGAAGGTGCCGCGGGTCTCTCGACCCCCCAGGGAACGGTGCTCCTCGCAAAGGTTTCGTTGGTCGGGTTCGTCATCCTCGTGGCGGGCTTGCATACGTTCTACGTCGGCCCTCAAGTCCGACGCCGGATCGCAAACGGTTGGAACCCCGACCGCCTTCGACCGCTGCGACGGCTCAACGGGATCCTCGGAGGGCTTGCGCTCGTCGGAAGCGTGGCCGTCCTCTTCCTCGCGGCGCTCCTCGCCTGGGTATAGCCCAACGCCCCGCAAACCGGTCCGGACCTACGGGGCCAGCGGGACCGACCGGTCCCAGCGGAGAGAGACTCGGGTTCCCGGCATGATCGAGCCGCCCGGCGCGTTGGAACGCATCTCGAGGCGAGCTCCATCGTCGGCCCGCACGATCACGAGGGTCTCTCGGCCCGTCGTTCCCGCGACCAGGACCGTCCCCTCGATTCCCCCGCTGCCCTCCGGATCGATGCGGAGGTCCTCGGCGCGCACGGCCTCGGGGCCCGTCGGACGGAAGACGACGTTGTACCCTAGGAAGCGCGCCGCGCGGACCGTGCCCGGTCGCTCGAAGACCTCCGAGGAGGGACCGACCGTTTCGAGGGAACCGTCGAACAGCAATCCGACCCGGTCCCCGAGGAACAGCCCTTCCTCGCGGTCGTGGGTCACGTGAATGGCCGCGGTCCCGACCGAGCGGAGCGCTCGACGGAACTCCGCATGCAACTCGGCCTTGAGCTCGACGTCGATGGACGCGAACGGTTCGTCCAGGAGCACGAGCCGAGGTCGGGCCGCGAGGGCCCGAGCCAAGGCGACCCGCTGGCGCTCCCCACCGGACAGCTGGTCCGGCCGCCGGTCTTCGAAGCCGGAAAGGTGGAGGAGGTCCACAAGGCCGTCGACCTCTCGATCGACGTCGGTCCGAGCGCGGCGCTGGAGGAGGGGAGCGTAGGCGATGTTCTCGTAAACGGTCCGATGCGGAAAGAGGGCGGGATCCTGGAACATGAGCCCGATGCCCCGTCGGAACGGTGGGAGGCCCTCCAGGTTGACCCCGGCGAGACGCACCGTCCCGGCGCTCGGCCGCTCGAGCCCGGCAATGCAACGTAAGAGCGTCGTCTTTCCGCTCCCGTTCGGTCCGAGGAGGACGAGGAACTCTCCGGACGCGACGGTGAACGATACGGAGCGCAGCACCGGTTGACCGTCCCACGCCGCCGACAGCCCTTCCACTTCGAGCAGGGGGCTAGAGCTCGGCACGTCGACCTCCCAGGAGCAGAACGAGGAAGACCGCGAGGCTGAGCAGGAGCAGGAGGCCGGCCGCCGCGTCCGCGACCGCGAAGAGGCGCGCGTTCGCCAGCCGGCCGAGGGCGACCGGTAGCGTTGTGTAGCTCGGTGTCACGAGGAAGAACGTGGCCGTGAATTCTCCGAGACCGAGTGCGAACGCGAACAGGCCCGCGGTCACGAGACCGTCTTTCACTCGAGGGAGGTCCGCGTCCAGGAACGCCCCGAACGAAGTAGCCCCAAGCGTCTCGGCGGCCTCGCGAGCCGCCGGAGAGAGGCCCGCGAGCGGGATCTCGAGACTCTGCAGGGCGAACGGAATGGCGAGGATCGCCTGGCTCACGATGACCAGGAACCAGATCGAAGAGGTCCCTCCGAGCACCGGACGCCAAAAGGAGGCGAGACCGAACGCGAGCACCACCGGCGAAAGCAACAGCGGGAGGAAGAGGAGGAGACCGAGGCCCGCGGCCCGGCGCGGGCGCTGCGAGACTGCGAAGCCTGCGATGATGCCGAGCAGGAGGGCAAGCGCGCTCGCGACGGTCGCGAAGAACAGGGTGTTCGCGACCATGCCGGCGACCGAAACCCCGAGCCGGGAGCGGGTAGCGTTCGAGAAGAGGTCGGCCCAAACCGATCCGGCACCCGCCCCGCCCACCGGCTGAACGCTCCGGTATAGGACGGCGCCCAGGACCACCAGGATTCCCGCGAAGACGGCTGCGGTCTCGACGGCTAGCGCCATGGCCACCGGGTCCCGCCACAGTACGGGCCGGGCCGGCGTCGCCTGACGGCCCGAGCCAGCCCGTAACTTTCCGAGCAGAACGAGGTAGAACGCCGTGGGCGCGAGGAACACCAACACCATCACGAATGCGAGAACCCCCGCGGACGTCGGTTGAAGCAGGATCTGGTCGAGCGACCAGATCCGAGCCTCCACGGTGTAGCATCTCGACCCGCACAGAAGGAGCGGCGGCGCGAACGAAAGGGCGGAGAACAGGAACGTGAGAAGGCCCCCGACACTCGCCCCCACCCAGGTCGGCGGTCCCCAGGCATGGAGGTACGCCTTGCCGGGCGACCCTCCGAGCGTCGCGACGGTCTCCTCTAGGCTGACGGGAGCGCTCTCGCAAGCCGTCGCCGTGAAGAGGACCACGATCGGGATGTTGAACACGAGGTTCGCTGCGACGATCGCCGGGAGGCCCGTGCCGAAGAACGCGAGGGCAGGGACGACCGAGGAGAGAACGCCCGAAGGTCCGAAGAGGTCGAGGACCCCGAAGACCACTACGAGGCTGGGAAGGAGGAACGGCACGAGGAGGAACGAGCGGAGCTCGGAGCGTCCCGGCCAGGAGTAACGACCGAAGAAGAGCCCGGCCGGGTATCCGACCGCGACGGCCAGCGTGGCAGAGAGTCCACCCTGGACCAGCGAATTCTCGATCGAGGCCACGTTCAGTGGGTCCGACGCGATGGCCGCGGCTCCGGACCACCCCCCGGCGCCGGAAAGCGCGTTCGCGAACAGGAGCGCGACCGGCGCGAGGGCGAACAGAAGGACGAAGACGATCGGCGGGGCGAGCGCCAGGGCCCCGCGACTGCGATCAGTCATGGGGGAAGCAGCCGGTTGGCCAGCTCCTCGTAGGTCGACACCCACCCGTAGAGCGACGCGGCGACGGCCGCCGGTGTGGTCGCCTCATTCAGCGGGACGATCGCGGAAGGGTCGAGCGCCGCGTCGAAGACCGCCGGTACCGTCACCGAACCGTTGGCGGGGTACTCCCACTCGTTCGTCGGGATCTCGGATTGCACGGTCCCGCTGAGGAACCAGTCCTCGAACTCCTGGTCGAGGGTCAGGTGGCGGCTCCCGCTGACGATGCCGATGCCGTAGACCGTGCGCCAACCGTACTCGGTCCCGTTCCACCAGCTCACGGTCGAGTTGTACTGGCCCGCCTCGCCGGAGTACGCCGCATACGCGGGGTCGGTCGAGTAGCTCACCACGAGGCTTGGGCTCCCGGGAGGCGTGGTGAACTCTCCGAACGCGGTGCCCCAGTCGGGCGCAGGCTTGTAGTTCAGGTGCGGGAGGACAGCGCTCCAGAACCCCGTCCAGTCCTGATGGAGAACGTTCTCGTAGTACTCGATCTGCCAGACGAGGAACTCCTCCCCCGTAATGTCGACCGTGGGGTCCTCGATCAGGAGCTGGTTCGCCCAACTCGAGTTGTTCGCGAACTCGGGAAAGGTCGCGCGGGCGATCGCTCCGTGGGTCGCCGCGTAAAAGGTCGCGTTGTAGTCGATGGCGAGGTACCCGAACTCGTACGGGACCACTCCGTGGTCTGGACTGAGCTCGCTCACCAGGAGAGGGGAGACGTTCGCAAGTTCGGGCGGGGAGTATGGCGCCAGCAACTGGTGGGCCTCGGCCTGAGGCGCGGTGATCTCGTCGAGGCCAATGACGAGGTCCGCTGCTGGGGCGTTCGCTTCCGCCAAGAGCGTGCTGGCGAGGGTGCCGGGAGGATACTCCACATCGATCCGCACGTGATGCGCGGATTCGAAGGCGCCGAACACCGCCTCGAACGCCGGGGAGCCCGGGCCGCCGAGGAGACTCGAGTACGTGTAGACGACCAGCGTCGGCTCGCCGAACCCCGAGGCGAGGTACTCGGCCACCCCGAACCCCGCGAGCACCACAACGAGCGCGACCGCGCTCGCCTTGAGGACCCGACCCAGCCGGCCGGGGGCCCGGAGACGCCGGGCGGGTCGAGCCTCTGCCGAGCCTTCGGTCATCCCCGACCGAGACCGGTCGAGAGGACCTTCAGGTGCCGCATCGCATTCCCTTCGCGGGCATTATCCCGTGCAGGTTCGTGGGGTCGACGAGGCTGCCCTCGTCCTCTCAGCCGGTGCCCAGCTCCCCCTGCGGTCGGACCTAGGCCGGGCAACGATTTGAGGTTTCGGCTCACCATGTCCGCGCGTCGAGGTTCGGGTTCGAGAGAGCGCCCTGCGCCCAAGGGATTATTATCCAACCCGCTCCCTCGCGCGCCCATGGAGGATGCCCCTCGGGCGTACCTCTCCCTAAGGTACGTGATCCTCGCGACCCTTACTCTCCTGGTCGGACAGTATCTGCTCGGACTCTGGACGAACGCCTACGCCCCCTCGAGCTTCACCTCGAGCACCTCGTACCCGTCGCTCGACTGGCATTACAACGTGGGCTACGCGCTGTTCTTCCTCGCGTTGGCCGCCGTCGTGCTGGCCGCCCTCACGCGCGAACTTCGGCTGGTCGCGCCGGCGCTCACGCTGCTTGCCTCTGTCGTGCTCGCGGGAGTCTTCGGAATGATGTTCGTCGCTTCGGCCCCCAACAACCCCCTCGATGCGTTCGGAATGGGCGTGATGTTCCTAGTCGCCTTCGGGAGCGCCGTCAGCATCGCGTTCTCCTTGCGACGTCGCTCCACAGGGACCTCACGTCCGTCCACCGATGGGGCGTCTACCGGGCCCACGGCGTAGGCCGCAGCAAAGTCCCGACCCCGTCGCTTCCCTCCCCCTCAGTGCGCTCGCCTCCACCGGGTGGGAGGCCGGGTCGGAGGCGTTGCGGAGCTCGCGGGCGGGTCCGCCCACCGTCTTATACTCCGCCGCTTCCTTACAGTTCGGGCATCCAATGTCCACACCCCTAATGGAGCTTCGCCTCGGGACGGAGCTCGTGAAGCGCGGCTTCGCTCGTATGCAACAGGGCGGAGTGATCATGGACGTCACTACCGCCGACCAGGCGGCCATCGCGGAAGAAGCCGGCGCGGTCGCCGTGATGGCGCTCGAGCGCGTCCCGTCGGACATCCGGGCCGCGGGCGGGGTCGCCCGGATGGCCGACCCGCTGCGGATCCGCGACATCAAGGATCGCGTCTCCATTCCAGTGATGGCCAAATGCCGGATCGGCCACACCGCGGAGGCGCGGATCCTGGAGGCGCTCGCGGTCGACATGATCGACGAGTCGGAAGTGCTCACGCCGGCCGACCCGTTCCAGCATGTCGACAAGAAAGCGTTCAAGATCCCGTTCGTCTGCGGGGCCCGGAACCTCGGAGAGGCTCTCCGCCGCATCGAGGAAGGCGCGGCGATGATCCGCACGAAGGGCGAAGCCGGCACCGGCAACGTCGTCGAGGCGGTCCGGCACATCCGGCAAATGAACAGCGACGTGGCCGAGGTTTCGAAGCTCTCCGGGAAGGCCCTCGCCACCTGGGCACGCAAAGAACGGGTCTCCCAAACGATCCTCCATGAGGTGCGCTCGCTCCATCGGCTCCCGGTCGTCAACTTCGCCGCCGGCGGCGTCGCGACCCCTGCGGACGCCGCCCTTTGCCGCATGCTCGGGGTGGACGGGATCTTCGTGGGCAGCGGGGTCTTCAAGTCCGAGCATCCGTTGAAGGTCGCGCGCGCGATCGTCGAGGCGTCGCTCCACTACGAGGAAGCGGACGTGCTGGCCCGAGTTTCGAGCGGGCTCGGCGAGGCGATGAAAGGGATCGACATCGCTACGATGCCCGCCGACCAGTTCTTGCAGGGCCGAGAGGCCGAACCCCTACCTCGCACCCCGCGCCGAAGAGACGCGACCGAGGCCTAGGGCGTCCCGTTCGTCCTCCGGCCTCGCCGATGAGCGTTTAGGGACGGATTCGATAGCTGGGTCTCGTGCGCATCGTCCAGGTCTCGCCGTTTTACTACCCCCACGCCGGGGGCGTTGAGAGCCACGTGCGGGGGCTCGCCCGCGAGTTCGCGCGGGAGGGACACGAAGTGACGGTGCTCACGTCCCGCTACCGGCGCCACCTACCCGCCGAAGAATCGTTCGAGGGGTACCGGGTCCTACGTTCGAGGTCGCTGGGTGTCCTCCTGGGAACGCCCCTCGATATCGGCGGTGGCCGGATCCTGCGGTCCCTCGATGTCGACGTCGTGCACATGCACTACCCACCCCCGCTCACCTCGTACTTCGCGACCCGCGCGCTCGAGCGGCGTCAGGTCCCAGTGTGCCTCACCTACCACTGCGACCTCTTCCTTCCGGGGCTGAGCGGCCGCTTGCTCACCCGGCTCTACCAGGGGCTCTTCCTGCCGCGCACGCTCCGCCGGGTCGACCGAATCGTGGTCCATACCCGAAGCTACGGATCCACGTCGGCGATGTTGCGAGGCCGAGAGCTCGCGATCATTCCTTCCGTCGTCGACCTCGACCGGTTCCGCCCGGGCCTGGACGCGAGCGCCCTGAGGCGAGAGCTGCGCTTGGAAGGGAAACGGGTCCTCGCGTTCACCGGTCGGCTCGTGCCTCACAAGGGCGTGGATGTGATCCTCGAGTCGTTGCCGATGCTGCCCGCGGACGTCGTACTGCTCATCATCGGGGCCGGCCCGCGCCTGCCGAACCTGATCGGAGACGCCCGGCGACTGGGCGTCAAGGACCGGGTGCGGTTCTGCCCCTCCGTATCGAACGACGACCTTCCGCGCTACCTCGCGCTCGCCGACCTGTTCGTCTTCCCCTCTCAGAATCGCCTCGAAGGGTTCGGGCTCGTGGTCGCCGAGGCGATGGCCGCAGGCCTGCCCGTAATCATTGCGGACATGCCCGGCGTTCGCGAGGTGATCGAACCCGGCAAGGAGGGGCTCTTGACCGAGCCGTTGCTCGCGGCGGACCTGGCCGCGAAGGTCGAAACGCTGCTCGACGACCCGGCGCTCGCACGCCGGATGGGGGCGGCCGGACGGCGGAGGGCCGAGATGCGATACGGCCCCGCGACGGTCGCCCGCCAGCTGCTCAAGCTGTACGCGGACTTGCACGCAGCTGGTTTATCTGGACCTTGAGGCGCTCGGCCTCGGCGCCGGCCGCCTTCTTCCAATCGGAACCGCTGGACGCATAGAGGATGCTGCGCGAGGCATTGACGATCAGGGCCCGGCCTTTGGCATCGACCCCTTCTTGGACTGCGGTCGCGAGGGTCCCGCCTTGGGCCCCGATCCCCGGCACGAGGATCGGGATCCCGTTGCCCAGCGTGGCTCGGGCATGCCGAAAGGCATCGGAGAACGTGGCACCGATGACGACTCCGAGGTTGCCGTGCGCGTGGGCGAGCCGACGGACCTCACCTACGATCGCGAGCCAGAGGGGCCCTCGAGGGGTCGGGATCTCCTGAAAGTCGAGGGCCCCAGGGTTCGAAGAGTGGGCCACCACGAACGCGCCGTGGGCTGGATCGTCCAAGAACGGCTGGAGGGTCTCCCAACCCATCCACGGGGAGAGCGTCACCGCGTCGAACCCGAAGGCGCCGAAGGCCCCGTCGCGGTACATCCGCATCACGTTCGGAATGTCGTTCGCTTTCGTGTCGAGGATCCGGAGCCGGGTCGGGCCGATCTTCTTCGATAGCCCGGCCAGCACCTCGAGCCCTCGGGCGCCGTACTGGAGATAGGCCCCCAGTTGCATCTTGTACGCCGCCGCATGAGGGTAGGTCGCCTGGAGGATCCCCTCCAGGAATCGGTCGAGCTGGGGCTTGGGCGCGAGTCGACGGATCGCCTTGGGCATCAGCGCCGGGTCGGGGTCGAGCCCAACGCACACGAGCGAGTTGCGCGCGGAGAGCACCTTGTCGACCCGCTGGTTGAACTTCAGCGCCAAGTCCCGCGGGGGATGGAGTCGTGGACAAAAGGCTTGTGACGCGGCGAGCCGATACGGCACCTACCGGCGTCGGCGGGTTCGCGCCGAGCGCGATTCACCGTTCACCCGGGTCGCGGCAGCTTTATTCGCCACCACCGTTCCACGCGCGCGAGTCACGCTCCAATGGTGGTCACGCCTCCTAGCACGACCGTTCCCGAGGTCCGACTGAGAGACCTCCGGCCGTCCGTTTCCCCGGTAGAGCTCGTCGCGCGGGTCGTCTCGTTCGACCGCCGGGAGGTGACCCGACGGTCCGACGGTAGCCGACGGCCCCTAGTCTCGGGACTCCTCAGCGATGGCACCGCGACCGTGCGGTTCACCTGGTGGGACCCACCGCGGGAGGGTGTCGAGCGTGGGACGATCCTGCGGGCCGTGGGAGCCGAGGTCCGGGAGTTCCGGGGCCGCCCGGAGGTCACCTTCAGTTGGCGGACCCGCGTGGCTCCCGCCGGGCCGGCGGAGCTGCCCCGGGTCGATTCCGAGGAGATCCCGTTCCGGTCTCTCAGCGAGCTGGCCCCACCGGACGAGGGGTTCCGAGTGGAGGTACGGGTCGTTCGCATGGCTCCCCGGACCGTGACGGTCGGCGAGGAACGGCGGGTCGTCCACGAGGGCCTCGTCGCAGACCGAACCGGGTCCGTCTCGCTCTCCTCCTGGAGCGACTTCGGCCTTAAGGCCGGCGAAGCGGTCCGAATCGCCGGCGGCTACGTCCGAAGCTTCCGCGGCCGCCGCCAGCTCGTGCTCGACGAGCGAGCATCGGTCGTTCGCATCGATGGTTCCGACCTCCCCGACCCGGCCGAGCTCCTCCGAGCTCCTCCACGGACGATCGCACGGGTCGAGGACGAGGGCGGAGGGGAGGCGGTCGCGGTCGAAGGGGTCGTCGTAGGTCTCCTCCCCCCGAGCGGCCTCGTCTATCGCTGCCCCACCTGCCAGCGCTCGGTGCGCAGCGGCATCTGCCGGGTCCACGGCCAGGTCGAAGGGCAACCCGACCTGCGCGCCCGAATCGTGTTGGATGACGGGACCGGAGCCCTCACCGTCAATGCCGGGCGCGCCGAGACCGAGCGCCTCTGGGGGGTCTCTCTCGCCGACGTGAGGAACCGGCTGAGAGAGCAGCCGGACCCCAGCCTGATCGAAGAGCAGCTCCTGGAGGCCCTCTTCGGACGGCGCCTACGGGTGCGGGGCGTCGGGACGAAGGACGATTTTGGAGTGACGATCGTTCCGGAGACGATCGACCCGGTCGAGGTCGACCTCGACGCGAGCGCCGAGGAGCTCGCGGCCCGCCTGAGCGAGGGACGGTAGTGGCGCTCCGGGAGCCGGCGTGGCGAGTCACGACCCGTGAGCTCGAGAGCTCTCTCGAGGAAGAGAAAGGCGAGGGGGACCGCGCGGCTTCGTACCTCTTATCTCCGTTCGGCGCGCGCATGAACCGCGTGTTGGTGACCGGCTTGCTCTCCCCGGCCGAGCCACTGGGGCGCGATGAATCCCAACCGTTCTGGAGGGCCCGCCTCACCGACCCGACGGGCGCGGTGTCGGTCACGGCCGGAAGTTTCCAGCCGCGGGCGATGGCTCAGCTCCGGTCCTCGACCGTGCCCCGCCCCGCCATCGTGGTCGGCAAGGTGCATCTGTACCGGGGACGGGACTCCGTGGGGTACGTTTCAGTCCGCGCCGAATCCGTCCGCTTCGTCGCGGAGGCCGAGGAACGCGCCGCGCTCGCCGACATCGTCCGTCAGACGCTCGACCGCCTGGATCTCGTAGAACGGCTCGAGAAGGACCCGGGGACCCAGGAGGAGGCGCTCGTCGAAGACGGAGCGCCCCGCGCCTGGATCCGAGCCGCCCGGGACGCGCTTCGGCGGTACCCGGACGTGGACCGGCCAGCGTTCCGTAAGGACCTCAAGCCGGCGGCCCGCCGTGTCGCGGGCGATTCGGGGCCGGTGGCATCGATCGGGACCCCGTCGCCGAACGTCACCGTGACCCGGGCTCCCCCTCCGAGGGCCCCTTCGTCCGCCCCGTCGGCGGCCGAGCGGGCAGAGGAGTCGGTCTTCCTCGACCAGTTGGACGAGATCGCCGAGGTCTCCGTGGACGGCTACGCGGACTTGAAGGAGCTGATCGCCCGCGTCGCGTCCCGGGGCCTCGTCGCGGACCGGGCCGAGGCGCTCCTCAACCGGTTGGAAGAGGAAGGGGTCGTCGAGGAGCCTATCGTCGGGAAGCTGCGCCGGGCGTGAGGCCCGGTCCGCCGAGTCGGCAGGGTTTATATTGGCGGCCGGTTCGGGGGCGGGGGAATGAAGAACACCTGTCTCTCCGAATCCATGACGAGACCAGCGACGAGCTGACCCCCACGTCCCTTCCGTTCTGGTGATTCATGGCCGAACCGCGCGGTGCCCCAATTGGGCTCATCCTGCTCAGCGTCGTCGTCCTCGTCGGCGCCGGGGTCGGGACCGCATTCCTCTACGAATACAACCATCCGAATCCCGGGTCGCCAGCCCGGACGGTGCAGCTGGGGGACAACGTCACGGTCAACTACATCGGGATGTTCGGCAGCGGGGCCCAAGAGGGTCGCGTCTTCGACACGTCGGTCTACTCGGTGGCGACCAACAACCTGACGTATCCGAAATCGCTCGAGTTCTCCTTCCGGGGGGGTGTCTCGCACTACACGCCCCTCGCCGTGCACGTCGGTCCTTCGGGGAGCTACACGGTCGGCAACCTCACGTTCGGCACGGTGGTCCCGGGGTTCTGGCAAGGACTCCTCGGCCTCCCCGTCGGCCGGACCCAGTCCATCACGGTCCCGCCGAGCCTCGGGTACGGTCCGGTGATCTCGAGCTGCCTCACCACCCGGCCGCTCTCCTTCACGATCGCCGTGCTGGACCCCGTCGCCGTCGCCGACTTTTCAACGGCATACCCGGGGGTCAACGCGACCCCAGGCACCCAGTTCGCCGACCCGGCCTACGGGTGGACGGACCTTGTGCTATCGACCAATGCGACCTCGGTCGTGGTCGAGAACCTGCCTTCGGTGGGTTGGTCCGTTCCCAAGTCGAGCTGGCCGGTCACGGTAACGACCGTCACGTCGACCACGATCACGCTCACGAACCAGCTCACGTCGGCGAACGCCGGGCGGGTCCTCGGCTCCTCCCCGTCGACGACCGTGTGCGGCTCGCACAAGTTCATCGTCTCCGCGGTGAACTCCACTGCGGGGACCTTCACCGAACTCTACGACCAGGCCAGCCCACCGGTCAACGCCGAGATCCAGGGCCAGACCCTGGTCTTCGTCGTCACCGTTGTGGCGTTCTACTGACCCCGGCCCTCGGGACCGGCCGGCTAACCGCCGAGCGTGACCTTGCCGCGCTTGAGAAGCTCTTCAAGCTGGGCATCGGCGGCTGAGGCGAGCAGCTCTTCGGGCGGTTTCCCTCGTCGGCTGTAGGTCCGCAACGTCTTTCGGGCCTCGTCCCGGCGGGCCCGGGACTGTTCGAGGATCTGCCGACCCTCGCGCTCGAGCTCGGCCATCTCGCGGCTTACGGC
>Ga0187818_10000380_pt1 | contig 15727 bp, 14 predicted proteins | sample NC_wetland_sal_i_14_FD_130581 | JGI IMG/M metagenome (GOLD analysis project Ga0187818, IMG submission 130581) | Wetland sediment microbial communities from Neuse River Estuary, North Carolina, USA - SO4_3 | ecosystem: Environmental > Aquatic > Freshwater > Wetlands > Sediment | place: USA... | reverse complement strand
CCCATCAATGCAACAGTCCGTACACGTCGAATTCGTTCCCCGTAGCGACATACGCCTTGCCATTGGCAATCGTCGGCACACCGAACTTGACCGCCGTTCCGGCAACGTCGCGACTACCGGCCTGAGTGCTGTCGTAAAGCTCATTTAGATTCGACGCGTCGTAGGCATAAAGCACCGCGGGTCCGCTGCCGTAGGCCTCGGAGTCGATCGCCCATACGATCCCGTTTGCTGTTCCATTCGCGGAGATGGCCAGCCCCGCGCCCGGATAGCCAAAGGCCGGCGAAGCGAGGGTGGGGCTGGAGGTATCTATCTGGCCACCGCTCAGCGGATACGAAACGATCGGACCGCCGACCTGTCCGAAATATATCTGATTGTTGAAATAGACTGGATTCGAAAATTGCGGTGCCAGGGTCTGAAACTCTTGAATTATTTGCGCGTCTCCTCCGGCGTTGTAGTGTCCGAGATCGTCGCGGTCAAGGAGGTAAACCGTCCCCTGCTTATCCCCAGCAACCGCGAGGTGAGGATGTGCCCCGGGTTGGTCTGGCAGCAGTAGCGGTCCCGCCGACCCGAAATCGAGGTCATTGTCGCTTAGAGTCTCCTGATCAAATGGCGTGAAGTAGTCGGCGGGCGAAAGCTTCGAACCGCTCCTGACCAGCTTCAGAAAACTATCGCCGTAATCGCCCCCGCCAGTGTCGGCGTCGAATGTACCGTTGCCGCTCGCGACGAAAATAGCGCCGCTGGCATCGCTTGCCGGACCGTCCCCGCTTTGCCAGATACCTCCGTCGGTCCCGTCGGGCGTGTCATTGAATACGCCAACGCGGGCCAGCGTACGTGCGTTATACGCGATTACCCATCCATGGTACGGCCTCACGTCCTCAAACGACGCGAACGCAACGTAGATGACTCCGTTGACCAGCAGTAGCGCGGCCCGCTGAAGTTCACGCAATGGATTGAACGCTAGCAGACCCTGCCGATTGCTGCCGTCGCCCGTGCCACGCATCAAGGCTGTTATCAAAGCCGGTCCGCCGAACTTTTCCGCACCAGTTGCAATGCTCAGCGCATGAAGCCGCTGGCTATATGCTATAGTCCTGCCCGTGATCCGCTTGGTCATCGCCACGACATAGATTGTGCCGCTTGCCGGATCGATCACAGGCGTCGAGGTAATCCCGATTTCCGGAGTGATGTTGTTCCCGCCAGTATCGGCCGCCGGGACCGAGGTGATGCCCGCCTTCGGGTCGATGAAGCTTCGCTGCCATAGCGGTCCGCTGCTCTGAGTATCGGCGTCAAACGCGTAGACGCTGTCATGTTCGGTCACCACGTAGACGACGTTGTGGGAGCCCTTACGAGCAATGGCGACATTCGGGACGTAGAGCGGCTCGGCGTAAACCTGGCCGTCCACCGGGTACGAGAAAAGCCTCCCGAAACTCGTGCTATCGATCGCCGGGGTTAGAACCGTCTCGGCAAGGTTTTGCCCGGTGCGAGCGTTGTCGTTGTGATACGTGAGCACGCCCTCGAAGCCTCCGGATGCGGCGGAAGATTCTCCGCTGATGGCAAGGCCTGACGGCCGGGTCAGGAGCGCCAAGGCGAACGCCGCTGTCAGAAACCTCCTCACCTTTGGGCACAGCCTGGCGCCCTTTTCCGACTCATATTTTCCCGAGAAAAACATAATCCGCTCCAGTATTAGCCGTCTCACATCCGGTATCGACGCTACGCTGGTAACCAGCACGCCACTTCCTGGAATCCACCCGGCCAGGTTCCCAGCGCGACGGCGGCATCACACGCAGCCGAGAGAGCAACAGCGGTGAGCAGCCGGCGTAGAATCCGTTTCATCCGCGAACCGCCGCTGGCGTTTTCATCTGTACCCGATTGCGTTTGAATACCCGTCTATCCATTAAATGATACGCCGAACGTTCGCCGGACTCATGTCTGAGCCCACTTCCGCATCCGTCCGCATTCGACCGGGAACTTCGCCTGGGATTTCAAAATGCAATCTCGCATCTTCTTTTGCAGCATCGTTTAGGCCGCCGGCACCATCCTCTTGACTGAATTTGGCCTTCGTTGTGTTCATTTTTCATTGGTCCGGGAATTGCCATTACGCATCGGTGTGAAGCTATGGGGAAGCCGCGCCGCAGCTTCAAGGCGGCATAACAGGACCCTGCGACATGAGTTTGTGATAGGGCCGCTCTGCGACAGTAATCTATTTGGCAAAGCCCGTCTCTATTACTGCGTCAAGTGCAAATGGAGCTTTCTCGTCTCCGGTAGCAAAGTCGCGGTCCTTGGCGGAGATGGAAGCCCGCTCGTCGGCGAAGAAAGTCTTCGACGGTTCAATACTTTCGAAGAAGGCCCTTGTTCCGTACTCGAAGCGTTCGCATCAACGGCGCCGCCGGACGTCGGCACTTTGCGTCTGCCGTTGCGGAGCAAATCCGACGAACCTGACAAATTCGGCTTAATTCCTGCCCCTGGAGGACGCCGAGGTTGCCCGAAGGGCAGGGCGGGGGAGTACCGTAGAAGAAAGCGCCCCTGGAGCCCGATCCATCTCGTCTAGTTGCCCAGGAAATCCCGCAACCAGCGCCGATAGTCCTCATCGCGCGTCAAGCGCTTGACCATCTCCTCCGGCGCCACGCCCGCGATCTCTCTGGGCGGCTGACCTTCCCGCAGCGATTTCAGAACGTCATGGATCGCGCGGATCGCCGCCATGAACGGCAAATGACCCTGCAGCGCGACGCGCACCCGCTTGGCGCTGAGATAGTCGATATCGTTCAGCGCTCGCGTCATCCGCCCAATCATCAGTGGCAGCTCGACCGCTCCCGCCACCGCCTCCAACTGCTCCCGCGTCTCCACGCCGACCAGGAACAGCGCGTCCACTCCTGCGGCCGCATAGCTGCGCGCGCGGGCAACGGTTTCCTCCACCCCCGCAATCTGCATCGCGCTCGTGCGCGCTGCGATCACCAGCGCCGGGTCCTGCCGCCCCGCAAGCGCCGCGCGCATCTTGCCCACGCCCTCCTCGATCGGGATCAGTTGCCCCTGTCCCGCTTTGCCGTAGGAGGCCGGCAACGCCGTATCCTCGATCGTCAGCGCCGCCACGCCCGCGTTTTCCAGTTCCTCCACCGTGCGCTTCACGTTCAAAGCGTTGCCGTACCCATGGTCGGCATCGACCAGGATCGGCAGGTTGCCCGCCCGATTGATCCGCAACGCTTGCTCCGCCAACTCGCTTAGCGTCAGCACGATCAGGTCCGGTGCGCCCAGCACAGTCATCGAGGCGATCGATCCCGCGAACATCCCGATCTCGAAGCCGAGATCTTCGGCGATACGCGCGGAAATCGGATCGTGTACTGACGCCGGATGTACGCAACGTCCGCCCGCGATTACCGCGCGGAAGCGTTCGCGCCTTGTGGTCCAATGCATTCGCCTTCTCCGTCTGAGGTTGCAGCGTGTGCTCCCGATCCTGCCGGGTCATCCCCGAGATCGCAACCTCGATCCTTTTGTGACCGGCCGAATTCGGGCGTATGATTACTCGGAAGGGTTCTGAGAATCCTGAAAATACAAAAAATGAGTCAGTTGTCGCTCTGAACACGTTGCTTCTTTTCCGCTGCGCCCCTTGCAACGCTCCCGAGCGAAGCGAACACAGCAGTGAAAAAAGCGACGCGAGCACAACAGTGAAAAAGACTACATCATAAAAACGCCTTTGCCCGTCGTCTGTTTGTCGAACAGCTTGTAGGCTTCCTCCGCTTGATCGAGCCGCCACCGATCCGTGAACAGGTCGTCGACCGCGATTTTCCGATCCGCGATAAACTCGGCGCAGTCCGCCTGCCCGACCGTCGAAAACGTCCACGACGCGACAATCGTGAGCTGTTTGCGCAGCATGTCCGGACTCACGTCGATCGTTACGTTGCTGCCTTCGCCGACGAAGCAAACCGTGCCCCACTTGCGCGCGGCTTTGACCGCTAACGATCTCCCCTCCGGCCTCCCCGACGTATCCAGCGTGAGGTCGGCGCCGCGACCATGGGTCAAATCCCTGATTTCAGCCAGTGGATCATCGCCACCTGCATTGATCGTGACGTCCGCGCCAAAACGCTTGGCGAGCGCCAACCGTTCGGGACCGATATCCAACGCGATCACCCGCGCGCCCATCGCGACCGCCAACTGCGTCGCCGAGAGCCCGACCGGTCCCTGTCCAACCAGCGCGATCGTGTCGCGTCCGGAAAGATTCAACCGGCGCAGCGCTCCGTACGCCGTCCCCGTCCCGCACGAAATCGCCGCTCCCGTCTCAAACGACAGGCTCTCGGGCAAGGGCACCAGCGTTTTCGCTGGCACCTTGATATAGCGGGCATGCCCGCCGTGGCCGGTGATTCCATAAACGACTGATCCTTCGTCGCACATTTGCGACCAGCCCGTGCGGCAATGCGGGCAAACTCCGCAGCCTGAGTAATGATGTACCATCACGCGGGCGCCCACCTGTGCATCTCGCGGACTTACCCCGGGACCGATCTCGGCCACTACTCCGCACGGCTCATGCCCGCCTATCACCGGCGATGCGGCACGAAAGCCTAACGCCGACTGCGATCCCGACGCCCGGTAGATATGCAGATCGGATCCGCACATGCCCGAGGCCTTGATCTCCAGCACGGCCTCGCCCGGTCCCGCTGATGGGTCCGGAAATTCTTCGAGTTGCAACTTTCGCTCTCCGAGAAAAACCACACCCTTCATCGGCTTCTCCTTTGTGATTGTTCCGGCGTGTTGAGAGCCACGTCTGACTGATGTTTGTGTTTTCACCGTGCAGGTCGGCTCCCTTCTTCTCATCCGCCTCGGAAGACCTTTGCACAACTTCCGCACTCCGTTCCAACCACCGCCCCGCCCACCGAACCTTCGCACAGACTCTGCCTGCTTGCTTAATCCCTCCTTGGAAAAGTTCCACGCCCCTCCTCGCTCCTGACCAGAATCGCCCACGACCTATGACGAAGCGGCTTTTCTCTGCAGGATCGGGTAGGTTGAGCATCAACATTGGCAAAGGCTCACTACCAACGGCTGTGCGCGGCCGCAAGACCGGCAAAGGTTCACAGGTGCTCGGACGCGGCGCGGCAAGGTAGCATCACCTGGAAGCATCGCTTCCGGTAGAAAAATTAGATGGCAAGCTTTCGAAGGTTGTTGGTTGGATCCCTCTCCACGGTTTGCTGCCTTCTGGCATGTGGAGCGGTGGCCCGTGCTCAGATCAGCTATGACACTGGTCAGGACACGGTTTTCGCCCATTCGCAAACATCCCCGTTTTGGATCTCCGGACAAGTAAACTCTATCTTCCAGTGGCACCCACGGTTTTCCGCCCAGTACAGTGGTCCGAACAGCTTCGAGCATGCCTCAGAGCAGGCCGCTTCCGTGGTCCTCACGCTTTACACGGGTCTCCAGCTCACCCGAACTACTGAAGCGCTGGTCGATGTGGAAAGCGCCGGAGGCAGTGGTCTGAGTCAGGTGCTTGGGCTCGCAGGTTTCCCCAACGCGGACGCTACCAGAAGCCCGTCGCTCGACGAGACGCCGTATTTTGCCCGAGCCGAGCTTCATCAAATAATCCCTTTGAGCAACGACGCGGACAGAATCGAACGGGCCCCATTGTCGTTGCTGACGGCAATACCGTCGCGCCGAATCGACATTTATGTCGGCAGGTTCAGCCTCGTCGATTTCTTCGACAATAACTCTGTCGCCGGTGACGACCATATGCAGTTCATGAACTGGGCCGTGGTAGATACCGGCGCGTACGACTACGCTGCCGACACACGAGGTTACACTTGGGGTGGCGTGATCGATTTCGTCGACCGATGGTGGACGTTCCGCTTCGGAGAGGCGCTTCTCTCGAAAAGAGCCAATGGAATGACCCTGCAAAAGAATCTGCAGAACGCGCATTCCGAAAACTTCGAGTTGGAGTTCCGGCCGAGCCTTCTAGCGGGAAGAAACACCGCTGTACGCCTCCTCGCCTTCACGAACTACGCGAACATGGGTGACTATCACCAGGCGATCGGCCTTTTTCTTCGAGGCAAGACGCCAACACCGGAAATAACGGCACACCCGCAACAAGTTGCACTGAAATATGGATTCGCCATCAATGCCGAACAGGAGTTCACCGAAGATTTGCGGGGCTTTATTCGTGCTGGATGGAACGAAGGTCAGCACGAATCATGGAATTATACCGAGATCGATCAAACTCTCGCGTTCGGCGGCGACCTCCGCGGTAACCTGTGGCATCGCCCGAGCGACAAGTTTGGCGTTGCCTTCGTTGGCAACGGAATCTCCCGCAACCATCGCGAGTATCTGGCCTTGGGTGGCCTCGGCTTTGTTCTGGGGGACGGCCGGCTGACCTGCGGTCCTGAGAAGATTATGGAGACCTACTACAATTTCCCGATTCCGGTGTACAGTGGATTTTTCGCGGCGCTTGATCTCCAGTATATTGACGATCCTGGCTACAATCGCGCGCGCGGCCCGGTACTTGTCCTCGGGGCACGACTGCACGTTGAACTGTAACTCGTGCAATTCCAGCGCGAACATTCCACCTGCAACGGAGGGCCGCCTCGCTAGCGAAGGCGAAGCCGGAGCGAGCTAAGGAGTCTGCGACGTGCGTATAAAAACAAGTCGCCGCAAGTTCACTATCCGAACCAGCCTGGTTATCATAATCGCCGCTACCGTCGGCGTCGCGCTCGCGGCTACGCTCTCGCGCGCCGAATTGTCCCAGCGTGACGCCCAGGCTCTTGCCGACAAGGACCTCATATACATCGCCACCGTTCGCAAGGACGGCAATCAGAGCAAGGCGGTCCCGGTATGGTTCACGACCAGCGCCGACAAAACCACGCTCCTGATTCAGACCGGACCGAATTCCTGGAAAGCCAAACGCATCAGGCGCGGCAGTCCGGCGCTGGTGTGGATCGGCAGCGCGAATGGGCCCGCGTTTATCGCCAGGGCCGAGATTACCGATAACGCCGCGGTGAAGGACAAGATCCTCGACGACTTCCGCCATAAGTATTGGCAGAACCGCGTCCTGGGTATCGGACCGTCACGCGCCGCTTTCGATAAGGGCGAACGCATCGCGATCGTGATTACCCCGGTCCGCGACCTCTCCACCGGCTTCACCTCTTCTCCGGGCACTCCCGCCCCGCCCCTCGAAACGACTCCCTCCGCGCCCAAATCCCCCTGACCCGGAAAATCCTGCATAACTCCGGGCCGCGCTGTTAGGTCTTCCCTCTGGACCTGGCGAGCTTTACAGATAGTCCGAGTCTTTGTGTCTCATCTCGCCGCGAGGCGGCTGTGATCGACACCGCGAGCGCATTCGGCCTCATTAACAGCTTGTTAACGGAAGTTCATGCGATCGACGTGAGACAATATGTAGCCGTCCGCTTCAGTCAGATCTTTCTGTGTCGCTTCTGGAAACAGCCGTTCGTATCGCTTGATAGAAGATCGCCCTTCGAACCGTATTCGCTCTCGGCATGTTTAGTGCACTAAACCATTCAAGCGCAACTTTGAGGAGAGAACGTCATGCGCCTGAAACCAGCTTCCGCGATCCTCTCGTCTGTTTTTGTTGCGGTCATCTGGGCTTTATCGCTTCAGCTCACCGCTCCCGCGGAAGCTGCGAAATCAGCTTCCGCTCCGAATGTAACCCCGGCAAGGGCGGCCGCGAGCGAGGCCTACGGCAAACTGCCCCTGGCCTTCGAGGTGAATCAGGGTCAGACCGATAAGCTGGTCAAATTTCTCTCGCGAGGCCACGGCTATGCGCTATTCCTGACGCCGACCGAGGCCGTGTTTACCTTGCGAGCCCCTGCCGGTAAAACCGGGGCGGGCAACACCACACAGGCGTCGCTGCTGCCCTTATCCGTCAAGTCGGCCGGGCAAAAGCCACCCTCCTCGAAGTACTCGGTGCTGCGCATCAGATTGGACCGCGCCAACGACCATCCGGCCATCAACGGAATCGATCAACTGGCGGGTAAGAGCAACTACTTCATCGGCAACAATCCGAAGAGCTGGCATGCGAATATTCCTACTTACGCCAAGGTGAAGTATAGCGGCGTCTACCCCGGCGTGGATCTCGTCTACTACGGCAATCAGCGCCAGGTGGAATACGACTTCGTAATCGCCCAGGGCGCCGATCCGGGTGTGATTGGCCTTACGTTCAAAGGCGCCCAGCGCTTGGGCATCGACCACGACGGCAATTTGGTTGTTCAACTGGCCGATGGGAAGCTGCTGGAGCACGCCCCGGTCATATTTCAGGAGATTAAAGGCGTGCGGCGGCCGGTCGCGGGACGTTATGTGCTGAGAGGTGATCACACCGTCGGATTCAAGTTGGCCGCCTACGATCGCCATCGGGCTCTGACCATCGATCCGAGCCTGGTCTATTCCACCTACCTCGGTGGCAGCGGTGGTGACTCTGGCTTGGGCATTGACGTGGACCGAGCCGGCAGTGCCTACGTCATCGGCGATACTTCTTCGACCAACTTCCCTACCACCGCGCATGCGCCGCAGACCACTTTCGGCGGCGGTTTGTACGACGTGTTCGTGAGCAAGTTGAATCGGACCGGCTCCGCCCTGGTCTATTCTACCTACCTCGGCGGCAATGATTTTGACGTCGCCGGAGGCATCACGGTCGACTCAGCCGGCAATGCTTACGTCACAGGCCAGACTGGTTCGTCCAACTTTCCCACCACCCCCGGTGCGCTGCAAACCATTTTGGGTGGGCAAAGCGATGCGTTCGTGAGCAAGCTGAATCGAACCGGCTCCGCCCTGGTCTATTCTACCTACCTTGGTGGCAGCAGTGGTGCCGTTGGCTATGGCATCGCAGTGGACCCAGCCGGCTACGCCTACGTCACAGGCGCTGCTGGTCTCAACTTTCCCACCACCGCCGGCGCGCTGCAAACCACTATTGGTGGGCAAGGCGATGCGTTCGTGAGCAAGCTGAATAAGGCCGGCTCCGCCCTTGATCTATTCTACTTATCTGGGTGGCAACAGTGGTGACGTTGGCTTTGGCGTCGCGCTGGACTCGGTTCGCAACGCCTACGTTACCGGCCTGACTTATTCGACTAACTTTCCCACCACTGCGGGCGCGCTGCAAACCGTTTTCGGCGGGAGTTACGATGCGTTCGTCAGCAAGCTGAATCGGACCGGCTCCGCCCTAATCTATTCCACCGACCTCGGCGGCGTCAGTCGTGATTTTGCCGGGGGCATCGCCGTGGACTCACGCGGTAACGCCTATGTCACCGGCCAGACTTATTCGCGCGACTTTCCCATTACTCCGGGCGGGCTCCAAATCAAGTTGAACTCGGCTTTTTATAATGCGTTCGTGAGTAAGCTGAATCGGACCGGTTCCGCCCTGGACTATTCCACGTATCTTGGTGGTGGCGGTAAGGACTCTGGCACCGGTATTGCCGTCGACTCCGCCGGCAACGCCTATGTCACCGGCTGGGCTTATTCGTCCAACTTTCCCATCACTCCGGGTGCGCTGCAAACCGTTAACGCGGGGGTATTCGTGAGCAAAATCAGCTTTCGACGGTAGTCCGCAAAGCCGCGGCCGCAGCGGGCAACGCTGAGAGAACAGCGTAATGGGAATACGCGACCATCAGGCACGCCACGAATAGCGCCACGCCCGCAACCGACCTTGCGCCATCCCCCGCAAAGATGTTTTGTGAAACCATCATGGTCTTGCGACCTCGAAGCCCGACTTTCCAATCGCGCTGAGGGAGTACAGGCCAACTCAAGGAAGACTCATCATGGCGACAGACAAAATCCATGTCGGCATCATCGGAGCTAACGTCCGCTACGGATGGGGCAGCGGCGCTCACATCCCGGCCCTCCGCGCGCTCCCCGACTTCGAAATCGCCGCCGTCTGCACCAGCCGCCAGGAAACCGCCGACGAAACCGCTCGCCATTTCGGCATTCCCCTTGCCTTCGACGACCCCTACAAGATGGTCCAGCACCCCGAGGTCGACCTCGTCTCGATCTGCGTGCGCGTACCCTTTCACCATCAGATGGGGATGGCCGCCCTGAATGCCGGCAAGCATCTGTTCTGCGAATGGCCGCTGGCGGCGACCACCGATCAGGCTCGCCAGATGCACGATTTGGCCGCGCGCAAAGGCCTCTCCCATATGGTCGGATTGCAAGCTCGCGGCGCCCCGGTCCTCAATCGCGCCCGCGACCTTATCGCCGAGGGTTACGTTGGCAAGGTGCTGTCATGCACGATGATCGCAACCTCGCCCAACTGGGGCACCGAGTTTACGCTCTCCCGGGCCTATCTGGCGGACCGCTCGACCGGTGCCACCCTGATGACCATCCCCGGCGGCCACTCCATCGACGCCCTCTGCTTCTGCCTCGGCGAGTTCAAGGCGGTATCGAGCGTCGTCGCGACTCAGCGCCCAACCGTCAAGATCGTCGAAACCGGCGAGACCATCCCGATGACCTCGCCCGACCAGGTTCTCGTAAGCGGCGTCCTCGACAGCGGTGCGGTCGCCTCCGTCCACATCAAGGGCGGTACCCCCAACGGTACGACTTTTCTGTTCGAGATTCACGGCACCGAGGGCGACCTGGTTATCGCGCCCGTCGACCCCAAGCAGAAGGTCGGCGTCCAGTATGCCGACCTGAGTCTGCGCGGCTCGCATAAAGGCGAAGCGATGGCGAATCTCCCGATACCCGAGAGCTACCGCTGGGTTCCGCCCGCCGTACCCGCTGGACCTCCTTTCAACGTCGCGCAACTCTTCGCCCGCATGGCCGAAGCCATCCGCGCCGGAAAGCCCGTCAGCCCCGGCTTCGACCTGGCTGTCCAACGCCACCATCTGCTCGATGTCATCCAGCAAGCGTCGGACACCGGCTCCCGCCAGGTCCTGTAGCGGATACCCGCGTTGACAATCGTTTTCGCGCTCCTGTATGGCTTTGCCATACGGAGGATTATAGCCCGATGCCCGAATCCCAGCCGCGGTTTTCCCTGATTACCGACAAAAGTCTTGCCGACTTGCGCAAGCTCATCGACGCCCCGATCGAGGATTCACTCGAACCATGGTGTTACGAGGCTACGCGCGACAATATCCGTCACTGGGCGCACGGCATCGGTGACGACAATCCTCTGTGGTGTGATACGGCCTACGCCGCAAAGACGCCGTACGGCCGCGTGCTTGCCCCTCCATCGTTCATTTTTCCCCTGAATCGATCCTTCAGCGGATACGTCGGCGGACTGGCCGGGGTCCACGCGATGTTCGCCGGCATCGATGTCACCTGGCACAAGCCGATGATGCTCGGCGACCAGTTCACCACCAAAGTATGGCTGAAGGATCTGGTCGAGCATCAGACGCGCTTTGCCGGCCGCTCGATCCAGCAGATCTACCGCTGCGAATTCTACGACCAGAACCACGCATTGGTCGCCGAAGGCGATAGCTGGTGTTTCCGCACCGAACGCGATACGGCGCGCGAGCGCGGCACCAAGTACGAACAGGAAAAAAAGAAAGCGCCCGTTCATTATTCCCGCGACGACCTCGCGAAAATCTTTGCCCATTACGAGGCCGAGACAGTTCGCGGTGCAAACCCTCTTTATATCGAGGACGTGAAAGCCGGCGATCGGCTGCCCACGATGGTCAAGGGGCCCATGACCGTCACCGGCTTTATCGCCTTCGCCCAGGGATGGGGCGGCCTCTATATCCGCGCCAACCGCCTTGCCTGGAAGCAGTTGCAGAAGCATCCCGGCCTCGGCATCGCCAACAAATTCGGCATCCCCGACGTTCCCGAACGCGTGCATTGGGAAGATGACCTTGCCACGCTCGTCGGCACTCCCGCCGCCTACGACTACGGTCCCGAGCGATGCTCCTGGATGTCGCATCATCTTACCGATTGGATGGGCGACGGTGGTTTCCTGCGCCATCTCAACGTGAAGATCCGCCGCCATAATCCGGTCGGCGATACGCTCTACATCAACGGCGAGGTGACACGCACTTTCGCGGAAGGAGGCGCACATTACGCCGAGACCGCGCAAAAGGCGGTTAATCAGGACGGCGAATTGTCCGTGCTCGCGACCGGAATTATCCGCCTGCCCTCGCGCGGCCGGTGATTTTCTAGTTCAGCTACCGAACACTGGCGGAGGTTCCGCGATGGACTTCAGTTTGACCCCTGATCAGGAAGCGTTCCGCAACGAGCTGCGCGCATGGCTCGACCGCAACGCCGTGGAAGTCTTCGGCGAATACGGCGCCCCGCGATTTCATGCGAACGACGACGAATGGGCGCGGTTGAAGGAATGGCACCGCCGCCTTTACCGCGCCGGCTACGTCGCCCTCGCATGGCCTAAGGAATGCGGCGGCGCTGGCGCCGGCCTGGTCGAGCAGATCATCTACTAGGACGAAATGTCTACTTGCGGGTTACCACCCTACGGCGTCGCGATGCAGGCGATCACGCGCTTCGGGCCGATTCTCATGAGCATGGGGACCGAGTCGCAGCGCCGCCAGTTCCTGCCCGGGATGATTAGCGGCGATCAGGTCTGGTGCCAGGGCTATTCCGAACCCAACGCCGGCTCCGACCTCGCCTCCTTGCAGACGCGCGCCGTGCTCGAGGGCGACCACTTTGTCGTCAACGGCCAGAAGGTATGGACCAGCCACGCCCACTATTCGGATTTCCAGGTCTTGCTCGTGCGCACCGATCCGGACGCGCCCAAGCATCGCGGCATCACCTACCTGCTGGTCGATATGCACAGTCCGGGAATTACCATCCGCCCGCTGATCCAGGCCACCGGCGAGCACGGGTTCAACGAAGTCTTCTACGACAACGTGCAGGTGCCGCGCGAGAATGTGGTTGGCGAAATCAATGAAGGATGGAAGGTGACGGTCGCCAACCTGATGTACGAACGGACCTCGATCGCTGCCGTGACGCCGGTGGAACGCTCGGTTGACGAATTGATCAAACTCCTGCGCGCCGTGCAGTTCGAAGGGATGCCGGCGACGCGCCATCCCTACGTGCGGCAAAAAGTCGCACAATTCGCCAGCGAGGCGCGCTGCATGAGGTTCGGCCGTTATCGCGCGTTGACTTCGCAGATGCGCGGCCACGTCCCCGGACCTGAAAGCTCGTTCGGCAAGCTCTTCGGCACCGAACTCAATTTGCGCATCGCGATGTTTGCGGATGAGGTCCTCGGCCCCTACGCGCAACTCGAACACGGCTCCCCCGCCGCGGTGCAGGACGGTCTCTGGGTATATCGGCTCTTTTTCTCCCGCGCGATGGTTATCGGCGGCGGCACCAACGAGATCCAGCGCAACATCATCGGCGAGCGCGTTCTGCGGCTGCCAAAGGGATAAAACCCCGCATAGTCTAGAGCACCGTCATCATCACATAACGGCGCAGCATCAGCCCCAGGCCATTGACCGCATCGTCAAACGCGCGCCCGTCGGCATGCAGCGCGGCGGCGCTCAGCCTCGGCCGAAAATCCTCGAGCATGTCCGCCAGAAGAACCCGGCCCGCGTCCGATCCTTTTTCGGCAATCGCCTCGATCTTCGTGAGCACGATGCGCAGCGTCTGAATATCGGGTAGGGGTGTTGGCGGCATTGGCGTTTCGCGCTTGCGTTCTGCGGTCGCGCAATTCAAGTTGCGCCGGTTTCAGGGACGGATCATCTGGCTCTCGCGCGAGACCGCGAACATTTCGCCCTGCTCGAGAAAATCCGCGATCGCCCGCGCACACGCTTCCAGCCGATCGCGCGCCACCGCGTGACCGGCGTCATAGACCAACAGCAGATGGCAACTGTGGATCCGCTCCCGGCAAAGCCGTCCCGCTTCGACCGATCCGGAATTATCCTCCGTGCCCGCGATCACCAGCGTCGGCGCCTTCACCTGCGCCAGATCGATCGCCGGTTCCGCGCTCTGCCGCCACTCCGGCGACAAAAGGATCAGCTTGTCGATTCGTGCGGGCGCGGCGATCGCCTGTGCCAGGGCGATCGCCGCGCCGCCCGCAATACCCATCACGCTGTGGCGCTCCACTCCGAGCCGCACGAGCCCGCGCGATACCTTTGCGGCGAGATTATCCACGGCCGCGCCGCCGGTATTTTTCTCGAGCGCGATTACGCGAGTGTGCCCCGCAAGTTTGATCAGCAGCGGATCGAAAAGTTCTCCATCTCCGCTCCCAAACACCACCAGGGGCTCGCCACTGCCCGCCTCGGCGTAGCGGAGACGAACGCCGTCGGCTTCCAGTGTCCCTTCTTTCGTAATCGATGCGGCCGGTGTTGCATGGGCCATCGTCTGACTCCTTGCCTGTGATTCCCTTGCGTCGCCGAAGGTCCCGCTTCAAAGCGCCCGGATCTGCGGAATCACGCGGCTCGCGAAGCACTCCATCGATCGGATCTGCTGCTCATAGGAAATCCCCGGCCATGTGAACGCCATGTCCAGGTTGCCCACCCCGGCTTCGCGCAACGCCCCGATCTGATCGACCACGGCCGCCGGTCCGCCGAACAGGAAGGGCCGCTCCATCATGTGCAGATCGCCCCGGTCGCCCATCAGCCGCTTGAGCAGCGCCTCGTTCATCGCGAAGATGCGCATCAAATCCACCTTCTTGTCCCCTACGTTTCTGCGCGCCTCTTCGTCGCTTTCGGCCACATGCCCGAAAAAGCGGTAGACCACATCGTTCGCGGTCGGTTCCCATCCCGCCTTGGCGCATTCTTCCCGATACAACTCGATCCTCTGCTTGATCGCCGCCATCGGCATGAAAGAGAGCGCCAGCCCCAGACGCTTGCGCGCCGCGAACGGTACCGAATCCGGCGTGTTGCCCGAGGAGAACACGTGCGGATGCGGCTCCTGCAGCGTACGCGGCCACACCGATACCGTGCGGTAGTTGAAATAACGGCCCTCCCAGCCGAACGGTTGCGGCTCCGTCCACGCCCGCAGGATCAACTCGACTCCCTCCTGCGTCACCTCGCGCGTTTCGTCCGGATTCGCCCGATAAACCAGCACCTCGTTCGGCGTGCCGCGCAGGAATAGCACGACCAGCCGGCCATGGCTCATCACGTCCAGCATCGCGAGCTCTTCCGCCACCCGCACCGGATTCGAAAGCGGCAGCAACGGCCCGAGGATCGCGATTTTGGCCCGCTTGACCGCTTGCGTGATCGCGCCCGCAAAAATCATCGGGCTCGGCGTCAGTATCCGCGGCGAATAATGATGCTCGGAGACGCTGATCCAGTCGAATCCCAGCTCGTCGGCCAGCACCGCCTGATCGATCGCCTGGCTCATCGTCCGGCTCCCGGCCTCGCGATCACATAGCGCCGGTGGCATCGGCCACGCGCTCGCGGTCCATGGTCCCGCGTAAGCTACCGTGTTGAAAAAGCCGGCTATCATGGGTGTTGTCCTCCCGTATGCGAGCGGCTCCCAAATCGCGAGCCTAGTCCGCCCCCGCCCAAAAACCAACCGGGAATTATCCCACCGCGCTTCTTTCTTCCTCTCCCTTGCCTGCGCCTCTCCCGCGTCTAACGATGCCCTCGATGCCGGCGTGCCTCACTTCGCCCCTTCCAACCATTTGGAGCAACCGAGCACGACACTGAAAAAACACGTCAGTGAAAAAAGCGCCAGGTGGGAATAGCCTGAATCAGTCTTTCGCTACACTCAGGATCAACCACAGACCCTCGCCAAGTCATTCTGAGCGAGTCTTCGACGCGAAGAATCTACGGCACCGCATTGCCACGATGTCCGGCCCCCGCAAAACTCTCTTGCTCAGCCCGTCAATTCCTCTCCACGCGCAGACGCCGACTTTGACAAT
>Ga0187818_10000379_pt1 | contig 15741 bp, 13 predicted proteins | sample NC_wetland_sal_i_14_FD_130581 | JGI IMG/M metagenome (GOLD analysis project Ga0187818, IMG submission 130581) | Wetland sediment microbial communities from Neuse River Estuary, North Carolina, USA - SO4_3 | ecosystem: Environmental > Aquatic > Freshwater > Wetlands > Sediment | place: USA... | reverse complement strand
CTGGGACGAGGCGGAAGAAGCGCTTGCCGAGGCGATCCGCTTCAAGGGCGTGAACGCCGAGGAAGCCCGGCATCACCGCGCGGCGATGCTCTACGAGCGCGGGCGGGACGCGCAAGCCCGCGGCCGCGCGCGCGATGCGCTCGATTTGGCTTCGCGCGCCCATGCGCTCGATCCGGGTTTCGCCCCGGCGACGGCGATGTGCGCGCAGCTGCTCGAAGCCGCCGGCAAGAAGCGGCGCGCGCGCAAGACCATCGAAGCGGCGTGGCGGCTCCAGCCGCATCCCCATCTCGCCCGCTGTTACGGCGCGCTTTACGCCGAAGAGAGCGATCTGGCGCGGGTGAAGCGCTTCGAGCGGCTGGCCGAGCTCAACCCCGGCCATGCCGAAAGCGAAGTGGCGCTGGGCCAGGCCGCGCTCAAGGCGCGGCTGTGGGGCGAGGCGCGCCGGCATTTGCAGGCGGCGGGCGCGGACGGCGACGCGACCCCGCCGCGGCTCTGCCGGCTGATGGCCGAGATCGAGGAGGCGCAGAGCGGCGACCCGGCCGCCGCGCGAAGCTGGCTCGAACGCGCGGCCAATTCGACCTCGCCCGATCCGGCCTATGCCTGCAATGCCTGCGGCGCGTGGAGTCCGAGCTGGGCGCCGCTTTGCCCGCATTGCCGCAGCTTCAACGCGCTGGTGTGGCGGACGCGGCCGGGCGAAAGCGCCGGCGCGGCGGCGTTTCTGCCCGCCTCCATTGACGATCAAAGCAAGGCGGTTGTAGGGTCCGCCGCGTTTCGTTTCCCCGTTTCGCCGACGTAGCTCAGTGGTAGAGCAACTGATTCGTAATCAGTAGGTCCGCGGTTCGAATCCGCGCGTCGGCACCATTGAATCAATGACTTAGCAGTTTAAAATCGCCCCGAAAGGAATGCAGGTACCACACAGGTACCAACATCGGGGATCGCCATGGATTTGGCATTCGCAGTCCGGGAGATGGACGGATGGTTAACGGTAAAGATGCAGAGTGGGAGATATTCCCGCATGCTCGTCAATGAATTGGTGAACCATCTAATAAACAGAACCTACAATGTTCATTCGATCCTCGATGAAATCGGACGGTTAGAAGGTACAGATTCGAGACCCTCCAATACGAAGCCGGCTAAGCCATTCAAATATCCGCCGCTGAAAGCTCTTTGGGGCAAACATCACTTTCAAGCGAAATTCATTCCAGAAAATATTGCGAATTACTGGTCATCCAAAAATAATAAGGGTCAATTATCTACCCTCATTTCAACTCTAAAAGAAAATACGATTAATAAATTCGTGCATGAATATGTGCTTGGTGGATACAAAGCACGGAATGAAGAACACAAAATTACAGGTGAGTGGATCGTGTTCGCAAAATTTGATGGTAGAAATTTCTACCTCACGCTCGCATCTCATAATGAAGGCGAAGATAACGTTTACGAGCGTGTCAGAAAAAGTGCGGTTGAGTTACCTGAGCTTGTCCTTCCGATGGCTTCGTAATTATTTTTTGGATGTTAGGAGTTTAAAATCCTTCCCTGACAGTAAAAAGGAGCAATGAATTATTGCTTAACACTCGACGGTAGAAGCCACGTAATCCAATGGACACTTACAAGGTCGTACATAGCTACAATTGCCAAGATAGCGAGAGCAATCGGTAGAATTCCATCTAGACCGAGATTACGAGTTGCATACATTAATTTTACCGATGTCATCCAAGGCAAAAGGAAAAATCGGTATCGCCTCACATCTCGTCGATAATCTTTCAAGTGTTTGATTGTGATCTTAATTGGCGCTTCATATACTTCTCGATAGGACGCCGGATTGAGAGCGTTGCCGCCGCCGATATTACGGCTGCCGATATTGAGAATCGATTGGGGTGTGCCGAGTTTGAGGGCCGCTTCATCAATATCAAAATTTTTCCTCTCACATTGTTCTAGAAGACGATTCATAGAGCCAGGACTAAGACCGCTCAAATAAAATGGGTCTGATAAACATTCGATGACTTCTTGGTTTAACAGTTGGACGCAACGAGTACGGAAGGATGAAATCCGATTGTCAAACCTTTGCCTCACATTCTGTTGATGTGGCGTCTCCTCAATATTCCATATATCGATTAGATAATAGAAGAGAAACGTCAAGCCGAAGTAGGACGCGCCGCATAGCAGCAAAAAAGCAAAAGCGCCCCTATCAAATCGGATATTCAATCCAGCGATGGGAATGTTCTCGATTGTGATATTGAAAGCTTTATATGTGATCGCAAGAATTGAAACGGCCAAAAGATTTCTTTTAGCAATCCTTGTTGATGGTGATAGCGGATCAATAGCCATTTGTTTCACGCACTAGTTAATGCAGCCTTGTGCTCGGCCAACTTTTGCCGCAGGAGCTGAATTGCCTCATCAAGCGAATGGGCGCTTAAAAGCCTAAAATGGAGTTCGTGTTTAGCTTTGGTGCTTTGTACAATTGCTATACCCATTGCGCCTGTCTGATCGCGGCACCTGACCAGCGCAGCAATATCGTCACCCGCACTATAGATGCGATCTGAAAATTCATTAAAACGTTTTTGAATTTGGCTTAAGCGGTGTTGCTCAAAAGGATGCCAGAATGGCGTATCCGAAATTACGTCAGATAAACGCTTATGTGTGTCGACTTTCTTTTCAATGAGCATTCGTTCAAATTGAACAAGCGCGAGGTCTGCATCATCAATTCTTCCAAGTGCAGTGACTCTGACTTCCTCGATGAGCCGCTCAATATCTATATCCTTCTTTTCTCGCCGATATTTTTTAATCGTTTCCACGATAGTCTCGGTAAGGCTGATGCCGGCGGCTGCCGTCATTAATGCATCATCGATTCCAAATGCCATGATTGTTCCTCCCAGAACAAAGATGCCCAAAATCAAATATCTCTTTAAGGGTCGTTTTATTATGTATCAAACGACTTTAGTATATTCCAACTAAGCTGCACACCAAAGATGCAGCGCCTATGAAACATTTGAAGGCCGCTTGGCGTTAGGAGACGGGAGGGTCCGACTTCTTGAGTCGTTTACGTAAATCAGTTGCCAAGCCGGCGGCCATCTTCTTGAAGCCATCCAGTCGCTTAATTTGATCCTTAAGCCGATTTTGGTCAGCATTACCCAATTCGGTTGCTTTCAACAGATCGCTTTCACTGGTAACGAAGCGGACAACTGGAAGCTCAGCCCCCTCATCGATACCGGCAGCTTCAACAAGCGCGACCCACTCTTTTGACTTGTCCAAGGCTGCCTGTGCAGCCTGCACCAGGCAATAGCGGATTAGAACTTTCGCAGAATAATCCAGGCCGTCTACGAGCTGGAGCCATTTCTTAGTTTCAGCTTTTTCCTTTGATTCATCTGCTGCCATTCTTGATGAACGAAAATACCTAGGTGTTTCTTCGGCAATATCGAGACTCTCAAGAGCTCTCAGGATCGGCTCGAAATTTTCAAATGGACGCTTACCGCTGGGCAGTTCATAGCGATGCTTCCAAAAGCCAAGAACTGCATCGGCACACATCGCTAATTTAGCCGGTCGTTCCTCGGCCCCAGCCGTCTCGACACCAAGGATTAGTTCCGCAATGTAGTGAGCCATCCAACGGTCAAGCGTATCACTTGATTGGTCTAGCCCGAGTTCATTGACGATTTTCTTGCCAAGCTCCAGGACCGCGTCAGATCGTACAGACGTTGCCGTTTGATTTAACGAGGAAGAACCTCGCGCTTGGCGGGATGAATCCAAGGTCATCTTCTTTGTAACTCTCGTATCGAGGGCGGCGAAGCTGCCGCTCAATTTCGACCTCGATGATAAGATCCATGTCTATTTTTCGAAGAAATTCAAGCACAAACCGGAATGAACCCTGAATCCGACTGCCACTTTCCTTTTCCGTTTCGTCATCCTTCTCGCGGTAGTAGCCCCATACCTGCGACCACAATGCATTTTCTTCTTGCTTGCCATTTTGAACGCGCCAGACCCGACTTTCTGAATCGGTGCTAAGGTGCATTACATCTAAAACAAACGGAGCAGGGGTTACAGGGGGGTAACTAATACCTCCAGCCCACGGGTCTTGGTCATCTAAGCCGCTGTTAGGGTGCCGATCAGCAATCCATCCCTTGAGCTGGAATTTCTCCCTATCAATCTCCAGATGGTCTCCGGCGTCGGGAATGCGAAAGTCATGAGGGTTGGTTGCCGTCTGCAATGCTCTTAGCAACGCTTCAGAGCGACAGGATGAGACAAGGGCGCTGCTAATATGAACGGATTCTTCGCGACTTCCCGATATGAAAGTCCAACGACCCCAAAGGTTCAAACGCCCTCCCGGCAGCGTTAAATGAGTGTCGAAATCACTCCGGCAGATGGACCAGCGCCAGTCGTCCGTTTGTTTGTCATTTTTCCAACTCGGCCATTCAAGGGGTATTGGGTCTCTTCGATCTGCTCGCCAATTTTCGTCGACGCGTGAGAGGCCATGACGCAACAGCCAATTGCTAAAGTCATCCTCGGGATCGTCGGGGTCATGATGCACGGGGACTGTGGCAAGCAGTTTCCCAGCTACAACCATCATCGCATGATACGAAAGATAGAACCGGAGGTCAGAGACCCGGGGATAGGAACCATGAGAGTGATAGGTTTCTCCATCCCTAAATATTTTCCGACGGACGCGCTCATCCTCACCCCAATGAAGTGTACCAGAATATTTCCAGTCATCGGCAATAACGCATTGAACTTCATGTTCGATCTCGCTTTGACTTTTGGCGAAACATCTCCCAAGGGGGTCAAACCAATATGGGCTCATATCGATGCCAAAATAGAAGCGATCCTGTTTCGTGCTTGCGGTTGTATCTTTGTGCTGCTCACGAGTCCGTTCGTAGTATTTCGACGCGATCTGGGGAAGAGTTGATGTGTTTACGTTCTTCAACCGCTGACGCAAATCGGATTTAGAATTTAGGACGCCTCCGTCCAATAGCGTTAAAGCCGTTCGAGCTGCAAATCCTCGTATGAGAACATGGGGCTCCCCGTTCAGAGCCAATTGAATAAAGAAATCCGCGTGGCGAATAAGGATGTTGGGCGTATCTTTGGCGGCGCGGGCTAGCGCAATCAGCAACCACTGACATGCATCCAATTGATAAAAGTAGAGTCGTGCGTCAACAAAGGGGCCGCCTGAAGGTGCTTTTGCTAGTGCAATGAGATGGTCTAGGACCTTCTCTTGACCTAGTACGCACAAACCGCGAACGACGTGCGCTGCCTCCCAGCGCACGCTAATCTTTGGTGCTCCTAACCCCGCCCACACATAGCCCGCGAGAGCGCCTTCAATCTCTGTTGGTGGGGTAAGAACCGCTGACCAAGGACCATCACCATCTTTGTTTTCAAGCGCACTATCAAACAGATTGAGACCGAAGGAGAGCGCATCCGAGGCTTCTATATGGGAGAGCTTCGTGGCAAGCAGCCCGACGAGCGTGAACAGGCGACTAACGCCTACGAGTTCCGCTGCTTCTCCAATCGCGGACAGAACAACATCGACGATATCACTTTCTGCAATACCTGAAAGCTCACAAACCAATTTTAATGGAAACATCTGGTAGTAGCGACTCTTCGTGATCTCCATGCAGTAGCGCCGGCAGAATGTCTTTAAAGTACTGGCTAATGCGGTTTGGACAGCTAGCCGGTTTCTCCACTCCTTTGGAACCTGTTCGAGAAAAGTACGGAAATGATATAGTTCAAAGTCTGCACTTTCAGCGATGGCTGTTATGAACTCAGCCTCTTTTCCAACGATGACACGGCCATACGCTTCTTTGAAAAAGTGGTCGTGATAGTACGGGGGATCGAAATCAAGGAATCGTAGGTGTGCGAGAGAAATGTCGTTGGCAACGCTTAAATCTATGCCGGCAAAGATAGCGTTCCAGTCGCGTTTTTCCTTACTCTCCGATAGACTTCGTTCGTCACGGTAGGCATCATCAGCAGATTTTTCTGACTGCTCTTTCCGCTCGTTATAGATAATCAATTCATCGATATCCGGAAGCACTAAGCCATGCGACACAGATAGGTCTTTCAACGCGCGCCACTTCCGAGAGCTCTGCCCGTCCAGCATCATGTAGCGGTAAAGAAAATTTGATGCGGTCTGTTTGTCGGCTTTGGTCGTACATGCATCCAGTGCACTTTTAAGTAGCGAAGTTTCATCCCACTGAGCACGAAAACCAACCAGCGCAAGTGCCGCTTTGGGGTCGAGATTGCCGCGTTCCAAGAGGAAGCCGATCATCACTGGCAATAGCCTTTCAGCCACGCCAAAATCGCGATCACGCCAGCGACTGAGGATAGCAAGAGATGACGACGGGCAGAGCCCGGCAATTGCTCTTACCGTCGCTTCCCATTCGAAGTACTTATCCCGCGCAACATATTCATATGTTAACTCCGCGCATCGCGCGAGTTTATAGGCCGTCTCTGGGGCAGGTTGATTTGGGATGGCCGCCCGATCCGCAAGGTCCAGTATCGCGGACCATCGGTGTAAATTCTCATCGCCGATTTTACTAGCTACTTCAACCGCCTTGTTGAAATAAGCCGCCGCTTCCGATTGGCTGACCGTCAAAATGGCTCTTGCCAAATCAATGTAGGTGTCTGATTTCGATTCAGCGTCCGCCCTTTCACCTTCGGTAAGCTCAAACGCATTGGTCGCGTATGCAAACGATTGTGTTCCCAGTTGATCTGTTCGAGCAGCCAGTCTGGCAAGATGGGTTAACGTTGGTGTGTAGAGTGGCCGCTTTTGGGAATTGATCCATTGGTTGAGGCCGTCCGTCGATGCTGTATCGGTTGCGCCGGCATCACACAAAATACCAAGCCAGAGTTGGGCAATTTCATCTGATGTGTAGGATTCCTCCCTATAGCTAATGTTTGTTGCCTTGGAGGAGGCCGATTTGGTGTCTTCGATAGCTGCCGCAATGCTGCTGGTTTGGCGACGTCCGAGAAAGGTTTCTGCCCATAGTTGATACCAGGGCAGCAAAGCGCCAATGCCTGCTTTGAATTCTTGCGCGTCTTGAGTATCGTGATGACTATTCTTTTTTTCTAATTCCTTTTTCAGCTCCGGATGCGCGAGGTCGATTAGATTCAGCGATTGGCGACTGAGTGCTGCACGCAGTGCATAGGCGCGCAGAAATGGGCCCCTTGACCCGCCAAACCGGGAGGAAAGACCGCGGGGCGGAGAAGGCGGTAAATAACGTGTAAGAAGAGAGGCTAAGTCTTCCTCGCCACGGACCGACCACCTGTATGCGGCTTCTACTAGCGCAGTGACAGCTTGGAGCACAGTATCCTTGCTGTCCAAGCTATCGGGGTCTTTGAGGTTCACCCGGGAATTCAGAACAAGTCGTAACGCGCGTTCGACCACATTCTTTGGTGGATATCTACGGACCTCCTGAAGCTCAAGCGTGACAGCAAGAATGAGACAGAGATCGTTTTCAGCGGCGACGGTGAGATAATCGAGGTCCTGAAATCGGCCGTGATCGATAAACCGCCTCGCTAGTATCCTCGCGGCTCGAAATGAAAACTTCCGTGGCCTCCACCCTCTAAGGCTCCTAGCACAGCTGGCAGCACCATGAATGTTAAAGTTGGCCATCGCCATCTCGGCGATATCGTCATCAGTTATGTTCTCATCGTTTTTTTCTTCTCTTGAGAGTGAACTCCAGTTCATAAGCCACTCGTATGCCATTCTGAGTCTACTGCGAGCATCTGCTAAGAGTTCATCTCGACCTGACATCAGCCCGGCCTCATAAGCATGATGAGAGCCCACCCAGCCGGAGCCAAAAGTCCTTCGAGAAACGATTTCTTGGATGCTGTCAGTATCCATGAACACCGCCGCCAAATCGGTGTTGGTCTGAAGCAGCTTGCGTTGTCGCTCGTCTCCAGCGCTTTCACCGCCGGCTTTCAACGCCAATTTTGTAGCATCGGTAAACCGTTTGGCACGCAGGCTAGCCTTAAGGGCGAACTGAAGCCTTTGAAGCTCAACGTCTCTTCTCTCAAGCGGGCTACCTTCAGGCAGGGCTTCGGGAGAGAGAGCCAGGGTAACTAGCTCTGCAAAGTGGCCTGCTTCCAACATAAGTTGAGGCAAGGCCGATGATACATAAGCGCTGGTTGAGGCGAGCGGCCTCAAACTTTCAACGAACGCTGCAAGATCGGTCGCCTTCGGTTTAAATCGTTCCCTAAACCAAGTCTCGGCCGGTTCATCGAAGAATTGAATGGTATCACCAGTGACAATAAGCGGGCGACCGAGATCAAACGCGAAGCTCTTGATCGCCGCTTCGTCGACACCAGACATCGAAGACAAAACAGAAATTGGGATGAGAGGCCGCAGTGCGGCCAACCCCGAACAAATTCGTTCTATCTGATATTTTTCGATAGAACCGGCGGCATCGCGCAACTTGAGAATGGATTCATCAAGAAGATTCCCAATCGCATCCTCGACCGTCGTCGGATTTGGGCCCAGCTTGCGGAGAATTTCAGCCAGGGAACTCTTCCACGAAAGCGCCAGGGCTTGGACACGGGGATTATGCGAACTCAGCCGGTGAAACTCGTCAACGTCATAATCCGTAGCATCCGGAAAGGAGTGACGCAGGTGTTTTGCGGTCTCGGTTCTATTGAAGGGCAGCAATTCAAGAGATAGAGCGTTTGGAGGGGGGTTCAGCAAAGCCTGCCGATGCGTCCGGCAAAGAGCGATTAGACGGACGCCCTCAGGAATCTGCTCACGAAGTAGGTCGAGTACAAAGGACCGTGCTTCTCCGATTTCTTCGGCGGCTATCTGCGCGTTATCGGCGGCATCGATGATGATACATAGAAGCGCAGTAGCATTTTCGGCCCTAAGCGACGTGATGCTCTGCTTGAGACGATGAAGGAAGGCTCTCGAATATTCTGCCGGTTCTGCGTTAGGGGTCGGAATGAGAGGATGACAAAGACCTTTGCCGGCCAGTTCGTTGGTAATCTGGACCAGTGCGTCTTTATGTCGGTGCCTATAGCCACTGGCGCTCCGGTATTGTCCATTACCGAAACAGTCGTACAAAATCGCCAACGAGCCCTCAGGGAGGCCATACTTGATACGAGTCGCGAAAACTGATTTCCCTACACCTCCCTCAGCATGAAGGATCACTGGAATACTAGCCGCGCGGACTATGCTGCCGATAAGGTTTGCTTCTTGCTCGCGAGGAACGACGCCTTCGATTTCTTCGATCAAACATGGGGCGGGCAACAAACGACTCTCATCGGTCTTGAGCGCTCGAAGTACGTCTATCTTGGTGATGGTGGGGGTTTTCTCATTTTCGGAAAGGGCCTTGCGCCTGACTAGTTCTTTGAGCTGAGTGGGCGCATCAACGTCGGCCTCGGGAAGATAGCCGCTCACATCCTGGACGAGAATGTTCCGCTGATCCCAATACCCATCTTGCTTTCCTTCAAGACGTAGTAGCTTGCAGAATTCCGAAAGCGTTGATCCGTTTAGACCCGTAAATTTCTCTAGTTTTCCAAGATTCTCAGTATGACGCGTTAGGGCGCCATTAGCGGCGTCATACACCGTTTCAAGAAAATCTGATCCGATCGGTCGATTCGATACGAACCAGAATTCCAACTTGCCGGTAAGGCTTTGTGTCCCAAATCGCTGTCGAAGAGCTTCGTAACGCTGGGCAAATCCCTTCAGCGTCTTCTCCAGGCCGTTCGGTGGCCAAGGGTCGGCTGCTCTCAGCGTCGAATGTTTGAGTTGGACATAGCGAATGAGGGTTGCTCGCGCAATATCCTCGCTTCCATGGTACTCCGCAACGTCGATCAACTCGTCGCCCACCTCCACCCGACTTTCGGCAGAGGTCTCAGAAGGCGACGCGCCCTCAATGGTGATCGCAACGATTCCAGAAAGAGGCGAAAGGAGTTGAAGACAACGACGTGCCGCCCAGAGATAGTGAAACTCGTCGCCGTCACGGCTGGCACGGACTGGGTTACTGGGCATGTAAATTTCTTCGATCTGCCTTAGCCGAATATGATATTCGACTTCGCAAAGCGCCCTTCAATACCAATTCCCCTAACTTATGCCTTTCCTTGTGCGTGATCGAGTGGGATCATCACGTGCGGATTCTTGGCACCTTCTTTGTCGTCCATGATGGTGAATACTGATCGAATCTTATCTGTCCGAAGTCAGGACTTTTTTGAAGCCAAGCGAACACCCTCGCCTAGCCCATGTTCAGATAGGAATTCCACTCCCGCTTTGGCCAGGGCTTTCTGTAGTGCCGCTAACGTGCTCAGCCGTGGATCGACCTCTCCACGCTCAAGGCGCGCTACCGCATTGAGTGAAACAATCGCTTTGTCGGCAAGTTGCTGCTGAGACCAGCCCAAAAGGGCGCGGGCAGCTCGAATCTCGCGCGTGGTGACCATGCGGACACCATCGCGATTTGGTGGGATTACGCCATAATAAGGGCCTATTAGGCCCTTTTAAGGGCTTTATTAATCCCTATAGAGCCGATAATAGACCGAAAGTCCGCGAATCGCAGCGGCCGGGCGAATCATGCAGCGGCGATCCAATAGCGTTCAACCGATGATCGGCGCAAAGAGCGAGCAACGCTTGATCGGCGTCGATCTGCTGCGGGCGCTGTCGATCCTCGCTGTCTTGCTGGTCCATTGGCAGCTTTGCGTGCCTATAGCGCCGCCATTGTCATGGATTGATCGACTCACCCTGGCGATTTCCTTCCGTGGAAATTACGGTGTCACCCTGTTCTTCGTGATATCCGGCTTTCTCATCATGCGGAACGTCATGCTGAGGGAGCCGGATATCTACAGGCTTTCCCTCCGTGCTTTCTACGTTCGGCGCATCGCGCGTATTCAGCCCCTTATGCTGGCGTCGATTGCCTTCGGAGCCTTGATGCTGGCCTTAACTGGGCACTCGGCGGTGTTCCGCTGGGGCGCGCCGTTCACCGCATCGTTCTGGATTTCTTTGTTCACCTTCACGTTTAACTGGGTACGCGTATTCCACGGCGGCCCGGTTAGGGGATGGGGTCTCCATTGGGATGTGATGTGGTCATTGGCTATCGAGGAACAATTCTATCTGCTACTCCCCTTGGCGTTGCTCTGGTCGAAAAAGGGATGGCGGTTTGTCCCCGTCGCCATAGGCGTCATCGTGATCTGCACGGTCTCGCGATACGTGATGGCGCTTACTGGATTGGCCGATTGGCAATATACGTCGCTCGCCTGTTTCGATGCGCTAGCTATCGGCGTTCTCTCCGCCCAGGTCGCTCCGTTGATACCTTCAAAGCTAAGCGCCCTTCTTATGATTGCCGGCGGAGTCATCATGGCCGTCGCGGCGTACCCGGTAGAATTCAATCCGCCGTTCTCCTTTCTTGTCGTCGAGCTCGGGGCGGCAGCGTTTATCCTAGGCGCTCAAGCCAGCGAGAACTTATTCAGGCACGTATGGCGCATTCCATCGCGGGTCGGACAGTTGAGCTACGAAATGTACCTGCTGCATCCGGCCGTACTGTTTTTCATCGCACCACATATGAACCGATGGCCGCTGACTCTCGGCTGGCTTGCCTTTGCTAGCATTACCGCAATCGTGGCGTATCTCGTCCATGCGGTCTTTACCGAACCGATGAATGCGTGGCTGAGATTCGCATTGCTAAAACGCAGAGAACCAGACCAGGAAGTTCTTGCGCGCATTGCTTACAGGAGCGTTCCTGGTGCCTAAGGATATGGAGATAGAGCGCGCAGCCCAAGGCTTGATCGAAAGGCATGGCGCTAAGGCGGCTCTATTTGCCAAGTTTCGTGTCGAAGCTTGCGAGCGCGATGGTAATCGAGAGGCGGCTACTATCTGGCGGCGCATCGTCGAGATGATTCAAAAATTATTGAATAGTCCTCCGCTATAGGACGTGCTTCGATCATTTCGCCGAACTACTCCCTGCTTCGCCATCATCTTTTTAATTCAGATATAGAATCTTAAAATTCTCTCTCGAAATTCGGCCTGAAATCGCTCGTTTTTGATCGTCCATAACCAGAATCAGGATTATGGTATTGGTAGGTAAAAGGCATGTTTTTCACAGGTTTTCCGGCGGAGAGTCGGGTGAAGAAGTCAAAAATGAAGACAAGGGCCGAGATCCGCGCCGAGGAAGCGAAGAACAACCCCGGTGTGCCGGCATGGCGGGGGAAGCGACACAGGGAGCAGCGCGTTACGGGCGCTGGCGGCCGGCACGGCAGGACCATGACCTTCTTCAATGCGGCCGTCCGACGGCTCGCCTGGGAGGATTACAAGCGGGTTTCGGTCGCTACGATCTGTCGGCATGCGCTCAGCACGCCCTATACCTTCTACAAGCATTTCCCGAGCCGGTCGGCTTTCGAATACGGCCTGGTGCTGGTGGCCTTCAAGGAGATGACCAGGGATTTCAATAAGGCGATGGACCCCGAATCCTGGAAGAAGGCGACTCCCCAGGCGATTGTCTACCGGCTGGTGGACGAGGTTATCGCCAGCACCATGACCGTGCCCACCATCGGCGTAACCCAGCTTGCCATTCGAATTGCCATGAGCAAGCCCAAAGGGGCGGAGCCTTATTTCGAATTCAGGGAAGCGGTCATTAGTCGGGCCGTCGAATTGCTCTCCCCCAAGCTCGAAATCCCAAATGCCAAAGAAACCATTCGCGCGGCATTTCAAATGCTATTGGCGACGGCAACTGATGAGGCTTGGCGTCACGGAATACCGTTCAAAACCGCGCGAAAACGGGAACTCGCCGGGATATACGATAATCTGGCGCTCCGCTGCCTCGGCCTTCCCCCTGGCCGGCGCAACACCAAGGAAAGCGGCGTAGTGGAAAGCCCGGAAGCCGAATTCCCTAAACATCTGCAAGTCAGCCAGCGCGACACCAAGGGATTCATCGGCTTCAGTCACCCGCAAACCGGCTTCCCCGAACATCTACAAGCCTTTTACGGGATCACCAAGCGATACCTCTGGATATACGAAAAGCTCGTGAATTCATCCAAAAAGCCGGAATTCGAATTGGATTATCCAATAGAGCCGAGAGACACAGAAATCCTGGAAACCAGGATGAGAATGATCAAACCCGAGAAACCGAAGAAGCCGCGCAAGCGCCTATACAAAATGATATGATGCCGAAAAAACAGGAAACGAATTTAGGACCACAGAATACAAGCTATGAAATCTGTCATGCTAGTTTTGGCTATTGAGTTTTTGGCGCAGGAAAAATGGAGGCTAGAAAATGAGTGCCCTTGATTCCGTCCTTTATCGAATTTGGCGCATCGGATTCTTCCCCTTCGCCATGCTGGCGCTTTTTATGTAGCCGGATTCCGGGGCGCTATCTCGATCTTTGGTGTTGGCTTGATCTTATTCGCCTTGAGGCAGGTGCGATCACCTTGATCTTGCCGGGTACGGAATTGAAAATCTGGGCTTCATTCCTGAGCCCGCAATTCAAATTCACCTCCACCAATATCTGTCGGTACCCATTCCGTTGTGGCAGGCCCGAATAAGCCTTGCGGAAGACGATTCCGTGCCAGTGGATTGTGAACCAGTGTTAAACGGAGACTTTCGGCCGGCGCAAATACCGTTGACGCGGAGACAACCGCGCTAACACCAGCATAATCAGGATTTAAAAAGCTGTCGGTAGGAACTCTTGCCTTATTACGATTTTCGATAGAGTACCGAACGGTCCGAATTGCTTTTCCGGCTATTTTGCCATCCGGACTGATCGGAATACCTATTGGCCCTATGGGGAAAACGGTTTCGACAGCAAACGGCAGCCGTGAAGCACCCTCGTCCAAAGGACGATTGGTAGTCAATTGGCTGGGGTCGATTGCAATTATGTACACGTCCTGATCCGCCACGATGCCCTTTGCCTTATAGATTGCCAATTTCTCGCCTTTCTCTTTTAGTGAGGCTGTCCACCTAAGAAGTATCGCATTGAATGGTACCTGTACGGCTTCAGCCTTGCCGTCCAGACGGGGTGGGGCAAGCCATTCGGCCGGAACATCCTTTGGCGTCGGCGAGATAGCTTCGATCCAGATGGTGCGGCCTTCATAACTTAATCGAAAGTCCGGGCCAGAATCACTCGACGCTAAAGAATGTCCACGACTTTTCAGCCGACGAGCCAATACCATTTCCCAAATGCGTTGCTCGAATTTTCCGGCTTCTCCGCTCGTCAATTCCCGAACGAAATGGCCATCGGCAAGACCGCTTGTCGAAAAATCCTTCCACAATGCGATGTAATATTCGCTTGCCCGCTGTGAATGCGGAAAATGTTTCGCAATGAACTCTTCAACGCGATCCATAGTGATCAAATCGGGGGCAATTTCGACTCGATATTCGACCTTGGAACGCCGAAGTTAGCGTAGAGAAGCTTTCAAAATACTCTCTGCCATCTCCTGAAGTTTTTTAAATTCAGCGATTGCCTGTGGATCATCATTTTTTATCGGCCGATCCAGGTTGGTCATTAAACTAATACGGAGACCATCGGCTTCTCCAATTAGCTCCACCGTCGCTAGGCTCATTCCCACTGGCGCATCTTTCCACTTAATTTCTGAATATGGTGGCAGCACACCTTTCAATGCTTCAGCTTTAACGGGTCCCGAAGTTCCCAAAGCGGCCGAAAGAGTACCACTCCATTTATTCTTTCGATCAATCGGACGAAGAACTAAAGCGACTTTTGGATTCTGCTTAAAAGGTATGAATGCCATTCCCATAAAAACAGTCCATTCAATATCTCCAAATTCTTCTCCAGCCATTTTAGACTCCTTATGTAAGTTTAAAACTGCTGTTTGAACGAGCGTTGATTAGAGAAGGCTGCTAGTCAGCCGATTCTATAGTGCCCGTATCGTTAGACTCAACGCCGATGCATTGGCAAGCTTTTACGTATAGCTGAACTGACAATTGGAACTAGAGTAGTCAGAGTTTTCTCGACCGCCTTAGGCTCATGCACAATGACTTGAAGCAACAAGCGAGTTGCTGCGTCTGGGCGTCGTTGTCCCTGTTCCCATTTACGCAGTGTTGAGACAGGAATACATAGGACAGTAGCAAATTCATTTTGGCTCATATTGAGGTTTTGACGGGCCACTTTAACATTGACCATGGGCACTTCGATTTGATGCAATTTAGCCTTGCTCTCATCGCCCTCGGCAAAGGCAATCGCTTCAAGCATGCTTTCCCTGAGACCTGCGAAAACCTTCTTGCTCATTTGATCCTCCGATAGCTTGCCCGAAGTTTCCCGGCGAGCATGGCAAGCGCATTGCGTTCGGCCTTGCTCAAATTGTCCTTCTCCCCCTTCTTGAACACGTCCAGAAGGAAGATCGGCGCATTCTCCGAAAACGGGTAATACAAGATGCGGACGCCGCCCCTCTTCCCCTTGCTGCCGGCAGCAAACCGAACCTTCCGTAAGCCACCGGTTTCCTTGATGAGATCGCCGCAAAGTGGATTGGATGCGATCATCGTGATGGCGTCCCAAAGCTCGTCCGCCGTCAGGCGCTTTTCGGCGCGCCGGCTGAAATAGGCCGTCTCAGCGACGGTTTGCATGACCATATATAACCCATTGGGTTAGGTTATTCAAGGGACACCTATTCGCCGGCGGCCGAATTAGTTCAATCGTTTTGCATTACCGGCTGATCTACAGAAGGGCCAGCCTCTGAGGTGTTTGATCTGAGGCGCTCTTCAATCCACGCGAGAAGGTCTCTGCGTCGATATCTGACGGAACGGCTTGATACTTTCACGAAGCGTGGACCGCCGCCCCGAAGACGCCAATT
>Ga0187818_10000378_pt1 | contig 15756 bp, 14 predicted proteins | sample NC_wetland_sal_i_14_FD_130581 | JGI IMG/M metagenome (GOLD analysis project Ga0187818, IMG submission 130581) | Wetland sediment microbial communities from Neuse River Estuary, North Carolina, USA - SO4_3 | ecosystem: Environmental > Aquatic > Freshwater > Wetlands > Sediment | place: USA... | reverse complement strand
GAGGCGGCGCCGGCGGGCGGCGCTCATCGCGCGCCCGTCAGGCACGAACCATCCTGATCAGAAAAACGGACCGTCAAGATGAAAGTTGCTTTTCTTTTTCCCGGCCAGGGCGCGCAGAAGGTTGGCATGGGCGCGGATCTCGCCCGCGAGTTTCCCGCCGCCCGGCGCGTCTTTGACGAGGCCGACGAGGCCCTGGGCTTCGCGCTTTCGCGCATGTGCTTCGAGGGTCCCGAGGACGACCTCCGCCTGACTGCAAATACGCAGCCGGCCACACTGGCGACCTCGATCGCCGCCTTGCGCGCCTTCGAATCCGAATGCGGCGTGACGGCGGAATTGGCCGCAGGGCATAGCCTCGGCGAATACAGCGCGTTGGTCGCCGCCGGCGCGCTCGCCCTGGACGACGCTCTACGCGCGGTGCGCGAACGCGGACGCCTGATGCAGGAGGCGTGTCCTCCCGGGCAGGGCACGATGGCCGCGTTGCTCGGGCTCGACCTCGATGCCGTCAGCGCGATTTGCGCCGAAGTATCAACCGGCGGTGAAGTCGCGGTGCCGGCCAACCTCAACGCCCCCGGTCAGATCGTCATTTCGGGCCATGCCGCTGCGGTTCGCCGCGCGCTCGAGGCTGCCAAGGCCCGTGGCGCCGCCGCTTCGATGGAGCTCAAGGTGAGCGCGCCGTTTCATAGCCCCCTGATGCGTCCGGCGCGCGACGGCATGACGCCGGTGCTGGATCGGATGGCGGTCAGTCCGCTCAAATTCGGCGTGATCGCCAACGTTACCGCGCAACTCAATCGCGACCCCGCCCGCGTCAGGCCGCTGCTCATCGATCAGATTACGGCTCCCGTCAGATGGGAGGAATCGATGGCGGCGCTGGCCACGGCCGGGATCACCGACGCCGTCGAATTTGGCGCCGGCCGCGTCCTCGCCGGCCTGATGCGCCGGATTAACCGCAACGTGAAGGTCCGCGCCGCGGAGGACCCGGCCTCGCTCAGGGCCACAATTCAGGCGCTCGCGGCAGGAGGATCGTAGTCCAGGTGTACCGCCGTTCCCGATCTGAACGCGCGCACTTGCGTCAACTTGCTTGGACACTTCCAAGTCCCTAAGCTGCGCTCTGAAACCGCGCCGCGCGCATCCGGCTCCGGCGTGAGCGATTGGAAACGGATTACGTTAGAATTTCAAACGCCCTTGATGGCGCGTCAGGCGGACTGGCCCAATCCCGGCGCAGACGATCTGCGCCCGGGCTACAGGAGGAGGATCGAAACAAGATGGCTGGAGATGTCGAATCGAAGGTCCGCGAAATTATCAGCGAACAGCTCGGTGTATCGGCCGACGAAGTTACTCCCGAAGCTTCGTTTATCGAAGACCTCGGCGCCGACTCGCTTGACATCGTCGAACTCGTGATGGCGCTCGAAGAGGAGTACGGGATGGAGATCTCGGATGAGGACGCCGAGAAAATCCGCACCGTCAAGGATGTCGTCGGCTATATCGAGGCGCACAAAAGCTGATCATCCCTGCCCTCAGGCCCGTACAATTTTCGCCTGGCGGGGCGGCCCGGCTCGTATCCCGCGCGTGGATGTACCCGTCCGCCGCGCGTTAGAATCGATCCATGCGCTGTCCCTTCTGCCGCCATCGTGCCAATCGCGTTATCGACTCACGCATGTCCGGCGACGGCGCCACCATCCGCCGCCGCCGCATGTGTTCCGCATGCCAGCGCCGCTTCACCACCTATGAGCGCGTCGAGGAGGCGGCCCCGATGGTGGTCAAGAAGGACAACCGCCGCGAGCCCTACGACCGCGGCAAAATCGTCGCCGGAATCAAGAAGGCTTGCGAGAAACGCCCGGTCTCTATGGAGTTGATCGAAGAAGTCGCCGATCGGATCGAGGCCGCCGTCGCCGATCGCGGCGGCAAGGAAGTTCCCAGTTCCTTCATCGGCAGCGCCGTGATGGGCGAACTGCATCGCCTCGACCAGGTCGCCTATGTCCGCTTCGCCTCCGTCTACCGCTCCTTCAAGGATATCGAAGAGTTCATGCACGAGTTGGAGGACCTCATCCAGCGCCGCAAGCAGGACGGCCCCGACACCGCCCGCGCCAGGGAAAAAAAAGGCGACCCCGCCTCATAAGAAATCTGGCTCCGATCGCTTTTTTGCTAAGTGAATAAACCGCTGATCCCAGCCGAATCCGATCAGCGCTACATGCGCGAATGTCTCACGCTCGCGCACGACGTCCTCGGCCTGACCTCGCCCAATCCTGCCGTCGGATGCGTTATCGTCCGCGACGGCGAAGTCGTCGGCCGCGGCGCCACCGCCCCCGGTGGCCGCCCCCATGCCGAGACTCGGGCGCTCGCGATCGCCGGTGAGCTTGCTCGCGGCGCCACCGCCTACGTCTCCTTCGAACCGTGCGCCCATCAGGGGCAAACCCCGCCATGCGCCCGAGCGCTGGCCGCCGCCGGTATCGCCCGTGCTGTCGTCGGTTGTCTTGACCCTTATCCTCCCGTGCGCGGCCGTGGCCTCGCCATCCTGCGCCGCGCCGGCATCGCGACCTCCACCGGCGTGCTCGAAGCCGAATGCCGCCAGCTCAACCAGGGCTTTATTACCCGCGTCACCCGCGGCCGGCCGTTCGTGCTCCTCAAGCTCGCCGCCTCCCTCGACGGGCGCATCGCGGCCGCCGGCGGCGATTCGCGCTGGATCAGTTCCGAAGCCTCGCGTGCCCTCGTCCATCGCTGGCGCCGCGAGGCCGACGCCGTGATGGTTGGGGCGGGCACCGTCGTCGCCGATAATCCGCGGCTCACCTGCCGCATCGAGGGCGGCCGCGACCCCATCCGCGTGGTCATCGACGGACGGCTCAGATCGCCCGCCGGCGCGGCCGTATTTCGCAATCGCTCCCGCGCGCCCGCCATCCTCGTCACGACGCCCGCAAACGCCGCCCGCGCCGCACGGCGCTACGCCGGCCCGCAAGTCGAGGTGCTCGCCGCCAAAGCCCGCGCCGGCGAGATCGCTCTGGCTCCCCTGATGCGCGAGTTTGGACGCCGCGGATGGGCCAACGTCCTGCTCGAAGGCGGCGCCCATCTGGCCGGCGCCGCGCTCAAGGCCGGCGTCGTCGATCGCGTCGCTTTCTTCCTTGCGCCGCGCATTATCGGATGCGGCCTGCCGGCGGTCGAGGGCCTGTTTGCCGGCAAGGTGCGCGGCTCGGTCCGACTCGACCATCTGACCGCCCGCCCGGTTGGCGAGGATTGGCTGCTCGAGGCCGCCGTGCACACATCTGCGCGGCCCCGCACGCGCTGATCGAACGCCGTTCATCGGTTTACGCTTTTGCCTAAATCGAACCCGTGATAGGATCCGTTAAGTGACCTTTGCGTGACGATTACAGTTTGGTGTCGGAGGTGAGATCTTTCGCGGCGCGGCGTTTTGCAAAGGCTCCGCTCGAGGAGATAAGTATTGGGTTCCGTGACGACTCTCGATGAAATCTTCACCCGTATCCGCGGCGCCGAGATGGCCGTGATGATTTCCGGCGAAGGCGACGAGGCTGAAGGCGATCTCGTGATGGCGGCCGAAAAGGTCACGCCCGCCCACGTCAACTTCATGGTGCGGTACGCACGCGGAATCGTCTCCGTCGCCATTTCCGACCGCCGCATGCGCGAACTTGGCATCCCGCTGGTGCCTTCCACTCAGGGCAGCCAGGTGCTCGAACAGGCCGGCGCCCTGGTCGAGTCCCGTCATGGCGTTACCACCGGAATTTCGGCCGCCGACCGCGCGCGCACCACGCAGGTGCTCGCTTCCGACAAATCCGGCCCCGAGGACATCGTGATGCCCGGGCATGTGCTGCCCCTGATGGCGCTGTCGGGTGGCGTCATGATGCGGATGGGGCGGGCGGAGGGCGCCGTCGACCTCGTTCGCAGTGCCGGGATGCGCCCGGTCGCCTCGCTCTGCTCGATCCTGCGCGAGGACGGCGAGTCGGCCCACCTGCCCGAACTCCGCGAGTTCGCCAATCAGCATTCCTTGCCGCTCTGCTTTATCCGCGACCTCGTCTCCTACCGGCTGACCAGCGAAATCCTGGTCCAGCGCATGGTCGAAGCCGACTTCGCCGTGCCTGCCGGTGACCTCCGCGCGATTGTCTTCCGCAATGTCGTCGACGGCCGCGAGCATCTCGCGCTCGTGCGCGGCAATGTCGGCGGCGGACGCCCGGCTCTCGTGCGCCTCCATTCCGAGTGTCTGACCGGCGACGTTTTCGGTTCCAGCCGCTGTGATTGTGGCGAACAGTTGGCCGAATCGATCAAGCAGATCATGGCCGCCGACGCCGGCGTCATCATTTACCTCCATCAGGAAGGACGCGGCATCGGCCTCGGCAACAAAATCCGCGCCTACGCCCTCCAGGACCAGGGGCTCGATACGGTCGAGGCCAACCTCGAACTCGGCTTCAAGGAAGACCAGCGCGATTACGGCATCGGCGCGCAGATCCTGCGCGATTTGGGCGTCGGCGAAGTTCGCCTGCTCACTAACAATCCGCATAAAATCGAAAGCCTCGAACGCTATGGCGTCCAGGTCGCGCGGATGCCGCTCGAGGTCACACCCCACCGCGGCAATATCGATTATCTGCGGACCAAGAAGGAAAAACTCGGCCACCTGTTCACGAAGCTCAGGGTCGTGACCTGAAACCGGCGCATCCCGGGCGCCCCCGGCGCGCCCCGATTGCACCGCGCCCCAACGCAAGGGGCCATTCACAATATGGGACTCAGACATCAGGGCCGCGAGCTTGCGCTCAAGGCCCTTTATCAAATGGATATTCGTGGCGGCATGTCTAACGACGACCTGCTCGCCTTTTTCGACGCCTTTCCCGCCGACGACCGGGCGCGCAGGTTCGCGCTCGAACTGGTCGAAGGCGTGCGCCGCGAGCAGGCGATCCTCGACCAATATGTGGCCGAAGCGCTCGAGCATTGGTCCATCGGACGGCTTTCGCGCATCGATCACAACATTCTCCGCCTCGCCGTCTACGAACTCCTGCGGATGGAAAACATTCCCGCGCGCGTCACCATCGACGAGGCGATCGAACTGGCCAAGGCCTACGGCGATCAGGAATCCGGCCGCTTCGTCAACGGCGTCCTCGACCAGGTCGCGACGCGGCTTAATCTCAAGGGCAAAGGCGAAGAACGCATCCCCGCCAAGCCCCATCAAGCCTGACTCCTCCAGCCATGCGCCGCTCTTCAATTCCTCTTCCTGACCTGGAGAGCTTTGCATAACCTCTGCACTCCTCTCCCCACGGTCTTCTCCCTAAAAGTGGGCGCTTCCGTAGGCTCCTCTTTGCCTGCTTCTGCCTGCTTGAGCCCTCTCCCTGATTAGGGGGAGGGCGGTGCGAGCAACGCGAGCACTAGGTGGGGGTAGCCCGAGTCAGTTTAAAACAGTACCGGTCCCAGTACTCACTTAAGGAAATCCTCGCAAAGCCACCAAGTCATTCTGAGCGGAGTCTGCGCAGCGAAGAATCTACGTCTTCGTAACCAGGAATCTGCACTTCTGCTCTGCCATCGCGGCCGGCTCGCCGCACAACTCCGACAACAGTGAAAAAAGCGCCACCGTAAAAATTTTCGCTGTTCCAATTTCTTTTCGACCGGCAGACTTCGCTCTGAATCACTGATATATTTCTCACAACTTATTGACGGGACACTGCACTAGTGGGACGCAACATTCGTATCATCCGGGCGCTGATACTTGCGCTGGCGCTTCTTGCGGCCGGCTGTGGCTACCATTTCGCGGCGTCGGGCAGTGGCCTGCCGCCCACCGCCAAAACCATCTACGTCCAGTCCTTCAGCAACCGCACACGCTTCAACGGCCTCAACGACGAGTTCATGCGCTACTTGAAGGATGAGATCGCGGATCATAGCCGCCTCGCGATGGTCGACGACCCGGCGGCGGCAGACCTCGTCCTCAGTGGCGAACTCACTTATGCGGACAGCCTGCCGATCGCGGCCAACGCCGTCGCCGAACCGACCGCTTACATCCAGACCCTGAGCGCCAACGCCAGGCTGGCTGACCGCCGCACCCAACAGCTCATATGGTCCAGCAACGGCCTCACCGCAAGCCAGAACACTCCCACCGTAGCCACCACGGTCGTGACCACCTCGCCGATGTTTTTGCAGCAGAATCTGCGCTCACAGGATATCGCCCAGTTGCCTGATATTCAGGTCGCGCAAACCCAGCGCAGTGCGTCGCGCGACACGATGATGCAGCAACTCGCCCAAAACCTCTATTCCTCGATGTCCGAAGGCTTCTAACCCGGGTGACGAAAGACCTCTTTGCTCTGGAAGGTCGTCTTTCTTCCTGAGCGACCGGAGACATGGGCAACAGATTAATCCGGCAAGATGGGTAACACCCTGATGGTAGGCTCGAAGAACGATTGTGCAGAAACATCACTAAGGTGCGCGCCGGGCAGCCGTTTTAACCATCCACTCGCCGCAACCAGATTAAGGGGTGTTCCACTCTCAGTTACGCAATGAAAGAAGCGATCGTCCGGCAATTTGCGCTCCTGCTGAGGCCGTCCCTTGCAACGATCCCGAGCAACGCGAGCAGAACAGTGAAAAAAGTGAAAGAAGATGGCGGCTGAGAATGCTTTAGGTTTCCTGCGCGCCCTCGGGCAAGGACGCGATCCCACTCCCGCGGTTCTGATCGCCGGGCCGCAGGCCTTCCTGCGCGAGTACGTGCTCGAAGCCCTGCGCCAGCGACTCGCGCGCGACGGCTTCAAGTATCGCACCTTTCAGGTCGGCGGCGGCGACGGCTTCGCCCCGGTCATCAGCGAGCTCGAGGGCGCGGACCTGTTCGCGCCCAAACGGATGGTCGTATGCCGCGTCTTGAGATCGCATCGCGATCGCGGCGGCGCCGAAGACGAGGAGGGTGACGACGGCGAAGGGCGTTCAGCCGCTGCCGGCGGCGAGGCCGCGTTCGCCGCCGCCATCGAACGGCTCGGCCCGGCGCTCCGCCTCGTGCTCAGCTACGAACGCGACAACGCTCCCGCGAAAATGCGCAAGCTGGTTGACCAGGCTGGCACGCTGGTCAACTGTATGCGCCCGTTCGACAACCAGATCGGACAATACGCCGAACTCTTCGCACGCAACCTCGGACTCAAGCTCTCGATGAGCGCGTCGGACCTGCTGGCCGGCCGTCACGGCGGCGATCTCGCGGCTATCGCCAATGCGCTCGCGAAAGCCGCCATAACCTGTGGCGAAAAGGGCAGGGTGGAGACCTCCGACCTTGGCGAGGCCGGCCTGACCCGCATCCCCGAGGTCTTCGAATTGGCCGAGAGCCTTACCCGCGGCAATTCCGCCGAGACCTTGTCGCTGTTCGACCGTGCGATTGAGACCGGCCGGGAACCGATTGAATTGCTCGCGGTCGAACTGATTCCGCTGGTGCGCCGGATGCTGGTGGCGGCCGCCCTGATTGCGCGGCGCAAGGGTGTCGCCGAGATCGCGCGCACGCTCGGTCTCCCGCCCAACAGCGGAATGCTCACGCGCGCGGTCGAGGGTGCGCGGCGCTTCGAACTCGACCGCCTTACGCGCGCCCATCAACGCGCATGCGAACTCGACGCGCACTTCAAGATGGGCCTGCTCAAGGAACGCGAGCAGGCGGTTGCGGGGATGCTGCTTGACTTGATGGCCGGGGCGTAGATCCCTAGCCCTGCGACGCCGCCGGCGCCGGGGCGCCCTGCGCCGGCGCGTGTGCCCGATGGAGCCGGCGCGAAAGGCGGGCGATCTTGCGCGACGCGGTGTTGCGCTTGATCGTGCCCTTGCTGGCCGCCTTGTCCAGCACCTTCATCGCGTTGCGCAAGGCCGCTTCCGCGGCCTCCTTGCTCTTGCCCTCGATCGCAACCAGCGTTTGCTTGGAGGCCGTGCGAACACGGGTTTTGATCGCGCGATTGCGCGCCTCGCGCTTGAGACTTTGACGATGGCGCTTTTGCGCCGACGGATGAACCGGAATATGCGGCATAACCCCAATTAACTAACAGCGCGAGCGCCGCCGGTCAACTTCACCCTTAACCGCGAAATTCCTGGTCGCCTCATTTCGCCATTTATTCGCCCGCAACGCCCTACCGGGAGCAGCCTGGGTCCTCCGGCTTTGGCGCCGGCGCGAGCATCGCCGCAACTTTGGCCTCGCGCGACGGTGCTTGGGCAAAATCAAACATCTCCTCCAGCGAAGCGGCCGCGGCGTCCCGCGCCGTCAGATGCTGGTTCGCCAGAAAGCGCTTTTCGATCACCGCAAGGATCGACGTTTGATCGTTGGACACGTGCGAAACGTAATGTGCACGAGCAAAAGGGGATACCACTATAAGCGGATCACGAAATCCCGCTAGGGTGAAATCCGCGCAATGGCCGTCGGCCGCCGGGCATAGTATCCGCTGGGCCATGAGGCTGAGTATGCAATGAGCGCCCTGGCCGGGAGTTTTGCTAACCGGCGGATGCGACAAATCGGCGCATTGGCCGGGTGGGATGCCGTCGGGTGAGGGCGCCGCCGGCGGCCGCGCATGGTCGTAGAAGCCGCCGTTCTCGTCGTAGATGAGAAACAGGATCGAGTCGTTCCAGTTCGGACTCGCGCGCAATGCCGCCACTATCCTCGCCACGGCGTACTCGCCGGCGCGGATATCGAGCGGCGGATGCTCATGCTGCGCGAGCGATATGAAGGCGACGTGCGGCAACGATCCCGCCCGCGCGTCGGCGAAGAAATTTTCGATCAACTTGAAATTCGGCAGCGAAGGATCACGAAACAGCCGGCCGTAGGGACGCGGCGGCGTCATGTGGTCGTTCGGCAGTTCATAATATTCCGCCCAGCTCACCCGATGCTGGTCGAGCAGATCGAAAACGGTGCCGGTGATCGGCCGATAACCAGAGGATACGGGCGGCGTGTTGTCGATCGCGCTGGTCAGCACATGGCCGAATGACGTTGCCGCCATCAGATAGCTGCGATTCGGCATCGTTGGACCGATCAGCGCCGAGAAATGCGCATCGCTCAACGCGAAAGTTTCGGCCAGCGCGTAATAAAAGGGCAGGTCGTCCTGCGTGTAATATCCCATCGCAGTGGTGTTGGATGGCCGGACGCGGGCAAACCCGTCGCCGAGAATTTCGGACGCGTTCGGATGCTCGAAGTTGGCCTCGCGATGTGCGTCGATCCATTCGTGCGGAGGATTGGCGGTGCAGTACGCGCTCTCGTGGTAGACGAAGACTTTGCCGCCGTTCGCGCCCGGATTCGAGTTGATGCAGGAGAGGTTTCCATGCGCGTCGCGGACGCAGGTGAGTCCGTCAACGCATTGATGATCGTTGGCCGGGCATGCGCCACCCGGTTTCGCCGGCGGATGGTAAGGTCCGCCGAGAATGTAGGGAAGCGTTCCGAGGTAGTTGTCGAAGGAGTGATTCTCCTGCATCAGGACCAGGATGTGGTTGACGTGCTCGAGGCCACGCGCGGCGTCGGTCGCGCCGGCGCGCCCGATTGACGGAATGAAAACCGCGAGTAGCGCGAGCCACATCCAGCGGCATCGTATGCGCAAGTCCGGCGGCATCGCTTCAGAGCCTCAGCGAATGGACACGATTCTCAACTTTTGCCGGACGGCGCGGCGAGTTTGGCTTCCTGCCATAGCGCTTCGACTGCGGCCGGAGTGAGCGACTTCAGGTCAATCCCGCGGGCGGCCGCGAGCTGTTCGACCGCGGCGAAGCGCATCATGAACTTGTCGCACGAGCGGCGCAGGGTTTCCTCGGCATTGTGGCCGATAAAGCGCGGCGCATTGGCGAGCGCGAGCAACATGTCGCCAAGTTCGGCGGCGGCGTCGTCGGTGTCATTGCGCGCAAGCGCTCCCTCGACCTCCTCGAGTTCCTCGCGCACCTTGGCCAACACGGCGTGGATATCCGCCCAGTCCATCCCGGCCTGGCGCGCGCGCGAGCCCAGTTTCTCGGCGCGCATCAGAGCCGGCAGCGCGCGTGCGACGCTTTCGAGCGCAGAGGCGGTGCCGGCGCTCCGAGCTTCCTGCGCCTTCATCCGATCCCAGTTTTCGACCACCTGCTCGACGCTCTCGGCGCGGACGCCGCCATAGACGTGCGGGTGGCGCCGGACAAGCTTGTCGGCCGCCCCTTGCAGCATCTGTGCGACGGCGAAGCGAGTCTCTTCTTCGGCGATCACGGCGATAAAGAGCATTTGCGCGAGCAGGTCCCCGAGTTCATCGGCAATCGCGCCCGAGGAACCGCCTTCGATCGCGTCGGCAGATTCGTAGGCCTCTTCAATCAGATGCCTGGCGAGACTGTGAATCGTTTGTTCGCGATCCCAGGGGCACTGGCTGCGCAGTTCGCGCACCACCGCCATCAAGCGTAAAAACCCCGCGGCGGTTGCGTCTTCGCTCATGGTGCGCGGCGGCCGGGTACGAGCGCGCCTACGGCCGGATGATCGGTTCGGCGACCTTTTCGATCAAAAACTGCGAGAGATCGCGGACACCGTCGGCGGTGACTTCGTGGCCGCAATCGTATTCGCGGAAGGCGACCGGCACCTTGAGCTTGCGCAAAATCTCAACCGATTTCCGTGCGCGCGCAATCTCGAGCATCTCGTCCGCGCGGCCATGCTGAACCATAGTTGGCAGTTGCGCCAGCGCCTCGGGATTGCTGACCTGGTCGGCCAGGTACTCGGGGAATGCGGTTGCGATTCCCACCAGCGCGGCGAACCGATCGGGCCAGCGGACCGCCAGGTTATAGGCCATCATGCCGCCCTGGCTGAAACCCAGGATGACGATCTTGCGCCGGTCGACCGGATAACGTGCGCAGGCGTCGTCGATAAACTCGCGCAGGCGGTCGACTGCGGCGGCAACCTTTTCTTCATCCGGCGGGGTTCCGGGCCGCCGCATCTCGTACCATCCGTAGCCGTTGACAGCGCCGATTTCGACTTCGAACGGTCCCTGCGGACAAATCACGAGGAAGCGGCCGCCCGCGATGAATGGTGCGAGCCCCTGCAGGTCCATCGCATTGGAACCCCAGCCATGCATTGCGAAAATGGCTGGGAATGGGCCCTCGCCCGCGGGTTCGTACACGGCATGAACAAGTTTCATCCGGATGGTCTCCCTTGGTGGATGGAGCATCATATATCGGCGCGAGCCGTCACCGCCAGTTGGGCCGCACCCCAGTTCATCCTGACCCGCCGGTGCGATATGTTAAGCAGGCGCGCCACTGGCAGACATCGGAAGGATTCGTGCGCGAATTGTCGAGTTTCACCAGATTGAATCAACACGTCGCGTGGCGTGCCGACCGCGCAGTCGCCGCGATCGCCATCGCTATGGTTGCGCTGGCGGGTGTCGCGTACGCCGCCGCTCATTCCGGGGCCGCAGGCGGCGGCAAGCTCGCGGGGATGTTCGCCGGCGTGGTGCTGGCGGCGATCGTAGGTTATGCATTTTTCCTCTATGCGAAACCGCTGATAGAGGCGCGCGACCGCAGCTTCGGACAGGCGGCGCTTTTGCTGATCGGGCTGTGGCTCCTCAAGAGCGTCGCGGTGGCCTTTTGCGCGGGTTTCGAGATTGACGTCAATACCTACGAAGCCTGGGCGCTTCAGATCGCCGGCGGCGGGCCGGCCTCGATGTACCAGGCCGGCTATTTTCTCGACTATCCGCCAGCCTATCTCTACGCGCTTTGGGTGGCCGGATGGTTCGCGCAGGCGTTTCATGCCTCGGGCGCCGCACTGCGCGTGATCGTGGAGACGCCGGCGCTGGCCGCCGATTTCCTCCTGGCAATGATCGTGTTCGTCGTTGCGCGGCGCAGCGGCAAGACGCTGATGGCGTGGGCGGGGATGTTGATGGTGGCGCTCAATCCGGCGCTGCTGTTCGACACGGTCGGCTGGGGTCAGACCGATTCCGCGCTGACGCTGGTGATGTTGCTCGAGCTCCTGATGCTGATCGAGGAGGAGTTCGAACTCGCATGGGGCCTGGCCGCGCTCGCCGTGTTGATCAAGCCGCAAGCGCTGACGCTGATGCCGATCATCGGGCTGTGGACGATGATCAAGGGCGACCGCGAGAAATGGTGGCGCTCGGCGCTGGCGTTTGTCACGGTGACGGTGGTGGGGGTGGCGCCATTTCAGGCCACGCATCCGTGGAACTGGCTGCCGAACCTGTACCGGTCGACCGCGGCGTATTACCACGAAACTTCGGTGAACGCCTTTAATTTCATGGCGCTGATCGGCGGGCTGCGCCAGGACGACGGCGGCACCATATTTGGAATTTCGTACTTCGAGATCGGGATGACTCTGCTCTTGCCGCTTTACGCATTTGCGGGATGGGCGCTGTGGCGCAATCCCGAGCGGCGCAACCTGTTCTTCGCCGCTTTCATCGCGCTTTTCGGTTTCTTCATGTTCGCGCCGCGGATGCATGAGCGTTATCTTTATTCCGCGGTCGTGTTCGCGATTCCGCTCGCGCTCGAGGAGCCGGCGATGCTCGCGGTCTTCGGCCTGCTCACGTTGACCTGTCTTTTCAACCTTGCCTACGTCCTGCACACGTTGAGGACGACCGTGTTTTTCGATCCGCGCGACCTGCCCGCGATGGCCGCGTCGGTCCTGAACCTGTGCGCATTCGCGATCGCGGCCGTTTACGGCTATGCACGAGCCGGCGTGGCGGAAAAAGGAGTGGTGATGAAGGAAGGAGCGATCACCGCCGCGAGTGAATCGGTCGAGGGCCTCGCGCCCGAGGACCAAATGGAGGGGTGGCTGGCTGCGACGCTTGCCGCCGTGCGGACGCATCACAAGCCTGGCGCGTACGCTGCGGAAAAGTTCGCGCCGTTTCTGTGGACCAGGCTCGATTCGATGCTGGTAGTGGCCCTGGTTTCGGTGGCGGCGGCGATACGCTTCTGGCATATCGGCCATCCACCTGAGATTGTCTTCGACGAGGTCCATTTCGTTGGCCAGGCGCGCCATTATCTGCACGGCGAGCCATTTCTCGATCCCCATCCGCCGATCGCGAAACTGCTGATCGCGCTCGGCATCGGGCTGTTCGGCGATCATTCGTCAAGCTGGAGGCTGGGCAACGCCACGCTGGGCACGGTGTTGGCCGCAGTCACCTACCTGCTCGGGCGGCGGATGTTCCGTTCACGCCTGGCGGCTACGCTGTCTGCTGCCTTTGTCGCGCTGGACGGATTTTTCATCGTCGACTCGCGCATCGGCTGCATCGATATCGTTTATTTGACCTTCGCGGCTATCGCCTATCTGCTGCTGTTCCGCTTCATGGAAACGCCCGGTCCGGGCGGGCGGCGGGGCATCCTGGCTTGCATCGGAATCGCGCTCGGGCTGTGCCTGGGATCGAAGCTCTACGTTCCCGGGATTACTTTTCTGCTGGTCATTGGCTTCGTGATCTTCACGATGATGGGGACGGCCGCGGACGATCAGCCAGTGCCGGATTCGGTGCGAATCTGGCGCACCGCCGGAGCCGTCATGCTGGTTGGTTCGGTCTCGGCGTTTTTCTACCTGGGGTCGTTCATCCCGCATTATCTGCTTGGATGGTGGGGCGGAATCGCGGACCTCTTCCATTACTACGGTGATGTGCGCTGGTACGAGAACAGCGTCTCGACCGCGACCCATCCCTATGCCTCACCCTGGTGGAGCTGGCCCCTGATGCTTCGTCCGGTGGCGTACTGGCAGAACTTCCCGCAGCAGGGCGACGTCGCAACGATTTGGGGTGCGGGCAATCCGCTGACCTGGTGGGCGGTCATTCCGGCCATGACCATTACGGCGATTCGCGCGATCGAGCGTCCCAACGCCGCGCGCGCGTTCATGGTAATCGGATTTCTGGCCTACTACGTAATCTGGATTCCGATCACCCGCATACTATTTCTGTACCATTACATGCCGTCGGTATATATCGGCTATCTCGCGCTGGGCGCCGTGATCGCCGATGGCTGGAAGGGCGAGAACGAATGGTGGGAGAGCTTTGCGATACTGCTAACGATGTTTCCGGCGCTGATCATTGGATGCGGCCATGTTGCGACCGTGCTTGAGCCGCGTTTCATTCCGGCCGGTTTGCGGCCGTTGGCGGGATTGCCTGCGGTCGCGATCCTGAGTCTGGTTTACGTCGCTTTGCTCAAACGGGGGCGCAGCGCTCACCGGTTCGCCTGTGCGGTGTTTCTCGCCGGCGCGGCGGCCGCATTTATTTTCTTCCTGCCCGTATGGCTTGGTATTCCGATTGCGCGCAGCGGCTACTATGCGCGGATGTGGCTGATGGGGCCGGGGCTGCGCAATTGGATATGAGCGCCAACGGCGGGATTGCCGGCCTGGCGGCGCCCGGACGCTGGCTGATGGCAGCTATGCTGGCAGCGTTGGTGCTGTGCGTGCCAGCCGCCGCGCTGGCTGATAAGAACCTGCTCAACAACGGAGATTTCAGCCGCGGCTCAGGGGATTCGGTCGACGGCTGGCGCAACGATGCCTGGATCCTGACGCCCGGTACCACCGATTTCCGCTGGATTCGGCCGCAGGCCGGCAGGCCGGGCCAGGTCGAACTTCACACCCATCACGACAACGACGCGCGTTTTACCCAACAGGTGAGCCTGGGTCCCGGATGGTATTACATCAGCGCGGAGGTCAACGCGCACAACGTGCTCCCGTTTTTCACCGGCGCCAACGTCAGCCTGCTCGAAGACGGCATCGTCTCCGACAATATCAAAGGTGACAGCGACTGGCGCCGGCTCGGCCTCTACCTCAAGGTGGGCCCGCACGGCGCCGACGTCGATGTCGCGCTAAGGCTCGGCGGCTACATGAACCTCACGCGCGGCCAAGTCGAGTTTCGCGACGCCAGAGTAGAACGGATTCCGGCGCCGCCGCCCGGCGCAACCCATGTCTACGACCTCGACCAGGTGCGCAAGCAGGAGACCACCGGTCCGATCGGGCGGCCGTGGACGCTCGTCGCGACCTTTGCGTTGTTGGTGATCGGCGCCGCAATTGGCTGGTGGATGCTCGGCACGCAGCCCAACGCAAGCGTGAGCGTGCGCGCAGAGCGCCGGCGCGATCGGCGCAGACAGGAAAAAGCGGCCAAGCGCGGCTGAGCCGAGCCCCCGTTCGGTCGCGGCGGCAGGCGTGGGTCCGCGGGCGGCTCAGCCTGCCTGCGGCAACAGCGCCGCCCGCGTCAGCTCGCGGCGTTCGCTGCGGTCCAGCGCCTCGGCCGCCTTCGACAGCGGAAAAGTTGCGTCGCACATCTCGCGATAGGGGAAGCGATCGATATGCTCCGAGAGGAAATCGAGCGACTTCTTCAGATAGTGCGGCGGATACATCACCACGCCGGTAACCTCGATCGATTTGAACGTTATGGTCGAGGGCGCGACCGCGGCGGTCAGGCTCGGCGAGATATTGCCGATCTCGATTACCCGTCCGCCGGCGCTGACGATCCGGAGCGCGTCGAGAAAGGCCTGGGGCACCCCCGCGACTTCGATCACGACGTCGGCCAGCCCGCCACACAGGTCGCGCACGCGCTTCACCCGTTCGTCGATCTCCGGGAACTTGCGCAGGTCGATGGTTTCGTCGGCGCCGAATTTTTTTGCCTCGGCGAGGCGCTGGTCGACTCCGTCGATCGCGATCACGCGCGCGCCGCGCGCTTTCGCAATCGCCATCGCATGCAGTCCCAGTCCGCCCGCACCCAGCACGACCAGGCTCTCGCCATAGTTGAGCCGCGCACGGTCGAGGCCCCAGTAAACCTCCGACATCGCACAGTTGGCCGAGGCCGCAACGTCGTCGGGGACGTTGTCCGGAATCTTGTACAAGATCTGTTCGGGGCGGATGAAGTAATG